>Ga0137410_10000244_pt1 | contig 38696 bp, 33 predicted proteins | sample CZODoug1_16funga_FD_108878 | JGI IMG/M metagenome (GOLD analysis project Ga0137410, IMG submission 108878) | Vadose zone soil fungal communities from Angelo Coast Range Reserve, California, USA - CZODoug1_16fungal (Illumina Assembly) | ecosystem: Environmental > Terrestrial > Soil > Vadose zone... | reverse complement strand
TGATCCGGATCGTAAGCAAAAAATCGCGACATGCTTCCTTGTCGCTCATCTGCTCACAAAAAACAATCCCCAGCTATGACACAGACTCCAGAGGGACATCTGAAAATAGCCCGGCGTTTCAACCCCGGGAAACCTGTGGGCCGCCCGGGAAGTCCCGCTAGGGACGACTGAGCGCGTGGAATCGCCCTCTGCAGCTTCAGTCGTGCCTCCGGCACTTTGTCGATTCTTCTGCCCAGCGTCCCGCCAGTAAACTGGCGGGCTATTTTCGGTGGTCCCTCCGGGACCGTCGGTGTATGGGCAAACGGCTGTCATCACTCTCGCGTTCGCCCTCGCCGCCTCCTTCGCGTTAGACTTTTCTTACTTCCAACTTCTGAAGGAGGACAACATGACGAAGGCAATCGTGCGGTTTCTTGCCATTCTGGGAGCTCTGTGGCTGGTCACGATGGTGATCATGATCGTGGCGGTGATCGGCTCGAAGGGCAAGGTGCCGGACAAAACGATTCTGGAAGCGAACTTCGAACAGGCGTTGCCGGAGGACGTCCCCGATACTCCGACTGCCAAATTGATGAACACCCAACGGACGACGGTTCGCGATGTAGTCGACGCGATCGACCGCGGCGCTGCCGACGATCGCGTGGTTGGCATGGTGGCGAAGATTGGCGCTGCCCCGTTGGGCATGGCTAAGGTCCAGGAGATTCGCGAAGCGGTACAGCGTTTCCGTGCGCATAAGAAGTTTGCCATCGCCTACGCGGAAACTTTCGGCGAGTTCGGCCCCGGCAACGGCGCATACTACCTTGCGACGGCCTTCGACCAGATCTATCTACAGCCCTCGGGAGATATCGGACTGACGGGCATCATCATGGAGTCTCCGTTTGTGAAAGGGTCGCTCGCCAAACTGGGCATCACGTTCCACGGCGATCATCGTTACGAATACAAAAACGCTCTCAACTTTTTCACCGAAACCAAGTACACGGCGCCGCACAAAGAGGCGATGACCGCGATCATGATGTCGTGGTTCAACCAGATGAAAGACGGCATCTGCCAGGCCCGCCAGATCACACCGGAAAAATTCCAGGCAGTGGTGGACGCGGGACCTTATCTCGGACAAGAGGCGGTGGCAGCCAAGCTGGTAGATGGCGTCGCCTACCGGGACGAAGTCTATAGCAACGTCCGGAGCAAGGCCGGAGCGCGCGCGCAATTTCTCTATCTCGACAAGTATCTCGACCGCGCCGGGCGTCCCCATGAGGCTGGCAAGAAGATCGCGCTGATCTTTGGTGTCGGCGGGGTCACACGCGGCAAGAGTGATTACGATCCTGTGCAGGGGAGCCAGAACATGGGCGCTGACACGGTCGCGGGAGCGATCCGAGCGGCCGTCGCCGACAAAGATGTAAAGGCGATCTTGTTTCGCGTGGACAGCCCAGGCGGTTCCTACGTCGCTTCCGACACGATCTGGCGGGAAGTCGTCAACGCGCGCAAAGCGGGCAAGCCCGTGATTGTCTCCATGGGCGACCTGGCAGGTTCCGGCGGATACTTCGTCGCGATGGCGGCCGATAAAATCGTCGCCCAGCCGGGGACCATTACCGCGTCCATCGGCGTGCTCGGCGGCAAGATGCTGACCTCCGGCCTGTGGGATAAAGTCGGCCTCTCCTGGGATGAAGTCCACCAGGGCAATAACGCCACTATGTTCACCGGCACACAGGATTACACCCCCGCCGAGTGGGCTCGCTTCGAAGCCTGGCTGGACCGCGTGTATGTGGATTTCACCGGCAAAGTCGCGGATGGCCGCAAACTGCCCAAAGAAAAAGTGTTGCAGATCGCGAAGGGCCGAATCTGGTCCGGGCAGGACGCAAAGAACTTGGGCCTGGTCGATGAACTTGGCGGCTATGACACGGCCCTAGGCCTGGCCAAAAAAGCAGCTGGCATCGGCGACGGGGAAGACGTGAATGTCGTGGAATATCCGAGGCCGAAGACTCTCTTCCAGAGCCTCTTGCAGCGCGGCGGCGCGGACAACAGCGACAAAGAAGCCGTCGGACAAACACTGGTGCGCATCCTGGAAGTGGTGCAGCCCGTCGCCCGCAAACTGGACGCAGCCGGAATCAATCGCAAAGACGATCAGGATGAAGTGCTGCGGATGCCAATGGTCGAGTCCAAGTAGAGACGCGGCGTGCCGCGTCTCTGATGGCAGCGGCATCGCCGACCGCGGCGGAGACGAGGCAAGCCTCGTCTCTACCAGGTGTTCCTATAAGAGCTTCTTCACTTCCTCGTTGTAGTACTTGCGGTAGAGAATGCTCCATTCTTCGGAGCCTTCGATGATGGTGCGGCGCTGACTCTCGATCTTCAGCCGCGCCGACTGGTCGATCCGGGCTTCCTGCATCAGGAGCGCTTCGAGAATCTTGCGGACTTCAAGACGGATGGTATTCCGGTCCTCGATGAACTCGACGTCGTCCATGTCGGCGACCGCGTCGGTAATGACGTGTGCAAGCTTGTTGACTTTGTCGCGGCTCAATCGCACGGCAGGGTCATCCTCAGAGAACGGCTTTGTACTTCTTCGTCAGCTCAGTTTTCACTTTGCGAAACATTTCCTGATAGTTCGCGCCTGCTCTCTGCATTTCGTCGGAATAGGCTTCGAGAATGACGCGGACTTCGTCGTTAATGCGATCCTCCAGAGCCAGTTCGTCGAGCAGGGCGGCATGCACCTTTTCGTTGAGGGCAGGCACAGCCTTGGTCTCGATGAGACCGCTCGCAATCAATTTCTTGGCGACTTCGCGGGCCAGATAGCCCACATATTCCTTGGAGAAGAGCATGTTGGGTGTGAAGCAGAATTTTAGCATAGGGAATCAGCATTACTTCGGAGGAGTTCTCAGTTCCCCGTTCTCGGTTCTCAGAAACACCATGCTGCTTCCACGGAAACTGAGAACTGAGAACCGGGAACTGATACCTGACACCCGAGACCTGACACCTGCCTCTTGCTGCCGTACAATGACGCTAAGACATGTCTCCGCATCCTGACGATCTAACCGGCCTGAAAGACGACATGACCGCTTTCATCGAGGGTCTGGGTATGCGCCGCTTCTTCGGCTATGTCGAGGCGGAGGAGATTCCCAGCGTCCTGTGGGACTCGGGGCCGAATCCCGACGGCTGGAAGGATTTCGTCGAGTTGGCCAAGTCGGCAGGAGCCGCCTTCCTCACCATGCATGCCTGGGCGCTCGACCGCGAGGAACTCGACCGCTTGTCGAAGCGTCTGGGCGACGGCGAGTACACCAACGAGGAAGACCTGGAAGAATCGCGCTGGCTAAAGGCCTACGTTGGCAAGACCGGTTTTCTGCAATTGGGATGGGCCCACCAGGGATGCATGTTCGTATACGAAGTGGGTACCGAATGGTACGACCACTACCAGCGCCTGCGCGAACTCTCCGATGACGTCGGCGGCTTCATGATCGACGAGCCGGATCAGGACGACGACCGGTAAATCGACCGAGAACTCGGCCCGGCTAATTCTTGGTGACGGGGGCGTGGCTTCCTTTCTTCTGCGACTGCTTCAGCAACTCGGCGGTTTCTTCCTGCACACGCTCGTTCATTCGGTCGATATACCGGCGCATGATTGGCATCATCGACTGCATCGATTCCGCCATGATTTCAGGCATTTCCTTTAAGAACTTCTGCCCGGTCGGCGAGGAATAAAAAGCGACAATGGAGTCGATGTCACCCTTGGTGAGATGCTTCTGAAACGCGGGCATTTCCGCCTGAACCATTTCGTCCCAGGGCATTTTGCTCATCATGTCGTCAATCTGCCGATTCTCGTGCGCTTCGAAATCTTCGGGGAGCTTGTCTTTGTCCTTCATGTATTGCTCGTGCACCATCTGATGCATGGGTTTTAACATCGCTTCCATCATCTTGTTGATGAGGTCACGCGATTGCATCACGTCGAAGTATTTTTGAACGTCCTCTTTTGTAGCCGGGGTATTGTCCGTCTGTTGGGCGAATCCAGTCGCGCAGAGAACAAGACACAAGATCGCGGTCGCGAGAAAATGCTTCATAAATATCCTCCAGTCGAACTGGCTGAAGCGTAATCCATTCATCTCTTGGATACCAGCATTTTTGAGGGGCGTTCGGAACGGTTGTTATTTGGTTCCTTAAGATACTATGCGGCCTCGATCACGCCAATCTCTTTCGCGATCTCGCCCGCCAGTCCTTCGGTGCCCGGCATGTGCTTCCGAACGCTCTCAGGGAACTCGGCGAGGACCTCCTCGCAACTCCGGATGGAGCTATGCCGAACCGCAACGAAGCCCAGTGCGTCCGCCAAGCGACAACTGAGACGGACAACCTCGGGTGCGTCCTCCTGATAGGTTAACGGCTCATGATGCAGGAATGTGGTTTTGATGAATAACTCCGGAAGGTTCCAGCTTTTTACCAGTTGGAGTCCGGCAGAGCAGTGATCGATTCCGAAGTACTCGCGTTCCCCCTGAAGCGGATCCCACGTCGGCTCAGTTTCCGCTCTCTCGACCAGATTGGAATAGGCTTGGGGACTGAGCGTCGCCAGCGCCACTCTCCCGATGTCATGAAGGATGCCAGCCGTGTACGCCAAATCGCGGTCGACTGAATTCCATCGCGCAGTCTGTTCTGCGACCATCGCGCAAGCGACACTGTGACGCCAGCACGCCCGCACCGCCGGAGTGGGCGACTTGTCCATGTACGAGCGAAGTCCCACCGTAATCACCAGCTTCCGCATGCGCCGGAAACCGAGCAGCATCGAGGCCTGCATAATGCTCGTGACTTCTTTGGAAAACGCGATCAGAGGAGAATTGGCAATCCGGAGAATTTCGCCCGCAAAGACCGGGTCGTAGCGGACCAGGTCGCATAGCTCGCTCAAAGATGTGTCCGTCCCCGACAGGAGATTCATCGCCTTCAGCGCGACCCGGGGAAAGGGAGGAAGATTCTCCAGTGCAAGCAGTATTTCCTTCGGTTCGGCGGGTTTCGACCGGCTTGCAACCAGAATTCCCATAAGCAGAACACTCATATCGTCGGGCGGACGGGAATGTCTCATCCTCGCGACGGTGAAGGATCGAGAAAGGAGCCTGTGTTTCCTAACTGCATACCCTATCGACACTCGGCCTGCGCGCTACGCGTGACCGAAGGGCGCGTCCTAGTGTGGGCGGGAGCAGGTAGATCTGCGGTTCCATGTTGGAGGAGCCGCAGCCACGCGAGCGAGTTTCTTTGGGAAGTGACAAACCGCAGCATGCTGGTTTGTGAGATAACTAAATTCGTTCGCAAAGCTATGCGTTGGATCTCCAAACCGGCCGACTCGGTGAAGACACGAGTGCTTACCGCCGCCCTTGCCGTGAGCGACCTGCAAATTGCGCCTGGAGCTGTGCCCGTGCTCGCCGATTTGCTCGTGCGGCGGGGGATTGACGATCCCGAAGCTGCCCGGCGCTTTCTGATGCCGGACCTCTCCCACCTTCACGATCCGCTCCAGATGAGCGGGATGAAGCCCGCGCTCGACCGTCTGGAAGTGGCGGTGGAGCGCAAAGAAAAAGTTTTGATCTACGGCGACTACGACGTCGACGGCACGACCGCAATCGTTATTCTTAAGACTGCGATCGAGTTGTGCGGCGGTGACGCGGACTTCCACGTGCCGCACCGCATCCGCGAAGGCTACGGCATGCGCGACGAGGTGATTGAACGCGCGGCCGCCGACGGTGTGCGTCTCATCATCAGCGTGGACACCGGCATTCGCGCATTCGCGGCCGCCGACACCGCGCGCCGCACCGGCGTTGACCTCATCGTCACGGACCATCACTTGCCCGGGAATGATGGCCTTCCTCAGGCGCTCGCCGTGGTCAATCCCAATCAGGATGGATGCGACTATCCCTGCAAGTATCTGTGCGGCGCTGGAGTCGCCTTCAAGCTGGCGCAAGCACTCATGCAGCGCCGACTCGACGCGAAAGACCAATCCCGGCTCCTGATGTCTTTCATGAAAATTGTGGCGATCGCGACGATTGCCGATGCCGTCCCGCTGCTGGGCGAAAATCGTGTGTTCGCCAGTCTGGGCCTGAAAGGTTTGCGCTCTCCGGTCAACGTCGGACTGAAAGCACTGTTCGAAGTCGCGAAGCTGGGCGACGGACGCGGCCTTACTTCCACCGAAGTCGCTTTCCGCGTCGCGCCTCGCATCAATGCCGCCGGACGCATGGACGCGGCCCGCGACGTGGTGGAACTCTTCAGCGTGAAAGATATCGAACGCGCACGCCAGATCGCCAGCCGCCTCGATCAGCTCAACTCGGAGCGCCAGGACGAAGAGCGGCGCATCCTCGAAGGCATCGAGCGCCGGCTGGAAGAAGAGCCAGCGCTGCGCGACACCTATTGCATGGTGATCGAGGGCGACGGCTGGCATCGCGGCGTGATCGGGATCACCGCCACGCGGGTGGTCGAAAAATACGGACGCCCCGCACTCGTGTTGTCCCGCGAAGGGGAAGAGTCGCATGGCTCAGGGCGCTCGATCCCAACATTTCACCTGCTCGATGCCCTCGAATCCTGCCACGACCTGTTCTCGCGCTACGGCGGACACGCGCACGCCGTGGGCTTCGCGCTGCCTGCCGCCAACGTGGCGAAACTGTGCGCGCATCTCGACGCCTACGCCCGCGCTCGGCTTACTCTCGCGGACTTCGAACCGCAACTCGAGTTTGAAGCGAATCTTCCGCTCGAAGACGTGACGCCCGAACTTCATCGGGCCCTCAGTCTGCTCGAGCCGTTCGGGATGGAAAATCCCGAGCCCGTTTTTACCGCGCGTGGGGTGCGTCTGATGGCGCCGCCGCAGGCAGTCAAAGACAAGCACGTCAGGCTGCGCGTGGCTCCATCGGCGGACGAACCGGTTGCAGTCGGAGTGGTTGTCGAAGATTTCACGCCGCGCTGCCATCCTGACTCGGCCGCCATCCCAAAACGAGCTGGTGCAACCACGACCGCAACTGAGGCACAGCCGAATCGCAATTCTTCCTGGCGACGGAACGTCACCTTCAAAGCGATGGGATGGGGCCTGAAAGAATCCTGCGATCAATTGCAGTTGCTGGCCGGAGATCGCCTCGACCTCGCCTACTCGCTCGGCATGAACGATCATCCGGAGTTCGGCGGCCTGGAGTTGACGGTGCAGGATGTGACTAAGTCGAAATAGTCGGCGTGATCCATTCGCCGGGAATCAGGAGTTTGAATTTCAGTGGAAACTCGGAAATGGACATGGACTCTGGCATCCCCGATCAGGTAGTCGATCTGCTGAACGAATCTTTCTCCGGCAGTGACTTTATTCCGTGAGGGATCGTGGCATATGGAACCTCCACAGCCATCTAAGACCGACTCCTTGGATCGTCGCTTCGCAAAGGCGCTGATCATCGCTGTTGCAGGGCTAGTGTGCTTTCCAATTGTTTTTCTAATAGAAGCAGGATCAGGATTCACGACTCCTGGTATTCTGGTCGCCCGCTATCTGGTCCGTCCTCAAGGTTTGAAGGACCTCACGATGACGCTATCGGCGTCTATAGCATTCGACTATATTTTGGTCGTCGGAATCGCTGTTGTTGCTCGCCGAGTCTGGGTCAAAATTCGATCCGACAAAAAGCAATCCGATCATGGTTAGTGAAAAACATCTTGAACATTGTTGTCGCCCCGTGCGTCGGCAGTGTAATTTGCCGGTACACCTCCTCAAAGGAAACACCTGATGCTTGCAATGCGGTTGGTTGTTCGGAGCAAGTTACTCGGGGTAACTCTCGTCAGCGCAGCGACTGCAATCTTGGGTGCGGGGGGCGTGTCCGGGTCACCCCAGAATCCGATTGAAGTCCCGATTCCCCTACTCGGCCAGCTCAACACAAAAGGCACTGTTGCAAAACCCGTTTCGGGATCGATCGCCGGCAACGCCGAAGTAAAGCGCAACCCGGCTCAGACACAGCGCGACTGGGCAGTATCTGGCGGAGCGGCCGAGAACAATCACTATTCGCCCTTGTCGCAGATCAATCGCAACAACGTGAAGCTGCTTGCTACGGCTTGGACGTTCGACTCCGGGGAGGCTGGCGGACTCCAGACGAGTCCGATTGAGGTTGATGGCGTGTTGTACGGGATCACGCCCAAGCAGAAAATATTTGCCCTTGATGCGGCCACGGGAAAGCTGTTTTGGAAATTTGATTCGGGGATCGAAGGCACGCAGCCGGACCGCGGCCTCGCATACTGGACCGATGGCAAGGAGAAACGCATTCTGGTCGGCGTGATGAATTTTGTTTACGCCCTGAACGCGGTCACCGGAGAGCCCTTTGCGAACTTCGGAAAGCAGGGCCGCATCGATCTGCGAGAAGGTTTGGGGCGCGAGCCGGGCAGCGCGCAGTCAGTTGATTTGACCAGTCCGGGGATGGTTTACAAGAATTTGCTGATCGTGGGCGGCCGTAATCCGGAAACGCTGCCGGCCCCGCCGGGCGACGTTCGTGCTTTCGATGTGCGCACCGGAGAATTGCGCTGGTCGTTTCATACCGTGCCTCGTCCAGGTGAATTCGGCTACGACACTTGGCCCAAGGACGCTTGGAAGACGAGCGGGGCCGCCAACAATTGGATGGGTATGGCGGTCGATCCCAAGCGGGGAATCGTCTATGTTCCGACCGGCTCCGCGGCATTCGATTTTTATGGCGGCGATCGCGTCGGCGACAATCTGTTTGCCAATAGCCTGCTTGCGTTAGACGCGGAAACCGGCCAACGAATCTGGCATTTTCAGGCAGTGCGGCACGATGTTTGGGACCGTGATTTTCCCGCAGCGCCTGTCCTTCTGACCGTGAAGCGCGATGGTAAGGCGATTGACGCGGTCGCACAAACTACAAAGCAGGGCTTTGTGTTTGTCTTCGATCGCACCAATGGAAAGCCACTCTTTCCTATCGAGTACCACAAATATCCGCCGAGCACCGTGCCCGGCGAAGAGACGGCCAAGGAACAGCCTCTTCCCACTCTTCCCGCGCCTTATGCTCGCCAGCGTCTCACCGAGGAAATGCTCACCAACCGGACACCTGAAGTCCATCAATGGGCGCTCGATAAATTCCGCCAGTTTCGCAGCGAGGGGCAGTTCGTCCCGTTCAGCGTCGGAAAAGATACTGTGGTTTTTCCCGGTTTCGATGGCGGCGCGGAGTGGGGCGGTCCGGCGGCGGATACGGAAACGGGAATCATTTATGTGAATTCCAACGACCTCCCGTGGACCGGCGCCTTGGCGCCAAACACCGGGGAGAACAGTCCCAAGGGAATCTATCTGAGCCAGTGTGGCGTTTGCCATGGCGAGAACATGATGGGCTCGCCTCCGACCATACCTTCGCTCGTAGACGTGGGAGACCGCATATCTTCGCAACAGATTACAGGCACGATCAAGAATGGCAAGGGAAGAATGCCGGGGTTTCCCAATCTCGCGGACGATCAGCTATCCACGCTGGTCGAGTTTCTGATGAGCGGCGCTAACAAGGAACTCACAAGCGCCGAAGCCGTCCCGGAGACTATGAAATATCGTTTCACTGGATACCACCGGTTCCTCGATCCGGAAGGATACCCGGCGGCGCAGCCGCCTTGGGGTACGCTGAGCGCGATCAATCTCAACACCGGAGAATATCTCTGGAAGATCCCGCTGGGCGAGTATCCTGCTCTTGCCGCGCAGGGAATGCACAACACGGGCACGGAAAACTATGGAGGACCGATCGTCACGGCGGGAGGCTTGCTATTCATCGGCGCCACCAATTTCGATAAGAAATTCCGCGCCTTCGATAAATCCACCGGCGAGCTGCTCTGGGAGACAACTCTGCCATTTGCCGGCAACGCGACTCCAATCACCTATGAAGTGAACGGCCGCCAGTTTGTTGTCATCGCTGCGGGCGGAGGCAAGGATCCTGGGTCCCCTTCGGGAGGAGCGTACGTAGCTTTTGCACTGCCAAAATAGTTGTCGTGCAGACATTGATTGTGAATGAGCGGGTCACCCCCGGCAGCACCTAACACACTCTACCTAGGCACTAACTGCCCAAACGGACCAGTGCTATACTCCCTCTCCCCGAGAAAGGTGCGCTCATGTTTCGTCTCGTTAAAATTGTTCTCTTCCTGCTCCTCCTCGCATTTCCATCGTTTGCCCAAAAGAAGCCTACGACTGCCAAGGCGGAACCTGCCCTTATTGTTTCCGAAAAAAGTTCGGATTCAGCCGCGCGCCTGCCTGTGAAGCGAGTCGTCCTCTACAAAAACGGGATCGGATATTTCGAGCACACCGCTCGCGTCCGCGGTACGCAGGATCTCAGAATTGATTTCACCACCGGCCAACTGAACGATGTGCTGAAGTCTCTGACCGCGGTGGACACAGGAGAAGGCCGGATCTCGTCGGTTCGTTACAACTCAACCGCGCCGCTCGGCGAACGGCTGAAATCGTTGCGCCTGCCCTTTGGCCTTCAGACTAGCAGTGCCGATTACCTCACTGCGCTTCGCGGAGCGCGCGTCGAGGTGCGCAGCGGGACCGCGTCGGCGACAGGAAGGTTGTTAAGTGTCGAGAAAAGCCGAAAGCAGGATGCGCGTGGAAACTTCACGGATGTCACAGAGTTCTCGCTGGTCGGCGACGCGGGCGAACTACGCACGTTCGAACTCACGCCGGCGACGAGCGTACGACTCGCAGAACGCGATCTGAACGAAGAAGTCGGGAAATATCTGAATCTGGTTGGATCGTCGCGGGCCGCCGATGTCCGCCGCATGACCCTGACCGCCACTGGATCCGGAGAACGTGAGATCTTTGTCAGCTACATCAGCGAAGTTCCCGTCTGGAAAAGCACGTACCGCATTCTGATGCCCGACAAACCCGGCGACAAGCCCCTGCTGCAAGGTTGGGCGGTGGTCGACAACACCATCGGAGAAGACTGGCAGGATGTGGAGTTGTCGCTCGTGGCGGGAGCGCCGCAATCCTTCGTGCAAAACATCTCGCAGCCCTATTACGTGCGGCGGCCCGAAGTGGCGCTGCCGGAGTCGGCGCAGTTGACGCCGCAGACGCACGAGGCCACGTTTGATCGGTTGGAACAGTTTGCCAAACTGGGATCGGCTCCCTCTGTGGGCACTGGCAGTGCTGGAGTCATGACCGGCCTGCAAGGATTTGTTCGAGATGCCAGCGGAGCTGCCGTTTCCAACGCGCGCGTCACCGTGCGGAATGAAGAAACTGGAGCCTCACAGAACGCGACCACCAACGCCCAAGGCATATATCGCTTCGACAATATTCAGGGTGGGAATTCCGCGCTCTTTGTGGACTCTCCGGGATTCCGCCGATTTCAGCTGACAAGTTTTTATCTCGGTGTCGACCGCATGAACGAGATTGATGCCCGGCTCGAAGTTGGCGGTGCGTCGCAGACCGTTACTGTGAACGCGCAAAACGTCGTACTGAATACGCAATCATCGAGTGTTTCTCTAAGAGCCAATGCGGAAGGAGAAGAATCGGAGGCAGAGGCGAAAGGTCTCGGAGATTTCTTCGAATATAAACTCAAACAGAAAATCACCATCGGTAAGAACCAGTCCGCTCTGGTACCAATCCTCCAATCCAAGATCGAAGCTGAAAAAGTAACGCTCTGGACCGCTGGAACCGAGAACGTGCTGCGCGCCCTTTGGATTCACAACACCAGCGGCCTGACGCTCGATGGCGGCTCCTTCAACTTGATCGACAGCGATGCCTTCGCCGGGGAAGGCATGCTGGAGACGGTTCATCCCGACGAGCGCCGGCTCATCTCCTACGCGGCCGATCCTGCGGTCCGCGTCGTGGATCGCACACAAGAAGAGGAAAAACCTGTCAGTCGCGTCCGTATGTCCAAAGGCGTCCTGATCGAGACTCACGAGTTGCGATCAACTCATAAGTTTGTAATCCACAATTCCGATGCCGCGCCTCGTCAGGTGATCGTGGAGTACCCGGTGCGCAGCGGATGGAAACTTGTGGAGGGCCTGAAACCATCCGAAACGACCGCCAACTATTATCGATTTCGTGTGCCGGTCGAGGCTGCCAAGTCGGGCCAGCTGCTGGTGGAAGAGTACAGCCCGCAGGACACGCGCTACGAACTGGCCAATCTGGAGGACGAACAGGTCCAGCACTTCACTCTACTGGTTGCCGACAACCGCATCACGCCTGTGCTCAAGGATGCGATCCAGCGCGTTCTGCAGAAGAAGGTGGAGATCGCGCGGTTCGAGACTGATGCAACCAGTCGCAAACTCCAGATGGACGCCATCGAAAAGGATCAAGCACGACTGAGGGAAAACATGAAGGCGCTGAAAGGGAGCGCGGAAGAGCGCGCCCTGATCCAGCGCTACACGCGTGAACTGGACTCGCAGGAGGACAAGCTGGCTGCGCTCCGAAAAGAAAAAGAAGAGCTCGACGCCAAGGCGGCCCAGGCACAGCAGGAATTGGCAACTATGGTTGATCAGATCGTTCTCGACGAGCGGTTTTGAGGGAAGCTACCTTGGTTGAACGAGCGGGGCGAGCGAGTCGCCCACCCGACATCCGGCTTCGTCACAAGTTTTTCTGTGGGAGCCGCGTCCTCTACCTGCATGCACCCTGCGGCGACGTGAGCGTGCCGTTGTCGGAAAACTTGCCCCCAGCGCCAGTCGAAGGCTTTCCATAAAACCAGGAAAAGAAAGCCAGCTCCTGAAGGTGATAGTTAAATTTTGACATCTTCACGACCGGCAGGTTCGTTCCGGATAAAGGATCGCCCACTTCAAGATTTCCCTGGCAGGCGTCCACCTGACCAATATGGCCCCACTTCGGAGTGGGGTTGTTGCCGAATGGATCGTCCTGCCACTCGTTGATTTCGTGCGACATAATCGCCACGTCTGGGGCATCCGCAAAGAAACCTGCCGTATCGAACCCGGTGGCGGAATAGGTTTGCACTGGCGAGCCATAGGCCCCATGGTACCCGCCAATGCAGCAGTGGTCGGGAGTGTCCCGGTACATGGTCGTGTTATAGAGCAGGAACACTGGCAAGTTCGTGGGCCTGACTCCCTGGACTTGCGTTATGGGAATCAAAAAGAATTTCGCGAGGAAGTCGAAGTAACTCACTTCGATTCCGCCATAGTGTGGAGAGCAGAGTGAGCCAGTTGAGTATAAGTGAGAACTCGCGGGATCCGGTGCAATCACCTGCGCCGGCAGAAACTTATACCTCAATTTGTTGTGGTAAATTCCACCGAACACTGACACAAACTCCCAGAAGTTTGCCCGCTGAAATGCGTCGCTGTATTGCGTTGGGCCGACGTCCACGCCGTTTATTTTGAAATCGTGGGTCGCCTGGACCATGGGCGAATTCTTCAACACCGTGAGTGGCACCTTGCCGGATAAGCAGTTGTTGTCAGGCGTCGTGGGATCGAATGTGACGCCGCCAATCTTCAGGATCACGGGCTGAACGAATACGGTCGTGGTGCTGGTACCATTGGGCAAAAGCGGAGTGTTGCCTACCATCGCACCGCTGTAAGTTTTTCCCGAGGAGCCCTTTCGGGTCGACACGACGCTGTAGGACCAAATCCTCAGCCCCTGAGCCTGATCCGATTGCTTCTGGATCGTGGCCATGTCGCCACCTTGTAAAGGCTTCACGTCGAAATAGAGTTTCCGGCCACTGAATTCGTCTTGCCCGGTTGCATTGGGAGCGGAGGCGATCAGCAAAGCGGCGGACAAGATTCCGACGACTGACTTCAACGTATTTCTAATGAACACAACGCACCTCGGATTTTGTGTTTTTGTCCCATTTTCTTGGCAAACCTCACGTACCGTCTGGGGGCGCAAGGAAAGTTTCGCGAATCGTAACTCCAATTTGAAGGGATAGTCAAACGGTAGTCAGCCGCTACGTGCAGCAGTAGCTTACTAGCGGGTGCCCTTGCTAATGGGGCGAGGCGCCGGCGCTACGTTCCCGCGTCCCCATTCCGCTAAACTGCTAGACATGCCTCTCCCCGTTTCCAGGTTCCGGCGCTGGTTCGCTGCGGGTGCGATTCTGGTGGCCGTGATGGTCGCGGGCATGTATCTGTACGCGCGCTGGCGCGTGCGGAATGCGCTTCACGACATCCCCAAGAAAATCGGTGTCGAGATTTCGCAGACGGCGGAAGGGTTTTCCATTTCCAAGTCCGAAGAGGGACGCACTCTGTTCACCGTGAGCGCTTCGAAGGCGGTGCAATTCAAGAAAGGCGGACGGGCTGAACTGCACGACGTCAAAATCGTCATTTACGGGAAAGATGCCAGCCGCTTCGACCGCGTCACCGGCGCCGACTTCGAATACGACCCGGCCTCTGGCGACGTGACCGCCAAGGGTGCGGTGGCGATTGATCTGGAGGCGAATCCCGAAGGCCTTCATGCTCCCGACCAGTCGGCTCCGGGCGAGACGAAGCACCCAATTCACATCGAAGCGAGCGGGATGGTATTCAACCGCAATACCGGCAACGCTTCCGTCAATGGACGGGTCATGTTCCAGACTCCGCAGGCGTCAGGATCGGCGGTCGGCATTCAATACGTCGCCAAGGATGGCACGCTCAGTCTGCTGTCGGACATCTCCCTGGATGTCGCCAGCCCGCAGCAGGGACATCTAATCGCCGAGCACGCGGAAATCACCAAGCAGCCGCGTCAGGTCATACTCATCCGCCCACGGATGTCGCGCGAGCAGCAGCAGCTCAGGTCTGAAAGAGCGACATTTTTTCTGCGTCCCGACAACACAGTGGACCGCGTGCTGGCGGAGGGCAACGTTCAAACTGAACTTCACGGCGCTTCCGACGCGAGCTCGCGAGCGGACCGCGCCGACCTGATGTTGTCCGGGCCGCGCAATCTCCTTCACACGGCCATTCTCAGCGGCAACGTGCAAATGCTCGCGCAGGGAGCGCAACCGGCTGAAGCCTCCGCGGGACGTGTCACGTTACGTTTCGCCGGCCAGCAGCTTCTCCAGACCGTTCATGCTGAAGGTGGAGTCCGGCTTGCGCAGCAGAAAGGTTCGAGTGCGGCGGGAATGGTTGTTGCTTCCGCGACATTGCCCGCATCAAAGATTAGTGCGGCCGACACGCAGGATCTCGAATTGACTGCCCCGACGATGGACTTCACTCTGAAGAAAGGTCGCCAACTGGAACTGGCCGAGACCGGCGGGCCTCCGCAGATCGTGATCGCCCAGCCCAGCGTGCATCAAAAGACGGTTGTCACTGCCGGAAAGTTCACTTTCAATTTCACCGACCAGAATCGTCTCGCCAGCCTGCACGGCACACCTGACGCGAAGATTGTCACCAGCACCGCCGGCCAGCTCGACCGTCTCTCGACTAGCCAGACGCTGGATGTTGCCTTCCGTCCGACCGGCGGTATTACTTCTATCACTCAGGAAGGCGGCGTGGCCTACAACGATGGAACCCGCAGGGCCTGGGGACAGCGCGCCACCTACACGACTGAGAATCAACTACTCGTACTCAGCGGGTCGCCGCGCGTTGCCGACAGCGGTATGAACACAACCGCGCAAGTGATTCGCCTGGACCGAACGACCGGCGATGCCGTCGCGGAAGGTGACGTGAAGAGCACCTACTCAGAGTTGAAAGCGCAGCCCGATGGCGCGCTGCTCGCCTCCGCAGACCCGATCCATGTCACCAGCCGCAGTCTGACCGCGCGCCGCTCGCCTGCCGTCGCGATTTATTCCGGAAATGCTCGCCTGTGGCAGAACGCGAACGTAGTGCAGTCCCCCAGCATCCAGTTTGATCGCGAGCATCGCTCGCTGGTCGCGCAGGGGACGGCGACGCAGCAGGTCTCAACCGTGCTCGTCCAGATCGACAAGAACGGCAAGGCAACGCCGGTTGCGATCACGTCGCCGCGCCTCTCCTACAACGACGCCGAGCGAAAAGTTGTGCTGGACGGTGGTGTCATCGCTCAGGGTGCGGATGTCACCATGACCGCGCGCCAGATGAATGTGTTTTTGAAGTCCCGCTCCCAGTCTTCCGACGCTTCGGATCGCGTGACTCCCGGGCAAGTCGACCATATCGTGGCGGAGAGCAATATCGTGATTACGCAACCCTCACGTCGGGCGACTGGGGAGCGGTTGGAGTACGTCGCGGCGGACGACAAGTTTGTTCTCACGGGCGGTCCGCCTAGCATTTTTGATGCCGAACACGGCAAGATTACCGGCGATTCGTTGACTTTCTTTAGGCACGATGATAGGGTACTGGTTGAAGGCAGAGAGACGTCCCCGACAACAACCAGGACGCGAGTGGCACGATAAATGCACACGCTGGCCACCGACGAAATCGGCAAAAGCTATCGTGGCCGTAGGGTAGTAAACGGAGTCAGTCTCGAGGTACGGCAAGGTGAAGTAGTTGGCCTACTGGGACCGAATGGCGCCGGAAAGACTACCTCCTTCTACGCCATTGTTGGTCTGATTCCTCCCGATACTGGTAGGGTGCTGTACGACGACGAAGATATCACTAGCGTTCCCATGTACTTACGGGCACGCCAGTACGGCATCAGCTACCTCCCTCAAGAAGCATCGGTGTTTCGTAAGCTGACGGTCGAGGAGAACATTCTCGCCGTGTTGGAAGCCCAACCTATCTCCTGGCACGAGCGCCGGGAGAAGGCGGAGAAGCTGATTGACCAGCTGGGTTTGGAGCATATCCGACAGAACCGGGCGTATGCGTTGTCGGGCGGAGAGCGCCGCCGGGTTGAGATTGCCCGGTCGCTTTGCATCAACCCGACTTTCATCCTGCTGGATGAGCCGTTTTCGGGCATCGACCCGATTGCTGTTCTGGACTTGCAGAAGATCATTTCAGATCTGCGGGCCAGCGGAATCGGGATTTTGATCACCGACCACAACGTTCGCGAGACGCTGTCGGTGACCGATCGAGCCTACATCATCACCGAAGGCCGCATCTCTTTTGCCGGTTCTCCGGAGCAGTTGGGAAGCAACCCGGAAGTGCGGCGGGTGTATCTGGGAGAGAGCTTCTCCCTGGTTTAGTCGAGTTACGAAGGCTTAGCCGAGCTTGGACCTTCGTGCGGGTTCGGATACCTCGGTGCATGAGAAGTTAAAGAGAGGCAAGAGGTCAGATTGCAGAGGTAAAAACTGTTCGAGGTGAGAGCTTTTACCTCTGCAATCTGACCTCTGACCTTTGACCTTGTAGGCCGGTAAGCGAGTACAGAGCTATAGCATGGTCGTTCTTCAACACAGACTGAACGTCAAACTGTCGCAGCGCCAGATCCTGACGCCGGGTCTCGTGCAGATGGTCTCAGTCCTTGCGCTCAATAAGCTTGAGCTCAAGGACATGATCAATGCCGAGATGGTCGAGAATCCGGTTCTGGAAGAGCTGGAAGACGCCATTCCGCTGCTCGACGATGTGGGACGTCAGGAAGAAGAACGCGACCGCCTGGCCGCGCAGGCTACCGCCGACGAAAAGCCCGTCGCGGATGAGAAAAAAGATCCCTTCGAAGAAATCGATTTTGGCTCGTTCTTTCAGGATTATCTGGACCCCGGTTATCGCAGCCGCGGAGAAATGGAAGAGATCGAGAAGCCTTCCTTCGAGAACTTTCTCTCCAAGCCGGGCAATCTATCCGACCACCTGTTGTGGCAGCTGGGAGCGATTTCCGTAAGTTCGTCAGTGCATGACGCCGCACAGGTGATCATCGGCAATCTGAGCGAAGACGGTTACCTGATCGCCAGCGACGAAGAAATGTTGGGGGTCGCGCCGCCGTCAGCGCCTGAAGTCGACGTTCAGACCCAGGCCAAGATCGCCGGAGAAGCTCAGGCAATCGGGTTAGACGCTGAGCTGGGCGCGGAAGGGGAATCAGCGCCCGCCACACAGGACTATGGCGAGGCCGCGGCCGTGCCGGAAGAGTTCGCGGAGGAAACTCTCGCGATGGTCGACGAGGTTGCAGCGCAAGCTGAGACCCCGCATCCAGAAGAAAAAGAGGCTGTCTCACCCGCGCCTTCACTTCATATTCCGCCTCCGAATATTCCGGCTCCGACTCCCGCCACTTTCTCGCGCGAGGATTTGCATGAGGCGATCGAAATCGTTCGCCTGTTCGATCCACCGGGAGTCGCCTGCCGCGATCTTCGCGAGTGCCTTTTGTACCAGTTGCGATACCATCTGGCTCAGTTACAGCACCATCGCAACGGAAGCGTCAACGGAAACGGCGCCGCCAACTCCAATGAGGCCGCCGAGCAGGTTGTGAAAGACGCCATGGCCGTGGTGGATCAACATCTGCGCGCCGTTACTCTGAAACAATTCAAGGAAATTGGCCGGGCAATCGGGAGGCCGGTGGAGGCGGTTCTGGCGGCACTCGACTATGTGCGTACGCTCGACCCGCGTCCCGGACTTCAGTACAACAAGGTTCCGGCGCGCCTGATCGAGCCCGATGTCGCTTTCATCAAGCATGGTGACGAGTGGCTGGTCATCATGAATGACGAAGACATGCCGACGTTGCGCCTGAATCCCGCCTACAAACGTTTGCTGACCCGCGACGGCAACGATCGCGACACGCGCAATTACGTCAAAGAGCGCTACAAGTCGGCCATTCAGCTGATTAAGAATATCGAGCAGCGCAAGCAGACGATCATGAAGGTTTGCTACTCCATCGTCGCGCGTCAGCAGGATTTCCTCGAACGCGGCATCGACCAGCTCAAGCCCATGATGATCAAAGAAGTGGCCGAAGAAATCGGCGTCCATCCCTCGACCGTAAGCCGCGCTGTGGCGAGCAAGTATGCGCACACTCCGCAAGGCGTGTTTGAATTGCGCTACTTCTTCTCGGAGAGCGTGCAGGGTCCCGAAGGCGGCAACACATCGCTGCTGATTCTCAAGCGGCGCGTCAAAAAATTGATCGAGGAAGAAGATCCCAGCCGTCCGCTGACGGACGAGCAGATCACCCGCATTCTGCAATCGCAAGGCATTCAGGTCACCCGTCGCACGGTCGCGAAATACCGGGAAGATATGAAAATCCCGAGCACGCATCAGAGAAGAGTAAAAAAATAAAGCTGCGAGCCACGAGCCAAAACTAAACTGGTCGTTCGAAGCTTGCGGCTCGAAGCCCGCAGCATTACTTCTTAACTCCTGACTTTTGTGGAGGACGCTCCATGAACGTGGAATACACTGGCCGGCATTACGAAATCACTCCTATCATCCGCAAGGAAGTCGAAACCGGACTCAACAAGATTCGCAAGATTCTGGGCGACAAATTCGAAACCAAAGTAGTTCTGGCCGTCGAAAAGCGCCGGCATGAGGCTGAGATTACGATTACTCCGCGCAATGGACCGATCGTTGGCTTGGCGGAGGCTACTGATATGCTCTCGGCCGTCAGCGAAGCACTCGATCATCTGCACAAGCAGGCTCTTAAATACAAGACCAAATGGCTAAGCAAGAAACGCAAAGCCGTCAAGAAATTCAACGGCGAGGGTCAGCAAGAGAGCGTTGAAACGGCGGTCGGCCTCGCGGAAAGCACGGCTGTTTCGCTCACGGTGCACAAATTCCCCGCGGTCGCCCGCACCACTGAAGTCCACCTTGTGCACTCGAAGGATTCAGTAGCCCTCCGTCCCATGACGCTGGAAGAGGCCATCAAGGAAGCCCACTTCCGCGACCGCGATGTTTTCGTGTTCCGCGATCCGAAGGGAAAACTGATGGTCCTGCATCGCACCCGGGATGGGAAGATGGAGTTGATCGAAGCGCCGTAGGCAGCCGTTAGCACTTAGCTAACCAGGGAACAGATTCGTAGAGACGCGGCGTGCCGCGTCTTTGGTGGCGGAGGAGACGCGGCACGCCGCGTCTCTACAGGTGGACTCTTGCAATCTGAACTCTGCCCTATATCCCGCTGACCGCCTGCTGTGCCCACTGTAATGCCTCCCACCAGTGGCCGGTGACCTCTTCATCGGTGAAGTGCATTTGCCTGGTCAGGAGGCTCGCCTGTTCCCATTCGCCCGATTCCTGCGCCAGCGTGAGCTGGTAAAGCGGCCGAAGTTGGCCGGCTTGGCCCAGGAGAACGGCTTTGATTTCCTTGTCGACCGGCACCTGCTCCAGCACGATCTCCATCTGAACTTCGAGGATGGCGTCCATCACCGACAGCAGGCCCATCAGGAACAGGTCGCTTTCGGACTTGAACCGCGGCGAAAGCAACTCGCAGAAACGGGCCCGCGCCAGCCCGGTGAGAACCAGTTCGCTGCACTTCTGCTCGGCCGCGCTTACGGCAACCACCAGCCGGATCCAGCGCCGTAATTCGCGCTCACCCAGAATTGCCATCGCGTGCCGGATTGACTTGATCTCGAGCGAGAATCCGAAAAGCGGCGAGTTCAAATAGCGCAACAGGCGATAGCAGATCGACGTTTCCTGCTTGATCCTTTTCTCCAGTTCCCGCAAGTCCAATTCGACCCGGCAGACCAATTCCAGCAGCCGCATATAGTGCAGCTTGTTGGCTGGAACTTCGCGCGCCATCATGATTTCAGGACGGCGAAAAAAATAGCCTTGAAAGAGGGAAAAACCCATATCGCGGGCCTGCCGGAACTCCTGCGGTGTTTCCAGTTTTTCAGCCAGCATTTTGCGCCCGGTTCCGAATTTGCGCATCAGTCCGGCCCGCTCCTCCACCCGCGTGGCACGGACGTCGATCTTCAGGATGTCCGCGAACTCGCATAGGGACGTACGCGGATCGTTGGGAGCGAAGTCATCCAGCGCGATCAAATAACCTGCCGCTTTCAGCCGCTTGCAGGCCGCAATCACCCGATCCCCAGGCTCGACTGTTTCCAGGATCTCCACCACCGTCTTATCCGCTGGTAACAGCGTTACCAGATCCTTGAGCAGAGTGTCACGCGTGCAGTTCACGAAAGCCAAGTGTCCGTCGCAAAGCGTGTCGAGTCCGAACAGCAGGGAACTGTCGAGAGTGCTGCGCGAAGCAGCTTCCGGTTCCGCGGAGAAACAATTTTCCAGCCCGTCGCGAAACAGAAGTTCGTAGCCAAACACTTTCTGGTAGCGATCGAAGATCGGCTGGCGCGCGACGAAACGCTGCCCTGGAACAGTGGGGTTCTTCACGCCGGGCGTGGGGCCGTCGGCCGTTATTGGCTTCACCCTAGTTATATCGGCGGAAGCAATCTGCAACTTCAGCCCGCGTTTTCGGGCTTCGGAGGGGACGATCCATGCTCCCTTCGGCAAACTGAAAAGACTCGAATATGCCGCCCCACCTCGTCTGTGATTAGAATGATCGCATTCAGGAGTCGCCCGATCGCGACTCTTCCGAACGAAGGGAGGAAAATCATGCGATGGACACCTGGCGGGCGTAGCGATGACCTGGAAGATCGCCGAGATGATAGCGGTGGCGGAGGGGGCGGATTCAACTTTGGCGGTATGCACATCGGGATCGGCGGTTTCCTCATCCTGCTGGTGCTGAGTATCGTCTTCAAGCGCAATTTTCTTTCCCTCGCAGGCGTAGGAGGAATGAGTGCGCCCACGCATACCAGCCAGCCGGATACCGCCCGCGACCAGCGTGAGGAGCCTCTGGTGCAGTTTGTGTCGTTCGTCCTCGACGACGCGCAAAAGACCTGGACGCAAATTCTGAGCAGTCAAGGCGTTCATTACCGGCACGCCAAACTCGTACTGTTCCGCGACAGCATTGATTCCGCCTGCGGCATGGCGCAATCCGCCACTGGCCCGTTCTATTGTCCCCAGGACGAGAAGGTCTATATCGACCTGGGCTTCTATGTGGAACTGAAACAGCGTTTCGGTGCGCCCGGCGAATTTGCCCAGGCATACGTGCTGGCGCACGAAATCGGCCATCACATCCAGAAGTTGATTGGCGTCGAAGAAAAAGTTCACGCCGCGCAGGAGCGCGACCCGCGCTCCGCCAACCAGCTCTCGGTTCGTCTCGAGTTGCAGGCTGACTGTTTCGCCGGCGTTTGGGGATACTCCACCAGTCAACGCGATCTGCTCGCAGCCGGAGAAGTCCAGGAGGGTTTGAACGCGGCGGGAGCGGTGGGCGACGATCGTTTGCAGCGTATGTCAACCGGACACGTGAATCCCGATTCCTTCACGCACGGCTCCTCGCAGCAGCGCATGGACTGGTTTCAGAAGGGATTCACCACCGGCGACATGAAGTCCTGCAACACCTTCGCGCAGTGAGTTCTTAACGTCGCGCCGCTGCCCCGGCGGCTGCCGGGGAGTTCCGTCCCTCACCATACGAGAGCGCCGCGCGTTACCAAAGGGTTCCACTTGTGCAAAACTATGGACTTTACCCCCTTGCGCAGGCGATGCTTTCATGAGTAACATCAATACGTTCCCTGTGGCCACGCTCCTAGGCTGGCCCTTCGCGCACAACTCTTGGGCGCCAAGACGGTTTGAACATCGTTTTCGATAGCAACTCAGTGTTTTGCGTGTACTCTGCCGCTAGTCAAGGCGTAGCCGCCTACACCAACAGCGTGCCGCAACCGCGGGGAAGACGAAACAATCAGGCCTGTTAACCAGGTCAGGATAAACAAAAACATGAATGCAGGACCGCGACATCCCTCCGGAGGCGGAGGGAAAAATAAACGGCGCCGGGGTCGGCGTCCGCCCAAACGAGGTCCCGGAGGCTCCGGAGGCGCGGGCGGCCCCATGGGCCGCGATCGCCAGCAGGGCCAGGGTATCTACACCGCTCCTATGGATCACAGCTACCGCGCCAAAATGGGCGGCGACAACGGCAGCCGCGGAGGAACGCGCCGCGCCGGCTTCGGTCCGTCCTATGCCCCGCCGGACCCCGAGCCTCTTCCCGTCCCTCACGAGGACGCCGCCTCCCGCATCTTCGCCTTTGTCGAAGACCTGTTCTTCCTCGCGAAGATTCAGGAGACCGGCCGCAAGATGAACGTGAAGGTCGAATTCGTAAAAAACGAAAAAGACCTCACCGAGCGTCTCAGCAACAACGGCAACGGGAAACCATCCCTGATCATCTTCGATCTGAACAACGCCAACGCGAAACCCCTGACCCTGATCCCCAAGCTGAAAAGCAAACTGAAAAAGGGGACCTCCATCATCGGCTTCCTCTCGCACGTACAAGGCGACCTGAAGCAGAAGGCTCACGAAGTGGGTTGCGACATGGTATTGCCGCGCTCCGCGTTTTCGCAAAACCTGCCGCAATTGCTGCGGCGGCACGGCGCGATTGAGCCGGAAACCAGCGCACAAGAATAGGGCAATTCATTTTATGAATTGTCATCCTTCGCTCAGGATGACGATCTTTAAGTGGGTTTTCACTTCTGCAATCTGTAGTGGGCTGCCGTGGAGCATGGAAGACTTGGTGACCCTCTGGGAATCTTACGAGCAGCTGAGGGCGGAAGAGCGGCGGAGTGAGCAATACTCCTGAATGGCTGGACAGAATTGTGCTAGCTTTAAACCCAGGCATTCGGTCGCTAGTGAACTTGTTTTATTGGAGTCGAAAACATATTAGGCGGGGTTTGAAGCGCGTTCGCTCAAAGTAGCCCACTCTGCAATCTGACTTCTTACCTCTGACTTCGACCTACTGATACAATTTCGCCGTGTTCCCTCACAAAATTCTGATCACGACGCTGGCGATGTCCGTGCTCACATTCGCCCAAGAGCCACCGGTCAAGGTGAACGTGATCAACGTGTGTACGCCATCTGCGGACGCGCAAAAGGAATTGTCCGCTGCGCTCGCCAAGGTGCCTGCGAAGCTCACGTTCGCCAGCGATTACGAAGTGTCTCGCGGACACTCTACGCTCGACCAAAGCGCGGCGATTCCCGGCATGCAGCCGTTGCCTGCGGGCGCAACATCCAGCGCCGATTGGGTTCGTGTGCGCCGCGAATTTCCCGCGTCCGCTCCGTTTACAAACGCGCAGTATTCGTTCAGCGTCGACGCACAAAACATGGTGGAAACTCTGGTGTTACGGCTACGTGAGCCGAAAGATCTGATGCAGATTTCGATCGAGGACAGCGCTTCCGCTGTTGCATCACCCGCTGCGATGCTGACCTCCAACACGCCCGTCTCACGCATCAAGCTCGAGCGTTTTGGAAAGCCGTCGGTAGTGCTGGCCCGCTGCTCCGGCGCCGACGGCCCTGCGACTGACCAATCCGCTTATGTATCTATTTTCCAGGCCGCTTCCTCCATAATGAATCGCTATCGGGACGGGCTGGGCGTGCGCCGGATGGTCCCGCAGGAACTGGCTCGCCTGGGTTGGGGGACGACCGCCAAGGCAGGTGCCGCCAGGAAGACCCCGTAGAGTATGTTTTGGCCTCTGCATCCAAATTGTTTTTGCTGAATCTATCAGATTGACCACTATGGATATTCGCAACGTTGTCGTTCTGGGCTCGGGATGTGCGGGCCACACCGCCGCGCTCTATGCTGCGCGCGCCAACCTCAAGCCTTTGGTAATCGAAGGGCATTCGCCGGGCGGACAGTTAGCCCTCACGACTCATGTCGAGAATTTTCCCGGATTCCCCGACGGCATCCAGGGCCCCGAACTGATCGAGAACATGCGCAAGCAGGCAGCACGTTTTGGGGCCGACTACCGCATGGGACACGTCGTCAAAGCGGACCTGAGCAAGCGTCCCATTGAACTAAGTCTGGGTAAGGAAACAATCTACACGCGAACGCTGATCATCGCCAGCGGGGCGTCGGCGCGCTGGCTAGGACTGCCCAATGAGCAAGCCCTGATTGGGCACGGAGTTTCCTCCTGTGCCACGTGCGACGGTTTCTTCTTCAGCGGCAAGGAAATCGCCGTCATCGGCGGCGGCGACTCGGCCATGGAAGAAGCCACGTTCCTGACGCGTTTCGCCAGCAAAGTCACGCTCATCCATCGTCGCGACGAGTTCCGCGCGTCCAAGATCATGCTCGACCGCGCGCATGCGAATCCCAAGATCGATTTCATGACCGACACAGTGGTGGACGACGTCCTCGACGCCAGCAAGCATGAAGTGACATCTCTGCGCCTACGTAATCTGAAGAGTGGCGAGAGCTGGGATTTCCCCACCAGCGCGATGTTCCTCGGCATCGGCCACATCCCGAACGCGACGATCTTCGCTGGCCAGCTCGACACCGACCCCGACGGATATCTCATCACACACAAGAACGTGTTCACGAAAGTTCCAGGAGTGTTCGCCTGTGGAGACGTCCAGGACCGCCGTTACCGCCAGGCCATCACCGCCGCCGGCAGCGGGTGCATGGCCGCCCTCGAAGTGGAGAAATATCTGGAAGAAGAAGGGCACTGACGCGCACATGGCCGCCGCGTCTGAGCTGAAACTGAATATCGGTTGTGGCACCTCGGGAATTTCCGGCTGGGTAAATATCGACAACTCGCCCACGATCCTGCTCTCTCGCCTGCCCTTCGGCCGCCGGATCTTCCACACGCCGGACTGGCCGCCGGACGTGCGCCGCGCCGATGTCCGCAAGCGCATCCCGTTTGCCGATTCGTCTGTTTCGTACATCTACTCTTCGCACACGTTCGAGCACTTCACCTATGAAGAATCGCTGGCCGTGACGAAAAGGTGTTTTCGAGTTCTGAAGCCCGGAGGCATCCTGCGCATCGTGGTGCCTGACCTCGGGATGATGGTGCGCGACTACCTCGCCGACACATCCAATCCGAAAGCGTCGCACCGTTTCATTGGACGCCTGCTGCTGACTAGCGGTGTGCGCGACGTAGTCCACCCGGGTGCGCATCACAAACAGATGTTCGATGCCGCTTCGCTGGTTCATTTGCTGCGGGAAGCGGGATTCGCGTCGCCCGCGGTAAGCGCGTTTGGCAACAGCCGTATTCCTGACATCGCCGAGATCGAACTGGAATCCCGGCGCTCTGAGAGCCTGTATGTCGAGTCCGTGCGATGAGATGCTTGCGGAGGCTTCGCCTGTTTTTGAATCCAGGCTCAACGGTTCAGCGTCTTAACAATTTGCTGAAAGAGTTTTTTTTGGGTGGCGCAGCGGTTTACCGCTGCGATAAGCCTCTGTTTTGATCGCGGGCTTCAGCCCCTAAGGGCGGATTCCCGACTTCAACAGATGTAGAACCCAGGAGGACCATTCACGATGGCCGCACCAACCTGTACTCACCTGAGCGAAATTCACAAAGTCACACCCAGCGGCAAAGGCTGTAAAGAGTGTCTGGAAATGGGCGACCGCTGGGTCCATCTGCGCCTCTGCCTTTCCTGCGGACACGTCGGCTGCTGCGACTCCTCCAAGAACAAGCACGCCACCGCACACTACCGACATGTCAAACATCCGATCGTGCAGTCGTTTGAGCCGGGAGAAGATTGGCGCTGGTGTTACGCGGACGAACTGTTTCTCGACTGACCACGCATCGCTACCCGAGGATCTTCTTGCGGGTCGTGGGAGGCAGCGTCTCGCAAGCCGTGCGCAGGACCAGTCTCGGAGCGGCGCCCCGAATCTTCATCAGGAACGGTACGGTCCGCTTCGGATCGGCCTTCGCCGTCTCGCGCAGCAGCCAGCCCAAACCCTTCTGGACCATGTCATCTTGATCTTGGAGTAGCATGCCGGAGAGCCGTACGATTTCCGGAAAGAACCGTTTTACTCTCGTGCCGCGAATCAGTGCCACGCAGGCAGAGCGGCGGCGCCACCGTGAAGGTGATTTTGCCCACGCAAACACCCGTGCGCTGCGGGCCGGTTTGTCCGCGACCATCGGCGCGATCAGATCGTGGACCAGCGCGTCGTGATCCGCCCAACTGGTGATGCGGTCGAGCCACGACGTGAACAGCTTAAATTCTTTGTCTGAAAACTGCTTGGTTTGTTTCTCAAGCAGAAAAACCGCGAACACCTTTTCTTCCAGATTGCGACCCGAAAAGAGCTCGTCGGCGACTCTCACCACGAATTCCATTCCCCGTTCCCGAACCAATTCTCGCCGCGATCGGATCGCAGCCCTTCGCAGATCGGCGGTATACCAGCCGTGCGACTTGATTTCCTCTTTGAAAAACCACTGGACGCCGGTCGCATGAGAAGCGGAACCGCCCTGCTTCAGCGTGCGCCGGATGTCGGCCGCGATAGAGTTGGGAGTTGGGTTGAGTTGGGGCATACGAATCGCACCGGAGACAAGGTGTCGTTTTCTATGCGGCGGGAGCCGCGCTGTCTTTTCTCACGGTCTTGTCATAAATCCACAACAGCGTCGCGGTCAGCAGTCCGACCATCGTCACGCTCCACCAGATCAGATCCGGCCGATGTTGGACCTCTCCGAAATGATGGATCAAAATGCCTCCGAATTTTCCGCCAACGAGCGATCCGATGCCGATGGGCAGAAATGCGAAGCCCATATACGTTCCCTGCTGTCCCGGCGGCGCGAGCCGCGAGATGTATTCGTAATAGCGGGGCGACTGAATGATCTCACCGAGCGCCACAATCATCAGCGCTGCGACAGCCGTCCAAACGCGCGGATATAGGCCGACGGCCAGCCATCCTACCGCGGTTAGCACCGTACCTAGGGTGATCGCGCGGAACGAAGAAATCCGCCGAGTGATCGCATTCACCGCCACCGTCAGTGTGATCACAATGATCGGGTCGGCAATGAGAATCATTTCGGTGTTGGCCTTCGGGTCGACATAATCGTGGATGTAGATCGGCAAAATGAGGTACTGCTGCCAAAAGACGATCCAATACCCGGAGAAGATCAGCAGGAAGAGGACGAATCGTCCGTTGCCGAGCACCGTCAGAAAATTGTGTCCAACCTGGCCGAGCGAGGGCGTTTCCCCCTCGCTGGCGCGTTTGGGCTCCCGGAAAAAGAGCAGCACACCGATAAACATCAGAAACACGCTGAACGCAGCCAGGCGAAATACGCTCTCCACGCGCATCCGGGAGTGGATCCAGCCCGCTAGGAACGGCCCTAGAAAACTCCCGATATTGACCAGCGTGTAGTAAATCGAATATCCGATGGAGCGAACATTCTCCTTGGAAGCGCGAGCGGTGGTTCCCACAACACTGGGTTTGACGAGCGCCACGCCAAGCGCAGGCAGAAACAGAATCACGCCGACCAGCAGCCAAAGCGGGACCACGGTGCGCACCGGAGCCAGCCACGGCGCAGCGATCGACCCGACCAGGAAATACGAGCAAGTCAGGATGAAGTACGCCAGCGATAGCGCGCGCCGAAAACCCAAACGGTCGGCGATAGCGCCTCCAAAGATCGCCATCACCCAAACGCCCGCCCCGAAGAAGCCGCCGAGGGCGGACGCCTGACTGCTAGGAAACTGAAGCGCCTCGTGCAGGTAGCGCACCAGTACCGCGAAAACGGCGTAGTAAGAAAGGCGCTCGAAGATCTCGGTGATGTTCGCGACCCAGAAGGGACGCTCGAATCCGTCGCGGATTTCCTGAAGTCGTTCCGAAAAGGGCACTCGTTCTCCCGATTGTTACTTTGTCAACCGCTTTCGCACTTCCTCAACCGACAACCCCGCCACCCGGATCACCTTATTCCGGCTGCTTTGGCCGGCAGCAATAGTAACGGAGGAACACGGCACATTCAAAAGTTTCGCAAAGAAATCGATGCAGGCCTGGTTGGCCTTGCCGTCGACGGGAGGGGCAGTCAGGGCTAGTTTGAGCGCGTCGCCCACTTTGCCTGTGATTGCGTTCTTCTTCGCGCGGGGATGCACTTTGACGGCGAAGGTCACTCCGGCGGGCGAGTTTTTTATCACTGCCATCGAAGGGCTTTACCATAGGGGTCACAGGGGTACACAGGGGAAATCTTACGACCAATCCAGATTTCCCTGTGACCCCTGTGGTTATGCTTTTGCCCTGTCCCCGAAAATCGCCGTCCCTACCCGCACGCACGTCGATCCCTCTTCGATTGCCACTTCGAAGTCATGCGACATCCCCATCGAGAGTACGTCCATTGCAATTGCCGGCAGTCGACGCGCCACAATACCGTCGCGAATTTCTCGCAGTTGCCGGAAAAAAGGCCGAGCGTCTTCTGGATTTTCTGAATAAGGCGGCACCGTCATCAGCCCACGAACTTGTAGACTCCCCAGCCGCGGCGCCGCCAGCAGAATCTCATCTAATTCTAACGACCCCGGAGCCACTCCGCTCTTCGCATCCTCGCCGCCGACATTGATCTCAAGCAGAATCGGCAGGGTTTTGGCCGCCTTCTCAGAGGCCGCGTTCAATCGTTCGGCGAGTTTGACGGAGTCGACCGAGTCCACTGCGCCAAACAAATCGGCCGCCTTTGCTGCCTTGTTGCTTTGCAGATGGCCGATCAGGTGCCACTCCGCATCTGCCAGATCGCTGAGTGCTCCAGCCTTCTCTGCAAACTCCTGTACGCGATTTTCGCCGAATACGCGCAGCCCCGCCGCATACGCTTCCCGGATGCGATCTACAGGAAACGTCTTGCTCACTCCCATCAAAGTGATTTCCTCCGGACTGCGTCCGGCGGGCCGGGCAGCCGCTGCGATGCTCTCGCGCACTCGGGCGACGTTTTCAACCATGGACATGGAGATGATTTAACCACAGGAACGGGAGAGTCTCAGAGCGGCAGCAAAAGACTCTTTTAGAGAGTCTCCGCTGTGAACCTCGAAGCGGCGCCCCTGCGGCTGAAGGCGGGCATATAACACGGCTTTGCGGCACGTCTGAAGACGTGCCCTGATACGAACGATGCTTACGCCACGTCCGTCGCACCTCTGACCTCTCCTCACATCATTCCGACTGGCGGTGCCGGTTCATTGGGATCGCCGGCTGCCGACAGCGGCAAAGCGATCATGAGCGCGGCCAGGCCCGCCAACACGATCATTCCTCCGATGAGGTAGGAGGGATCGCTGAAGATCTGCGGTGGATGGTTCGGGGCCTTCCATTGTGGGACGAACTGCATTCCCGCCCACACCAAGCCGAGCACGGCTTCGCCCGCTATCAGCCCCGACGCGGTGAGGACACCGGCGTTTTCTACGCGAGCCTTTTGTGCAGGATTGTAGCCGCGACGTTCCGCCATCCAATCGCCGAAGGAGCGTAAGACTCCTCCCAGGAAAATCGAGAACGTCGTCTCAAACGGCAGATACATTCCGACGGCAACCAGCATGGGACTCTTCACCTGCATCATGATCATTGCAAGCCCGAATAAGATGCCAACGACGACGAGCGCCCACGGCATATCGCCGCCGACGATACCCTGCGCCAGCGTGGCCATCAGCCCGGACTGGACCGCAGGCAGCTGACGATCTCCGAATCCGATGCCACCTCCGTTGATATTGGCCTGGTGAAGGAGCATCAGGGGCCAATACATGACCAGGCTGGCGACCACGACGGCGACCAGTTCCGCGATCTGAATTTTGCGGGGCGTTCCGCCGAGAATGTAGCCAACCTTGAAATCCTGAAGCAGTTCGCCGGCTACCGCAGCGGAGACACAAACTACTGCGGCAACGCCCAGAACCGCCGCCACCCCCGAAGCTCCTGTGACGCCGAGGGCCACCATGAGCAGCGCGGCGATGAGCAAGGTCGAGAGGGTCAGGCCGGAGATTGGATTGTTAGAAGACCCGATAAATCCCACGAGATTGCCGGAAATTGTCGCGAAGAAAAATCCGACGACGATCATCACCACTGCGGCGAGGATGGCCGGCCAGAGCAACCCGGAAATGTGAACGTAGAGGAAGCACATCAGAACGAACATGAGCGCGATCATCCCGAGAACGACCTTCGAGCTCATGTACTGTTCCGTTCGCGAAAGCTTGGCGCGCTCGTCGGCAGTCTGCTTCAGATCGGCGAATGCCTTGCCCAGCCCCGCGGTGAGGCTCTTGCGCATTTTGAACAACGTGTATGCAGCCCCGACCAGCATTCCGCCGACGGCGATCGGACGCACGATGAATTTCCAGACGGCGATGACCATTCCCGACCAGTTTTCGGGTGTGTCCGCCGGAAGGTAGGGTCTGAGTTCAGGGCCGAGGAAATACACCAGCACGGGGATCATCAACCCCCAGGCGAGAACGCCGCCGGCAAACTGGATCGACGCCAGACGCAGTCCGATGATGTAGCCGACGCCCAGATACGCAGGACTCACGCTGGGCGCGGCGAACATGGTCGTTCCGCCGGTCGCCACCACGTTGGTGGTTCCCAACGGACCAAGCCGGACTTGCGAGTGTCCGAGATTGCCGATGCCAAAGTGAAAATCTTTGTCGGCAGCAAATAGGCCGAGTTTCCCCAGCATGTACACAACGCCACCAACGCCGATATTCCAGAAGAGGTACTTGGCGGCTTGCGCCCCGCGTTGTCCCGCCTTGTGGATTTCCGATGCCGCCACCGATTCCGGGAAAGGTAACTCGGGGTCCTCCACCATGGTCCTGCGCACGAGGGAGATAAACAGCACTCCCAAAATGCTGCCGACCATAATCAGAGCTGTCGATTTCCAATAGGCGTCGGCCGGACGGAAGGAAGGCCACGCTTTGGCGATCAGGAAAGCTGGGATTGTGAAAATGGCGCCGGCGGCCACCGACTCACCAATCGACCCCGCCGTACGCGCGATATTTTCTTCCAGCAGCGACCCTTTCCAGGCCCGCAACACCGCCATAGCGATGACGGCCGCCGGATACGTCGCGGCAATCGTGATGCCGGCGCGTAATCCCAGATAAGCGTTGGCGGCGCCCAGAATCACCGTGAGGATTAGACCGAGAAATACCGCACGGAAGGTGAGTTCCTTCATCTCCATGCTTTCGGGAACGTACGGGCGATGCTTGCGCGGTTCTTGCGAAGTGCTGTCCGCCGGAGTGCTCATTCAAATCCTCACAGCAATGCAGGAATTAATTTCCGACTCACATTAACAGAACGGCGCACCTTAGCATGCCAAAAGGCCGCTTTACAAGTGCAGACCGCTTTCGCAAAGAGTCTGGAAGACTGGCTTGCCCTCTCTACGCAACTTGCCACCCAGCTCGGGGTTACAATAAGTTCTGGTCCGGAGGTACGCCGTGTCTCCCCTCGGATTGCCCTCCTTGCGCGTCTTTCAGGAATTCCACTGCCCAAGCTGTTACGGTCAAAAAGCCTACCGTTCCCGCTATCGCGGGATCTTCGAACACGGGCTGCTGCTTTTTCTGATGCTCAAACCCGTGCGCTGCGAGCGCTGCTACCATCGCAGCTACGTGTTTCGAACGGTTCCAGTGTTGGAGCCTGGCGGTCCGGCCGGCAGACTCGATAGTCGACCCTCCCATGACTCAAGTGCCGGCACTCGCGTTGCATAACGCCCCAAGCCGCGTCTATACTGGCGATAGCTAGCCCGGCGAGAGCCCCCCAAACTGCTCGCCCGGATGCGGGAGGCCGTCTTCAGCAGTACTGGCTTTCGAATACCGGCTGCCCAGGATCATGCAGCAGGTTCTCGCCATTGGGCGGAGCATGTTGCAGCTAGCCTCTTTTTTACGCTTTTTCCCGCCGATTGCCGTATCTGCAACGCCCCTCTGATCCGAATTTCCAGACTCCCAGTTTGCGAAACTTGTCTGGAAGCGTTGCGGCCTCTTGCGGGTTCGCTGTGCAGCGTCTGTGGCGAAGCGTTGCTGTCTCCAGCATTCATGGATCGGGACGAGCCTCGCTGTGGACTGTGTCAGCGATTGCATCCGCCATTTGAGAAGGCAGTCGCCTACGGTAGTTATGACGGCGGACTGCGCGACCTCATCCATCTACTGAAATTTCAGCAGGTTCGTCCGGCCGCTGCGGTGCTGGGGCGCATGCTGGCAGAAGCGATCGCGGGCTTTGAAGCCGTTCTGCCGGCCGGAGCGATTACTGTTGTTCCAGTTCCGCTACACGCCAGAAAGCGCGCGCAGCGCGGCTTTAACCAGTCGGAACTGATCGCTCGCGCCGCTCTGAAACAATTGAACCGGCCGGAACGTTTTCAGATCTCGGCGAGCGCTCTGGTGCGGCGTCGCGAGACCGAATCCCAGATCGGCCTGACAAGGCATCAAAGAAGAGAGAACCTGCGCGGTGCCTTTGCGGTTTCCGATCCCGAGCAGATTGTGAAACGCAACGTCTTGCTGGTCGACGACGTCTTCACCACCGGCACCACCGCCGCGGAATGCGCGACGGTCCTGCGCCGAGCGGGCGCCAACCGGGTGTATGTTGCCACCGTCGCGCGGACGCTGAAGATTTTTGAAATGTTCGCAGTTCCGGAGCAGGAGATCGAAGAAACAAATGTCGACCGTCTGGCAGCGGCGGCGAACGGCTAGATCGTATGTCTTTGCGAAGCTACAACTCGGCGATGGCAGGGGGACGCATCCCCATGCTGGGGACTTTGCTGGCTGCGGGAATGCATCAACAGGGCGACGGCCACGCGCTGCATCAGCCGGTGCTGGTGTTGAACGCTTCCTACGAGCCGATCAATGTATGTGCTGCCCGGCGCGCGATCGTGCTCGTGCTCAAGGGTGTCGCGATGACGGAAGAAGAGAACGGACATTTTCTGCACGCTGCGCGTCTGGCCGTGCGTGTGCCGTCGGTCATCCGTCTGTTGGAGTATCGCCGCATCCCGCACCAGTCGCGTGCGCTCTCGCGCAAGAACATTCTGCTGCGCGACCGCAACACCTGTCAGTATTGCAGCGAAGCGCTGCCTTCCGGCGAACTCACTCTCGACCACGTCATCCCGCGCTCTCGCGGAGGCCTTTCCACTTGGGAAAACCTCGTCGCCTGCTGCCATCCCTGCAACCGGCGCAAGGGCAACCAGCTTCCGCATGAAGTGAACATGAGGCCGACGCGTGAGCCGCGCTCGTTCAATCTGCATACCAGCCGTCACATCATGCGGTTGATGGGGCACTCCGACGACAAGTGGAGGAAGTACCTCTTTTACTGAGAATCGGGTAGATGCAGTTTGAAGGAGATTCGTATCAGGGCATGCCTCAGGCATGCCAAAAGCAAAGTACGGAACGGCTTTAACCGCTGCCAGTGTGGCCCGGGGCCTCAACGGCTGAAGCCGCTTGCTTTTCCCGCTTGCGGCATCGCTTGAAGCGATGCCCAACAGAACGACAAAATGGACGGGCTTCAGCCCCTGAGATCTCCTTAGCTCACGGATTACATCCCCGATTGCCAGGCCGCCCGTCCGCCGAGTCTCCCACTTCAGTCTCTCCCCACACATGGCCGCAGGCGTTGCAATTCCATGCGTGCTTGTACACGGGAGTCGGAATCCCGGCGTCAGTGGTACCGTACGAAAAAAAATTGTTCAGTTCCAGATAGCTGATATCCAGAGACTGGCACTTGGGACACTTCGGCTGCTCATAATTTCCGACACCTTCGACTTCGATCGTGCCCGGAATTGGCTGATTGAGAATTTCGGTGGCCGCTTCCACATCCTCCGCTTGAACTTTCAATTTAATTCCACCCAGAAGGTTGGAATAAAACCAATCCATGCGGATCATGTTGTCGTCCACCAGGTAAGCCTGGATCCCCGCCGATTCCAGGCTCCCCCTGGCAATCAGGGCCTCCGGAAGATCGCGAAACTTGCGCAGCGTGACCGTTTCATTCAGTTCCGGCACATCGAATCCAGGTGGAGGGAGCACTTCAATCGCAAGCCCTCTGCGAACGATCTCGTCCTTCAACGCGTCCGCGGCAATTTCACTCAACTCATCACCACTCTGCGCAATCCGCCGAAGTTCCTCATCGCTCATCCCGGAATAAACTCGGGCAATCCGCTCTTCCTCAGGCGTCGGCATCGCCGGAATCATACCCTGAACGCCGCACGCCTTCCAATATCTGGGGCACCGGCGGGAAGAAAAGAACGGGAGGGCATGGCTTTACAGGCTGCGGAAAAATTCCGATTTCGATTTTGTTTTGAAGGGGCACGGCTTCAGCCGCGCCGTAATTGCTTCAAAATCAATCCGGCTTTAGCCGCCGAGGTGTGCTGCCAGACCGTTGAAGGACTTTCAGCAGCCTGTGAAGCCATGCCAAATCAGACCTACAAAAAGACGGCCTTCAGCCCCGCAGGCTTTGGGGTGGCGCAGTGCTTCAGCGCTGCGATAAAGGCCATTGCGTTGACCGGGCTTCAGCTCCCGAGATCCGAGCCGTGCTTCAACTATTCACACTTCTCACCGATACTCGCCAGCAGCGCACATACCTGCTGGTCTTCCTTTTTGATCGCGTCCCGCACCGGGAAGATCCCCTCATAACAATCGTGCGACAAGTTCGCCATGCACCCGGCGATCTGCTTTGATTCTTCCCCTTCATGACGGCGGATATTCCAGATCTCCTGCACCTGGTTCAGGTCGGTTCGCTCATTTTCGTCAATGAAACTAGCGGACAGCCCTTCGCGAACGACTTGCTGATACCGGTCAATCGTCGCAATCTGAGCATCTTCGGCCGGAGCCCAGCTCGCGCAGCGGTCGTGCAGTTCGGCACTCAGCGCCTCGAACTTTTTCTTCGGCGTCTGCGGAGAGTTGAACCAGTCGAGACAGAGATTCTCCACCTTGTCTGTCGCTAGCCGAGCCGTTCTGATCTCACTCGCCGCTGCGTGGAGCCGCTCATGCAGAGAATCTTTCAGTCGATCTTCCCTAACGCTGGACCCGATGACCCACGCGACAATGATCAGGATCGGAGCCCCGATCATGTAGACCCGCCACACCTGCTCCCAGCACAGTGGCACGCGCAGCACGTGATAATTCTGCGAACGGTGAACCAAAAAATTGGTCGCTTGCCCGTAAGGCAGAACCCGATATGACCCCAGCGGCAGAACCGGAATGTACAGAGCGGTGATCCACAGAGTCGTAACGTAAGAACCATCGTCGCCCGGCTCGCGGCGTCCGTAATACTTCGTTCCGAAGCCGTTGAACGTATAAGGCATGGGATCGCTCCATGGGGTACCCGGTCCCGGTGAATCCGTGAATATGTGCTGAGGAGGCTAACTCGGAAGCAGAACGAGAGCAAACATTATTTCGACCCAGCATTGCAAGTGTGGCGACGGGTCTCTGACCCGTCTAATCCGAGCCCAAGCACGCAAGGACGGAACCCCACCGTCCGAAGCCGCGAAGAGGCGCAAGATTACAGCCCACGGCGCAAGCCGTGGGACAAAAGTGGGAAGGGTTAAGCCCAGAAGGGGCGAAAGAAAAGAACAGTTACGACACACACTCTTCAGCCCCGGAGGTTTTTGGGTGGCGCAGCGCTTCAGCGCTGCGATAAAGCCATTCTCTTGACCGGGCCTCAGCCCCTGAGGTTCCGGGTCGTGCTTCGTATCAGGGCATCGCTTCAGCGATGCCGACCAGACGATAAATAGAGGGCTTTAGCCCGGAGGTTTCTTCCCCGACCGCGCACCGGGCAGCTGACCCACATCCTCGTCCGAAACACAGGTCCCGTAGTTTGTAAGTGGGCGGAGAAACAATCGGGGTGCCCCATTCCTCGCGTTCTTTCGCAAAGGACACGAATTATAGGCAACCCGCCCCCACGAAATTATGTGGGCCAGCTGCCATTTTTATGATATGTTTTTTTGCCTTCCCTGCACTAGTTCCCTATTGGTAAACCGGCCTCTTTAGAACTTATCGGAGGGAGAAATCCATGATTTCGGATAGCCCATCGCCGTGGGAGCAGGATGGAGCACGAGCAGCCTTGCCCGCGGAGCGCCCCGGGGCCTTCGTCGCACAGCACCTATCGCCGCTATTTTTCAAGAATACGGAAGCTCCCCCGATTTCTCGTAGCGATCGGGGTTTTGTTTCAGAAGCAGATTTCTGGAAAAAGGGTGAGCAAGCAACCTTTGGGGTTGTGAGTTTGAAAGGCTTTAAGATCACTGACTGGTTTCCGCGAGCTCCCGGAGTGTTCTGGTCCGAGCGCGCACGGATGGCAATAGAAAACGTGTATGCCACGGAACCTAATAACGACGCTCAGCTAGGTAAGTTCTACTCCCCACAATCAAAGATGAATCTTATCGAACACGGAGGGATAGGCACAATTCGTCTGCGACCACGCCAGATTGACGGCGTTTACTGCTGGTTCGCCACCGCTTTGACAGGAATTAATTGTCATACAGGCATACCTTTGGCCATTCCCGAAAGTCTCTTGTTGAGCGCAGGACTCAAGTGGGGCGACAAGGCTGATCTTGTGGGTCGGGTCCGATTTCTTCAAGACGCCGGCCTGGCGGATGTCGCCAGCAGCATCCAGGGTGCTCGACCATTAATATTGTTTGTCGAAAGCTTGACAACGATTCGCCAGTCGGAACTTGGTCGTAGAAAGCTGGTTATCACTCCAGTGGTCCTATTTGATACTCAAGCGTCATATGACCGGACTGGATATACGTTTGTTCAGTGTTCGGCCGGTGCCGATGCCGATTTAGACAAAGCTACGGAATGGATAGAACTTTATACGAGCAAACACTCTGGACAAGTCATCACGAATTTTGACGAGCAAAGGCCCATTCTTGCGAATGCCCCACTTAGTTATCAAAGACTCGTTGCCAAAACATATGACAAGACCATCATTCAACGATTTACTGGGCCAACGGTTGTCCAGCGAATCGAAAAGTTGGTCCACGAGGAGAAAAACTTCGTATTTGGAGACATCAATATGGGACACAACATCAATGTTTCAGGTCACGCAATTGTTGCGATCGACTCCCCCTTGAACAATGTGAGCCAAACGATCAGCGCGGCTGACGGATTGAGCACAGTCCAAAAGTCGCAACTTGAGGAGATGGTTAAGTCGCTGAGGACTGAATTAGACGGTTTAAAGACCACTCACCCGGATGAGACAAAAGAGATAGCAGACGCGGTGCAAAAGGCTGTTGCAGCCGCTTCTAAGCCACCAGAGGAGCGTAAAAAGAGTCTCTTGCAGCTATCCGCGAACGGATTGAAAGAAGCTGCCGAATTGGTAAAAGACATTGCTCCAAATGTGCTAACGACTGCAGGGCTGATCGCGAAGTTTGTCGTCGGTCTCTAAGCGGGACGATCCTCTCAGAATGTATCGAGATCACAACTAAACTCGGGGGGGTGGCCCAGGTAACGCACGGGTGCTCCATCGTTTCGCCTTTTGAAACGTGGGCGTTGGCGCGGGAACAATCCCTTGGGGATCCGGCACGCGCATCCCTCATGTGGGCCCCTCGCCGGACTTGGCGGATCTCGGAGCAATACGATAGGATTGCTTCGCGTAAAGGACGCATCCGGTCCGCGGAAAGGGTAGAAGCCCACCTATCAGCATCAAGTTTTCGCAACCTTCTTTCAGCCCGATGTGCGGACAACGGGCGGTTCGATGAAAGGAGGTCGCCATGTCGACCGATCACCGAGACGCACCACGCCCGCTTCCTGACCGCCCTAATCTCCGCCATCTGAAGGACCAAGCCAAGGACCTGCTCAAGAGTGACGCTGCGGCGTCGATCACCGATGCGCAGTTCCAGATCGCGCGTCTCTACGGATTCGCCAGCTGGCCGAAGCTCAAGGCCCACATTGACTCCCTGGAGGAGATCGGGCAACTCAAGCATGCGATCGACACCAACGACATCGATCGCGTTAAAACGATGATGACGCGCAACCCGACGCTGCACAGTGCTCCACTTGGTTACGGCAAAGATGGGCCGCTCACGTGGGTTGCCGAATGCCGCGTCCCATGGGAATCACCGAGTCCGGCGAGACTGGTCATGGCGACGTGGATGCTCGGGCACGGGTCGGACGTGCACCAGGGGGGCGACGGACCGCTGATGCGAGCAGCGCTCAATGGATATCGCATCCCGATGATGGAGCTTCTCGTGTCCCACGGTGCCGATGTAAACGCGCTGTGGCACGGACATTTCCCCATCATCTTTGCCCCCTGCGAGTCATTGGATCCGGCCGCTCTTAAATGGCTTCTCGATCACGGCGCAAATCCGAACTGTCGCGACCATGGGTACGAGATCAGCGGCCAT
>Ga0137410_10000243_pt1 | contig 38918 bp, 32 predicted proteins | sample CZODoug1_16funga_FD_108878 | JGI IMG/M metagenome (GOLD analysis project Ga0137410, IMG submission 108878) | Vadose zone soil fungal communities from Angelo Coast Range Reserve, California, USA - CZODoug1_16fungal (Illumina Assembly) | ecosystem: Environmental > Terrestrial > Soil > Vadose zone... | reverse complement strand
TCAGGCCGATCCGAGCGCTCTAACTTACCTGACCGATAACGTAACCTACAACGGACAGCTAACCATCCCTGTGCTGACACTGCACACCACCGGCGACGGGCTGGTAACAGTGGAAAACGAGAGAGCTTACAAAAGGGTCGTCCGCGAGGCGAATAACAGCACTTTATTGCGGGAGACGTTTGTACACCGCGCCGGCCACTGCGAATTTACCCCAGCGGAAACCATTACCGCGCTCCAAACGCTGAACATGCGATTGACGACAGGAACCTGGAAACACCTGATGTTTTCCGACCTGAACAACGAGGCGGCTGCCCTCGGCCCTACGTTCAATGTGTTGCTCATTAACGGAAAGGTGGTTCCCGTGGCACCAGCCTTTCTACAGTTCGCGCCGCTACAGTTCTTGAGGGTGTTCGACGCGTTTACACACTAGCAGTTTCACAGTGTGCTCGGCGATCTTCAAAACGACCAAAACTTGTGTGATGACGCGTACAGACAAGGCAGGAAATTCCTCTTATCGTCGAACAAAGACGCAGCCCATTGCCGTACCGCCGCAATTTGGTGGGTTCCAGCCGCGCAGCGGCGGGCATGCGAAAGCCCGGCACGGCAGTGCCGGGGGGGAGCGCAAAAAAGGGGGGAGCCCCGAAGGGGCGGCACCATGGCGCACAAATATCCGAACATTCTCGTTCATCTCGTCTTCAGTACCAAAGAACGTCGCGACCTCATCCCTGCACAACTGCACGCCTTGTTATGGAAGTATCTGGCCGGCATCGGACGAAATCACAAAATTCCCGTCTTCTGTGCGGGGGGAACCACGAATCACGTCCATCTTCTAATCGCCTTGCCGTCGGACGTAACGGTCGCCAAGGCGGTTCAGGTCCTCAAAGCCAATTCCTCCCGCTGGATCGGTGAACATGGGATTGCATTCGCCTGGCAGGAGGGTTACGGAGCCTTCAGCGTGAGCGCATCGCACGTGCCAGTTGTGCGGCGGTATATTGAGCATCAGGCCGAGCACCATGCCAAACGGAGTTACGAAGACGAGTTTCTAACACTCCTAAAAAACACTGGCGTCGGATTCGAACCGGATCAGGTTTTCGGGTAGGGTGCCGCCCCTTGCGGGACTCGCTCGTTATCGCACTTACCCGGCACTACCGTGCCGGGCTTTCATGTGCCGCCGCTTCGCGGCTACTGCTGTGTCGGATTGAAACAACATCTCTTTAGCGTGGACTATCCCCCGTAGTCAGGGTGCGTCAGTTTTCGAGAGTTTCACTGCGACCCGTTCTCGGCGGGAATAATGGACATCTGTTTGGCTAGAACCCAGCCGGACAGCCCGAGCGACGAAGACAGGATAAACGCCTTTATTCCTTGTTCTCGCATATCCTCCGCGGCTGAGGCAAGATTTGCCGCCCAAATCGGCAAACCAGTCATGCGGTACAACTCTGATATTTGAGTACTGTATTCTTTCAGAAAGTATTCCGCAGGTACGGGTTCAGCATCGAACATGATGTTTCCGAAGACGTCATTCTCGAAGCGATAGCCCCGAACCCCCTCGAACACAACGTTCGTAAACTCCGTCGGCTTGCTTTTCACGCGATACTCGGTGCGAAGAGTTATGGTCCGCTCCTCGCACTGAACTTCGTAAGAGACAAGCAAATTGTCGTGAATGGACAGCGTCATAGTTACACGGGCGTCGCCGTCTTCCGCTTCGGATTGAAAAACGGCAACTGCACGACCGTCGCGGTTGTCTTCATCCTCTGCGCTTCAATAGTCAATTCCATCTGGAGCTTTGTTCCCAGCTTTGAGACCTCTCCGTTCACGCTCGCCAGTGCAATCAGCTTTTTCAACAATGGTGAAAATGCGGTGGTCGTGGCTTTTCCAACCTGTCGATCGCCAGAATAGATCGGCACGGCAACACGGGAAGCCTGACTCGGCGCCGCCGGAGACAATCCAAACTTGTCGAACTGCTCTTCGACCTCCACCCAATCCACTTCCAGACCCACGAGTTGCCGAGCTACACCGGCCCGGACATCGCGGGCTAGGGCGCGTTTGCCGATAAAGTTCTCTTTGTCGAGATGCACCATCTTCCCGAAGCCCAGCTCATACGGAGAATATTTCTGTGAAGGGATCAGCGCCTTCTTCGAACTCGAGTAATCCACTTCGATCAGCAGCAACCCCGCTTCGACCCGCGAAACATCCAGCGCCAGCATTCCGGCGGCGTGGATATCGAACTGTTTGCCTTTGGCCATCAATTCGTCCCAGACTTTGACGGCGTCATTCCACGGGATCCAAATTTCGTAGCCGAGGTCGCCGGTGTATCCGGTGCGAGAAATGTCCACCGGGACGCCGGCAATCTTGCCGCTGGTCTTGCGAAAATATTTCAGGTTCGCGATGTCGGCATCGGTCACGGTCTTGAGTAGTTTCGCCGACGTTGGTCCTTGCAGCGCGAGTGCCGCCGTCTGTTCGGAAATGTCCTCGATCTGCACGTCCATGTTCAGGCCGTTCTGGCGGAACCAGCGGAGACTTGGATCGGCTGCGGTCCAGCGATATTTGTTTTCTTCGAGACGCGTGATGGTGCCGTCGTCGATCACCTTGCCGTCTTCATCGCACCAGCAGCAATAAATTACCTGGCCGACCGCGACCTTGTTGACGTCGCGGGTGATGATGCGGTTCACGAGCTTGGTGGCGTCCTTGCCTGTGACCAGATATTTGTAGAGCGGGGAAATATCAATCAGGGCACACGCGTTGCGGATGGCGTTGTACTCGTGCTCGTGATGTACTTCATACACGCTGACGGTGTAGTATCCCGACCATTCCCGGTAGTTCAGGCTATGGCAGAGGGCAAGCGTTCTCTCGTGAAAAGCAGTTCCAACGGGCAAGGTGGACCTCGTTTGATTTTGCTTTCCTCCGTGACCCCTGTGACCCCTGTGGTTAAGATTTCTACGTCTTACCCATAGGGGTCACGGAGGTCACGGGGGAACCCTGAAGGCGGATTATATGCAGCCGGGGCGCTCTTCAGCAAGCGAGGATGTTTATTGACCCGGAGTCAGCGATGACGCGTAAGTGTAGAGACAAAAAGATAGTTTCCCGATAGAATGGCGAGTCACTTTCGGAACGTTTTCCCTGCCATCTGGATCTGCCTATGCCCGCAGTTGCGAACGGTACTAAGTACGATGTGATCGTCATCGGCGGAGGCCATAACGGCCTCACGACCGCCGCCTACCTGGCCAAGGCGGGCCGAAAAGTTCTCGTGCTTGAGCGCCGGCACATTCTGGGCGGCGCAGCTTGTACCGAAGAAGTTTTTCCCGGCTTCAAGTTTTCGGTGTGCTCGTATGTTGTGTCGCTGCTGCGGCCCGAGATCATCCGCGACCTCGACCTCCCTCGCCACGGACTGGAAATCCTTCCGTTGGACGGTACGTTCACTCCTATGCCGAGCGGCGACTATCTGTGGCGTGTGAATGACCATGGCAAGACGCATCGCGAGATTGCCCGCCACTCGCGGGTTGACGCCGAAGCTTACGATGAATTCGGCAAGGCGATGCAGGCCATGTGCCGATTCGTGAAGCCGATCTTGAGCATGGTCCCGCCCGATCCGGCGACGCTCAATCCGAAGGAATTGATGAAAATGCTTTTCCTCGGACGCCGCTTCCAGGACATGACTAGCGAGGACAAATACAACCAGGTCCAGCTCATGACCATGAGCGCGATCGATTTCCTCGATCAGTGGTTCGAAACCGATGTACTGAAAGCGACGATGTCGGCGTCGGGGATTATCGGAACATTTCTCGGCGTGCGCTCTCCCGGCACTGCCTATGTTCTCCTGCATCACTACATGGGAGAAATCGACGGCGCATTTCGCGCCTGGGGATTTGCCCGCGGCGGCACTGGAGCGATCTCGAATGCCATCGCAGCCGCGGCTCGCGAGGCTGGCGTAGAAATTCGCACGCAGACGCCGATCGCGAAAATCCTCGTCAGCAATAATCGCGCGAGGGGTATTGTCCTCGAAAACGGAGACGAGATCTATGCGGACGTTATTTCTTCGAGCGTCGATCCACGGCTGACTTTCGTAAAAATGATCGAACCCGGCAATCTGCCGGACGAATTCATGGAGGGCGTGAAGCGGTACAAGTTCCGCGGATCGTCTGGCAAGGTCAACCTGGCGCTCGATGGGCTGCCCAACTTTAAGTGTCTGCCGGGCGCAGGCTTGCACTTACGTGGCGCGATGTCCATCTCGCCCAGCGTCGAGTACATGGAAAGGGCGTATGACGAAGCGAAGTACGGGCACTGGTCGTCGCATCCCTATATCGACATGGTGATCCCAACGCTGACCGATCCCTCGGTCGCGCCGCCGGGCAAGCACGTCATGTCCTGCTTCGTACAGTATGCGCCGTATAAACTCGCGCCCGGGCTTAATTGGGATACCGAGAAAGAAAAATTCGGCGACGCTGTGATTAACACGATTGCTGAATACGCGCCCAACATCAAGGACATCATCCTGCACCGCCAAGTGGTTACGCCGCTCGATCTCGAACGCGAATGGGGATTGACTGAAGGCAACATTTTTCAGGGCGAGCTTTCTCTCGAGCAGTTGTTCTTCCTGCGTCCGGTGGCGGGCTGGGCGGCATTCCGTACACCCATCAAGAACCTCTACCTCTGTGGTTCGGCGACGCATCCGGGGGGCGGGATCATGGGCGCACCGGGGCGTTTGGCGGCGCTTGAAATTCTCAAAGACGGAAAGGCTGCCTGATCTCCGGGAAGACGCCCATGGCTGAAACACGCGATGTGATCATTGTCGGCGGCGGACACAATGGCTTGGTCACCGCCTTCTATCTCGCCAAAGCCGGATTCAAGCCGCTCGTGCTCGAGCGCCGCGCGCAGGTGGGCGGCGCGGCCATCACGGAAGAGTTTCATCCCGGATTCCACAGCTCGACGCTGGCGCACAATGCAGGTTCGCTGCGAGCTGACGTGATGCGCGACATGCAACTCAAGCAGCACGGGCTGGAGTTGACCACTCCCGAAGTAAGCACTGCGTCATTGTTGCCCGATGGCCGCGCGCTCATTCTTTACGCAGACGCGAAAAAGGCTGTGCAGGAAATCTCGAAGTGGTCGCAGAAAGACGCCACCGGATACGCCGACTTCGGCGCCGCGCTGGCTAAAATCGGCAAGGTGATCGGGCAGGCGCTCACGCTCACTCCTCCTAATATCGACAGCCCCAGTAACAGCGACCTCTGGGGAATGTTGAAGACGGGCCGCTCCATCCGCAACCTGGGCAAGAAAGATATGTACCGGGTTCTGCGCTGGGGGCCGATGGCAGTCGCCGATCTGGTCGCAGAATTCTTTGATACCGAACCGCTGCGGGCGACGGTTGCAGCGCGTGGCATCTTCGGAACTTTTCTTGGGCCGTGGTCAGCAGGCAGCGCCCTGGTTCTGCTGCTGCGCGCCGCCTCCGACCCCACGCCGGTCGGGACGGTTCAGTTTGCGACCGGCGGCGCGGGTACCGTGACGCAAGCCATGGCCGCAGCAGCGAGGCAAGCGGGAGCCGAGATTCGAGTCAATGCCGACGCCGTTGAAATTCGAGTCAAGGATGGCGTCGCCACCGGCGTAGTGCTGGCTTCGGGAGAAGAAATCTCCGCAAAAGCGGTTGTGTCGAACGCCGATCCTAAACGAACTCTGATGAAGCTGGTCGATCCGACTCATCTCGCACCTGACTTCGTCCAGAAGATCAAGAATTATCGCTCGCTGGGAACGGTCGCGAAAATCAATCTAGCGCTTTCGGGTTTGCCGGATTTCCCCGGGCTCAAAGCCAGCGAGAATGGCGAACTTTTGAAGGGCCGCATCCAGATCAGCCCGGAGATTGACTATCTGGAGCGCGCTTTCGACGAATCGAAGTATGGCAACTTCTCGCGTCAACCCTACCTCGAAATCACGTTTCCGTCGCTCGCCGATCCGTCGCTCGCTCCGGCAGGCCAGCACGTGATGTCGATTTACATGCAGTACGCGCCCTATAAGCTGAAGAACAGCGATTGGGAAAGCCAGCGGACCTCGCTCGGCGAGGCGGTCGTGAAAACGATTGCACAGTATTCGCCGTCTCTACCGCAAAAGATCTTGCGCCACCAGATCATCACACCCAAAGATTTTGAGGACACGTACGGACTCACCGGTGGCCATATTTTCCACGGCGAACTCGCGCTCGATCAGTTCTTCACCATGCGTCCGCTGCTGGATTGGGCGCGCTACACTACTCCCATCAGCAAGCTGTATTTGTGCGGTAATGGAACGCACCCGGGGACTGGACTAACCGGCGGTTCTGGCGCCAACGCCGCGCGCGAGATCTTGTTAGCTCTGAAGAAGTGACACTGGCTCTTTGATTTCCTCTGTGTACCCCTGTGGTTCAAGCTTTAGATCTTAACCACAGGGGTACACGAGGAAACCTGCAATCTATGCACACTTCCGCCATCCTTCTCGTCTCGTGCCCCGACCGCAAGGGCGTGGTCGCCAGCATTGCCGACTTCATCTTTCGCCACGGCGGCAACATCTTGTTTGCGGACGAACATGGGGACGAAGAATCAAATCTCTTTCTGACTCGAGTCGAGTTCGATCCTGCGCAGTTTGATTTTGATCTCGCGGAATTTACTCAGTGCTTTGCGCCGATTGCAAAAGAATTTGAGATGAACTGGCGCCTGGCGCAATCGACCGACCGGCCGCGCCTCGCGATCTTCGTCTCGAAATACGATCACTGCCTTCAGGACCTGCTCTACCGTCACCACAACGGCGAACTCCGATGCGATATCCCGCTCATCATCTCGAATCATCCCGATAACCAGCGCATCGCCGACTTCTACCATGTGCCCTATGTGGTCGTGCCCGTTACCAAGGACAACAAGCACGAAGCGGAACAGAAACAGCTCGCCCTGGTGCGAGAGAATGGATGCAACCTCGTCGTTCTCGCTCGCTACATGCAGGTGCTCTCGACCGAATTCACAGCCGCGATCGGGTCGCAGAATCTTATTAACATCCATCACTCCTTTCTTCCGGCTTTTGTCGGTTCGCGTCCCTATCACCAGGCGTTTCAGCGAGGGGTCAAACTCATCGGCGCGACCGCTCACTACGTTACCGAGGTGCTCGACGACGGTCCCATCATTGAGCAGGACGTGGTGCGCGTTTCCAACCGCGACACCGTGGAACAGCTCATCGAAAAGGGGCGCGATATCGAAAAAGTCGTGCTGTCACGCGCTGTCCGCTGGCATGTCGAGAACCGAGTCCTGCTGTACGGGAATAAAACAGTGGTATTTCAGTAGCAGCTCTCAACTCTGGGCTCTCAGCTGTCGTCCCTGGGCCTCAAAGGTCCCGCGATGGAAGCAGGTCAACTCCGGTTGGCCTCTGTGGATACTGAGTATTGGCACTTGCCTCTTCCGTCGGGTCACTTCCGTAACCACCGTAACAATTGCGCCCTCCTCGAGTTTACGTTTAACTAGGAGTAACCCTTTAGAAGACCAGTGGGAACTTTGCCTCCAAAGGAGCCAATTTGGCAGAGGATCCAAAATGGGAATTGGCTCTGCTGGCGACAGTCCAGAGCTTTTACCAGCGCCTGATGGGTGAACACCTGGGCGGAGAGATCCCCACGCCCGCAGAACTCTCGCCTGAGGCGATTGGACGGGACGACGAGGTCCGGGGCACGCTGGCTCGCATGAAGGTGTGGATCCAATTGCTCGATATGGCGATTACGCCTGCCATCTTGCGGCTGGGCATGAGCAAGGATCTGGACTCTGAGGTGGCCGAGGCGCTGCTTCGTTACTTTGCGCGCCATCGCGACGACTCCGCTACCAATCGAGACAAGACCGATCTGGTGGCCACGTTTCTGTTCCGCCATCCGCGGGTCACCGGCCAATGGGAAAAGAGTGGCTACGGTCTGGATGGATCGCTTCCCCTTTCGCCCTTTGAAATTGCGCTGCTCGAAATTCTCTCCGAGTCGGAAGCTCCTGTCTTGCCCGAACAGCATGTGCAACGGCTGCGCGAGTTCGGACCGTTGCTCGACGAATCGAATCATTTCCAGGATTTCAACGCTCTCATGGATTCGGGCATCATTCCCCGTGTCCGGGAACTGAAGGCTTCGCTGGGCGACTCGTTCTATCACCCGGGCGTGCTGGCTACGCTGGCGCCCTACAACGCGGCCTTCGGAGATCGCTTTGACGCGCTCTTTGCCGAGGCGACTGCCGAGATCAAGGAGTTTGCCAGCCGGCTCGAAGAACTCGGCGGCAATATCCTGAGCACGGTGGATGGCGTCGAAGTGACAGTCGAACACGTCGCCGCGCTCAACGAAAAAGAGTTGCTCAAGGTGGACTACGCTGCCGCGCTGGACAAATTTCGACGAGTGTCGCGATTGAAAAAAGAGTTGGAGCGCCGGCCACCTCTGCGCCGGGCGCCGCAACCGGCCACGGCCGTCCACTCGGTAGGAGCGGGAGGCGCCGCCGCCGCTCCGGCGCGCTCCAAGTTTGTTCCTGCTGCGATCACCTCGCAGGCGCTCTCGATCGAAGAGTCCAAGTTACGCCGGGTAGAGGAATCCATTCGCGTTTTTGTGCGGGTAGCCGATCCCAAGTTCCGCCAGATCGTGCCCATGCGCTACTTCAACTTGATGCTGAGCACGTCCGAAGTGGAGGCGTGCACCGCCGACTATCTCGAAGAAGCCAGTCCCCGCGCCGGTGTGGGCCGCATGTTGCTCCGGGTGGTCGCCGCTTCAGCGCGCATGACTACTGAACTGGAAGAACTCAAGCGCTCGCAGAATTCTCCGTCCGTCTGGAAGTTGCACGCCGATTCTTTGGTTGTGCTGCTGGATCTCAGCAAGCGGCTTTCGGAAGCCGTGGACCGCCTCGCCCTCGAAATCGGTCAGCAACCCGACTTGAAAGCTCGAAGCGAAGGTCTCCGCGAGTCGCTCGGGAAACTGCGGGAACGGACCGATCAGGTGGTCAAGATGCTGGCGCAAGCCTAGCGGCTGCGAATTGATAGGCGGATGAGTGCGCAAGATGCCTCCCCGACCGGCTGTAAATGACACAGAAACTAATCTGGATCGACGACCCCGACAACAACGCATGGGCTTGCTCCGGCTGTGCGTGGAAATATCCTGTCCCGACCTTTCTGAGCGATCCAGAAGCGAAACGGGCGTACGACCGTCTTGCGGAGTCGAAGTTTGGCGAGCACATCTGCGAACTGCCCGCCGCGCACCGCGAAATCGAAGACAATTCCACCGAACCCACCTTCACCAGACGAGTGATGAAACTGCTGAAGGTAGGCTATAAGCCGAAGGATGCCGTTCAGATCGCGCTCGACGAGGTCGCTCTCGAGCACCGCAACGATCCCCACGTAATGGCGCAATCGCGTGTCGACGCTCAGGATTTCATGCAGAGAGTGCGCGAGGGAAGGATCTAGAGCGAGGAACTACTCTAAGGAGTTCCTACTTTGGAAGCGATTTCTGGCCCAAGCCGCTGAAAATGCGCAACGTCCCAGGTAAGTATTCTGGTCGCACCAGCTTTCAGGGCACACTGTCCCAACAACGCATCGTAGATGGTTCCCCCCAAAACGCCATGTCGTGCGGCCTGATTGATTGCAAGACGATATTCACGTATGTTCAAGTAAACCAACTCCAGCCGCTCCTCCACCTCATCGAGAAACAGAAGAGCCTGGTCGCTGACGATCCGCTGCTTCCCGGGCATCCGCGTAAGCGTCGCATACAACTCCGCGAGCGTATGCGCGGCGCAACAACCCGTTTCTCGATTGGCCGCTGCAAAAGCGGCAACGCTGCGATAGTGGTGTTGGTGAGTCACCAGAACCGTCGCCACGAGCACCGACGTGTCAAAGAACGATTTCACCGCTTGATTCCCAGGGCTCTGTCGCTTCGCTCTTCTCGAATTTTTTGAATTGTTTCCCGCACGTCAGACGCTGAGATGGGTTCACCGGTATCGAACACCAACACTCCCAGCTCCTTTCGCATGGTCGCATGCTGGCGGATGGGCCGCAAAACGATGTGGTCTTCAAAAGACTCGATTTCCAGCGATTCCCCCGGCTCCAATTGCAAACGGTCGCGTATCGGTTTCGGGAGAACCACACGCCCGGCACGATCCATACTCAGCTTGGGATTCATAATGGCATTATACCATACCATTTGCCATTCTATCTGCCGTTACCTTCCCCAAAGAAGCCCATGATTAGCTAGAGAAAAGGGGGGGCATCGCACCCGTCCCTTTCAGGTTTACGGCGCACCCACCAGCTAGTAACTTCAGTGAATATCGAACTGCTCCTGGTGCAGAGCCGGGTCTGACTTCACGATAATGGTTTTCTTCATCAGTTCTTCCATTTCGTTCAGCAGACGCGCGTTGTTCGCCTTCAGCGCCTTGCCGACGTCCGGATTCACACGCAGCATGACGTCGCTCTGTTGGAGTTGCTTCGAGATCTTCCGCATTTCGACGTAAATTTCGTTGCAGACCGTGTTCACTGATTTTACGTATCCGGTCGCCTGGCAATACGGACATGAGGTTCCGATCGTGCGTTCCAGCGACTGCTTTACACGTTTGCGCGTAATTGCGACCAGACCGAAGTCGTTAAATTGCAGAACCTTCGACGGCGCGCGATCGGCGCGCAGCGCTTCTTCCAGGGCCTGCATGACTTTTTGCCGATTGCGGCGTTCGTCCATGTCGATGAAGTCGATGACGATGATTCCGCCCAGGTCGCGCAACCGAATCTGCCGGACGATTTCTTTGATCGCGTCCACGTTGGTCTTGACGATGGTGTCTTCCAGACGCGCCGTTTTACCAACGTACTTGCCGGTGTTTACGTCAATGGCGACCAGAGCTTCGGTCTGGTTGATGACAATATACCCGCCGCTCTTCAACCAGACTTTCGACTTCAGCGCTTTGTTGATCTCTTCGTTCAGGCCGAATTGCTCGTACAGCGGCGTCTCTTTCGTGTAGAGCTTCACTCGCTTTACCAAGGCCGGTTGAAAACGATTGGCAAAACGGAGAATGCGTTCGTACTCCGTCTCGGTATCCACCCAAATGACGGAGAAGTCCGAAGTCACTTGATCGCGCAGCACGCGCTCCACGACGTTCAGATCGTGATAGATCAGCGCCGGCGACTTGCCACTGTCGGACCGGGATTTAATTTCGTTCCACAGATTCTTGAGGAAACGAATGTCGGCGCGCAGCTCCTCGTCCGAAGCTCCCTGGGCCGCGGTGCGAACGATGAAACCGCCGTGGCCGTTCTCACGCTCGCTCTGAATGATTCGCTTCAACCGCAAGCGCTCTTCCTCAGACGCAATCTTGCGCGACACGCCAGTGTGGTTCACGGTCGGCATGAACACCAGGAAGCGTCCCGGCAAGGCGATGTGGCTCGTAATGCGCGCGCCTTTCTTGCCGATCGGCTCCTTGGCAATCTGCACCAGGATTTCCTGGCCTTCCTTGAGTAGTTCGCTGATCTGCGGAACGACCGTATTCTCGCGACGCTTGAACCGGCGGCCTCCGCGGCGTCCACGATGCCGGTCGAATGCCGGTGCCGGACGCTGAGCCCTTTGCAGCCTCGCTTCGGCCGGCGCGCTGCGTACCTCGGCGCTGGCGTCGACCGCACCTGCACCAATCGCCTCGGCTTCCAGCAGCGCCTCGGCTTCTTCCTGCGCCTCTTCAAGTTCGAGATCTTCCGCTTCGATTTCTTCTTCTTCGGCGGCCGCTTCGTGGGGCTCAGCACCGGCTTCGTGAGGCTCATGACTCACGCCCTCAGCGACCGGCAACAAGGTCAATTCCTGCGCATGCTGATGCTCATGCTCGTGGGAGAAGGTTGCGTCTCCGGCCGCACGGGTCTCTTCTTCCAGTTCTTCGAAGGCGGCATCCTCTTCGAGTTCTTCGGCGTAGGCGTCGAGATCAGCCTCTTCCTCTTCGATTTCCTGTTCTTCGATATCGCCGGCGGGAATCTCGACGATCGCACGGAAATCTTCTTCGTGGGCGATCTCCTGAACAGGCTCGGCTGCGGCCGGGACCCGTTCACGTCGCGGCTCGACCACTTCTGAAAAGGAGCTCGAAGCGAACTCGCGCGGCTCTTCGTAAGTCTCCACGGGCGTCACGTGTTCATGTTGCTCGTGAAGCGGCTCAGCCGCGGCAAACATGGGCTCGTCTTCGGGAAAGTTGCCCGCGATCAAAGCTGGCAAGGGCTGTTCCTGGACCGGGGCCTCTGTTGGGACAGCCGTAGCTTGCGGCTGGCGGCGATATTTCGAGATCGACTCGCCGGGAAGAATAATGGGCTGATATCCAGGCGGCGGACCGTAATCGTAGTCGCGTCCGGTGCGCGCTTCCGGCACTGCTGGACGCGGCGGACGAACCTCAACGGCACTGCGATCGCGTTCTACGCGTTCGTTACCCCGGTCGCTGCGCGCATGGTCGTTGCCACGTTCTCCCCGGTCGCGTTCACCGGAACGCCCGCGACGCCGGCGGCGGCCCCGGAATTCGCGAGGCTCACGCGAACCGTTGGCGCTGCTTGATCCTTCCGTGAAGCCTTCGCTCGCGCCCTCGATGCTTTCGCTTGCACTCAGTCCAGCACTCGATGGGCGCCTTTCGGCGACCTGGAACGACGGCTCGGAACCTCTCTGCGAACGGTCATCCACAGCCGGACGCCCGGCGGGGATCGCTTCATCCAGATCCTCGTCCTGCTGCTCCAGATCCATGAAATCGGAAACGTACAGGAAGGCGTCGCGTTCCAGTCCAATGTCGACGAAGGCCGACTGCATGCCAGGGAGCACGCGCGTTACGCGGCCTTTGTAGATCGAACCGGCTAAAGTGTATTCGTTCTCAAGCTCAAGGTAGACTTCCGCCAGCAGATCGTCTTCTACGATCCCCACTTTGGTTTCGTGGGGAGTCGAAGTTACGTACAATTCTTTGTTCATGCAAACTCCGGTTTTTCTTCACCGGAGCGAAGTGGAAGGTGATCGGAAGGATCGAGGAGTTCAGCGCGGTTTCTGGCACACGCTAGCGAAGTTCCGGAATTCTTCCCGGAGTCCGCACGATCGTGAAAGTTCAGAACTCGTCTGTACTGATCGCATCTTGTACTGCGCCAGTCTTGTGACCGCTCTCTCAGATTTCTGAGGGGGCCGTTACCCAAGCCTGACGGATTTCAATCCTGTCCGGCAATCCCTTCGCCGGTGATTTGCCCTCCTTTTACGCGAGGGCTTTCGTAATTTTCGTAATCTTGTTAGTGGCGCCGTTCTCAAGGACGCCAGACACTTTCCTTCCGCCTCAGTTCACGAAACGGCGCATCCGGACGTTCATTACCATCCCCAGCGCCAGAAACATAAACAGAACGGAAGACCCGCCGTAACTCATAAGCGGCAGGGGTATTCCGGTGACCGGCATAAAGCCAACCACCATGCCTACGTTGACCAGGACGTGGAAGCTAAGCACAGCCACCACCCCCATCACCAGAAACGCTCCGGCGCGGTCGGGCGCCGTTTGCGCGTTCTGGGTCAAACGCATCAGCACTATGAAGTATAACAGCAGTACCCCAAGAGCTCCTACAAACCCATGTTCTTCCGCAAACGCCGCAAAAATAAAGTCCGTCTGCGGCACCGGCAGGAACGCCAGGTGGGTTTGCGATCCTTGGCTGCTACCCCAGATCCCCCCCGATCCAACCGCAATCAGGGATTGGTTCACCTGGTATCCGGAGCCTTGACGATCCGCATCCGGATTCAAAAAACTGGTAAGTCGGTCCTTCTGATAAGGCTTGAGGATATGGACGCGGTCGGAGAAAAAGACCGCTCCGACCAAGGCCGCGCCCAGCAAAATCACCGGCAACGCCTGACCCACCCGCAGTCCACCCAGAAATAAACCCATGACTGCAATCGGAATGAATGTAAGCGCCGTACCCAGGTCGGGTTGCGCGAGTACCATCAGCATGGGGAAGCCAACGATCGCTCCGGCCTTGACGAAATCCGACCAGGCCAACTCCCGTGTGTGAAGATCGGCGAAGTACTTGGCGACCGCCAGGATCAGAATCAGCTTGACCCACTCAGAAGGCTGAAAATGTACGTTCCAGGGCAATTTGATCCAGCGGCGCGCGCCCAGATATTTCTGCCCGAAGAGCAGCACGGCAATCAGCGAAGCCAGCGCCGCAATGTAAATCCAATGAATTCTTTCCAGCAGCGCCTGATAGTTGATCAGGCTCACGAGAAACATCGCGCCCACGCCTGCGACAACCCAGTAGATTTGCCGGATGTGGGCACCGGCAAACTTCGTGTGTTCGGTGGCACTATGGATTTGGAACACGCCGAGGGCGCACAGGATGAGCACGAAGGTCATCAGCACCCAGTCGAAGTCGCGATAGGAAACGTAGCGCGACATGAGTTCAGTCGCTCACTCGACCATTCATTGACAGTTCGGGGTGGGACAAGCTGGACTGAGCGGATCATCATGTTGCAAAAGGACCCAGGTCGTGACGCCGCCCACGATGGCGATGCCGGTATAGAGCGCGGCAGTGGAACTTAAGATTCCGCCGCCGGCAGCAGTAGCCGCCCCCGTGCCTTTCCGTCTTCTTTTCTTCTTCTTTTCTGGATTGGAGGTGTCGTCGCGCGTGGTCTGCTGGCCTTCTTGAATCGTCGTCGTACCTTGCGCATCCTGGACTGTCACATCTCCCTTGCTAGCCAGGATCTGCACTTGTCCATCAACGTCCGTGACCTGAAACTCAGTCCAGGAACTGCCCGCGGGCTTGACGGTGACTTCGCCAGCGCGTGTCGCAAGTCCTTGGGCGGTGCTTACGCGAACTGCACCATGCTCAATCTCGACCGCGGGGCCCTGAAATTTTACGAGGGAGTCTGCGAGCACCATTACACTGGAACCGCTTGCGCTGAGATTCGCTGTGGAATCCGGCCGCGTCTGCACCAGGTCTCCGGCAAACACCGCCGCCGACTTGGGAACCGTGCTGCCGTTGATCCAGGCCGTGCCATTCGAATACAGCATGGCCGATGCGGAGTCTGCCGCCAGCAGTTGCGCCGGTACCAACATCGCCAACATGATGCTCAACGCAGATCGCAGAGCATTCTGTATCATGTTTGAAGTCACTCCTGCCAGCGTTACGAGTTTGGTTCATCCTATTCCGCAAAAGGGTTGCAGGTCAATGATGTTGTGGAACTTCTGCGTATTTTTTCACGATTACGTTGGTCTGTGATCCTCACCCGAACGCCGCCTGGCCTCCAAGTACTCGGTGTTGCAGAGACTAGCGACGCACAGCTTCGAAACGCCAAGCGAGCAAAACTATAAGACGGCCTACTTTTTTGCGGGCTCTGTTGCCGCGATCGTGATCGGCAAGTCCACTGTACCGATCTTTTGACTTCCCCGGTCAATTACTCCAAGTCGCAACATGTAGGTTCCCGGCTTCAGTTCTAACTCTTGGTGGGCCGGGAAACCGGTTTGCATGATTTGCTTGTAAACCGCTGGGAGAAAATCCGCTTCGATAGTATCGGTGACATAGCCGGCGTTCTTGAATTCTCCATCCCGAGCCACGGACATGAAGTCGACAGCCGCATGTTTCCGCTGGTCTGGAGAATCGTTGAAGCTGATGTCATGCGAATCCACTGCGTAATCAATTCTTACCGCCTTGTGTTCGCTGTCAGGTGGCAGCACCTGCGCCTTCACCAGCAACATTGTGGAGACCGGCACCAGAGGCTGCATCGCTGTGGCCAGCGCCCGGGCCGCTTCGTCCCCGGTGAATGCCTTCTCCTTCATGGCGTAGTAGCCCCGGCGGAATGTAAGTTTCGCTCCTTTGAGGGCGACCTTGACCTCGATTTTGCGGTACCGGTCATTCCAGTCGTGGTTTTCGGGGGAGTATGCGAGCGTGTAGTAGTCGGAACCTTCTTTCAGGCCTTGCAACAAGGCATCGTCGATGGCGTTAGTTCCCGAGAAAGATCGGCCTCCCGTCTCACGCGCGAGATCTTCCATCGCGAACGTGTCAGTGGCAACCCCCAGCCCTTTCACATCCACCGGGTAAACGGCCACTTGAGAAGCGGCAAGAAGGGCCGCAGTTTCCCGGACGTCAGGCAAGAAGTGTCCACCTAAACCAGCCCGGTTATTCGTGACAAATTCCTGATCCAGCCGCAATGGGAAATTCCCCGACAGCCAGATCAGGTTTTTTCGACCTGAGTAACCAGAAACGGCCCGGGCTAACGCGTTCAGAGTCGCCAGTGTGAGGTGAAAGCGGTTATCCGAAGTGATTGCAGCGAACGACACCATGCTTGCATCGGGTGATCTCAGGCTTTCATTGAACGATCCAAAACTCTCACTCAAGGACTGGGTGATTGGATCTGCCAAAGTTTTCGTGGCCGCGGGCCCCTGGGGCAACACGTCGGGCCCCAACGACTTACCCGCTGCTATCAATACATCTGACGAACTGGTGAAGCCCTGCACCAACCTGGGATGGTCGCTCAAGATGTATAAGCCCACGCGTTGGCCCGGCGGCAGATGTCTGAGAAAGTTCACCATCGCTTTGCGGGCATAAATCTGCTCGAGCTGTGGAGTGTTCAGTACATCCAGCAACAGGATGGTGACCGCTCCGCCGGGCTCCTGCTGGCTGAAGTTGGTGTACTGGTTTGGCGGCAACTGCAGCGCCGGCAGCGTGCGCGGCGCTTCATAGCGATGCAGGTTGAAACCAGAGATGCGTTGCGCCTTGCCTTCTTCCTTGACGGTGAAGTCTTCAGTTTTGAGGCCCGGCACAAATTGTCCTTTGCCGTCGGCCACAATCACGTCAACCAGCACCACCCGCGTTTGCGAACGAAAGGTGGGGACAGAGTCGGTAGGAGGTGCGGGAGGTTTCTGCTCGGCATCAACCAGCGATGTCAGAAACGTGCAACAAAGTACGCCGAGTAAAGCAGAGTTCAGCAATTTCACGAAGACCTCCGAATCGAACGATGACACTGGAATAAAACTGGGCCGTCAGCGGCCAAAGTATAGTCTCACTACGCAGCCTCTTGGATCACGCGTCCATTCAGCATTTCCCCTTGGGCGCGCTCGACTCGTGTTTCTATCCAGCGGTTCGATTCCAGGCGTCCTGCGATTTTCATTTTCAGGTAGTTGTCCGTTAGCGCCTCGGTGACGTTGTTGTCGCCAGAACGCAGCGTGATCGCTTCCACTGATCTCCCCACCTGCGCTTGCAGGAACGCAGCCTTTTTCGCAACAGCAATCTCTCTGAGGACGAGGTTGCGCTCCCTGGCAATCGCAACCGGAACCTGATTGACATGTTCTGCAGCCGGCGTTCCGGGTCGAGCGGAGTAGGTGAACACGTGCAGATACGTAAAGGGCAGTTCTTCAATCATCCGCCGCGTTTCGGCGAACTCCGCCTCGGATTCGCCCGGGAATCCGACCATTACGTCAGCCCCGATCGCCGCGATGGGCATGGCCTTCCGAATCTTCAGAATTTTCTCGCGATAATGCCAGGGCCGATACTTGCGATGCATACGGCGCAGAACAGCATCGCTTGCCGACTGTAACGGTACGTGCGCATGCTTGGCGATGCGTGAAGAGCTCGCCATCAGCTCAATCAGGTCATCGCTCCAATCCATCGGCTCTACCGAGCTGATGCGGAGCTTCTCCAGCGAAGTCTCGTTCAAAATGGCGCGGATAAGTTTCTCAAATCGGTGAGCTGGCGGCTGAATGCTGAGGGCTGAGGGCTGACGACTGCCTTTCAGGTCTCTTCCCCACCGCCCCAAATTAATTCCCGAAATCACCACCTCGCGATAGCCCGACTTCACCAGCAAGCGTACTTCCGTAAGGACACGCTCCAGAGGCAACGAGCGGCTTTGTCCACGTACAGACGGGATCACGCAGAACGAGCAGCGGTTGTCGCATCCATCCTGCACTTTGAGATTGGGGCGTGTCCGCTCATTCGCTGCGTCGAACACCGGAGCCGCCAGTAGTTCGGTGTGCGCGAAGATATCGCCGACGATCACATCAGCGCCCGTCTGAAGCTTACCAGCCAGAGAATTGCCAGCAAGTTGGGACAGCGGAACGAATCCTGGGATCGAAGAGTCGCGAGAAGTGGCGATCTCGGCCGCCATGTGCTTGTGCGAATTGCCTACAACCCAGCGGACGCCCGGCAAGGCCTCCAACTCCTCCGGCGCGCGTTGCGCGTAGCAGCCGGTCACTAGAATCCGGCAGCCGGGATTCTCGCGTTGCACTCTCCGGATCGAAGCGCGGGCATCTTTGTCGGCGCTCTCGGTCACGGTGCAGGTGTTGAGGACTACGATTTCGGCGTCGCGCGCGGCACGGGCACGTTCCAATCCGTGTTCCAGAAACTGGCTCTCGAGGGCGGCTCCGTCCGCCTGGGTGGCGCGACAGCCAAAATTCTCTATGTAGAAGCTGGCCACGCTCCTATACTACCCGAGTAGCAGGGTGCAGAATCCACCGACGACGGCGGTCAGCCAGTCTGCACCGATCAGCATCTCCCAGCCTTCCGAGGTGCACCATGAAACGGCGAATTCTTCTCGTCGACGACGATCTGACTGTCCTTCTGACTCTGAAAGCGGTCCTGGAATTCCACGGATTTGAAGTGGAGACTGCCTCCAGCACGCGCGAAGCTTTTTCCCGCCTCGAGTCGGCCACGTATCAGATGGTGATCAGCGATCTACGCATGGAGACGGAAGATGCTGGACTGAAAGTAGTCCTCGCAGCTCGGCGCCAGAGCTACGATCCCGCTACCGCCCTGCTCACCGCCTACCCGCCTTCAGGAGAACACTGGGAAGCAGAACATTCGGATTCTCTACTCATCAAGCCGCTGGGAACGAACGATCTGCTGCGTCAGGTCGAGGCGCTGCTCGTCCGTCACGCGGATGCCAGGCTGGCCCGCCAACGAATCGCTGCCGCGGAGGCGCAAGTGTCCGCACGCAAGGCGGGTTGCACCCCGTCTCGCCGCGTTGGTTGATTCTTCTAGATGGATCAGGCGGATGCGACTTGTCGTTTCCCCTGGAAGCACTCCCGGCACAACACCGGACGCCCCTGGGTCGGACGAAATGGCACCGTCGTCTCCTTGCCGCATTGGGAGCAGTTAGTACGAGTCTCGGTTTTCGCGTAGGGCTGCCCATGGGCTGCCCCGAGGACGGCAACCCGTTTCCCCTTACAGTTCTTGCAGCGCTTGGGTTCGTTCTTGAACTGCTTGTCGTAAAAAAACAGCTGTTCACCCGCCGTAAAAACGAAGTCCGCGCCACAATCCACGCACTTCAACATCTTGTCCTGAAATTCCATGCGAAGGGCACTCCATTCCCCGTCCCTGCGCTTCACGCAGACCCGAATGGGGAAATATCCGGTTCACACGTGGGCAGGGAATTTTTTGTCCCCCCTCATTATTTTGTAACCCCGGATTCGGCCCGCCATGCGAGGTGCTTCGCATGGTTACAGATAAAATTCCTGGACTGCGGAATGAACGTGAAGTGCTTTGGGGAACGGGCCGTCACGCCAGAGGGTGACGGCCCGAATCAATCAATCCTGCTCTTTGCGCGCTTTTTTGCGGCTACGTTTGCGTGCAAGCGCCTCTTTCACCCGCTTCTTTTCGCCGGGCTTTAGGTAAAAGGAGTGACGTTTCACTTCCTTGATAATGTCTTCCTGCTGTACCTTGCGCTTAAAACGACGAAGCGCGTTTTCGAGGGATTCGCCCTCTTGAAGTCTGACTTCAGCCAATCGGACTACACCCCCCTACTCGCCCTAAAAGGACCGTTCTGTTATGACAACCTAGTTTACCTAAGTCAAGCGGAATGTGCAGAGACATCGGTCCTAGTTTCAAAACAGGAATCGCAGGCCGAGCTGCACGAGCCGTGGAGCATACGCGCTTGTGGCCTTGAGAAAGTTTGTAGGCTGCTGATAATACGCTGGATATGACAGTTGACCACCGGGCTTCCGATCCAACGGGACGAACTGCCCGGCCGAATTCTGGAACCCATCCGTACTCAGGCTGTATCGTTGGTTGTCGCGATTGAAGAGATTGAACGATTCCGCCGTAAGTTCGATGCGCAGGCGTTCAGTTACATGAATCTTCCTGGTTAGACGGAGGTCCGTGGTCGCGTAGTCCGGACCAAGAAACCCATTTCTCCCATAGCCCGCTAAGCGGTCGTTGCTGGAATTGTCATCGCGATTGGGATCGCCGGTCACGCGTGCATCGGTCGGCCGCCCGCTACCGAAACTCAGCACACCTGCGATCTTCCACTCGTTGAAGATCTTTGACAGTACTTCCTGACCACGCCCAAACGGCTGTGGCTCCGCAATCCACGAGACTGACAACCGGTGGCGCTGATCGGTCACACTCGGACCACGCTCACTCTTCGTAGAATAAGTGTTCTGCACCGTTACGGGACGTCCCGCCACGAGCGCGTCCTGTCCGTCGTCGATGGCGTGGGCAAACGTGTAGGCCAGACGGAAATAGAAGCCGCTGGTCATCCGGCGCCGCAACGACACCGTCATTCCGTGATAGATGCTGGTCGCTGCACTGTCAAACTGGTTGATGGCCGTCAATTGTGGAATCGGTCGGGCCACATCGTTGAGGCACGGTGGAAAGGGACAGCTGAAGCTCTGCTGCGTCTGCCAGGTCGAGAACGAATCTACGGTGTAGTACGAGTTGGTGAAGGTGTTGCCGGTGGGGTCGTAGATCGGATAGCTGTATTGCGTCGGCGTCGGCAGGTTTACATCGCGCGCCCGGATCAGGTTCTCGCCATGTACGTACAAATAAGAAACTCCGGCCGCGAACCGGTCTCCGAGTTCCCGCTCGACGCTGAAGCTGCCCTGCTGCACTTTGGGCGTAATAAAGTTCGGAGCGAAAGCGGAAACGTCGCTGGTGAGATAGGGCTTTAATGAGTCAGGCGGCGAGCACACCGCCGGTCCCGGACTGCACTTCACCATCACGTTTGGATACGTAGGAAATATCTGATGCTTGGTGGTGTCCGCGTTATCGAGAAAGAGAAACGTTCCAGCGAGGCCATCGTTATTAATGACTGATGATTCGTAGAGCTGAGGCAAGCGCGTGTAGAAGATCCCAAATCCGCCGCGCACGACCAGCGGGCGCTGATTTCCAATCGAATACGCGAATCCCACTCGGGGCGAGAAATTGTTCTTGTCCGAAGGCATCTTGCCCGATGCGGGCCAGAGCGGATTGCTCACGAGATCTTTGCTGTTAAAGGTCTGCATGTCATAACGCACGCCCAGACTCACAGCCAGACGCCCTGTGAGCCGAATCGTGTCCTGGAGGAATGCGGCATAGTCATTGCTGTTGGGATGGGACACCGGATTCCCAAAATTCTGAAGGTAGTAGCGCGGCACATCGTGCGCCCATGCGCGTAGCGGGGTGATACGAAGGCCGCCATGTTCCGGAACAAAAGTAAAAGGATCGACACTAATGTCATCGTAGAGGTACTCACCGCCGTAGAGTGACGGAAAGTAGTTGTAGTCCCACGTGAACATCGCGTCGCCGCCAAATTTCCAGTCGTGTCGCCCACCCGTCAGACTGAGCGTTTCGGCCAGGTGCAGACGGTGCTCCCGCGTCTGCCGCGGCAAAATGGATGATTGTCCGAACCCTTCCATCACGTTGTAGATGCGCGTACGCACGTCCCCGGAGTTGGCAAACGACTGCTGCAAATCGCGCGAGAACTGAGCCCGCAGATGACTGGTCAGTTTGGAAGTAAGGCCGCTCAATAGAGCTAGCGACGCACTCTCCGTCTTCACGTCCTCTTCGCCGTTGGAACTCATCGCGAAGTTCGTGATCGGGCTGGCCGGGTCGAAGAAAACATTGTTGTTCCCGTAATACCGCGATGTGTTTACACGGGCGGTTAGAAAATGCTTCGGGCTGAGCGAATAGTCCAGCTTGATGAAGCCGCTGTTGCCGAGCATCTTCGCAGGATATGTCCCACCCAGATTGGAAAGCTGCGACGCCGATGCAAACACTAAGGTCTGATCACAGGCCGGCCCCCCAATATTGGGATCGCATATTTCATAGTCCAGGGGATGCGAGGGCGTCCCCAGTTGCGGCACGACGACCGTCGAACCGTTAGAGAACTGCACCACGGCCGGATTGTGGAAAATGTGCTGATCGTATCCCGCAAAGAAAAAAAACTTGTTGCGCTTGATCGGCCCGCCCAGGGTTCCTCCAAACTGATGCTGTTGACCGCTGGGATTGAATCCGACGAACGGCGGAGTCGCTGCCAGAGCGCTGTCCCGTAGAAAGTAAAAGCCGGTTCCGTGCCAATGGTTGGAGCCAGACTTGGTCACGACGTTGACGACCGCGCCGCCCGCGCGTCCAAGTTCTGCGCCGTAGGTGTTGGAAGAAACGCGAAATTCCTTCACAACCTCGTTCGAGAACTGATACGGCGCCCGATACCGTCCCCGAGCCTGCGCGAAAAAGCCGTTGTTATTGTCGGCGCCGTCCACCAGATAGCTGGACTGGTAGCCCCGGATGCCGCCAAAAGCAAGATCGCCGTTCGAACTTGACGTCAAGCCTCGGGGATCCTGCGTCACGCCCGGTGCAAGCAGAGACAGGTCGGTATAGCGTCGTCCCGGAAGCGGTAAATCGCCAATCGCACGCTCGTCCAAGAGCGCGGATACCGCGCTCGGTTGGGTCTCGACCAGTGGCGGCGCGTCGGAAACCGTAAGCGACTCTTTCGCACCCGCCACCGCTAACTTGAAGGACAGTTCCGTCGCCGCGCCCACCTCGACCCGAACGATCGGCGAGTTCTGCGGCAGCATGTGTTCCGCTTCTGCGCGGGCCGAGTATTCCCCCGGCAGCAGCAGATCGAGCTTGAAGCGCCCTTCAGCATTGGTCGCACCGTGATAGCGGATGCCCGTATCCACTCGAATGGCTACAATGTCCGCCGCGACAATGGCAGCCCCCTGCGCGTCCAGGACAGTCCCGCGCAGCGCTCCCGTAGAGGCGTCCTGCGCCCACAGTACGCCTCCGGCGCAGATCAGGGTGAGCAAATAAGGAATAACGAAGAGAGATCGAGTCTGCCGCCTGCCACCAAACATGGGAATCCTCCAGCGTCCTAGACTTCGGAACGGGAGGAAATTTGGGGAGACGTTTACAGTTCTAGCAGGTCATCCGCCGGGAAGATGTGACGTGCGATACACCGCTTGTGGTCGGTTTCTGTCATCGTTGATGAAACTGCTACTGAGCACGATGCACAGTGATCGAGGCGTGGCTCGGAGTAAGAATGAGACCTTAGTTTTTGGCGTAAAGGCTGGAAGGAGGGCCGGGTCCATTCCGCGTACCTCCGGAAAGTTTCGCCGCCCTCCAGGCGCTGAACAATTGTGGAAACGACTAGCTTTTCAGTTCGACGGTGACGGGCTCAGCGAGTTTAAAAGTGAGCGGAGTCTCGGCGGGAAGTCTGATGTCTTTCTTCCCGGTGAAGAAGGCCACTGCTGTCCCCGCTCCAGCTCCGATCGGCCCGCCGATCAGAGCCCCCTTACCGCCGGCAGCGAGGGCGCCGATCAGAAGTCCTCCGCCGGCTCCTCCACCAATCCAGGCGAAGTTCCGCTTCTTGTGGTTCCCCCCAATCCTGTGGGAAGAAGCGGTGCGAATCTCATACTGCTTACCGTCGAGTTCGATGTTTTGCAGCGCGAGCTGTAGCCGGGCCCGACCCATCAGTCGTCCCGACTCGTGTGCATCAACCACGACCCCTTTGACGTGGGCACCCTGAGGAATGACTACCTTCTCGGAGATCACGACCGGCTCTGCCACAGTCGCGTCAAAGCGATCCCCCGGTCTGCTCCGGTTGCTCGTCAGCGCTTGATCCAGAGTCACATGGATGGCCGTGCGTTCTGGCACTGTAACGGGATCCGGCCGGTGGTTCGACCGCGCGATGCCAGCCGTCGCCACCGCCATCGTCAACACCAAAACGCCACCTAGCAGGGCGTACTTCCGTTTGGTCAGATACATAAGCACCTCTCCAGCTCAGATTAGACGCCCAGCCCTCAGCAGGGGTTGCTCATGTAAGTTATTCAATACAAATGCGATACTTCTCGATTGCCACGGCAAGCGCCTTGTCCGACTGACGGGCACGAATTGTCTCGCGGCACCTACTATCGTGCCGGCGCCGGAGCAGGCGTTGCCTGAGGCGCGGGCTTGCTGAAATCCACCTTCGGAGTCTGCCGCGAACCTTCCGATGCCTGGAAATATGCCTCATTCGCCTTGTACCCGGCAAATCCCGCTATCAGGTTATTGGGAAACTTCAGCAGGTAGGTGTTGTAGTCCTGCAAGGCGTCGTTGTAACGCTTACGTTCGACTGCGATGCGGTTCTCTGTGCCCGCCAGTTCATCCTGCAAGCGCAAGAAATTCTCACTTGATTTGAGCTCTGGATAGTTTTCCGTGATCGCTAGCAGTCGCCCGAGTGCGCCATCGAGTCGCTGGTTGGCAGCAATCTTGTCGGCAGGCGTCTGCGCTGAAAGCAAGGTCGAGCGGGCGTTGGCGATCTCTCCGAACACGGTTTGTTCCTGCTTTGTGATTCCTTTCACCGTTTCCACCAGGTTAGGAATCAGATCGGCGCGGCGCTGCAATACGATATCCACCTGCGACCACGCCGCTTTCACCGCCTGGTCCTTGGTGACCAGCGTGTTACGCACGCTGACATACTGCATAAAGATGAATCCAACGATCAGCGCCAGCACGATGAGTACGATGATGCCTTTGCTCATATCTCTCTCCTGAACTTCGGAATCGAATCTCCAACCCAGCGCCTGAAGGCGCGATCATAACGCAACGCTTGCGGCATGTCTGAAAGACGTGCCCTGATACAAATCGTGGCCCAAACTGCATTACCTCGGGCGGACGCTAGGCGGCGGAATCCAGCATTTTATCCACCGCCGAGGTGACTTGCTCAATTTCCTTTAGATACCGGGCAAACAAATCGTTGACATCCGCCGCCTTCGGATCGCTCTTGTGCTCGCGAATATCAAGCAACTCCAGAAATGCCGACGAATCGAACTGAACTTTTGCGGCCAGCTTCTGCACTGCTTCCCTCTTCGAGGTCGTTGCCGGTTCCCCCAATTCAAGCAGCGCGTGCCGGAACAAAGTCGCAAACGCCGGCAGTGAACGCAGCATCAGTTCCCACATTCTGGCGGCATCTCCCGCCGCTGCAAGCAGTCCCTGGCGCAGAAGGATCACTTTCTCGCGCAGTTCATATTCGAGTTGCACGCGATGGAATCGCGTCGGGATCACCAGCGTGCCCAGCACGTCCTCTCCCCACAGGACGCGATAGCTTTGCTGCATATCCAGCAATTCGATCGAAAAGACGTCCGCCGATCGCCGAAGTTCCTCCATCCCCATGATCAGGGGAGTGCGATTTTTCTGTGTCGTCCACGACGCAATCGCGGGTGTCAGTTTGCCTAACTGCCCGAACGAAGTATCGCTTAACACGCATAACAGATTCGTATCGGAAGAGTCGGGAACATAGTCTCCCGCCGCCGCCGAGCCATAGAGAATCACGGACGCCAGGTTCGTCCCGGCCGCATCGCGCAGCCGGCTTATGAACTCGTTGATGTTTTTCTCGGCAACCATTTTCATCTCGCTCCTCGAGGTTACCAGCTGCCACCCGCGCCGCCACCACCAGTGCTGCCGCCGCCGAAACCGCCGAAGCCTCCGCCACCGCCGCCAAATCCACCGCCACCCCAGCTACTGCCGCCGGAACCTCCGCCCCGGCCACTCATGCTGCTAAACAACATGCTCCACAGCAGGCCCGATAGAAAACCCGAGCCTCCACCTCGACCACTCCCGCCTGCTTTTGACAACGCCCACACCACGAGGACAGCGATCACGATCAAAGCGATCACCATCACGATACCAGCGCCAGCGGGCGGCGCCGCGACCGGCTCAGGCTGCGCAGGAGCCTGCGCGCCTTCCAGCGTCACCCCGGCATCCTGGGCGATGACATTGGCCACCCGCAAAGTCATCAGCGACACAGCGCCGGCATAGTCGCCACTGCGCAGGAGGGGGATCGCTTCGCGTCCGAAGCCGCCCACTTTACCGTCGGGAAGAATCGGCTCCAGACCATATCCGACGGCGGTCCAATACTTTCGATCTTGCACCGCCAACAGGATGAGTACGCCGCGGTCGGTTCCCTTCTTCCCGATACCCCACTTCTGATAGAGAGCGACTGCGTAACTCGTGATGTCCTGACCATCAGTCGACTTCACAGTCACGACAGCAATCTGCGCCTTGGCTTTCTCGTCCACTTGCCGGGCAACGTCGTTGAGACGGGCGGTCGTCGCCGCATCGAGAACGCCGGCAAAATCATTGACATAGTTGCTCGGATTCAACTGGGTAATGGGTTCGGCGGGCAGACAAACCACCATCGCCAGAACTGCCAGGCCAATCGCCGCAACTTTTTGACGCCATTTCACTGGAAGAAAAAGTGTACAGGATAAAAACGCTCGGATACCCCACCGCCACCACCTGCGGAGAGGCCTAGATTACTTATCGCTTTCCCCTGTGTTTTCCCGTGCTCCCCGTGGTTCAAGCCCTTGATCTCTCGTCCTTTACCGGAGCCATCTCTGCAATTTCCTGCGCCGCGGCCAGGACTTCCGGCACCACCGCATCAATGTCGGAGTCCGTCGTCAGGTGATTCACAATGCACGCCCGCAGACAGAACTTTCCTTCCAGCAACGCATTCGAGGGATAGACCCGGCCGCGTCGCACGATGCGTTTCATCAATGCCGTATTGAAGCGGCTGCGTTCCTCTTCGGAAGCATCTGGCCTAACGAGATGGCGAAAACAGACCGCACTCAACTCTCCGACGGCAACCAGTTCAAGTTCCGCGCATGCCCGCACGGACGCCACCAGTCGTTGCGCGTGCTCGAGATCTCGCTGGATCGCCGCGCGAAACGCGCACAGCCCGTGATAACGCAAGGACAGCCACAATTTGAGCGCGCGACACCGACGCGACAGCTCAATTGACTCCTCAAAGAACGCGAAACCCTCAACCGGATCGTTGCTTAACTGCTTGGCGTAGTCGCCGGTGTAGGCGAACGTCTGACGCGCCATGGCGAGGTCGCGATAAAGCAGGCATCCGCAGTCGAGCGGCTGGTAGAGCCACTTGTGCGGATCGAGTGAGAGGGAGTCGGCCAACGCCAGCCCATCAAATTTCTCGGGGATTGCGATGGCCGCCAGCGCTCCGTATGCGCCGTCCACGTGCATCCATGCATCCTGAGCGTGAGCAATGTCGGCAATCTCGCGCAGCGGATCGATCGCTCCCGTGTTCACCGTCCCGGCCGAGGCAACGACCGCGACCGGAGTTATGCCCGCTTCCTTGTCCCGCCGGAGCACTTGCTCCAACTGAGACGGAATCATGCGATACGACGCGTCGCAGGGAATCAGACGCAGGTTCTCGCGCCCAATGCCGATCATCGCGACTGCTTTTGGCACTGCCATGTGCACCTGCTCAGAGGCGTAGATCGCACTCGGCGCCGCGCCCCGTAATCCGCGCTCGTTGGCGGGAGTCTTTGACTCGCGGGCCATCGTCAACCCCATCAGATTGGCCGCGGACCCGCCGCCCGTCAGCGTTCCGACAAGCCCCGGGCAGCCCACCGCCTCGGCCAACCACCGCACCACCGTTTTCTCAATCGTGACGCCCGCTGGCGACGACCGCCACGCTGTCATGTTCTGATTGAGGATCGACGCCATTAGATCACCCAGCGCTGCTACCGCTTCGCCCGGGCCCTGGACATATCCGAAGAAGCGTCCGTTTTGGGCGCGGGAGTGCGCGATGACGTTTTCCAAAGCCGCGAACGCGTCGGCGCCCATGCCTCGGTCCGGCAGTTCGGTTGAGAAAAGTCGTTCGACGTCGGCTCCGCTGGTTTTTGGGAAGATTGGGCACGAATCGAGATTGGAAAGAAAAGCAGAGGAAAGGTCGGTCACCCGATCAGACAGTCGGTGAAACTCCTCGGGGGATAGTTCAAGCGGTCTCATGACATCTGAAATTTAACCATAAGGCGGCGTTCCTCCCCGAAGGGATAGTGGTTTAACGGTTAGAGCCTGCTGTGTGTAGGAGCAAGCTGGCCAGGTATCCGACCGTGAACGTTACCGTGCTCCCCAGCGCAACCCACCACGTCCAGGCAACGTGCGAGCCAAGCCACAAATAAAGTTCAATCCCAAATCCACAGATCATGCCAATGATTGCGCCGTTTTGGTTGGCACGCTTTGTCAGTACACCGAGCAGAAATACTCCCAGCATTGCGCCATACGCAACCGATGCGATCTGGAGTCCGACTTCAACCACACGCCCGACGCGATGTAGGGCGATCACCGCCAGCGCGAACAGTACCAGCGCCCATGCCACCGTCGCCAGGCGCGAGAGCTTGAGGCGTCTCCTCTCGTCCAGTTCCGGACGGAAGCGAAGGTACAGATCCATCATCGAGCTCGACGAAAGTGAATTTAGTGCCGCGCTCAGGTTCGACATAGCCGCCGCAAGAACGGCCGCGATCAACAAGCCGGCGATTCCGCGTGGCATGTGCGTAACAATGAAGGTTGGATAAATGCGGTCGGCTTTGCCGAACGTTGAAGAAGGCACCCCGTAGTATGCGAACAACATCACTCCTACCAGGAGAAAGAGCGCCATGACGAAAAGAATCGCGAGACCGCTGGAAACCAGCGCCAGTGCCGATTGCCGCTGGCTGCGGGCGGCCAGCAATCTTTGCACAATCAACTGGTCCGTGCCATGACTAGCCAGGGTAAAAAACACTCCGCCGAGGATACCGGCCCACAGTGTGTAAGGCTTCGACAGATCCACGTAGGGGAAGCTCGCGATGAGAGATGTGTCGAAGACCTGGAACTTGTGAAAAGTATTAGCGACCTCGTGCGCGTAGCTCCATCCTCCCGGCACAAGATGCAGGATGGTGATCAGCCCGACCAGCGTTCCGCTGACATAAATAAAGGTCTGTACCACGTCGGTCCAGATGACCGCGGCTAGCCCTCCCTCGAATGTGTAGATCAATGTCAGCAGGGTAATAATTGCGATCGAGGTAATCTCGCCCGTGCCGAGCGCAATCGAGACCACAATGGACACGGCGTAAACGCGCACTCCTTCCGCCGCCGAGCGAGTCAACAGAAACAGCGCTGAGGTCACCGTGCGCAGGTGCGGTCCAAAGCGTCGCTCGATGAGCTGATAAGCGGTATAAAGGTCGCCGCGAAAATAGTGGGGGAGAAGAACAAAACTAATAATGATGCGTCCGACGATGTACCCCATCACAACTTGCAGGAACGTCAGGTTGGAATCGTAGGCGAGGCCCGGAATGCTGACGATGGTGAGGGTGCTGGTTTCTGCCGCGACGATCGAAAGTCCAATTGCCCACCATGGAATGTCGCGGTCGGCGAGGAAGTAATCGCGCATCGACCGCTGCCGCTTGCGAAAGCGCAGCCCGAACAGGGTGATCCCCGCCAGATAAACGGCAATAATAACGAGGTCGAGAGAACTTAGCCGCAAAGGCACCCTTCCGTAGAGACGCGGCGTGCCGCGTCTCCGGCTCGCAGCATTGTACAGGGCGATTGCAGAGGTCAGAGGTCAGATTCAGAGGTACGATCCGGCGCGTGTGGTAGAACTAGCGCGTGGCGTTCTACCTGGGCATCGACGGCGGCGGCACCAAGACGCGCTGCGCTCTGGGCGATGACACGAAGACTCTGGCGACCGCCATCGCCGGCGGCAGCAACGTGATCCGGGTCGGTGAGGCTCTGGCGCGCGAAGCGCTGCACGCTTCAGTGCTGGAAGCATGTACGGCCGCAAACGTTGCTCCCAGTCATATCCAGAGCATTTGCGTCGGCGCAGCGGGCGCGGCGCGGCCTGAGATCGCCGGCAAAATCCAAAGCATTCTCGCGGAACTGACGCCTGCAGCAATCGAAGTGGTCGGCGACATGGTGATCGCTCTGGAGGCGGCCTTCGGCGCCGGCCCCGGCGTCATCGCCATCGCCGGCACCGGCTCCATCGTCTACGGGCGGGATGCCACGGGACGCACCGCGCGTGCCGGTGGCTGGGGATTTGCCATTTCCGACGAAGGCTCTGGGCACTGGATAGGAAAACATGCGATCTCAGCGATCCTGCACGCACTCGACGCCGGACAGGACACTTCCCTCTCGGCCATGGTGCTCCAGACCTGGAACTTGCCCGGCCTCGACGCGCTGGTCGAGGCGGCCAACTCGCAGCCTCCGCCTGATTTTCCGCAGCTTTTCCGCGTGGTGCTGAAGGCTGCCGTGGAACGGGATTCCGTGGCTCAGGCGCTCCTGGCCGATGCCGGATCGCAGCTGGCTGGCCTAACGGCCACGGTCGTGTGCCGGCTTATGCCCACACCTCCCCATGCCCCAATAGCCATGACGGGGAGTGTCTTTCGTCAGTCCACAGAAGTGCGCCAGATTTTCTACAATTGTCTGCACGCCCAGTTCCCCGCTCTCGAAGTGCGCAGCGAACTGGTCGAGCCGGTAGACGGGGCGCTCGCGTTGGCGCGCCGGGCGGGCAAGGCGACAAAGGGCATTTAACCGCCGAGACGCAGAGAAATTCTTTTTCTAGTGTTTCTTCTGCCAAGGCGTCTCGGCGGTTAAACAAGGTCGTTCGAATGATTCGTCAAGACGACAACGCGGATGCGTCACCAGTTCGGGCGATTCCTGCTTCGCTCGAAGCCTTCACCCACAACTTCTCCTCCGAGGAACTGCTGCGCGCGGCCGCGAATCCTGCATTGACGGAAGACCTGGCACTGTCGCTGCTCCAGCGGGCGGACTTGCCGGTCGAAGTCTTCGAACGGCTTTCAAAGAACGCCACTGTGCTCAGGTTGCGGAAGGTCAAGCTTGCGTTGGCCAGCCATCCGCATGCGCCGCGACAGGTATCGGTGCCGCTGATTCGCCAGTTTTACACTTTCGACTTGATGAAGATCGCGCTCACGCCGAGCGTGCCCGCAGATGTGAAAGTCGCAGCCGACGATCTTCTGATTTCGCGTCTAAAGACGGTAACACTCGGCGAGCGCCTGGCGCTTGCCCGCCGGGGATCGAGTCGGCTTGCGGGTGCCATGCTGCTGGATGGCGACGCCCGCGTGATGCAGATCGCGCTCGAGAGCTCGCGGTTGACGGAGATCTTTGTGATCCAGGCAGTGCTGCGTCCGGAGGCGAAGGCGGCGCTGGTGCAGGCGGTGTCGCACCATCCGAAGTGGTCATATCGAAGGGAGGTTCGAATCGCACTGCTGCGAACAGAATATCTTTCCCTGGCACGAACACTTGAATTCAGCCACGGACTGCCTGCTCCTCTGCTGCGCGATCTGCTGCACAGCTCGCGCCTTCCCGCGCGGATCAAGGAACAGGTCCTGCGGGAGAATCAGGCCGGTTCTCCGCTCTGAACCTTCGTAGTATCCAGTCGACTAAAAAACCGCTAAGCTGCCCGTCTAAACGACTGCCCAGCGTCGTTGCGGAATCCCCTGACCGCAGCTATCGAAAGCCAAATGAAGACTGCCAGAACTACAACCTGCACCACTAAAAATGGCGGCTCCTGTCCCGTTGGAGCCATCGCATGCAAGGCCGGAACTTTCAGGAAGAGTTGGACGACCAGCACGAAAACATTGAGATACAGGGCCATCATCGCGCTAAGCACGTAAGTCCGACGCCATCCGCCAGCGAGGTGAAACGAATAGCGCGCCAAAAGTGCGACCGCCAGGACCACCAGCGAGATCATGCTGACCTTATGGGACGGCAAGAGGTGATCGAACGGAAAGAGGAACCCCGTCACACTGGTCAGCACCGTGGTTAGAAGAAAAAGCGCTGTCCATTTTTCGAGCCGTTTTCCGCCGAGCAGTCCGTACGCGACCACCAGGCCGGAGACGATTCCGATCAGGCTGATGGCCGTGTGCACGATGGTAAAGGTTTGGAGCGTCATGCCCAGAATCATGATCTTCCTCCCTCAGTAATGAGTTGAGATATTACGACGCAGCGGCGAAAATTTCCACAGGCGCAATGCCCGACCTACGTTGCCCGACCTCCAATGAAGAACTGGCGGGTTTTCGGGCACGGGCTTACAACTCGCGGAAGAACCCTCTGCTGGGACAGCATCGCGGGAGGGCACGGCTTCAGGCGTGCCGCAGTGGATGAATAAGACTCGGGCTTCAGCCCCTGGGCGCGCTCTTGGTAAAGCAGCGCTCTACCGCCGCGAAAGCATTCCGCCCCATACAGCGGATGTCAGGGCTAAAGCCAACGCCGATTTTTCGGTCCTACGGCACGACTGAAATCGTGCCCTCCTGCAGAGCCTTCAAACTACTTAAGTTTTGCGTACTCGGTGGTGGCTTGCTTCAGAATGGGAATATCCGGATCGCCATCTTTCCACTGGGTGAAGAAATCCTGATAGGCGGTTCGCGCTTTGGCGGTGTCGCCGGAGATAGCGAAGGCGCGGGCTAGGCCTAGCGTGGCCAGGCTTAGATAAGGGGTTGGGGTCAGCGCTGCTTTGTGATCGAGAATTTTCTGGAACTCGGCTGCGGCTTGCGGAGCTTGTTTCGTTTGTAGGTAGGCCAGGCCGCGCAAGTATGCAGGAATGCCTCCTTCGATGAAACCGAACTCATAGGCTTCAGCGGGGCGCAAGAGCTCGATGGCTTTATCGGCGTGCTTGCGCTGCAATTCCACACGAGCGCGAATTTGCGGAATGTCCGACCTCTGCGCGAATGTATCCAGAGGATAATTTTTTGCGAGACCAGCGGCAATACCCTCAGCTTTTGCCGAGTCTCCGCAGGTTGCGAATGCGAATCCGGCCAACACTGACGCTTCGCGATTGGAGCTGGCGTTGATAGTGAGAGCATCCTGGCGGGCGCGGTCGCAAAATCCGAATTCGGCCTGAACCTGTGCCAGCAAACCCAGGTCGACAGCGGCAACTTCATCGAGCTTCCGATTCTTCTCGATTTCCATTCCCTGCTCGATCAACTCTCGTGCCTGACGAAATTTTCCTTCGTTCATGGCATCCAGCGCCTTCAAACGCAGCAAGCGATATTCCTCGGGTTTGCCCTTTGTCCAGGCCAGCTCGCGCTCGGCTACATCGGACTTACGGGTTGCCAGCGCCAGCAAGTAGGCACACCAGTGAATGCTCTGGGCATCGGGAAACAACTTCAGACCCTGGTCGATGGTCTGCCAGGCTTCATCCATACGTCCCGAAGCACCATAGGCGTACGCCAGATTGACGTAGCCATTGGCGGTATTGGGATCGATGCGCAGGGTCTCGCGCGCTGCCTCCGCAGCCCTCTCGAAATCTCCAGTTTGCTCGTAACCGACCGAGAGATTATTGCTGGGAACGGAGTCGTTGGGATAGGTGCGGGCGTAGAGTTGGAGGGTCTCGATTTCTTTTTCCAGTTCGCCAGTGACGGTCTGATAGTAGTGTTCGGTGATGTACAGCTTTTCCCTTTGGCTGACACGGTCTCTCAGTTCGTACGACTTGCGCGTATTTTCTTTTGCCAGTTCCTGTTCTCCGGCATTGGCGTAGATCGTCCCCATGCGGGCGTGCACGTATGCGAAGTTGGGATCGAGTTCCACCGCGTGGCGGTAGAACGGTAGCGACTCCATTTCGTGGCCCTGGTCGAACTCCGCGTTGCCCATGGCAAACGCCTTGAGCGCATCCAGCGACGAGGTCGTCACCTGGTCAATGGGCACATCGAACTTCTGCACCGATGCCAGCGACTCACCAAGCTTGCCGCGCAAATTGGATGCCGCGCTTCCCAGTGCCACCAGCACCTGCTCTTTACTGGAGGCTTGCGTCTGCTCCTGTGCAAGCGAATCGCCGGTCTGACAATTGATTGCGTTTAGGGTCAGAACATATTGCGATCCCATGCTGGCAACCGATCCCGAAAGCGTAGCCTTGCTTCCGGCACGCATGCAAAGTTCGCGCGCCAGATCGGTGGTCAAACGCTCGTTGGGAGAGCGTCCCATGAAGCCGAGGGTTTCCTGAACGCGGGAATTTGGAACAACGCGCAGGAAGGGCGACTGCTCCAGATCGACTGCTAGCGCTTGCTTTAAAGTGCCATCAAACACCGGATCGCCTGTGGTGTTTGCGAAGTCGGCCAGGACGACTGTGTCTTTCTCGGTGAGCTTGGCCGGTTTCGCCGGACGGAAGTAGAGGGCTGCAACAACCAACGCAACGACGATTCCGAGCGCGACCGGAATTACGACCCGCCAAGGTCCTTTCTTGGTCATCGGTGGGAGGGGAAGAGGCGTACTGGGCGTTGGCGGCCACGAAGCATGTGGAACAGGACCGGAAGAAACCGGGGCCGACGGTTGTCCACCCGATGGCGGGCTCGATTCCTGCGCCACCGCTACTTTGCCGGAACTGGCGGCCACCGCGCGACCGGATTCCGTGTCCCGTTTCAGGCGTTGAAGATCGGCGCGCAGATCGGCAGCGTGCTGGTAGCGGAGGTTGCGGTCTTTCTCTAACGACTTGTTGATGATGTCTTCAAGCTGCGGTGGCAGATCGGGATTGAGCCGAATCGGTGAAGTTGGAGCGCCGTCGAGGATTGCCTTGAAGATGAGCGCGGAAGTGTCTCCTCGAAACGGCAACGTGCCCGTCGCCATTTCATACAACACTGCGCCGAAGGAAAACAGGTCGGTGCGGCCGTCGAGTTCCTTGCCCTTTGCCTGCTCCGGCGACATGTAAGCAACCGTGCCCATGGTCGATCCCGGACTGGTGAGGTGCTGTTCGCTTACTGCTGTCATCTGGGCGGTTACGCCCGCCAGTTCTGCGCTTCGGTTGGCGACCGGCGTGAGCTTGGCGAGTCCAAAGTCGAGAATTTTCGCGTGGCCGCGCCGAGTCACGAAAATGTTTGCGGGCTTGATATCGCGGTGGACAATTCCTTGTGCGTGGGCCGCGTCGAGCGCGTCCGCAATCTCAATGCTGAGCGCCAGAAACGCTTCCAACTCCATGGGATGGTTCCCGATGAGATGTTTGAGGGTTGCGCCGTCCAGAAATTCCATCACGATGAACGCTTTGCCGTCCTGCTCGCCAATGTCGTAAATCGTGCAGATATTGGGATGGTTCAGGGCTGAAGCGGCCTGCGCTTCGCGTTGAAAACGTCCCAATGCTTGGGGATCGCGGGCAACTTCGTCGGGCAGGAATTTCAGCGCCACGAAGCGGTGGAGGCGGGTGTCTTCAGCCTTGTAGACAACACCCATGCCACCGCCGCCGAGCTTGTCGGTTATCCGGTAATGGGAGATCGTCTGGCCGATCATCGATTAGGGAAGTTAGCTCATGCCGGCTGGGGGAGGCGGCTGAGACGATGAGTCTACCAAAAGAATGGAGAGCGGTAGGGATTGATTCTTTAGCAGGCCAGGAACAGCTCGAAGACTTTCCCTCAGTGAATCGAAATCTTCGGTGGTACTCTCCACTCTAAACGCAGCGACGTGGACTCCTACATTCATCCCGTCCTGATCGGACCCGGGTACCGCGACACCAGGGAATCGATCGTCAACAGCGTAATACCCTCAACAGTCGCCTGTGCCACTAAGATTCTGTCAAAAGGGTCCTTGTGAATTGGCGGCAAACTCTCGGTGGCAACGACATGATCGCTGATAATTGGGAGCTCGCCGTACCCATTGTCCAATAGACCGCGGCGCAGCAGCCTCGCATCTACCTTAAAATCTTCCCGGCCCAACCCACGCTTAATCGCCACCTCCCACAGACTGGCCGCACTGAAGAGGAGCTCGTTGTCCGGATTATCGATCAACCTTCGAGCCTGTTTTGAGAGCCGCTGGGGTTCACCGGCGGCCCAGAGGAGAAGATGTGTATCCAGCAGCAGTTTCATGCGCCACCGCCGAAGATGCGCTCAATCTCCTCCCTTCCCATCTGGTCAAAGTCGTCCGGCACAGAGATCTGCCCCGCCATGAAACCAAGCCTCCGTACTTGAGCACCGGTTGGAGCGGTGAGGGCAGTGACTTTTACGACTGGCTTCCCGGCTTTGGCAATAATGAACGCCTCGCCTCTGGTAGCCTCTTCGATGAGTTTCGAGAGCTGAGTTTTTGCCTCGTGGATGTTAACTGTTTTCATAGTTTCTGTAAACTTAGTTTAACTAGTTTAGTCTATCATGTAAAGTCCCGGAAGGCCAGCTGGCGCGGGATAAATCGCTCCTCCGCACCGATTCAAGATAAGGTCAAAATCGAGTTCTACGGTTTGGCCTCGCCCTGCATCAGGCCGACAATCTTTTCATACATCCGCGAGCGCACGGCATAACGTTCGTGTGCGCTGGTGATGTAGCGGATCTGCATTTCCACGCCCGCCCCCGTCGGCCGCAAATGGATCGCCGGAACCACTGACAGTGACTGCAATCGATTCTGGGTGGAGGTCTTCCATTCTTTCTCGGCGAGGGCCGTGCTGGCTTGGGTTTCTTCCCCCACCAATTTCTGGATCGATTCCACCAGCGGGTACGGATTCTGTCCGGACGGGATGAGCACTTGCAGTTCGTCCCACAGCCACTGTCCGGCGGTGGAGAAGTTGAAGAAGTGTCCTTCGATGGCGAAGCTGTTGACGAAAGCGACCTTGCGACCGGTGGGATGACCGGTGTCGGTCCAGTTGCCGGTTTCCATCAGAACGGTGCGCAGCAGACCAATCTCGACGACTTCGCCGACTACGCCATTGACCTCAACCCAGTCGCCGACTCGAATACCGTTGCGTCCCATCAGCACAAACCATCCGAAGAAAGCGACGATGAAATCCTTGAGCGCCACTGTGAGTCCCGCACCCGCCAAACCCAGCACCGTCGGCGTTTGATTGGGAGCGCCGAAAATCACGAAGGCGATCAGGAGAACTCCCACTGCCTGCAAGGCAAATCGCAAAACCGCGCGCAAGGTGCGCAGCCGGTTTTTCTCGGGGGCAGCGTCGGAATAGAGGCGATCGGCGAAGCGGCTGGCTACGTAGGTGAGAAAGATAATGAGCAAGATCCAAAGCACCGACTGCAAGACTCCGTGCAACGCCGCGCGTTGCTGGTCCGCGGTAAGTTCGATCCAGCTGTGGTAGATAGCGCCAAGCTCCTGCTGGTCCTGCAATTGTTTGCTGATACCGGAGAGCAATTTCTGATCATCGGAAAAATGCTTAAACGACTCGACGGCCGCCGCGGAGGCTTCTTTCGAGACCGCGCCGCGAGCGGCCTTTTCGCGGAGTCCAGTCGCCTCCTGTCGCGCCTGCTCTTTCTGCGGTTGTTCTGTACGTACATGACGATCGATAGCGTCATGCTGGACCACCAGACTCTGTCCTAAATCCTGTACCTGGCGTTGTGCTGCCTCCAGACTCGCTCGCTTGCTCTTCAGCCAAATCCAGGCTTGGATCTGTCCGGCAAGGTTCGCGGCCGCCAGTTGAACCGGTGGTCCCTGGGAAGGCGCCGCCGGGCTTTGGGCCAGGTGGTCTTCATTCGCCTCGTGCGCTTCTCGTTGCCGCTGGATCGCCCCCTCGCGATCGCCTCCCGCCTGGATCAGGTCCTGCTGGGCGGCGTCGAGTTCGCCTTCGTCAGGCGCTTGTTGCGCCTCGAGAAGAGCCATCTGGTCCTGCAAGGTGTCCAGTTCGGCGGGCTTCGCGGAAGCTATTTTCGCCTTGAGCCGGGCAATCTGTAATTTGTCTTCGCCGAGAGCCATCTGCGCGTCGCGGATCCGCGTGTTCAGCTCGTCGTACTTGGGATCCTCATTGCTGGCCATTTCCCTTGCCTCGCGCAACGCGTCGGCAAAAGCAAGATCGACTTCGTGGTCGGCGATTCGCGCAGCCTCCTGCGCGAGTCTCTGTTCCTCGGAGGTAACAGCCAGCGCAGCCAGTCCGCGGGCGGTCTTCAGCGGGGTCACATCCACCAGGTCGGCCTGGGCTGACGCTGTAGGCGAGCCCTTGGCAGAAGCGTGCCTTTCTTCCGTAGCAATGAAAGCCACGCCCGCGAGGATCACCAGCGCGAAAAGCAGCCCGACGATTGCCCATTGACTAAATTTCATGATGCGTTTGGAATCCCGATGCAAAGGTGAGATGCAATGTGAAGCCGCTCAGAGTTCGCAGCCTACCTTTTACAATCTGCCCTCTGATCAACGTGCCCATGACTGATTGCAGAACTCGGTCTTGAGGAGGACACGGCTTCACAGGTTGCGGAAAGGCGACTCTGTCTTCCAGCTTTTCGGGAGGGCACGGCTTCAGACGTGCCGCCTGATGCGCCAGAGACGTGGGCTTCAGCCCTTGAGGATTACTTTCCATGCTACAGAAAAAGTTTAACAGGCGATCAGCACGCGCGAATACCCGGTCGTACGCTCGATCCAGCGTGATAACTTGTGGAGTTCGATTTCGTCCAATGCACTGCCGCAACTGCGGCTCCGGAAACCTGCATGAGAAAACTTGCCCTAGCCTTAATACTCGTAGCGTTTGTTACAACTTCATTTGGAACTGACCAGAAGAAGGGATCCGACCTTCTGTTCAAGCTCGAAGCCGATTTTGCCAAAGCCGTAGCTGAGCATGGTCACGCGGCCTTTGTCTCCTATTTCGCCGAGGACGGTGTCGAACTCGACGATGGCGGTGGCATCACTTCGCGCGACGAAATCGCCAAGCAGCCTGCCTGGCCAGAGGGAACGTCGCTCGCATGGACGCCTGTAAAAGGCGACATGGCCGCTTCGGGTGATCTTGGCTATACCTATGGCAATTACGTTTTCAAGTCCAAGAACAAGGAAGGCAAAGTCGTCAGCAGCTACGGCAAGTACATGTCGATCTGGAAAAAGCAGAAAGACGGCTCGTGGAAGGTCGCGGTGGACATGGGGAACTCGAGCCCGGAGCCAAAGTAGTGGTTGGTGGCTAGTGGTTGGTGATTAGCTTCTGCGGCACTGCTGAACAGCTTGCTGAAAAGTCTGATTTTGGGTGGCGCAGCGGTTTACCGCTGCAAGAGCCACCCGGCTCTATCGGGCCGCGGCCTTCCCGGTATACAATCCTCGCGCTTATC
>Ga0137410_10000242_pt1 | contig 38943 bp, 31 predicted proteins | sample CZODoug1_16funga_FD_108878 | JGI IMG/M metagenome (GOLD analysis project Ga0137410, IMG submission 108878) | Vadose zone soil fungal communities from Angelo Coast Range Reserve, California, USA - CZODoug1_16fungal (Illumina Assembly) | ecosystem: Environmental > Terrestrial > Soil > Vadose zone... | reverse complement strand
CGCGAGTGGCCGCATTGTTCTCCTCGCGAACCGCATCGACCAGCGGTTGCGACGCGCCGTCCCAAAACAATCTGCGCAACAAATATCTCCGCGTCTGGCGCGCTTTGGGAACGGGATGATATACGCGCGCCGCGGGCTGATAAAAAACGCGATAACCATTCGCAACCAGGCGCCGGAAAATTTCGTTGTCTTCTCCGCCCAGCAACTGATTTCGTTTGTGACCAAGGTCGGAGCGCACGCCTCCCAACGCCAGCAAAGTTTGCCGATGAAAGATTGAATTCGTTGTCAACAGGTAGCCGCCGGGTTCGAGAAAACGAGGCTGCTCGCCCATGTCGTAGCGACAGAGAAGCGACTCAAAGCGCGTGGGAAACCACTCCGGTTTTTTGTCTTCCCACACGAGTGAAACAGGACCAACAACACATTCAGGCACCGGCGTAATGGATTGGATTGCGCCCAGCAGATTTTCCAGCCAGTCACGCTCGGCCCAGGCGTCGTCGTCAAGAAAAGCCAGGTACTCGCCGCGAGCTTCATGTAACGCGCGATTGCGAGCTTGCGCTATCCCGGCATTTGGTTCGATCACGTAACAGACTCTGCTGTCTTCCGCCTGGACCGCGGCAACCACGTCGCGTGTGCCATCCGTTGACCCGTTATCCAGCACGAGAATCTCTAGATCATTGTCGGCCCACGTCTGATTCCTTACCGAATCAAGTGCGCGAGGCAAGATCATCGAGCGATTGAAAGTACAGATGGCGACTGTTAGTGAAGGCTTCATTTGCTCGAACTAGATTCGGGGCTTAACTCAAACAGTTTGGCTGTCACACCTTGGTCATCGAATCGGCGCAGCGCGACCAAACCAATCGGAAGAGATTGATTATCTGGCAGCAGATTTTTCTGCAGCATATTAAGATCGCGGGAAGAAACAAACATGTATCGCACGCCCTGTTGCCGGGCATATCGAATAACTTGCTCAACGGCTCCATCCGGCAACCACACATGAGTTGCACTCCGATAGAAAGCCAACGCCGGCTCTTGGGCCATGATCTTTCCTTCCGGCAAATTCTCGGCGTGCATCCAGAAGGCCACGTCTTTCGGCAAGTTTTGGGAATTTGTCGCGGGTAAGTTGGTAGCCAGGCGGTAGCTGTAGCTCACCAATATCAACAAAACCAAAACAGCTGAAATCCACGCGGGGTTTAGGGCAGGTAATCTTTGTGGCCAATATTGACCAATCCATTTGCCAATTGTCGAGGCGCCATCCACCATCCATAGGCAAAGGACAGGAAGGACCGGCAGTAAGTAACGATCCTCGACATGAAACAGCGGCAGCACGAACAAGAGTGATAGCAATAGCGTCTGCCAATAGACGTCAATCCGCCGTCTGCGTACAGCGATAAAAAATCTCACCCCTCCGACCAGAACAAGCGGCAAAGTCAGAAACCACGGGCCAATCAAATAACGGAGGCGAGCGATCTCGATTTGCGCGAAGTAAATGTAACGAGTCGATACCGCATGCAAACTAAGATCAGGGCTATGAGAGACAAAGGTCGCGGAGTTCTGATCAAAGTGCCAACCCGCAAAAGGACTGGGCACGCCGCGGTAAAGAGCCTCTGAGGCATTCAGATTGAACGCGGTTGCGGTTGTCGTCCACGCGCCGGTGTTGCTGTGTAGCCAAAGGTGATAAGGCAAAGCTAAGCAAGCGAAACCGACTAAAAGTAATAGGCTTGCGTTCAATCGCGCGGGTAGACTGCGCGATTTTGCAAAGATCAGAACGTAAGCAAACGCTCCAAGGCTGAACACTAGCGCGTCTGATCGAGTCAGATAGGCAAGCCCTAGCAGAATTCCGGCCGCCAACGCATGAATCGGAATTGGTTTTTCTTTACGGAACAATACCACGACAGCACCCAGCGTGAGCCCCAACGCAAGTCCATTCGTTAAGATCCATTGTCCGCTCCAAACTCGAAGCGGCAACAACGCAAAAAGGGCCGCTGAAAGAATAGCTACCGTTTCGGAGTATCTCCATCGAACCAGCCAGTAGAAGGCGATCACGCTGACTGTCGCGCCGACTAATGAGCAGAGGCGGGCCGCGGTCTCTACGTTCATACTCGGCATGGCATGATGAATAATGCCGATCAAAAGTGCGTAGAGCGGGCCGAGAAAGACAAAAGGACTGCCGCTCATATCTTGCAGACCTGAACCATTTGAAAAAGCCCAACCCGCGCGGAGATATTGGTAACTATCACCGAAGAGATATGTGGCTTTGTTCCAGAGGGCGAGGGTCGGCAACAGCGAAGCAACTGCAAGCAGACTAACTCTCGTAGTTTCACTTTTCGCAAAGGCTGACCAGCTCACTCTCGTCGCGAGCGTGCCGGCCGGCAAGGAGATTGGCAACGATTTCACGTTTGAGCTTCCTGGACTAGTTGGCCATAGAGATTGGCCATTTGAGCGGCAATCACCGGACTCGAAAAGTTTTCGACGATGCGTTTCCGGGCGGCGGCGCCGATCGCGGAACGCCGTTCGCCATCGTTTACTAAGTCTAGTATCCCTGCCGCCAACTCATCTGCATTCTCAGTTTCAACCAGCATTCCTGATTTGCCGTCTTCAATAATTTCGGCAAGGCCGCCGATGCGGCTGGCGATAACTGCTGCGCCGCAAGCCATCGCTTCAGCGGCTACATATCCGAATCCTTCCCACAGCGACGGAACCACGCACACGGTTGCGCTGCGATAAGCTTCCGGTAGCTGGGCCCGCGAAACCGGATCGAGAATTCGAATGCGCGAGTCTTCAAGCAGGCTTCCGAGAAACTCGCGATACGCAGCGCGCGGCGAGCCGCCGCCCTTGCCCATCGGCGCCGGCACAAATGTAAATGAGGCTTCCGGAATCTCCTGCCAAACTTTCGGGATCGCCTGACCCAAAACGTGAATGCCTTTTAAGAAACGCGGACGGCCCACACACAAAATGTTCGGTGCGGAGTTGGCAGGTGTGGACTGTGAATCCGGTTTGAAATGTTCGGTGTCAACCGGGTTTGGAATCACCGTCAATGGACGGGAACCGCGCTCGCCGTTAAGCGAATCTCGCAGTGACTGGCTGGGCGAAGTAACATGTGCTGCTTTTTTTATTAGCCAGCTCTCCGCGCGCCCGTTAAGTTTTGCTTGCGCATGATTTGGTTCGACGCGCGTCACTAAGCTGCTTCCCGAATGCAAACGGACCACGAGCGGGGGCTTTGAACTTGCGATTGAATGAAGCAAAGTCTCGGCGTGAAGTTCCGGACTCTCGATGATGTCGATTGGTTGCTCACGTAAGATCTGTCTTAACTTCAGCGCAACTGCCAGCCGATAGCCCTCCCACCAACGATTGAGCCGCCATAGCATCGGCGTTGAATCAAGCTTGAGCGATGGCAATACTCGATAGACTTCAACACTATCAGATTCGAAGTAATGTTGTGACGTGTTGAGAGCGCGACTAACGACGACAATTTTGTGTCCCGCGCGTGCCAGGCCGTGAGCCATCTCGTAGGTGTAAGTGCCGATTCCACCCCAGCCGGTTTCTTCGGGGTATTCCTGGCTTACAAAACAGATGCTGAGCGAATCAGGCGTATTTTTTCCTTTTGCCACCGAGTGCGCGGCGAGCGGGGTTTAATAGATGCTTGAAGCTTGCGAGTCTTCGAATCGCGGCACGCCCGATTAGCACGCTTAGAAGCTCATGTCGCGCGGCTTGGTTCCGAATCCAGGAGAAGTCGGCAAACAATGCCGGCAACAACAAACGCCGTGCGTGACGTCGGGCCTGGTTGTCTTTGGATCGCGCGGCATGGAGAATTTCCACTCGTCGTTGCACGCTCTGTTTTAAAGGCAAAAGAGACCGCGCATTTTCTGGCAGTTCCCTAAAGACCGACTCAAGGTACTCGCCAGCCGCTTCCAGTAGATTTGAAGGATCGGCATGAGCGACAAAAGCCCGAATGATGCGCTCACGCTCTCTTGTGACGATGTCAGGCGACCGTCGAAAACCAGTTTCCAAAGCCTCGCGCGCATTGGAAACGCGACCGAGACGAAAGTTCAGCAGCGCATGATTGATAAAAGCGAAAGCGTAAGCGTCTGATTCGATCACTCTCAGCTCCGCTGGTAAATCAGGCGAGCTGAAGAAAGTTTGCAGGGCGCCGATTATTTCCCCGCCAAAGGCTTCAGGCGTGCTGACGGTCTTTGTGCCTTCAGCCTTGCGGTGTTGCGCCAGCAAAAGCGGAGCATGTTGCAACCTGTATCGGGCGGCGATCCTCAGCCACATTTCGTAGTCAAAGGCAAAATGCATTTCCTCTTTGAAGTCACCTATCTCCGAGCGCGTCGATTTTCGCCAGAAAGCGGCTTGCTGTGGGATATAACAACGAAACAGCAATTCCAAAAGATCGAAGTCGGGAGCGGGCCACAGATCGACTACTCGGCTCGACTCATCAATCAACTGACAATCGCCGTAGAGCAGCGCTGCGTCGGGATGCTTCTCGAAAAGCCGGGCCACGCTGAGCAAGGCGTGGGGCAGGTACACATCGTCGGAATTCAGATAAGCGCAAATGTCGCCGGTCGAGCGCGAGAAACCTTTATTGATCGCGTCTGACTGTCCGCGGTCCCTTTCGCTGACCCAGTGGGCCAACCACTTTTCATACCGGCGAATAATTTCGACGCTTCGATCGGTGCTGCCGCCATCAATGATGATGTATTCGAGATTGGGATAACCTTGCAGTAGGACTGAACGAATAGTTTCTTCCAGAAACTCGCCCTGGTTGTATGACGGCGTCACAATCGTCACCTTGGGCCAGGGTTGGCCATTGGACCTCAGTTCGGGCAAGGAATCTGTAGCTTCGGTCCAGGGCCATCCAACTTTGGCCGCCGGCGGCTGAGGAAGGTCACTTAGACCGGGGTATTGTACGAGTTTCATTTAACAACTTCGCGGACGATTGCCATGAATGATTCCGCATACTTACGCCTGCGCTCAGGCAGCTCGCGCCTATATGCCTCTTCAAGATTCGAGTTTGGACCGGGCGTGCCTTCGCGCCAGATGTTTTCCATCTTTTCGGCGAGCTCTTCGCTGTTGAGCGCGTCAAAAAACACAGCGCCAGCAGGATTCTGCTCCCGGTGTGCCGGAATGTCGGAGAGCAACATCGGTTTCCCTAAGGATCGCGATTCGTCAACCGTCATTCCGTAACCTTCAAAGCGCGAAGGATTCAAACCGCAAATACTTTGTCGCATTAATTGGAAAACATGCTCACGCGGCAACACGCCCAGGAGCGCCACCTGATCTCGAATATCCAACCGCGATATTTCCAGCAACAGTTCAGAGAAAAGAGTCGCGTGACGGTAGTCCCCGGAATAACCGCTACAGACTAAAAAAACTTGAATGCCCTTCTGCCGCAAGATGTTGATGGCCTGAAAAACGGTAATGTGGTTTTTGTGTTTCCAGAATTGATTTGGCAAGTAAAAGAATCTGCGCGGAAGATGGTACGTTGCGCAAACAGAATTGGGATCAGTACCGTAGACAGCATCGGGGATTACCGTGAGGGGATGAAGCACTCTGGCTTTATCAGTCCACTGTGGGGCAAACCTTTCGAAATCGCGCTTGGCTGATTCGCTGATAAGGATCACTCGCGCGGAACGTTCCACCAAACGCGAAAAGGAAAGACTTCTGTCCCGGAGTTCTCGATCAGTGAAGAACTCCGGAAAATGAAGGTGCTGAAAATCCGGAATCCAACCAAGCGCAGGGGTTTTTGATCCCTGCGGTGCTTCGCCGAATGCGACTACGTCTATCCCGTGTTTTTTTAAGAGATGATCGTCAACCAGATTACGATGAAGTAGTCGGCTACCCAGGCCGTGAATCACCCAAGTGCTTGTCCATCGTTCAATCGACTGAAAAGCGATAACATCATCCGCCACTTCAAGAAAACGCAACCCGTTCGACAGCTCGCCATTACGCCCCAGAACGCCAATGCTCAAATCGTCCGGGTTTGTATCTTTCAGGGCCTGGAACAGCGTCTCAAGATAAACAAGTCCCGCGGTCCAGCCGAGGTGATCCCGCAGATGAAAGGCTATCTTTATCTTTTTATGCGGCTTTTCTAAAGACACAGGCCTCACCACCTAACCAGAGTTCCTCTCTTAGAGTAACGATTTCCAGACCCGCCTCAATAGATAACGCCTCCATAGCTTTGTCCGTGAAGAGGAACAAATGCTCCAGGTCGTCAAACAGATCAAAACGCGGTCCGAAGGGAGGCTGGTAATCATAACGATCAATGGCTGTCTGGATTATTGCCACACCGTTCGGAACCAAGCGCCGGCAGGCTTCGCGCAAAAACTCCACGGGACAGGGGCTGTGCTCCAATACATCAAATGCCAGGAATAAATTGCATTGGGGAAGATCAATCCCCGGAAAGAAACCTGCCCGTACGTCGGTCCCCTTGTCGCGCATCCAATTCGCGACATCACTACTGATTTCCACGCCCGTACAATCGTAACCGCGCGCCGATAGCTCTTCGAGCAATACGCCGGGCGCGCAGCCGACTTCAATAACCTTGCCACTTCCAGATCCATATTTCTCGATTAAGTCCAACCATAGCTTTAATCGCCCCTCCGATCGGTAAAGGGCGGCACGGTCTTCGATTGTGGGGAGTCTCTTTAACGTTTGGCGCGCGCGCCAGTAACGATTCAAGGAATAGAGTTTTTCCAAATCCTTTTGTACGGGCGGGAATTTATTCACGTAAGTGCCGCATGTGGCACACACGCCATAGCCGGAATGCCACTTGAACGATAATAAGTCCCCGCCGCACCAGCACCGATCGCGACGCCCACGAGTTATTAATATTGACTGTGCTCGCGCTAGTTTCGGATAGCAGAATTCTTGCAAAGGCTCGATGACATAGTCTCTGGAGGCGATGAGTCTTCTTATTCCGCGACGAAACTGTATCGGGAGTTTGTGATATGAATGCCGAAGGTATGACAATTTATTTACCGGCAGAGACTCCTGGTTTGTCCAGCCTTTCGATGTGCCAATCCAGTTTAGGGCAGATTACCCCCGGCCATCTTTCCGGGAATCGGCCGCTATGTGATCCTGTCTGCTCCACGTGAAAGCTCAAACAGTTTTCGACGAAAAATAACTCTTCTACAAAAGGAATGTCGGCTGAAATGGTGAGCATGTATCGTCCGATGTTGAGAAAATTTCCCGGAATCTCACATTTGCTGGCATATCTGCCTGGCTCACGAGAGCTCTCTTCCCAGCAATTGTTACTGCTATCGGCTGATGTGAGTATGACTGTGCCGTCAGTCGCTAGCAGTCGGACAGCTACGCGAAAGCTGGGGAGAAACTTCAACACATCGTATTCTATTTCAACATACACCGGGCGACGGACGTCAACACTAGAAATCGGTTCGTTGTCGGGGTTTAAGACCCGAGCCGCAGTCAATCGAATCTTACTTGTGCCTGGACTATCTTCATTGCCAAGCCAGCAACGCTCCCCACTGAGTTGCGCTCCGCGAGAGAGGTAAGCCGTGACCGCCTGTTCAGTTTGTCCAACCAGTTCAACTTGTCCGTTATCAAGCCAGATGGCGGATCCGCACAACGTGTTTACCGCGCCCAGATTATGACTGACGAACAAAACTGTTCGTCCTTCTTTCGCCACGTCACCCATCTTGCCCAGACATTTCTTCTGAAACGCCGCATCGCCGACAGCCAGCACTTCGTCCACCAAAAGGATCTCGGGATCGAGATGCGCGGCGACGGCGAAGGCGAGACGGACGTACATGCCGCTTGAATAGTGTTTGACCGGAGTGTCGATAAACTTTTCGACTTCTGCAAAAGCGACTATCTCGTCAAACTTTCGATTAATCTCGACGCGCTTCATGCCAAGGATCGAGCCGTTGAGATAAATGTTCTCGCGGCCTGTGAGTTCAGGATGAAAGCCGGTGCCAACTTCCAGCAGTGAGCCGATGCGGCCGGCAATGTCCGCGTAGCCGGTCGTCGGTTCGGTAATGCGCGAGAGAATTTTCAACAAGGTGCTCTTCCCTGCTCCGTTGCGTCCGATGATGCCGACGACCTCGCCGCGTTTGACCTCAAACGAAACGTCCCGCAACGCCCAGAGCGTGTCGGAAGCGGTGACGGACGTCGCCTGGCCTGCTGGGCCGCGAGCCGACGAGTGATTGCCATTGCCATTTCGCGCGAAGCGTTTTCCGACAAAGTGGGCCAACTGATCGCGCAGCGTGTCATGCCGCTGGAGCATGCCGATCTTGTACCGCTTACCGAGCCCGTCAACTTTGATCGCAATATCGCTCATTAAGAGAAATCAGAATTGCGTTAGACAATGTCCGCGAAGGTTCTTTCCATGCGGCGAAAGTAGAAGGCGCCGGTGACGAGAATTACGAGCGCGACTGCTGACGACACCGCGATGATCGGACCGGGCGCCGTATTAGTTCCCAGCAGCGCCCAGCGAAAACCTTCGACGACGCCGACCATTGGATTCAAACCATAAATTGTGCGCCAGGGGTCGGGCAGCAAGCTGCTCGGATAAGCGATGGGCGTAGCAAACAACCAGAACTGCGTGATGAACGGAACCAGGTGACGCACGTCACGATACTCAACGTTCAGGGCTGAGAGCCAGAGACCTACACCCAACGAAGTAACCAAAGCCAGCAAGACAAACGGCGGCAGCCAAAGCACGTTGAGCGTTGGCGCCAGACCGTAATAAAACATCATGCCAAGCAGCACGATGAACGCAATCAGGAAGTCGACGATGCCCGAGAATACCGAAGCGAGCGGCACGATCAGCCGCGGAAAGTAAATCTTGGTGATCAAGTTGGCGTTGCCAACCAAACTGTTTGACGACTGGCCCAGACCGTTTGCAAAAAATGTCCAGGGCACGAGTGCGGCAAAGGCGAAGATCGGATACGGAATCCCGTCTGACGGAATCTTGCCGAGACGGCCAAAGAACAAACTGAAAACGAGCATCGTGAAAACAGGCTGAATGATGGCCCAGGTTGCTCCCAGCGCGGTCTGTTTGTAGCGAACCTTTATGTCGCGCCAAACGAGGAAGTAGAGCAGCTCGCGGTATTCCCAAAGCTCGCGGAGCTTCAGCGAAACCCAGCCTTTCGACGGCGCAATACGTAACGTCGGCACTACGACCGCCGGCGCGTTGCTAATAGCAAGTTGCGAATCTGAAGTCATTCAATCACTCAAGAACTGTTTCGACTGCGATCACCTTGGCGCGATTGCTTTTGCGTCGACAATTGTTGATCTAACCGCGGAGATTACACGTTCAACTTCTTCGTCAGTTAACTTTGCGGACAATGGCAAACTGACTGTCTTACGGCCGATGCGCGTCGCGTTGGGATATTCGCCCAGGCGCCAGCCAAATTTTTCCTGATAGATGGGATGTTCCGCGACACTCAGATAATGCACTCCGACGCCGATGTTGCGCCTGGTCATGTTGTGAAGAAAAGCGTCGCGAGCGATCGTGGCGTGCGACTCGATCAGAATCGTGTAGAGGTGATAGGCGTGCCGCGTATCCGGCTCAGGCTCAGCCGGCAACCTCAGCGGGAATGCCATGAACGCATCGTTATAGGCATTCCAGATCTCTTGTCGCCGTCTCCAATTCGATTCAACGCGTCGCAACTGATGAATGCCTAATGCCGCCTGCAAATCCATCATGTTGAATTTGAATCCAATTTCCTCCACGAAATAATGCTTGTAGCCTTCGTCGCTGAAACGCTTCCAGGCGTCTTTGCTCATGCCGTGGAGCGCCAGCATTTTGATCCGCGCCAGGTCTTCCTCGTTGCGCGTAACCACCATGCCGCCTTCGCCGGTGGTCACATTCTTGGTGGCATAGAAACTAAAGCAACCGAAGTCGCCAAACGTTCCGGCTTTGCGGCCGTGATACTCCGTTTCGATGGCGTGGGCGCAGTCTTCAATCATTTTCAGTCCATGACGCGCGGCGATCTCGGAGAGCGCGTCCATGTTGCATGGCCGTCCAGCGAAGTGCACCGGCATTAAGGCTTTCGTCTTTGAGGTAATTCGCGCTTCGACCTGCTCGGGATCGATATTCATCGTCTTTGGATCGATGTCCGCCAGGACGGGTGTCGCGCCCGCGTGGACGATGGCGTTAACCGTGGCGCAAAATGTCAACGGCGTTGTGATCACTTCGTCGCCCGCGCCAATGCCTGCCGCTAAGACGCTCAAATGCATGGCGGCGGTACAGGAACTGACTGCCGCGGCCGCAGCGACGCCCTTATATTCAGCGAACTCGCGCTCAAACTGAGCGACGCGCGGACCGGTACCGATCCATCCCGACTCCAGACAACGCACAACCTCATCGATCTCGCCTTGCTCGATCCGCGGTGCGCCAAAGACAATGAAGTCCGATGCAGGCGTTGGGGGCATATCGAATTGTAGATTGGAAGCTAAGAAGGTGAGGTTGGAAACTGAGGCAGTTTGGAGTACAAACTTTAGTTTGCGTCCCGAATCAGCCTAAAGACTACCACCCACGCGGGCTGCCCGCGCGGGGACCCCGGTGCTGGCCTCTGAACTTCCGGCCTCAAACTGCACCACTACCCACTTACGAGGCTTGCGCGCTATCGCCTGACGAGTAATCCGACTTCTGTCCTTTGTAATAAGAGTGGTAGTAATACTCGCTGTAGTCTGACGAGCGGGTGTGGATGCGGTTCAGAACTACACCTAACACTCTGGCCCTCACCTCTTGAAGCGACTGTTGGGATCGTTGGATTACCTTGCGCGAGCATTCATTGGCATGGATAACCAGAATCACGCCATCCGCAATTGCTGACATCAGCACTCCATCAGTGAACGAGGCAATGGGCGGCGTGTCGATCACGATGTGATCAAACGTCGACCCAAGCTCGCCAAGCAGCTTGCGCATCTGGGGGGAGCCGACTAACTCGGCCGGGTTGGGCGGTAACGGTCCCGAGGTCAACAAGTAAAGACCGCTCACCTTTTCCTTCTGTACGAGCGCCAGCGTTTCCACGTTAGACATGTCGTTTGACAAGATGTTACTGAGTCCGCCTCGATTCTCTATTCCAAACGAGGAATGGACGGTTGGGCGGCGCATATCGCCGTCGATGACCAAAACGCGAGCTCCCGTTTGTGCCAGGCTCACCGCCAGGTTGATCGCCGTGGTGCTCTTTCCTTCGGAAGGCACACAGGAAGTGATGACCAGTGTTTTGGGGGCGCGGCCCGGAGATGAGAGCAATACCGAGGTTCGCAAGCGGCGATAGGCTTCCGCCAGCGGTGAACGCTGATCCAGATCGAGCAGCAAGGCTGAGTTGCTCCGGCCATTGCCATTGCCATTTCGCGTTTGTAACAGAGATGTTGTCTGGCTCGAGAGCAGCCGGCGCGGCCCAGAGTTTCTTTTCAGCGCGGGTATTGTTGCCAGCGTCGGCAAGCGCAGCACTTTGCTCACGTCCTCAGTCGAGCGCACGCTGTCATCCAGGTATTCAAGCATTACTGCCAGACAAACGCCGAAACCAAATGAGAAGATGAAGGCGAGCAGGATACCCTGAAGGCGATTGGGTCCAATCGGCGTGCGTGGCGGTATCGCATAATCTGTGACGTGTAAATTGTTGGGCGTGCCGGCGAGAATTACATCGTTTTCTTTCGCCCGTTGCAGTAGACCATCAAGCAGTCCTTTGTTGGTTTCTATCTCCTGCTGAATGATGTGGTAATTGATCGCCGCTTCGTTCTGCGTCCGCGTGGCGCCACGCTGCTCGTCGAAGGCAGTGCGCAGCGCTTGCTCTCGTGCGAGCGCTTGATGGTAGCGCATCTCGATCGCCTTCGATTCAGTAGTAACGACTTTCGAATTCGCATCCTGAATCTGTTTCTCGACCAACGCAATCTGCTTCTCGACCTCTTTCACCTCCGGCCACTCCTCGGTGTTCTCGGTAAGTAATTGCACCCGCTTCTGTTTCAAACCGGCAAGTTGGGACTCCAGTCCCTGGGCGCCGCCTTCCTTCGCGCCACCCGCAGCCAGAACCGCAGCCGCACCCGGTTCTTTGTTTACCCGGTATGCCGCTTCAGCCATCTTGCGCTCGTTTTCGGCTTCGAGCAGTTGCTTGTTTAATCCCGACAGCCGATCGACCACGGTGTTCTGCGCGGCGTCGAGCGAAAGAATCTCATGGCCCTTGGCGTAATTGATCAACCGCTCCTCATCATTGCGAATCTGCGATTGCAGTTCAGCTATGCGCTGTTGCAGGAAGTCGCCGGTGGTGGCGGTGAATTTGGTCTTTTGCTCGAGGTTTGATAACACAAACGTATCGGCGATCGCGTTTGCCACCTTCGCGGCCACCATCGGACTGGCGTGGTTAAACTTGATGCTGATCAGTCGCGTTCCGGTAAACTGCAACCGCTCTTCCTTCACCGGCTCGACTTTGAGTCCCACCTGAATTGAACTTACGTAAGGCTCCAGCCGCGTTGCTTCGGCGAGGTCGCTGCTGGCGGTTGGCGACGCGACATCTTTAACGACCAGCAGTCGACCGTTGTCGACTTTCTGAATTGGTGCCTGGGTTGCCGACTTGCCGCCTAAGCCAAAGGTGCGCACCAGACGTTGCCAGGCGGTGTCACCAGCCTGGGCTCGCAGGAAGTCCTGATTGTTCTCAAGGTCTAAAGTCTTCACGACCCTGCGTAGCAGTCCAGGTTTCGAGATGATTTGCAACTCGGTGTTGAAGTAAGAAGGATCAGTGAAAGTGTCGACGATGATGGCATTGCCCTTGCCCGAAGTTAGACCCGAAGCCGGGCTTTCCGTATCGACCTGTACTTCGCTTTCGGCCAGGTAGATGTCGGGCTTGCGTGCCAGCATAACGGCAGTTGTTGCCGTGATGAGCAAAACGATAAATACAATTAGCCAGCGCCGCTTGCTGATCGCGATCCAGACATCGCGCAAGCGGACACCTTCGTCTACGCGATTGGGCGGACCATAGCTGGGGTAGCGGGCGCTTTCCGCGGACGACGCTTCCAAAGGAAGTCCTCTCGAGGGATGGGGAATCACTTCCAACGCATTGGGGAGTTCTAATGGATCGTTGTTGTTTTCTTTTGGCTGCATCTCAGTCTTAAGGGGCGAATGATTTAGTTCACACTTACGGGATAACGCGCACCGGCAGTTGTCCCACGGACGGAACGATGGTGCCAACCAAACTACGTAAAATGCTCTTAGCTCCAGAAATTGGCACGTCCACAATATCGTTGGGCAATAACGCTACGTCCTCAGCCTGGTTTTTCTGGATGGCCTTCAGGTCAACGTTGATCTCCTGTTTGGCGCCACTTGGAAGTTGTCGAATGATTTTTACCTTGTCCTTCTTGGTGCTCGGGGCTGTACCGCCGGCTATGGCAATCGCCTTCGAGACAGTTAGTGGCTCTTTGAGTGGTATAGCCAACGGCCTCAGTACATTTCCCATCACGTAAACCTGATCTGCAACGGGCACTTGAACCAGATCGCCGGGTCTCACGAATGGATTCGCTTCAGGCACCGCATGCAGCGTATCGATCAACTTATAGGAAACAAACGCGGAAATATCCTCGGTGTCTGCGCTGGCAGGCTTCTCACATAGAGATGGGCCACCAGCGTGTACCACTTGTACCGACTGGCCGGCAGTCTCCGAGGGACCACCCGCAAAGGTCAGCAATTCTGATAGTTTCACCGGACGCTGAAGCTTGAATTGTGACGGACTGCGGACCGCCCCGATGACAGCCACAGGCTGTGATTGAAACTCTTTGACGAAGACTTCCACGTGCGGCTCGCGCTTGTACTTCAAGTAGAGCGTGGCGATGTTCGCAGCTAGTTCCGGTTCGGTTAAGCAAGCGGCCTGGATGTCGGTCTCGAGCATGGGCATGCGAATCATGCCGCGTTGATCCACGCGTACTCCCTCGCGAGAGAGTTCCGGCGCTCTTAGCACACGCACCTCAAGCACATCTCCTGGTCCAATTCGGTAGCGGGCATCGGTAACCGGAGACTCAACGCCGCTCGACGCCCGCGGCGAGCTGGATGCGTTTGGCATGGCGCCCACTTGCGTGGATGAGTTTGAAATGGTGCCGGGCTGTTGCGCTAAGGAAACCGCAGAAAACACCGTAACCACAAGTCCGATACCACAGGTGCGACTTAGACGAATCATTCCAGTGTGGAAACTAGAGCGCCTTTTCATTCCTCTCATAACAGCCTCTCGGTCAATCATCGATCAATATCTTTTTGTCGGAGCAGTTTGTTTTGCAAACCGTCCGCTAAAACTATCTCAAGCGTGGTCCAGTTTTACATCCGCCTCCGTGCGCACACTCATTGGACTAGCGCGACTACATACCAAAACAGTAAGAGTCACCCGGTACCCCGAAGGGAAACCTCTCTCGCGAGGCGGCATTCAGGAAAGGCCAGCATGATCCGCATTGTTTGCTCTGATGTGCTGCTAACCTTGTCGTTGTTGAGTCGTTCTTACTAAAGGAACTCTTCTTGTCTCCCTCTTCGAATTAGCTATCGATCGGCTGTCGCTGCGGAAACCAAAGACTGCTTCGACAGCTCCGCCGGTTCGGCTGCAAAGAGAGGTGGTGCAAAGTTCATCTTGCGCCAAATCTAATTAGACAACTTCACATACTAAGTAACTTGGATCGAACCGCAGGCTAAGCTGGAAAAGTCTCCCACAAGGCTAGAGGGGAGTGGATGTTTAGGTGTCTAAGGTCTCTCTACATTGACTAATGGAGAGAGCTTCGCTTCCTTCAACAGGTGATCAAAACTCGCTCACTGTTCTCGGGCGCGGCAACCCAAGTAACGTTATCAGATGACTGCGAGGCAGCGACTGTAAATCATAGTAGCATCGCTGTCAATCTCATTCTCCCAGCTAGACTTGTGCCTCCGTGCGAGGTGAATCTCCCGCGCCTTCGATGTGCTTTCCTGGATCTCTGAACCGTACGGTATAGTCAAACAGGGAATTCGGAACCATTTCCCCAAAATGACGGTGTGTCGGCCTGCAAAAACCCCCGAAATCTTCCCTCTTGACCCCCTTAGGACTTGAGTGTTACAGTCTGTTGTGCGGACTTCAACATTGTTGCCGCAGTGACTAGCTGGAGCCCAGACGGCTCTGCGTCGTACTCACATTCATTTTTGCCCCGCGAATAGTCCGATCTCGCCTCAAAAACAATCTTGCGTTTTCCGGAAAGCGATCCAGTGTTGTGTTCAGACGCTGAGGTTCACTTACCGCAAGACACCGCAATAGCGAGGGAAAAAATGCTTCATATGGCGATCAATCGCACCACTCCGCTCGGCTTATTATTTCTGCTCACGGCATCTTTTAGTTTGGCATTGGGCCAGGACGCTTCGGTTGCTTCCAATCGCAGCGCCCCGGACAACCCGCGCATGGATAGTGTGAGCTCATCGGCACTTATCAACGACCCAACGACGATCGTGGGACGTTTCGTGGAAGCTGAGACCAAGGGACGCGAGGCTCTTAACCAGCACACCTTCAGACGCGATGTCGTACTTCAAACAATCGGCCGAAGGGGCGAGGTTACCGGAGAGTACGTCCGCAACTCGCAATTCCTGTTTGATGATCAGGGTAGACGTATCGAACGTGTGCTCTTCCACCCGCCATCACAGATTCACGAAATGCGGATCACCAAAGAAGACATCCAGGATCTGGCTGGCGGGCAGCTATTAGGTATCGATATTGTCGAGGCAACGAAATATCGGTTGACTTACGTCGGGCCAGAAACGGTCGCCTCACGCCAACTCTTCGCCATCGACGTTACCCCGTTGACGAAGCCTGATCCGAAACGCATGCGCGAGCGCTTTTTTGTGGGTCGAGTATGGGTCGATCCTGTCGACTTCCAGATCGTCAAAATCAAGGGAGTGGTGGAGCCGCAGGGCAAGCAACGCTTCCCGGTATTTGAGACTTGGCGTGAGCCTGTCAACGGCGCATTTGCCTTCCCTACTCGCACCGAGGCTGACGATGTATTGCATTTTCCGGAAGGTGACATTCATTACCGCATTAAGGTGAACTACTACGACTACAAACTCTTCGGCAGCAAAGTCACCATCACTGACGTAGACGAAACTCCTTTGTCTTCCGAAGCTCCTTCCTCATCCGAAGCTCCTCCTTCCTCTTCCTCAACTCCGATCACTCCTGCCAAGCCAAAAAGCGATCAGGAGGTTTGCGTCACAAATCGCAATGCACCGCCCGTAAGCTCTTACCACTGGGCCGCCGATGCCGACGTAAAAGTTTATCTCGTCCACAACATGTTCACTTCAGAGCAGCGTGGCGCGGTGCTCGAAGCTCTGAAAACGTGGACCACGGCCGGCAATGAGGTCGACGCTGGAGTGAAATTCACTTACGCCGGCGAGACCACGGGCCTGGCCAATTGTCGAAGCTGCCTTACGGTTACGAGGCGAGACGTTTACAAGTATGATGGCAGTCATTATTCCTTCTTCAATCCACTTAGTTCCGAGCAAGGGCGCGTCTTGCTTTCCGCCTGGATCGATCTCGATTTCGCCACCACTAATCCTCATGCGCTGGAGGGCTTTGTCGCCCACGAGCTCGGCCACGGTATGGGGCTCTGGGACTGCGAAACGTGCAAGAAGAAGCGAACGCTCATGAACGGGTTTCCTGGAATCAATCAGGATAACGGGCTGATTGCCCCATCGAAATGTGACCTGGAAACTCTCAAGAAGGTTTACGCGCGAGAAAGGCAAGTCGCAGCCACCAAAGCATCGAGCGTTAAGAGCGGCGACAAAGTCCAGCCAAGCGCTCCTATCACTCTGACACCGGCCGGCGCGGCAAGTGCTCCTGCCACACCCGCTCCTTGAGCTTAGAACGTTCCCAGGAAGGTTCGCCTTTAGGTTGGCGGGACTTCTTCTTCAAGTTCTAGCCACCGCGGAGGATCCAATTGAGGCGTAGTCTTTCGCTAATATTCGTATTGTTGATGATTGCAGTGGGAGTTAGAAATGTTAACGCCCAAGGCGTCACTTCGCCCGCTCCGTGCCGAATAGGTCGTGACGCACCAGCAACTGGTTTCTGGCAGTGGGCCCCGAACGCGCGTGTTCAGGTCTACATCCGTGCCGCGGATTTCGATCCGGAGCAACTTCCTTATCTGCTTACCGCTCTGCGTAGTTGGAACCACGCTTCTGAACAAACGGGCTCGGGAGTAAAGTTTGAGTATCAGGGCAACACCGTGCAGGAACGCGCCTGCGAGAACTGTCTCACCATTTTACGAGGACGAGTGTTTGACAAGACCAGGCGTCATGCAACTGAGCTTAGAGCTTATAGCGAGCGGGACAACCAGATCATTACCTCTGCCACGATCCTCGTCGATCCAGTACTAACCAATTCGAAGGCGCTTCTGAATGCGCTGGTTCACGAGTTGGGCCACAACCTGGGACTGCTTGATTGTTATACGTGCAAACGGAAGAGCACGGTGATGAATCAGTTTGAGGCTGTCAATGTGCCCAATGAAATGGAGTTGCCGACTTCTTGCGATGTGGCCCAGGTCAGGCAGGCTTACAAGGAATTGAAACTGCTCGTGCGGGCTTCACCACCGGACAGAAAGTCGATGCCACAGGACGAGGGTGAAGAACCAGTTGAGGACGACACTCCGGTAGTCATCCCCACACCGACCAAGCGCCCGGCGAGCAGCTCATTAATCGTTAAGCCATACTCTCATCCCGAATGACTGCTCGCGGAACAACTATTCCCTAACGGCTTCGTCAAGTTCTTATGAGTCCGCTGACGCGCTCACAGCTTTTGTAACCAGACATCATCTAACCAAAGCCGTCCGAAGATTGGGCAGGCAGGTCCGGAACAACTCTGACGTTGAAGGCTAATCTGGACGGCAGACGATTCGCCGGAATCGAAATCAAACGAGTAGTCGCGCCAGCCGTTGCTTGCTTGAGGCAAATCGGGAGATTGGCCCAGCATGGTGTTGCTCTTGCCATCGATGGCTACGATTCGAGGTAACCCGCCCGTGACGATACTTTCCGTCCGCGCCACGAAGCGCAATTGGTAATGAGCGTGTGGCTCGACTAAGACCAGTTGTGATATTACCGGCGAGGCCGGATCGGAGTTGCCATCAAAGTCTACTTTAAGACTGGAGCGACCCTGTTTCGGATTAGTGGTATCGAGCGACAGATGAAATCCCTGGACCTTGTCGACTGTGCGCCAGCCGAATCCCGGTTCCTGCAGATCTCCTTCTGCTTCAAATCCTGAATCATTCATCACGCCGGCCGTATCTCCCGTTCGCCCTGAGGCCCACAAAGAATAAGCCTCTTTGAATCGCTTGTGCGCAATAAGCGCTGCTGTATTGGCGCGGCGTTCCGAATCTGGCGCGCGACCGCCGGAAGCGTTGTATACGTACACGGCGGCATTAAGGTCGCCAAAGTGTCTCAGGTATCTGCCCAACGTCTCGTAAGCTTCTGGAGAATCCGGCTGAATTGCCTGTGCGATGAATTGAGCGTTGCCGCCCGAGAAATGCATAGCTAAATCAATAACGCTTGGCATCATCGTCGGATTGCTAATCGCAGCCAGACGAAGTTCCTTAAAGCCTTCCTCCGTCTCGCCCGCCCGCAAGAGAATATTTCCGAGTTGCCAATGCGGCTGCGCGTAATATGGAGCGAGGGGCACAGCTTGCCTGGCAGCCGCTACAGCGCCCGCAGTGTCTCCACTTAATTCGCGCACGCGAGCCAGACTCAACCACAACACGCAATCGTCAGGACGGCCCAGCGCCGCCGCATAATATTCAGCGGCTGCTCCCGCAGGATCATTTCGGGCTTCGAGCACGCCCCCGCGCGCGAAGTGTGCGTCGGGACTGTTTGCGGTTAGATTTACGGCGGCGTTGGCGGAGTCAATCTCATAACTCTTCGCAGCATAAGCAGAGAGGAGGCTCGAGAAGCCGGCGCGTCCCGTGTTCAATATCAAAAGCAGAAAGCTGACTAGCAAAACCAGGGCCGCCGCGATTCGCACAATCCGACGAGACGCTGAGTTATCATTTTCGTTGCGCGCCACGATTTGTTCCTCTGAACTTAGGTTCACGAAAAAATCTTGAGAAGAAGATCACTTACGCTTTTTTAAGCGCCTCAAAAAGCTGAAAGGCGAGCTCCCTTTCGGAGCACTCGCCTTTCTACGCTTGTTGGTCTCGTTTAAGAGTTATGGAGTAGTTGGACTCGGATTACAGAAAACGATGCAAGCAACCACGCCGCCAGTACCCGCGAAAATTGCGACAGTAGCGGTTCGGCCAAGACCAAACAATCCACGCGGAATGGCAGCAGCACCAGCCGGCGGATTACAGCCTAAGCCAGATGCGCCGGCGCCGGCGGCCGCAGCGGCTGCCTGGTTAACTTTTGCTGCTTCGCCTGGCTGTAAGCAGACATCAATAGTACCGCCAGTCGACGGACTTATTTGAGCACCACTGACTTGAGGAGCAGTGATCGCGCCCTGAACGTTTTTGTTGGTCGTCAGGATCACGCAACCCTGGGTCAAGTTTGTGTTGATGGTGCCTCCGTTGCCGCTTTGACTAAACTGGATAGTCAGTCTCGTGTTGGGGGCGATGCATATACTACCAAGGGCGCCGATGTTGATTGTAGCCCCAACGCCGGCAGGAGTCTCAATCGTGGCCCCGCTTGGAATAGTCGCTCCACTCACCGAACTAACACCATTAACGAGGATCGGCTGGTTGTCCCGAGTCGTTAGGATCCCCATCAGTTGTTGAGGTCCGGTCGCCGGAGCCGCACCGCCGTTTGGATTGGCGAAGCTGATTCCGATGTAGACCTGACTAACCGCAAAAATAACGAACAGGGCGGCTGCCGTAAGGATCTTTTGGTTTCTGAAGTTCATGACTTTACCTCCGAATCAACGAAGAAATCTTGGGCTTCTTTCCCGCCACCCGCACACAGCCTGAAGGAATAGGGACGGAGTATACTCCCGGCACCTACCCGCGTCAATGACATTGGTCGAGCCGGGTCAAGGCTGCCTTGCGAGGCCGGGATCCCCTGCCGGGCTGATGACGGGGGAATTGGCGTTTTCCAGACTAAAGTTCTAAGCGTTTGCTTTTTCCTTGCGCAGGTGACCCACGTGGCGCCAAATCCACCAGCCAACCAGCAATACCGCGGCAATTCCAATCAGAAAATCAAAGCGATGAAACCACGTTTTGAGCGTGTCGTCCTGGTTCCATTTTTCACCGAGCTTCTGGCCCACGTAAGCGAGTCCGAGACACCACGGCAGCGATCCGGCGAATGTGTAAATGACGAACCGTTTCAAGTCCATCCGGGCCATGCCCGCCGGAAAAGAGATGAAGGTGCGAACGGCCGGCAAGAGGCGACTAACAAAGATAATGATCTCGCCACGCTTTGAAAACCAACGATCGGCCAGGTCGAGATCGTGACGGGAAACCAACACGTAGCGTCCGTATTTTTCAATCAGGGGCCTGCCGCCATACATCCCTACCCAGTAAGCAACCAACGAGCCGAGCACGCATCCTACCGCGCCGGCGAAGGCAACGGCCCAGAGATTCATTTGCCCTGTAGAGACCAGGTAACCTGAAAACGGCATGATGACTTCGGACGGCAACGGTATGCAGGCTGATTCAATAGCCATCAGCACCACAATTCCGGAATAACCCAGCGTTGAAATTGTCGCGATGATAAAGCCAGATAGGATTTCAAGTATTCTTGCGATCATTGTTTATTTGAGTTTCGAGTTTCGAGTTCAGTCAGGATTCCGCGGCGAGTTAATTAAAGTGGCTGCGAGTTAGAACGTTTCATGCAGAACCTCAAGCCAAACTCGAAGCCCTGAACACGAAACTCGAAACTTTTATGTTGACCAGCCATGTTGACCTATCAAGGGAACGAAAGCGCAAGCGCCATGGTCTTCCTGTTTATATCGGGTTTCAGTTTTGATGATTCGAACCAGACGTTGCGATTCACGCGAATCCCCTACCGGCACGACCAGACGGCCGCCAATTCTTAACTGGGCCACAAGTGGTTCCGGAACGGTGGGACCGCCGGCTGCAACTAGCACCCCGTCATACGGCGCGTTTGCGGCCCAGCCCAACGTGCCGTCAAAACACTTTACAGTTGCGTTATAGATGTTCAGTTGTCGAATGCGGCTCTGGGCTTCGCGCGCCAGATTGGCGATACGTTCAATTGAATAGACCTGACCGGCAACCTTCGCGAGTATGGCGGTTTGATAACCCGAACCAGCTCCTATCTCGAGCACGCGGCTTTCAGAATTGATCTCGAGCAACTCCGTCATGCGCGCCACAATATAGGGCTGCGAGATTGTCTGACTCGAGCTGATCGGCAGAGCGTGATCCCCATAAGCGCGACTTTGCAAGGCCTCGGGCACAAAGGCGTGACGCGGCACGGAGCGCATAGCCTCCAAAACTCTTTGGTCGCGGATGTGGTAGTGGTCGCGAAGTCTCTCGACCATTCGCTCGCGTGGGATGGAATAATCCTGGCTTCTAGGTGCGGGGTGTTGACCAGTTGTTTGCACGAAACTTCAATACAGATCGAGAAATGTGGCCGAATCTTTTTGCGGCTCACGTTTTGTGTAGCAGCTCCGACTCCTTCAGATAACTCCAGCTTTCGATCGCCGTTAGCGCTCGATGGTCTGTCATGTCACTCTTCAAGGGCGTGACTGAGATATAACCCAACTCAATGGCGTTGTAATCTGTTCCATCGGCGGAGTTGGTATTGAAATACTCTTCGCCAATCCAGAAATACGGCTTGCCGCGCGGATCAATGTGTTCGCTGATTACCGGGCGAGCGTTTTTGATTCCCTGTCGCGTAACGCGCACGCCCTTGATCTCTTTGGCAGGAATGTTGATGTTCAGTAGAGTGCCTTCAGGTAGTCCTTCCGTCAACACCTTCCGCACCGCAACGACGGCAAACTGTGCGGCTTCGCGGAAATCAAATTGTTCGCGCGCCACCAGACTAAACGCGAGGCCGGGCACTCCCAGAATCGTAGCTTCGAGCGCACCGGCAACAGTGCCGGAGTAAGTCGCGTCGTCGCCCAGATTTCCACCATGGTTGATTCCGGAGGCACAAATGTGAGGCATTTCTTCCGGTGGCAAAATTTTATTAAGTGCGAGCGTGATGCAGTCAGTAGGCGTGCCGTCAACCGTCCAATGTCTTTCGTCAATCTGGCGAATCCGCAGCGGCCGCGCCAGGGTGAGACTGTGGGAAGCGCCGCTCATCTCAGAGGCTGGAGCGACGACATACACATCGCCGACTTCCCTTAAAGCCTCTTCAAGCTTGATCAAGCCGTTCGACTGGATTCCGTCGTCGTTTGTAAGCAGAATTCTCGTCATAACAAACGCCCCGCTGTGGCCATCAAAACCTCTCTACCTGTTCTCACGATCCTCAGACCACACACCGGGGTGATTTTTTGAATTCTGTGGACTCCGGGGACGACCTGGAGAGAACGCACACTGGTGTGCAGGATGCAATGGTTGGCTCTACCAGTCCGATTAGTCTCGGGGGGTAGTGCGCATGCGGCCCTTCTTCTTATTCCGCTTGCGCGCAAGAGCTGACTTGAGTTTTGCCTTCTGGCCTGGAGGAATGAAGAACGCGTGCTTTTTCGCGTCCTTGATGATCTCTTCGGTCATCACTTTGCGCTTGAAACGACGCAACGCACTTTCGATCGACTCACCCTGATTAATAGTAACTATAGCCATTCGCTTTCCGTCTTCCTTAAAGTTTGATGTCCTCTTTTTGTAACTTGGCTATTTAACACGCCGCCAACGTCTCGGGTCAAGTAGGCACGCTTAAATCCCAAGTGTCCGACAAACTTCAGTTTGTCGCTGGTTACAAAAGCGACAAGCTAAAGCTTATCGGACATCAGTAATCTGCCTACGCACTGAACCCCGCGAACATTTGAATCGCTCGCGGGGTCCTCTTGCAAACTAAAACCACCATGCTAGACCAAAGCGGGTTCCGCAGTTTCCTGCTTCTTGCGGCTGAGACTTTGAATCTGCACCGGCTTGTCCGCTTCCTTGGTATCGAGTTGCTTCTTGAGCACAATTTCCTGATAAAGCTTGCGCATCATCACTGCTTCTTCATGCGCCGTCTTCGGCCCTTCCATTTCAGGCTTGTTCGGCCGCGTAAGATCGATTGGATTCAACACGAGATTATGTGTCTTGTCGTTGAGTTCAACTTCTTTGCCGCGAGCGAAAATCTCGTGACGACCGTGTTCTTCATACCACTTGGCAACAGTTGCATTCTGGTGCATGTTCTCGATGATGTTTCTCCATCCGATGCCGGTGTTGTAAGCACAGAAGGAAATCTCGCCCTCTTGCGTCCCGTAAGGGATGATGCACATTTCGGTGCGGCGGAAGTCGTAGTTGAAAAGGTCCTGGAACCACATGCCGGCGATGAAAAGGAAGTTCCAACGGTCCGCGCGGCGCATTTCGATATCGTCTTTGGAGCGATCGCCGCCAACGTTGCCATAGTCTTTGCCGGTCAGGCCAAACGACTTGTCAAACTTTTTGAAGAGCTCGTACAGGGTAAACTGCGACGGCGATTTGTAAGGGTTGTAATGCTTGAGCAGCGCCAATCCCATCATCAAATTCGACATCCACTTGCCCCGCGCAGCGTCGGTAATCTTCTGCATGTCCTTGACCAGGCCGGGGATGTTCAGGAACTCCGGCACTGGCCGCATTTCGCGAGTTTCCTTGTCAACCATCACCGCGGTGCCCACTCCGCAATTCGGGTGGCAGCCGCACGACACCTGGCCCCACTCCGCCTGCGGTCCGTGGACCAGATCCGCGAAATCTGCGAAGGCGCCCATCAGCGACAACGGAAACCAGTCGCGCGTCGGCTCGGTAATCCCAACTTGATCCTTCACATCATGCGCGAGATGCGAAAGCGTGTAACGCTGTTGCAGCCGGCGCTGCGGCGTGATCTCTTCATCGCGACCAGTAAAAGAAACTGGCTGAAACGACAGGAACGCAATCTTCTTGGGATTGTCCAGGGCGAATCTGATAATCGATCCGACCTGATCGTTGTTAATGCCGTTGACGAGCGTTGTAACCAACACAATCTCAACGCCGGCTTCATGCAGGTTATTGATTGCCCGCATTTTCACGTCGAAAAGATTTCCTACCTGGCGATGGCTGTTGGCGTCGTTGCCTACCCCGTCGAATTGCAGGTAAACATAACGCAAACCTGCCTCGGCCGCCTGGCGACAAAACTCTTTGCTCTTGGCGAATTCGATTCCATTGGTTGCTGCCTGCACGCTGTTATAACCAACCTTGCGCGCATACTTAATCGATTCGATAAAGTGCGGCGAGATTGACGGCTCGCCCCCGGAGAACTGTACCGACATCTGGCGACGCGGCTTGATCGAGATCGCGTTATCAAGAATCTCGCGGATCTCGTCCATGCTCAACTCATGAACGAAACCGACCTGGTTGGCGTCCATGAAACAGGGATCACACATCATGTTGCAACGGTTAGTAAGATCTACCGTCAGCACAGCGCCGCGGCCATACTTGATTGTGCTGGTGCCGTGGTTGTGGAGTTTCTCGTCATTATGCGCATCGATGTCGCGGCCCGGAAACATCTTTTCGATGTGCGTAAGAAACTTCGCATCGATGGCCATCATGTCTTCGAAGTGCCCGTGGATCGGACAATCCTTGACCATCCAGATCTCGCCGTCGCGCTCGATAATTTGCGCTTTGATCTCGCCGACCTTTTCATTGATCAGAACACTGACGTCCTGCTTGCCGCTGATGATCGACTCTCGGGCCTCGATCACGCAGTTTGGACAAAGCGAGTCCGTCGTGCGCGGCCAACCTAATGTCGGTTTGCTCTTCTGCCACGATTTCAGCAGCGGCTTATCCGACCACTTGGGTGTAAACGACGGATTGGGTTTGTATTTATTAACTGACTGAATAACGTCGTGCAGGCCGCCGGCTGCCAGTGTGAGGCCTTTCTCGGCGCGCTTGATTAATCGCATGCTGTCTCCTCTTGGTTCTCTCTGATTATAAGAATTGCTGGCTCGCAAGGGGGCAAGCACACTTAACCTTGCAAACCTGAACTGCTTCAGTGGCAATGACCATGCCGCCACCGCTATGGAGCACCTAATCAGATAAATAATTAGACTTAGCTCCCACGGCTCGAAGCCAGGGGAGATTACAGTATCTGCTGACGCGTGTCAACGCGACGCAGCTTTGGCCTTGCGCTTGGAGGCGTGGCATTTTGGCCACGGTCAATTTAGCGTGGCTGCCTGACCAATAACCGCTGAGATGGGGCTTATTTTTTTGGCGCGTAGTAGCCGACTCGGGCAGACACCCGGTGTGTGGGATTTGTAGTTTCCGCTCGCACACGACGGAATTGACCGTCGCGTTTCGTGTTCAGCGGCGAGAAGTAGAGGGTGTACTGATGGCGCAGCTCGTCAGCCACTTCCGCGTAAGTGCGTTCGAGATCCTTGAAACTCGTGGGCCGGTAAAGTCGACCTCCGGTTGCCGCGGTCAACTGTTCGAGATTGCGTTCGCTGTCCGCTAGCGCCGCCAGACCAAGCCGCAAATCGTCAATGCGAAGTTGACTAAATCTCACGGCAGATTCAGTGCCGGACAGCAACATGGATAGTTCTTCCTGTTTATTGACTCTTTCGACTTCGGTATTGCTAACCACGTAGATTGTTGTTTGAGACTGAAGCGCGCCGCGCAAAGCCGCGTCGAAAGTTGTGCCGCGCCCGCTATCGATCCCATCGGTGAGCACGATGATCGCGTGGCGTGCGTTTCCGCGTGGAGCTTGATCGCGCGACGCCAGCAGCATCGCATCGTGAAAGCGCGTAAACATTCCCGGAACAATTCGCTTCAATGCACGACGCAACTGGACCATGCTGCTGGTCCAGTCCTGGAGTAGCACCACCCGATCGTCAAACTGGATCAGACTGACGCGATCGTCAACTGCAAGGTGGGATGCGAAGCCTTCCGCGGCCGTGCGAAAGTCGTCGAGATTTCCGGCTACTGATGACGAAGCGTCCACTATTAGCGCAACGTCAACCGGAACCTGCCGCAGACTAAGATCGCTGAGCGGTTGCTCCACGCCATCCTCGAAGACGCGAAAGTCTTTCCGCGTTAAGTTGCTCACGAGTAGACCGGCGCTGTCGCGCACGGTGACCGGCAACATCACTTCAGTCGTGTTGACGGAAATCACATCATCGGGATCGATTTCCTGTTCCTCTTCTTTTGGCGAAGGAGTTGGAGTTGGCGATTTAGATTGGGCTTGGACGGAAGACGAGAGCGCGGCGCATGACAACAACAGGAGAATCGCCACGGGGGTCAGTAGCAGGCGAGCTATTAATCTGCGGCGGCGCACAGCGCTAATTCCCCTTAGTTCTGGATGGAGAAGTTTGTTTTGCTCCTGAGTCATCGCCCATCGCGGCAGTCATCGCCAGAATGATCGCCTCAGTGACGCGCCGCCGGCGAAGTTCTTCCAGCTTAGGAACGGAAAGATCGAAGTCGGCCGGCGAATCTTCAATTCGTTTGATAATCGTGCCTTCGGAAAAACCGGCCTCGACGAGCTTGATTACCGAGTCGTTGGTTAAGGTAGGTGTCTTTTCCAGTTTCAGCGGCGCCCCGCCAGCCTCAGAAGGTGGGCGAAGAATTCGTACAGTGGCGCTTCCGGTCGTCGTTGTATCACCCTGACTGGAACCATCCATACCGCGGCCGCTGTTCTGACTCCTGGAGCCACTACTGTTTCCAAAGATGTCGGAACCACTCGACTGCCCGTTCGCATTTCCATCGCCGGACCGGCCAGCGCTTCGGCCCAGCCTGGAATCGTCCATCCAGCCGTCATCAGCGAAGGCAAACGACTCGTCCTGGGCCAACATCGCAAGGATGATGTTTTCGCTGACTCCATTGCGCTTCAACTCAATCAATCTGTCCGGATCCAAATTGAATCGATTTGGCCGGCTGTGGATGATCGCAATGACAGTCTTCTCTTTAAAGCCGGCGCGAACAAGTTTCACCACCGCTGTGTTAGTAAGCGGAGCTTGCGGCTGCTGCGCCTGAGAAGACAAAAACGGCGCACCACAGATGACGGCTACCAGCGTGAGTTTGACGAGGATACTTTTCATTCTTCCTCAGCGTGTCTGATCTATCCAATCTATCTAATGCAAACTATAGTCTGCGGGTTACCAGTCAATCAACGACAGCGACGCAAACTAACAGTTTGGGCTAGAGCGCTGCTCCCACACTTGCGACTTCACCCTTCGCGGGAGTCGCGGGTTTTGTGCGCCGGTAGCGATAGCTTATTCGCTTTACGTAAGCGCGAGTTTCACGATATGGCGGCACCTTCCGGCCAAACTTCATGACCGCGCCTTCGCCGGCGTTATAACTCGCGAGCACAAGATCGATGCGGCCGTTAAACTGTTCGATGAGTTGTTTCAAATAGCGCGTCCCGCCGGCGATATTTTGCGCCGGATCGGAAGGCCGTCTGACGCCCAGCCGCGCGCTGGTGCCGGGCATCAGCTGCATCAGTCCGCGCGCGCCTTTTGGCGATAGCGCGCGGGCGTTGAAATGTGATTCCTGTTCCATCACGCAAAAGATCAAGTAGGGATCGACGCCATACTTCGTCCCATTCTGTTTAATCAAGCTGTCAATCCTCGGGCTACCGGTAGTCCAGCCGCGTGCTTTTTTGGAAGAAGAGTCGGATTCGGCCACACTTTCCAGTTCCTCGCGCTCAATGTGATCAATTCGCGCCCGCTCAACGAAAACTGAAAGCGAGCCGCGGCGATACCAGGCGCCGGCCGCGGATTCCGTGACGCTGTCGGCTTCAACTCGAGCGCCGCCGACCAGATAAATCCAGACCGGCTGATCAGCGGAACCATCGGGAGCCGGGGAACCATCTCCGCTGTCGTCCGATTTGTCGGTGACTACAACTTTGGCCACCTGAACATCCGTCCTCGCCCTCGAAGTAGGACCATGCTCAATTCTCTTTACGCGCTCACGAGAAACAAGGTGACTCATGCCGCCGCGCCGATACCAAATTCCCTGCTCGCTCTCCCAGGCTTCGTCCGCTGTGATGCTGCTGCCGTCGGTCAACTTCAGGGAAACCTGATCGGAACCTTCACCTGGCGCTATGATCGGCGAGGCCGCGTGGTCCAGATTTTTTTGGCCAAAGGCTGCGGTAGAGGCAAGGAGCGCCAGCGCCGCCAATGCAAAAGTTTGAATTGCTTTTCGAGGGATTTTCATAAAATGCAGAAGCCCGACTATCAAGGAGGGCTCATTCCCGCGATGTTTAGAGGCGGGCGTTGCCCGCCGGTTCGATCTTCGCAAACTTGAGACGGCGGGCGAGGCCCGCCTTCTAAACGGTTGGCGTTGGAGCCCTCCTTTATGGTCGGGCTTCTGCCTGCGGCTACAGCTCGAGCGGGTCAGCCAACGTTCTTTCAATCATGGTCTCTTGCGTGGCCACGGGCGCGAAGCTATGAGACGTCCCAAAATAGTTACGCCAGGCAACGTCCAAAATTTGCGGCGTGAGTTCCAGCGACTGACCCTCGAAAAGACAAATGTCCGTGGCGCGGTCAAGCAAGTCACGAGGCTCACAACCTTTCATTTGCCGACGCTCGATTCGATACTTGTCGAGCACATGGTCCAACACCGACTGCTCGTAGCGAATCCCCCGCGTGTAAGCCTGGCGCTTGAAGATCTCCGAATAAGCACGAGCAGTGGGCGGCTCAACACGCGCGCGGTAACCCATTCGTCGCAGGAACGCCTGGTCCGTCAGATCGTTTTCATCGAGGTTGGTTGAAAAGACAACCAACTGCTCGAAAGGCACCTCGATCTTTTTTCCGGTGTGCAGTGCCAGGTAGTCAACGCGGCGTTCGAGCGGCACGATCCAGCGGTTAAGCAAGTCCTGAGGCGCGACGCGCTGGCGGCCGAAATCGTCAATAACCAGCGTGCCGCCATTTGATTTCATCTGAAACGGCGCCTCGTAAAACTTCGCAGACTCGCTCCAGGTCAGGTCCGCATTTTCGAGGGTCAGTTCCCCACCAACGACGACGAGCGGCCGGTTGATGAGCACCCAGCGCCGGTCATACTCGAGCGGCGTAACGTCGGCCGAAGCGATGCGATGGCAGTGGGAATCGAAGACGCGAATGATCTGACCATCGATCTCGACAGCGTAGGGAATCCAGATCGCGCCGGGCAAAGCGTTGTTGATGCGCTCGGCAACTGCGGTCTTTCCGGTGCCCGGCAAACCTGTCAGGAAAAGCGAGCGCCGTGAATTGATCACGCAGCCCAGCGTTTGCAGCAGCGACTCCGGCAGGATCAAATCATGAAACGCGGAGCGCACTGTTTCCATTGAAGCAGGATGCGAAGGTATCGACTGCAAACGCATCATGTGTGCATAGTCGTTCAATGAAACCGGCGCGGCGCCGCTGTAACCGCAGACCGAAAGCAATCGCAACAGGCGATCCCAGCCGCGATCGAGCATGCTGTATCGCGTCGAGCCGACGGCGGTTTGCAAACGGACCTCGATCAGCTTCTCGCGATAAAGTTTTTCCAGGAGTTCTTCGGTCAGGGCGCGCGGCAGATGAAGTCGCTCGGCCACGGCGGTCGTGGTCGGCTCAGGAAGCATGGCGACGTGTTTGAGCGCCAGGTCACAAAGAAAGCCCTCGCCTATGCCAAGGTCGGCTATCTCCTCAGCCGGCGGCGGGCCCATCGCTTCCACTTCAGCGCGTGAGAGTATTGTTGTTTGCGTCATCACAAATTTTCACTTTCCTGAATTGTTTACGACCGGCTGTTCATACGCCTCGATTGTTTAGTGGCGGGCATCGCCCGCCGGTTCGATCCTCGCAAAGTTGAGACGGCGGGCAACGCCCGCCTCTAAACGGTTCCAAGTTTTCAAAATCACCGTAATGGACACGCAGGAATGCCTGTCCTACCTTCCGGACGACTGCGCCGTGTTTGAAACTAAAACACTCGCCAGCGCGTTGCTAGCTGACTGAGATTGTTCAAACTTGCCTGTGCGCTTGTAGAGATCGGCAAGACGTCTTAACGCCAGCGTCGAGTTGGGATCGATGCGACGCGCGTCTTCGTAATATTTGATTGCGTCCTCATCGCGGCCAAACCTCTCGAGCATGCGAGCGGTGTTGAGATTTCCGGTCAGTGGACCAGCCGCGCGCGCGAAATGCCTGTACGCATCTTGAAACTTTCCGAGACGGCAGAGCGCCAGGCCGAGGTTATTCAGAATGCGTTCGTCCGTAGGCGCCAGTTTGGCGGCGCGCTTCAAACGATCGACGGCGGCGCGATAGTTTCCGTTCTGGTAAAGCGAAAAGCCGAGGTTGTTCAAAGCTTGCGCGTCTTCAGGTTCCACTTTCACGGCCCGCTCGTAAGATTCCTTCGCCCGGTCGGCAAGACCTTTCTTGTCGAAAGCGACACCGAGCAGGTTGTGAGCTTCGGTGAGCTTGGGATCGAGCGAAGCGGCTGTGGAAAGTTCAGAGATGGCTTCGTTGATCTGGCCGTTCAGTAAGTAAGAACGACCGTTTGCCAAGTGCTCCTTCGCCGAGTTGGCCAGCGCCAGTTTTTTCGGCTCGGGCGTGCGGCTGTCATCAACGCGCGAAACACCGACACTTGCAAATTTCTCCGCGTCCTTTTCCGTCATGCGCTGAAGCTTGTTGTCGTCCTTATGACTAAACAGCCGGCCAAAAGCCTTGAAGGGCGCCGCCAGGATCTTCACCACTTTGTTTCCGCTCTTCTTCTCGTTGAGATTGCCGGCGTGCGAGCCCGAATCCTCGATCGCATTAGCATCCGGATCGCCCTCACGCTCGATCGTCGAAGCGCTCCACATGGCCGAGGCCGCGATGGTTATCAGGAAGGCTATGAAAATGGCGAGTAGTCTTCTTTTGTTCATGGTCCAACTCCTTCTTACATTTTGCCCAGGGTGTCGATCAGTTGCAGGGCCGCCGGGCCGAGGATCGCAATAAACAACGTCGGGAAAAGGAAACACGCGAGCGGGAAAAGTAATTTGACGGCCGCCTTTTGCGCTGCTTGTTCCGCGCGCTGGCGGCGCTTGGTGCGCAGCGAATCCGAAAAGGCGCGAATTGCCTTTGCGATTGAGGTGCCGAACCGATCTGTTTGAATGAGCATCGCCACCAGACTGCGCAGATCGTCAACGCCGGTGCGGTCGGCAAGATTGCGCAACGCTTCATCGCGTTCGCGGCCCACGCGAATCTCTAGGTTTGCCAGTTCAAACTCGTCGCTGATGTCGGGATGAACCTCTTTCAACTCACTACTGACCTTCATCATCGCAGCGTTTAAGCCAAGCCCTGCCTCGATCGAAATCACCATCAGGTCAAGCGCATCGGCGAGTCCCCAGCGGATGAGTTGTTGGCGCGAGCGAATCATGCGGAACAGCGCATAACGCGGCAGAAAGAAGCCGATAATAAAAGCGGCGAGAATCCAAAACAGCGCGCCGCTCAGCGGTCGAGCGAGCAGCGCGCAAACGAGCGCAACCATTGCCGGAAGACCGGCCATCACGACTAACTGAATCGCGCGGTAAACGCCCGGCGCACTGGGCGAACGAAACCCGGCTTGCATCAACTGCTTCTGTAACTTTTGCGCTTCCGCGGCCGACGGCGGCACCAACCGGCTGAATGGCGAGGCCAGCCGCTCCGCCAGATCTGCACCGGGTCGATTCTCATCAAGCGAAACTGGCGCCGTGGCTGTGCCCATGGTTCTCTCGCCAAGCCGCTTGAGGCGCTCGGTCGCCGCGCTCTGTGGCCGGTAGAGCAGCCAGTAGACCCCCATCATGCCAAGGGAGATGCAAATGAAGGTTGAGATGGTAATCAATAGAAGCATCGTCGTTTGCCAGTGGTCAGTTAGTAGTCAGTGGTCAGTAGTCCGTTCTTTTGGTTGGCAGTTAGCGGATAGTGGTTAAGTAGTCTGTGGTGGTCGGTTGCGGTCGGATTCGGTAGTTTGCGACGGACTACTGACCACTGACTACAAACCAATTTCAAATTTTTATCTGCAAAATCTTTCTCATCATTTAGCATCGTTTAGAGGCGGGCTTTGCCCGCCGGTGCGATCTTCGCTTACTTGAGACGGCGGGCAAGGCCCGCCTCTAAACGGTTCATGTGGTTCAAACGGTTCATGTGGTTCAAATTTTTATCTGCAAAATCTTTCTCACGATCAACATGCCCGTGACCTGGAGAAACAGCGCGGTCGCAATCAGGTAGTGGCCCCTTGGATCTCTCCAAAGCACGTTCATGTATTCCGGGTTCATGATCGTAATGACGATGGTCACGAAAATCGGCAAGCCACAGAGCAACCATGCCGACATGCGCGAGCTGGTGGTTAATGTTTTCAGGTCGCCCATGATGCGAAAGCGCTCGCGAATCGTGTAGGCCACCTTTTCAAGAATCTCCGCGAGGTTGCCGCCCGTTTCCCTCTGAATCAACACGGCGGTCACGCACATGCGCAAGTCCAGCAGCGGAATTCGCTGCGTCAGATTTTCCAATGCCAGCTTGAGCGACAGGCCCAGGTTTTGTTCTTCATAAGTTTTACGAAACTCCGTGGCGATCGGCTCCGGCATCTCGGCGGAAACCATGTGCATGGCTTCCGAGAAAGCATGTCCGGCGCTTAGCGCTCGGCTCATCAAATCGAGCGCGTCAGGCAAGTGCTCGAGAAACGCCTCGAACCGCTTTTTGCGTTTCCACCAGACGTGCGCAAATGGAAGTGCCGCAGCCAAAACTCCCGCGCCCAACATCAAGAGAATCGATACGCTTATGACTGACACTGCCAGGCCGGCCAGCATTCCCGCCATGGCTGAGAACATGATCAGGCGCGACGGCGTGATATGCAGGTCGGCTTGATCGAGCACGCGTTTCAACTGCAAAGCTGCCTGGACGCGAACAAGCGAGCGGTTTATCCAGGGGATTTCGCTCAGCAGTTCATTGCGCGCCAGCACAACTTCCATGTCTTCGGTGTGTGCCGAATGCAGCAACGCCTCCGCCAGCCGCTTTTGCAGGCGCGCGCGCTTGGCGTCAGTTCCGTGCGTGGCGAGCAGATAAGCGCCAAGCACCAGAAACAGAGCGAAGAGGAAAACTAGGAAGGAGACCAGCATCGTTTCATATCTCCTCAAAGAAAACTCGCGGCAGTGTCAAGCCGCAGGCCTTGAGCCGTTCGGCAAAGCGCGGGCGGATGCCGGTGGGACGGAAGCGACCGATCACCTGTCCCTGGTTGTCGACCCCGGAACGTTCGTACAGGAAAATTTCCTGCATCGTGATCGTCTCGCCTTCCATGCCGGTAATCTCGGAAATCGCGGTGACGCGTCGAGTGCCATCGGACAGGCGCGCCACCTGCACCACGAGATTTATCGCTGCCGCAATCTGTTGCCGCATCGCACGATCCGAGAGACGCATGCCGGTCATCTGGATCATGGTTTCCAAACGCGCCAGCGCGTCGCGTGGCGTGTTCGCGTGAATGGTTGTCAAACTTCCGTCGTGGCCGGTGTTCATCGCCTGCAACATGTCGATCGCTTCGCCGCCACGCACCTCGCCGATGACGATGCGATCGGGACGCATGCGCAACGCGTTGCGGACCAGGTCGCGCTGAGTTACTTCACCCTTACTTTCAATATTGGGCGGTCTGGTCTCCAGCCTCACTACGTGTGGCTGTTGCAGTTGCAGCTCCGCCGAATCCTCGATCGTAACGATACGTTCGTCTTCGGGAATGTAAGCCGACAGCGCGTTCAACAGCGTCGTCTTTCCTGCGCCCGTGCCGCCGGAAATCAGCACGTTGAGTCGCGCCTGGACGCACATCTCCAGCATCTCAGCGATGTCTTTCGTCAACGCTTTGTTGTCGATCAGCGAGTCCATGCGGAGCGGTTCGGTGCCAAAACGGCGAATCGAAAGCACTGGCCCATCGAGCGAGAGGGGCGGAATGATTGCGTTAACGCGCGAGCCATCGCGCAGGCGGGCGTCCACCATTGGCGACGATTCATCAATGCGCCGGCCGACTGACGAGACGATGCGTTCGATTACGCGCATCAGGTGTTCGTCGTCTTTGAAAGCAACGTTGGTGACTTCGAGTTTGCCGCGACGCTCCACGTAGATGGTGCTGTGTGAGTTGACGAGAATGTCAGAAATGGTTGGGTCGCCAAGCAAAGGCTCAAGTGGTCCCAGTCCGAACAGTTCATGCTGCACGTCGTTAACCAGCCGGTCGCGTTCGGAGGTCGAGAGGGGCATCGCTTCCTGCGCCAACACGCTTTCGGCCAGCCGCGAAACCTCACCGTGCACCTGCTCGGGCGTCAGCGTTCCCAGCTTGGTCAGGTCCATGCGATTAATGAGAGCGCGGTGCAACCGTGACTTCATTTCCTGGAAAGAATGCGGGCTGCCATCCTGTCCGTTGGCGTTGCCGTTGGGGCCATTGCCGGGGCCGCCGGGGCCGCCAACCGTTTCCCTAATTAATCGTTCTCGAAGTGCCATAGTATTTTTGCTAAGCAGACTCGCGGTCTGCGATCCTCCGCAAGATTACAAACCGAGTTCTGTGCTGGTGACCTGAAGTTCCAGTTGATTCTGCGGCCGCTCGCGTTTGAAGAACGACGTCCAGGACATTCGTTTTGGCTGTGGTTCCTCAGGCGCACCGACTGCGCCTGCCGCGATCGTTCTCGCCACGCGCCCGATCTCCTGCGCGATTTTGGAATTTGGTTCAGACTGGACCAATGGCTGGCCAAGGTTGATCGAAGTGACGGCCGTTTGATAATCACTCGGCACAAATCCGACGACCGGCTCGCCAAGAAACTTTTCAACCTGCCGGAGGTCGAGATCGATTTGTTTACTCCAGCGGTTTACCACGATACGAATTTTCTTTCGTGGATAACCGAGTCGATCGAATATTTCGAGGGCGCGCTGCGTGCTGCGGATTGCCGGTATGTCCAGCGTCAGCACCAGGACGATCTCGTCTGATTGATCGAGCGCTGCCAGGGTTATCGAGTCAAACGTGTGTTGCGGATCGAGCACGACGTATTCATAAGACTCGCGCAGCCGCTGTAATACTTCGAAGACGTGCTCCGGTTCGATCTCGTCGGCTGAATCAGCCTCGCGCGGCGCGGCCAGCAGTGAAAGATTTGAGGAATATGGCGTGACGAAGCTCTTGATCAACGCATCGTCGAGCCGATTGCGATTCTCCGCCATGTCCGCGAAGGAATATTTCGGTTCAACACCGAGAAAAAGCGGCAGGTCGCCCGCCTGAAGATTTAGATCCACGAGCACAGTGCGCGCATTGGCGGAAGCCGCAAGGTTGGTGGCGAGGAACGAGGTGCCGCAGCCGCCTTTACTGGAAAAGACCGCAACCATGCGCCCTTTCTTCTTCGGCGTCTCAGCCTGGTTCGCGCAGAATTCAGCCACGCGATCCAAAACTGTCTTCAGCTCTTCGGCGCTGATCGGAAGTTGCAGAAACTCGCGCGCGCCGGCCCGCAAACTTTGCAACAGCAGATCGGGAGCAGCATTGTGAGCGGCGGAGATAAGCGCAGTCTTCGGCGACTCGCTGGCCAGGCGCTGAATGAGCTTGATGGCCTGATCGGAGTTGGCGCCGAGCGTGATGATCGCGGCGGCGGGCTTGAGGCGAATGATCTCTTCGCGCAGTTGCTCGGAGTCGTTTCCACCCGCCAGCAACTGGACGCGATTGTCGGTTGATAACGCGGTTCGCATTTCCTTGAAGTTATCAAGGCCCGTGCTGAGCACTACGATTGTAAGTGGCTGAGTCATCCTTCTAATTGCTAATTTGGGCTAGAGAACAGGTGGAAGCAGTCCCGCAGATTCGCCGGTTAGGGTTGTGGTGTAATTCGGCATTTGAATTTGGGTGCCGACAAAGGGAATGACAAAATGAAACTGGTAGTCAGTGATGGTTACCTGCACCGTGCCGCCATCCAACTTAAAGTTCGAATAGTTCACCTGCACGTTAGCAGTGCTGAGGTTCTCAACCACTGGATTTGTCCCGCCCGCCGGGTCGCCATAGACAACTACGTTCTTGACATCGCTGATCTCGTCTGCCTTATGAAGGGCCGCATAACGCGCGCCTCTGCGAGCGGCATCAGTCAACGCATTATGGGTCCAGAGTACGCGCCCGAATTCGAGTACGGCAAACATTGCCATCAGAAAGACAGTTGCCGCGATCGAAAATTCAACCAGCGTTGCACCGCGCTGTTTATTTCTATTTTTCGTCGTTCCCATGTCTCTTAAACCAGTGGCGTCGTCAGCAGGTAGCGCATGGTGACGCTGGGCTTAACATCGACGTTTAGCGAGAAGATGCTGTTGTTCATCAACCCGCCCAGATCGAATAACGGTTGGTGTTTGAATCCCGTGATGCCCACGGTAATCGTTGCCGGAACTCCGGGTGCGGAGCCTCCACCACAAACGCTATCGTTCGGAGTGACGCTTACGTTGGCAATCGTTAGACCCTCAATCAGCGGCGCTCCGGTTCCCGCTGTATTGCCGTAGACAACTAACTTTTTCGCTTGATTGGCTTCGAAACAATCGACCTTAGCCGTGACCAGGTAACGCGTGCCAACTCGCGCTGCTTTGGCCAAGGTTGTGTATTCATAGAAGTACCGACCGAATTCGGCAGTGGCCGCAAACAGGATCAGTAGTACCGGCAGAACGATTGCGAGTTCGACGAGCTGAATACCTTGTTCGTTTCTTGCAAGTGCGCGAAGGTGCAACAAGCGACGAAGCCTGCCTCGCAGGCGAACTTTTCGAATTCGGTGATGCATTTTCACAACCTTCATTTGTAAAGCACAGGTGCGGCCAGCGAGGGATCGCCAGCGGCGGCAGTAGGATCATATTCACCTTCGCCGACGGCGATACGGTCTTCAATGTATTCGGCCTGAATGTCGCCGCCGTTGCCATTGGCTGCTTTCGTTTTGAGAAAGAAAGCGCCGAACCTGAAAAATCTGACTGTGCCGCGTCCCGCATCGTATTCACTAACTTTGACTAGCGGTATCAGCACCACGCGACGATTATCGACGCCGGCATGCGACGGCGCTCTCACGTATTGTGGGTCACACGCGGGGGCGTTAATGCGACCACAACCCAGATTGTCGCTGTAGTCTTTATAAGAAATGTTCTCTTTGATGTTGGTATCGGGAGGCTGCTGACTGGGATCAAGCTGACTGCCCTGGTAATCATCGAAACGTGAGTTGATCCCTGTGCGCACCTTGCCGGCTGTCAGGCCGGGTTTGGTATCAACGGAGTATGTTTCTCCGGCCTTAGCGCAAGCGTTTACGCCTGAGCCGATACCGTACCCGACGTCGACTCCACCGCGTCCGGCCACAGCAAGTATTTGATAATTTCCGGGCGATGGCGAACCGCCCGTGCCGGCTCGTATCGTGTAAGTCTGACCTTTCACCAACGTGGTTGTGTCATCATCGATGAGCACCGACAGAGGGATGAAATCACAAAAAACGTTGAGCGGGACGGAGAGGCCGGCGGTCGCGCTGGCTGAAAGGTTCTTGCTGTTGCCTAAGACCGCCGCGGCAAACGAGACGCCAACTGGACTTTCCGGAGTTGTTACTTTTACGAAGCGAATGCTGGCCGCATTTGCGGGCGAGGACGCGTCCGCAACGCTCATGTAACCGCTCTCCAGATTTTTGGACCAGGTTACATTGATGTCTGAAAGCTCGACCTTGGTGTTGTTGAATTCATAGGAATTCTTGAACGCATTCACCGCGCGATTCGTACCTTCGACGATTCCACTTGGCTTTGAGTTGATCGCCGAGGCCGCGGCAAGCGCTGAAGCATCCGCTGCGTTTTGCAGTTCAGTCTTGACCAGATAAAAGTGACTGATGTCCACGCCCAGTCCAACTGCCAACAAGACTGAAAGCATACCCAGGGCGGACATCGCCAAAATTGAGCCGCGCTCGCCTTTTCTGTTTTTCCTTTGGGCCAACCTGTCCATTTCCTGCCTCCTTCTCAAACACTCTCTATCTCGAGGGTGAACTGATTATGGCTTGAGAGGTTGGGGGCCGACGGCCGTAGGCATCGCGAGCGCTACGGGAAGCGTGGGGTTGATGCGGGCGTTGGAAGATGTGCCGGTTGAAGAGCCGGTGCTGCTTTCCGTGCCGGTCCCGGCCTTGGGATTCGCTGCCGGCGTCACGGTCTTGGCAGGCTCCGCCGGCTTGGGCGTGGCGGCGGGCGTGGTTTCTGTATTCTGACCCGTCACCGAGAAACCGGTTCTTCCCTGGATCTCTTCACCCTTCGGCTCGAGGCCGAGCGGCGATCCATTCTTCAGTCCGTCAACACCGCGCATCTGCGGCAAGTCGTCGCGGTTCATCGGCTTCACCAACTGAGCAGTGACGATGAACATCAACTCGGTTTCGTTCTTCTGAAACGACTTCGACTTGAACAGATTGCCGATGACGGGAATGTCACTGACGACGGGAATTTTTGAGAATGACTTCGTTTCGGAGTTGTCGAGGAGTCCTGCTAAAGCGAACGATTGACCGTCGCGCAATTCAACTCCCGTTTTTGCCCGTCGCGTTCGCAGGCCGGGGATGACGAAGCCGTTAAACTTTACCCCATTCGCAAAATCGATCGTGGACACTTCCGGCTCGAGTTCCAACCGAATATGATCTTCGTCGAGGATTGTGGGTTTGAAGTTCAGACGTACACCGTATTCCTTAAACTCCACGCTCATTGCCAGGCCGTTGCCTGAACCGCCGCTCTGGACCACCGGAACCGGAAACTCACCGCCGGCGAGAAAACTTGCTTGCTGTCCATCCATCGCGATCAGGTTGGGTTCGGCAAGTTCGCGAAACGCGCCCTGCGTGCGCAGCACGCGGAGCATGGCCGCCGTATTGATCTGACGATTAAAGATAAACAGATTCAGCGCCGGCGAAAGGACGCTTTCGAGTGCGGTAGAGACAGGACTGGTAGTCGCATCCTTGAGTAAGCTGGGTCCGCCGCCGCTGTTGATATATCCGGCGGTGCCGCCTTGCGGAATAGTCGT
>Ga0137410_10000241_pt1 | contig 39004 bp, 45 predicted proteins | sample CZODoug1_16funga_FD_108878 | JGI IMG/M metagenome (GOLD analysis project Ga0137410, IMG submission 108878) | Vadose zone soil fungal communities from Angelo Coast Range Reserve, California, USA - CZODoug1_16fungal (Illumina Assembly) | ecosystem: Environmental > Terrestrial > Soil > Vadose zone... | reverse complement strand
GTGGCAGTCATGTACTCAATTTTCCGAGCTGCAGACGGAAGTAGTTTTTCATAGCGAACCCTTTGCTCGTGCTGGACGCGCAGTGTGTTCTTGAGGAGAGACAATCAAAGAATTCGCGACGAAATACTATAGCTTTCCCTTATGTGCGTCAACGCACAGACAAATCTGCAACCCGGTTCAGGATGACATTACTCCCGGTGAGAATCCCCCCTTCAGAGGAGGCAACGATGCCATCCAATACCCTATCCCGAGTGCTTTCTGTTGATGATGATCCTGACGCTTGCGAGATGTTGAGTTTCCTGCTGAAACCGCAGCGAATTGAAGTCACGTGCGCGCGATCTGCGGCTGAGGCGTGCCCCCTGATCAAGGCGAAGTGCTTCGACCTCTATCTACTGGACGCCTGGTTGCCCCGCCTCGATGGCTTTGAATTCTGCGGCCAGATACGCGAGCTTGACTCCATTACTCCAATTCCTTTCTATTCCGGCGCTGCCTACGAGACCGACAAGCAGAAGGGAATGGCAGCGGGGGCAAATGCTTACGTGATTAAACCAGACTTTGACGGTCTTATCGAAACCATCACGAACCTAATTGCGAAGGCCAGAGTTGCCGACGTTGCTGCGCGGTGGGTTGTTAACGAGCGCCGTCCAGCCGATTACTCGCATTCGGCTCAGTTCTTCAGCGTTCAAACTAGCCGCAATTGATTTCACCCAAACATTGACAGCCGAATGCTCTCTTCTCTTGCAGCCATCAGCTTAACCTTCTTTAGTTCCGGACCCTTGACACCGAAGTATGTAGCCATCTGCACAAGCTGTTTTGGATCTACGAAATCTTTGGCGTCTGAACAGAATTTTTCCAGCGTCGGACTAAACTCACGGCAAGTCATCGACTTTGGAATCGATAGACCAAGCCGGCAAGTGCCGTCCGGCGCAAACTGCAAACAGAATTCACAAATCTTCAAGGGCAAACTTCTTTCAAGGAAATCTAAAACTCTGGAACTAAATTTGGTCGAAACTCCGTAGCGGTTTGTCCGGCTATCCAATTCAGTGCCCGAGTGGTATTCGCTGAAAACGCGTCTTACCCTCAGGATCCTGCCACGAAATGTCCAGCACATAGGGTCTAACTTCGCCCGCTATAACTTTCAGTCGCGCCAGGAGATCGGCGCCGGCGCCGGCAACCTTTCCGTTGACCCATGTCTTGTGCGAGAGAACCACATTCTCCTTTGGGCGAATGGACTCAACCGCATCGAATCTAATATGCGCCTGCGATGGGCCACCTCCCGGAGTGTCCAGGTCTTTCAGGAAGACCGTCAGAATCTCCACGCACTTGAGGGCGTGGTCAGCGTCGTTAATTAACTCCAAACGAACATCGGCTTCGACGTCGACGAATCGAAACGTCAAGGGCTTTGCAGTATTCATCTTTGCCTCTTTCTCGCGCCGCGGCCGTTCCTCTTCGCTGCCTTCAGCGCGGGCTTCGCACGAGCCAGGTCAAGGACGTCGCCCGGTTGGCATTTGAGTGCCTGGCAGATCTTCTCGAGCGTTTCGAAGTTGATGCCAAGCGCCTTTCCCTTCTTTAAACGCCAGAGCGTGGTGTGGCTAATGCCGGTCTCTTTGGCCAACCAATAGAAGGTCCGCCCGTGCTCTGCCAGTAACTGATCTACTCGAATCTCAATCATAAATATTTCCATTGCGTACTACACTACTTATCACATACGGCTAATATTGTCCATCTGCAATATATCCCGCATTTGACATATACGCTGAGTTACCGTAAGGTCGAGCTGGTGATTAACCTTTACATCAATGAGCGTGGGGCCGGCGCTGTGACCATTCTCGACTTGAAAGGCAGGTTGAGAGTTGGCGGGGACACGGTAGCGTTGCACAAGTCGATACGTTGCCTGATCCAGGAAAAGAAGATTCTGATTCTCCTGAATTTGGCAGGCGTTACCCATTTCGACTCTTGTGGCCTGGGCGAGCTGGTTGCGAGCCAGGTGTCAGTAGAGAACAAGGGCGGAGAAATCAAGCTGGTCGGTCTCACGGAGACGCTTCGTGAATTACTGACGGCGACCAGGCTGCTGACGGTCTTCGATGTTTACGAGAAGGAAGCAGATGCGATCCAAAACTTTACAGTCAACGTCTCAAGGGTCGAGAAACCCCAGCTCACTTTTGTTTGACGCCGGTACGACAGCTTCTTCGCCGGATCCTTTGGCAGCTTCGCATTGGGCTTTCATCAACCGGTGGAAAGTGGAGCCACAGTCGAACGACCGATCGCCGGTGCTTGGCGCCGACGCTATCAACTCCGCATCGCCATCCACGCGTCGTTCAACCGCTCGCCGCAAGCATCAAGCGATGTTCAAGGAATGGTCGCAAGGCCGACATGACTAGTGCAAACAGAGCGCTGTCAACTTAACTGCAACTCCGCGGCCGTACGTTCGTAGTCATGTATGCTATATTGAACGTGTAGTTGTTCTTCGAAAATCTACTCTCGACATCAGGATTTGCGCGTAGCTTCCTTCTCCTTGTGCCGTCTGTTTGTTTTTCAAACTCGACCAGTGCCAGGAATTCTGATGTCCCTTTCCACGACAAAAATCAAAACGAAAACAATAGCACCTGCACATGCTGTCGACGGCGGTGTGTATCGTGACTACGCGCGCAAGTTTGTTGTAACGCAAACTGCTACCACCCCACGCGGGCTGCCCGCGCGGGAGACCCCGGCTAGTTTGCGCGCAAGCTGCCGGCTTGCGTTTTGTCAAATCGAAGCTAGTAAGAATTGAGGAACAAAAATGAGCTACGCAAGAAAGAATCTGAAGAACGTGGCGGGCGCGATTGCCGGGATAGTTGTCCTGGCCGCGATCGCCGCTTGGCAGTTTTACTTGTTCGCCACGTTCACCGGGACAGCCGGCGGCGCGAACGGCACTAGCCACTTGTGGTGGGCAGTGATCATGACCGTCTTCGCCTGTGGTGCGGCATTCCTGGTGTTTTCAGTTTTCGTGCAGCATGACACTGACGACGATCTGCACATCACTTCGACGCGGCGCGCGTAACGGTTATTAGATTGGTCGAGGCCACTACGGATGAAGACTTTGTTTGCCATGCGACGCGCCAACGGCGATTGGTTTGCGCTCGATGATCGCGGAAGTTTCCGCGTTCCGTTATTTCACAGCAGCGGGGCGGCGATGCTGGCGCGTTCGCGCGACACGGGAATGGAATGCTTCCGGCCCGTCGTGCTCGACGCGGCGGCGCTTCAGAATCTTACGAACACTGATGAAGGCAAAGCGTGTTTTTGGCTGGTCGCCGATCCGTTAATGAAGTTGAGCCGCAGTCGGCCGCTCGATCGTAAGCAGCTCGAGCAATTCATGAAAAACGGCGACGGAAAACCAGCGAACAACGGAGCAGCCAAATGATTTCTTCATGCGATCACTGTGGCCGGATACTTCCGCTGTGGCAGATACGTTGTCCTAATTGCAAAAAGTCGGCAATGAATTGGCTGCAACTTCTGGTCTTTGCAGTTGTGGCGCTGCCCGCGCTTTTTCTACTCGTCAAGTTTCTATAGCGCGAAGCGCGTTTGAGTATTCAAGAAAATCTGGCAAAAGGCGAAAGGCTTAAGAAGAAAACGAATGATTAGTTCAGAAAAATCAAATGGCAACGGCTTAACCGGAGTTGCAAATGAAGGCACTTGGCCGGGGATAGATTCCCGTTTTCGGCTCATCATCATTGCGGGCTTGAGAACAAAACAACTGCTGCACGGATCTAAGCCGCGCATCGAGGCCGACAAGGGAAAGCGCCGGAACACGAGCATAGCGCTCGAAGAAGTGAAGCGCGGGCTGGTGCACTTCACCAAAATTGAAACAAAAGAAGTGCAGCGCGGTCACGGCGGCGGGCTCGACTGAAGAAACGAAATGGCGATGACAACAACGATGAGTGGATTGCGGCTCTACGTCAATTCTCCGGGCACAAGCCTGACAAGCAGCCTCGGCCTCGAAGCGGACAAGATCAAAGTCGAAAAGGTCTTCTATAGCCGGCGCGGCAACGGCCCGATTTATCGCTGGCTATACGAAGAGAAACTTGCTCACTGGCGGGCCATGCGCCTGCACACGTCAGATTTCAATCCCCATAAACTTAGCAACGCCAGTTGGAAGTCGGTGCCGGAGACTTTGCAGGCGCAGCTCGGTGCACATTACCTCGACTAAGTTTTAGTCCCTACCTGAGACATCGATAGCGTATCTTTACGCTGATTTCTAAAAGGGAAACTCAGTGTGACAAACGCCTGGACACTGCAAGATACAACCACCCATCAGCATCACGTCATCGCCCACGTGCTGGGCGCCACCTTCCTCGGCTATTTTGTTTTTGAGGAAGCGTTGTATATTTTGTTGGACATTGGCTTCATTTGGACGATCTTCCTCGACGGCGAAATGTGTTTGTTGCCGCACCCGGTGGCTATAAGTGAATTGGAAATGGACCGGGAAGCTAAGGAGCAGATCAGGGCTGACATAGATCTGCTGCTCGGCAATGATGACCTTCATCCCGAGCGCTTGTTGCGAATGCAGCCGCCGTTCAGCGACGAGACTATGACCTGCCGCATCAAAGACGTCGCCTTTTTTGCCAATGGGGAACGACGACGTTTGCTACTAGCCGGCGAGGAAGCCGACGTGATAATCCAAACGTCATTGGCTACAGGCGAGGTCCACGTTTATGACTCTTGAGGATAAAGAGGGTGACAACCTTGAAAGGGACGCCGAACTTGAAGGCCTTGCTCTAACCGAACACGAGTACTTGCACCAACGTCTGCGGGAGGAGCTTGGACGCGAGCCAACGGAGGAAGAGTTGGATGAGTGGCTGCGACAGCATACCGAAGGATACTAAGAACAGTGACAAGTGACGAGTGACGAGTGACAAGTGCCCGCCCCTGCAACTTGTCACTCGTCACTTTTCTCTTCAGCTCATCACCACAATCTGATTGTCAATCTGCTTGACTCCCCTAATCGCTCTAATCGCTTTCTCGATCTGCGACTTGAGCGCCTCGCTCTTCACGGTTCCTGTCAGCGTCACCTTGCCGTCCAGAACGATTGCCGTTACTCCCAAACTTGAAAAGGTGGGATCGTCGCTGAGTCTCTTGTCGATGGCTGCCTGAATCGCGCTGTCGCCGGAAAGGCTGGGAGCGGAGCCACCGCTGGGCGCCTGGTTGATGATCACTGGCGGTTGCTGAGCGCCGGGCGCCGGCTGTTGAATAATCACCGGCGGTTGTTGCGGCGCCGGCTGTTGCACAATCACTGGCGGCTGCTGCGCCGGTTGCTGCTGGGCCGCAAGATTTGCGTTCGTGGTATCCGGAGACTGTCCGTTCATCAAGAACAATACCACGATCGTTATCAGCGCAATTGCGACTACTACGATCACGCCAACAGTCGCTCCGGAGATGCCGCCGCGATCGTTGCGAACCGCTTCAGTTTGCGTGACCTCACGTCTGGATGTAGGTGTTTCCACCACGACTCTGCTTCTCCTTGCCTGCTCATCATCGTATGCCATCTGCTTCCTCCTGGTGGTTAAATCAAATAAGACTTTGGAGACGTGGAAGAGCACAAGGGCTTCCCGGTTTGTGGTTGAGCAATCCTTATTCCGAGCGATACAAAGAGCGACTACGTCAACCCACAGAAAAAATCGAAGAAATTCACGGCCTTGCCTGGACGTTTTTGCGGCAATGCAAATTGCGCGTACGCTTTTGAGTCTCAGTGGACAAGCAGTTGTCGAGATCAAGACACATGTTGTCTACGACCGCTGCTCTTGAGATCTGAAATCTCAGATCTCAGATCCATCATCCACCGGCGGTTTGACTGTTTGCTGTCTGCTGTTTACTGTTTGCTATTCATGACTACAGCAATCGTTCATCATCCTGTTTTCCAGGAGCACGACACTGGTCCGGCTCATCCCGAATCGCCGTCGCGTTACAGCGTGGTTATGAATGCGTTGCGAGCAGACGCAGAGCTTTGGCCGAAGTTAAAGGAAGTGCAGGCGAGGCAAGCGCCGCGCGGGGACGTGCAGGCCTGTCACACGCCACAGCTTTACAAACAGATCGAACGCGTGGTGAGCGAAGGCACCGGGTATCTCGATGCCGATACCGTCGTTTCCATGAAGTCGTTGGACGCTGCCTTGCATGGCACCGGCGCTGCGTGTCAGGCCATCGATTTGATCATGCACGGTGACGTAGCTAATGCATTTGTGCCAGTGCGTCCGCCGGGTCATCACGCGACTGCGGAGCGCGCTATGGGCTTCTGCCTTTTCAATAATGTCGCCGTCGCCGCGCGTTATGCGCAGAATCATTATCCCGAGATCGAGCGCGTCGCTATCGTTGACTGGGACGTGCATCACGGAAACGGAACACAGGGAGTTTTTTACGACGACCCGAGCGTGTTCTTTCTTTCCACTCATCAGTATCCGTGGTATCCGGGCACGGGTGCGCGCGGCGAGACCGGTATGGGCCGCGGCGTCGGCTCCACCTTGAATGTCCCGTTGCGCGCGCTGACGCCGGCGCCGGAGCAGAAGAGAATGTTTGAGGCGGCGCTTGACGAGATGAGCGGAAAGTTCAAACCCGACCTGATAATTATTTCCGCTGGTTTTGATTCTCACCAGGGCGACCCGTTGGGCCAGTTGCGGCTCGAGGACGAAGACTTTGTTTCGTTGACTCGCGCGGTCAAGGACTGGGCACAGCACACTTGCCAGGGGCGCATCGTTTCCTGTCTGGAAGGCGGTTACAATTTGCAAACACTCGGGCAAACCGTCAGTGCGCACGTGGCTGAGTTGATGAACAACTAGACGCGTTGCCAAGAATCTTGCTCCAGTTCCACCGAATAAACTTCAAAAAAACTTTGAACCCAAGCTGACGGTGGAGTAAACTCAGCCCACTTTAAACCCGTTTCGGACGCGAGCACCGTAGGCGAAAGGTTTGAACGCTAGCGGTCTTACCAATCCCCCTGGGGTTAACAGCCAATAGAAACGGAGAGTGATTCGCTTGCGCCCCGAAGAAGAGAGTGGCGAGACCTCAGTCCCACTCATGGAGAATCAGCGATATGCCAGACATCGAGATCACTTGCGCTGAATGCGGAAACATTTTTCCCTTCACCGAACGCGAACAGGAATACTATCAGGAACGCAACCTGACTCATCCCAAGCGCTGCAAGCCTTGCCGTGATGCGCGCCGCTCAAACTTCGGCGGCCCCAAGGGAGGAGGTGGTGGCGAGCGTCAAAGATTTGAAATTGTCTGCGATCAGTGTGGCAAGACCGACACTGTGCCCTTCAAACCTTCGACTGGCAGACCAGTTCTGTGTGGCGATTGTTTCGGAGCGAGTCGCGCCGCACAGCCGAGAACCTAAGCTATCGCCGGCTGGGTGAAGCCCCGAAGGTCTGGCGGCTAGCCGAGTTGGAGTGGTAGTCGTTCACTGAGAACGAAATTCAAAACCACAAGCACGCTGCGGTGATGCGCGCTTTGTCAGCTTGAGAAGTGTGCTCAGATCACAACTATGACGTACGAGACCATTCAATTCGAAATGCGCGGCGCGGTTGGCATCATTACGCTTAACCGTCCCAATTCGTTGAATGCCCTGACGACCGAAGTGGGCCAGGAATTTCTGGCGGCCCTTAATGAAGCGCGTGAGCGCGGCGCGCGGGCCGCGGTTATTACCGGAGCGGGCCGGGCGTTTTGTGCCGGCGGCGATTTGCGCGAGATGCAGAAAATTGCGAAGCGAGAAGGAAAGGTGGAAGCGTTTTTCGACGAACCTTTACGGCTGCTCAATGAATGCATAATGCAAATCCGCCGTGCTCCTTTGCCGTTTATTGCCGCGGTTAACGGCGCCGCGTCAGGTGGCGGGTGCAACCTGGCGCTCGCCTGCGACTTCGTCGTCGCTAGCGAGAGTGCACGTTTCAATCAGGCCTTTATCAAGATCGGCCTGGTACCGGATTGCGGTGGAACTTTTATCCTGCCGCGGTTGGTAGGTTGGAAACGCGCCACTGAAATGATGATGACCGGAGACGTGGTGACGGCTGGACGCGCCCTGGAGATGGGGATGATTAATGCGGTCGTTCCTGATGAGGAATTACTGCCACGGGCGTTGGCAATGGCAGAGAGACTCGCGGAGGCACCGACCGCGGCCATCGGGCGCATCAAGGAATTGCTTGAAGCCAGCGCGACGAATGATTACGGGGGTCAGCTTGAACTCGAACGAAAGGTGCAAATTCAATCAGGGCTAACAAAAGATTTTAGAGAAGGCGTCGCAGCCTTTATTGAGAAGAGGCCACCAAAGTTTGTAGGTGGATAAGTTCTCAAGAAAGTTTTTCAAGGTTGCGAGCCGCTGGTTTGAACTGGCGGCTCTTTTCTTAAGCAGTCTCAAGTCTCAAGTCTCAAGTCTCAAGTTTCAAAAACTTACAAGCGTGAGTGGACCATGAGACGTGAGACTTGAGACATGAGACTTGAGACTTGGTTTTATGGATTCACTAACTTACGTCCAGCTCCTGCGCAGCAATCGTTCTTTCAGACGATTGTGGTGGGGACAAGTCATTTCCGAACTCGGCAACTGGTCTAACTTCATTGCCGGGCTGGGTCTGGTGCGTCTGGTCTCGCATGGTGATCCGGAAGTCACCACCATCATCCTGCTCGCGCGAATGATCCCCTTCACGGTATTTGCGCCGCTGGCCGGCGCGTTTGTGGATCGTTGGTCGCGCCGCAGCGTGATGATCGCAAGCGACCTGGCGCGCGTCGCAGTCGCACTTGGTTTTTTGCTCGTACGCCGCCCGGAAGATCTCTGGATTGCATATCTATGCACCGCGCTGCTTTCTTTCTTCGGGGCGTTCTTTGAAGCCGCGAAGAATGCTGCCGTTCCCAACATCACCGGCGAGCGAGACTTGCTCGCAGGAAATGCGCTGATGTTTTCTTCGCGTTTCCTGTTGATGTCGCTGGGCGCGGCACTCGGCGGTTGGACTGCGGCCCATGTCGGTTACCCCGCCGCTTTCATCGTAAACGCGGTCTCTTTCGTCCTTTCAGCTCTTTCGGTTTGGTTTATTCCTGAACACGAAACAAAGCAACTCGCGCTGGAGAAGGACCTCGGCGGAACAGCTAAGCGAGCCAGTTATTGGTCAGACATACGCGAGGGTTGGGCTTACATCATCAGCCATGCGCCGGTCGCGGCGATTCTTCTGATTAACGTCGTTTGGGCCATAGGCGGCGGCGCGGTCAACCTGATCCTCGACCGGCTTGGTGGCATCATCTTCGCGGGCCAACGCGGGATCAGCGGCGACTCCGCAGTCGCGGCGCTCTACTTTGCCGGCGGACTCGGTCTCTTTATTGGGATGATGATCGCGCGGCGGGTCGGATACTACTTCGAATTTCACGGCAAGACCACCGGCTTCATCGGCTGGAGTTTATTGTTTCAGGGCTTTCTGTTCGCACTGATCGGACTGATGCCTAACTTGTGGCTAGCGTGTCTGTTTCTTTTCCTGGGACGAATCCTGCTCGGCGCTGAATTTGCGGTCCAGGAAACTTTGTTGATGCGTTTAGTGCCTGACAGATTGCGTGGCCGCGTCGGGACTACGGATCGCGCTACAGAAATATTGATTTGGAGTTTGTCGACGTCGTTTGCCGGTTGGTCGCTGCGCGCAATCACCCCGCGAACGCTGACCATAATCTCCGGCTTGCTGTCGGGCGTCGCCGGCGTAGTCTGGTTAATCTTATTTGTTTCGGGAAGAGTGAGGTTGCCGCGTCAATGGAAATCGGCGGAAGTAGTAGAGACTGAAAGACCAGAAAACTTAGAACCAATTTAAGAGCGGGGACTTTTTAGATGCCTGTAGGGCGGAGGACCTATGTGTCCGCCGAGAGAGAGAGAGAGAGAGAGGAGGGCGCACACGCAGGTGCACCCCTACTCTGCGTTTACGCGTCGGCGCGCGAATGAATCAGCCGGCGAATGCGGTCCGCAAACAGAACATCGATCTTGCGTGGCTCAATCAAGGCAGTCACTTCGCCCGCGCCCCAAATCGGATGGCTCATAGTTTGGCCGGCGCGATAAGTTCGGGTGCGATCATAGGGCTCGCTGTTCACTGACTTGGAGCGGCCGCGCGTGAGCTTGGCGCCATTCGAGAAGGAACCGCGGGTGCCGCATTTTGGACACGTGACGCGCGATATCAACCCTCTCTTTGTAATCGAAGCGACCACGTGACCACGCTCTTCCTGGCACACCGCGCATAGTTTCTCAACTCGGTCGCCAATCGCGTAAGTCTGTTTTTCAATAACTTGCTTTGCTACAGTCTGCTTTTCCATAAACGCCTTTCCTGAAAGTAAATGGTAAATGGTGAATCGTGAATAGAAGTGTTGCTCTTGGAATCAATTATTCGTTTAGTTGCTAGCCTGCGACCTGATAGTCTCTGGTGAATAGTAAACCGCAATTTTTTACTACCATTTACTATTCACCATTTACTATTGACCGGTCATGCTTACCAGCGCGGTGAGCGATCGCGTCCGCCGCCACCGCCGCCGCCATAACCACCACGGCCGCCGCCGCCACCGCGATTGCCGCCGCCGCCAAAACCGCCACGGCCACCGCCGCCGCCGCGATTGCCACGATCTTCGCGTGGTCTGGCCTCGTTGACGGTCAAGTTGCGACCGCCCAAGTCAGTACCGTTAAACTGCTCGATTGCTTTCTCGCCTTCTTCCTTCGAAGCCATCTCGACGAAACCAAACCCGCGTGAACGTCCTGTGTCGCGGTCCTCGACAACCGTCGCTGATTCCACCGTGCCCGCCTGGGCAAATAGTTGCTGCAGGTCTTCGCTCGTAGTTTGAAACGAGAGATTTCCTACGTAGAGTTTCATAGCCATAACTGTAAATTTTCCTTAGCTCCCGCGGAGCATTAAGAGGAAGCTTCGAATCTAAGGTGGCTTCGGAGTACGGTAGCAGCGAAGGCCCGCGTTCGGGCGCTCAGTTGAGCAGCTTCATCAGATTTTCATTACCCGCTCTCGTACTATCTAAAACGCCGAAGCCATCACGTCAGGCGTGGCGCATCACCGTTGATGCAGGAGAGAAGGGGTTGCACAGCAATAATGCACTATCTCGCGCTCTCACGCAAGTTGCTGGCCCTCGCTGGACCACTTCTAAGTGCCAAAACACTCATAAGGTAAGTGCTAGAACGCTCATAAGGCGGCCTGATTACATAACTATTACAACGGCATCTGCGGCCGCTTGTTAGGATAGTTCGCGAGTCAACATCAAATGTATGACTGAATACTTTTCACGGAGCCTTATGGACAACAAAACCAGCAATATTAATAAGCGCGGCGCTATCATGTGGAACACCACAATTTTCATGATCCTTTTCCATGCGGGCGCAGTCGCATCTCTTTTCATGCTTACCAGTGTTAGTTGGAAGATAATTCCGATCACCTTACTACTATGGTGGGTCTCCGGAAGTTTAGGAATCGGCATGGGCTTTCATAGACTGCTCACCCATCGTGGGTATAAGACACCGAAGGTCGTGGAATACTTCCTCACGTTCTGCGGCCTGCTTGCTCTCGAAGGCGGATCTATCAATTGGGTAGTGACGCATCGTATTCACCATGCAAATACCGATGAGCCCGGCGATCCACATACGCCGCGCGATGGCGGTTGGTGGGCACATATGGGATGGATTCTGCGCGGCACGGCGCAACAACATGACGACGCAGTAATGCAACGCTATGCTCCGGACCTGATGAAGGATCCCGTGCACATGTTTATGAACCGATTCTATTACGTGCCATTGGTTCTTAGCGGGCTTGCTCTGTTTGCCGTTGGCGGCTTGCCGATGGTCTTCATTGGAGTCTTCCTGCGCGTTACGATCGGATTACACTTCACCTGGCTCGTTAATTCGGCAACACACTTGTGGGGCACGCGCCGCTTCTTAACTCGCGACGATTCCACCAACAGTTGGTGGGTGGCGCTGTTAACTTTCGGTGAAGGCTGGCACAACAACCATCACGCGCATCCGCGCGCGGCGAGGCACGGCCTGACGTGGTATGAAATTGACGTTAATTGGTATGGCATCCGCGCATTGCAACTTTTCGGTCTGGCCAAAGGGATCAGACTAATCAGTAAGGAACAAATCGCGATGGCCGCAAACCCGCACGCGGCCGAGTTGCAAAAAGCAGCATAGCCGAATCAGGAGCAGAGGGCAGGAGCAGTAGGCAGGATTACCCCGGCCTACTGTTTTCTTTTTGAGGTGCTTGCTGCCGTTCTCCTCCTGCCGTCTGCCTCTGCAGTCTGCTACTGCTACAATGTAGCCATGGCAGTTAGTGGTCGCCGCAAATCGATCGCCTTCTTCATCACGCTCGGTGCTTGCCTGGTGGCGCTCGCGGTTGCGTTGAATGTCGGCTGGATTATCCTCAACGCACGCGAAATCGCCCTGCTGGTTTTTGGCATCATCTTTTTCCTGTTGATTATTACCGGCCTGGTCCTCAACACCACCTTCCTGATCCGCGAGATTCGCCGCAACGAGCAACACGATGCTTTTATTAACGCCGTAACGCACGAGCTGAAAACGCCGCTCGCCTCCATCCGGCTTTATCTCGAGACTCTGAAGAAGCGCGACATTGACGAAAACAAGCGGCAGGAGTTTTACGATGTGATGCTTGCCGACAACGATCGACTCCTGCAAACGGTCGAACAGGTTTTACGCGCCGGTCGATCGGGACAACGTCGCCGAAAAATTAATTTGCGCAAGGTAGATGTTGGCGAGCTGGTGCGCGAGTGTGTTGACCTCACGCGCCGGCGCTACAACCTTGGCCCCGACGCGGTAAGCTTTGCCGAGTCGGTTAACGGTGGGCGGCCGCAAGTGAAGGCTGATCCTGACGAGTTGCGCGCGGCCATTTCAAACCTGCTCGACAATGCGGTCAAGTATTCCGTCAAAGAGGTGCAGGTCGCGGTCGAAGTGGCGGCGCTTGATGACAAGAAGGTGGCCGTGCGAATTGAGGATCATGGTGTCGGTATCCCGTCAGCGCAATTGAAACGCATCTTCAAGCGCTTCTACCGCGTGCCGGGCCGCGTCATGGCCCGGGTGAAGGGCACCGGCCTCGGTCTCTTCATTGTGCGTTCAGTAATTGAGAAACACGGCGGGCGCGTGTTCGCCGAGAGCGAAGGTCCGGGGCGTGGCAGCAGGTTTACAATCCAACTGCCGCGGGCATAGTTCAGATTCAAAATAGAGAAGACGATAATCGATGAGCGCTGTGCTGGTAGTAGAAGACGAGCAGCATCTGGCCGATGGACTGCGATTCAATCTCGAAGCGGAAGGCTATACCGTCAACACCGTAAGCGACGGCGAGGCCGCCCTGTCTTTATTTTTTGACGAACACCAAAACTACGATGCGCTGGTGCTTGATGTGATGTTGCCCGGCAAGGATGGCTTCACCGTGGCTTCCGAACTCCGCGCGGCGGGTCATTTTGTGCCGGTGCTGATGTTGACTGCACGTGGCCGCCCTGAAGACGTGCTGCGCGGTTTCGAGTCTGGCGCGGATGATTACCTTCCCAAGCCGTTTGAGCTGTCGGTATTGTTGGCGCGTCTGAATGCGCTACTGCGCCGGCGTCAATGGTTTCATCAGGATCAAACGACGCGGGCGGGGGCCGAAGCGCCGCAGCTCGATCAAAATGACGCTAACCGAGATCAGGAAAGTGAAGAGTTTAGCTTTAACAACCGCGTCATCGATTTTGACAATCTCGAGCTGCGCGCGCCGGAACAGTCCGTCAGGTTAACTTTGATGGAAGCCCAGTTGTTACGTTATCTCGTAAAGCATGAAGGCAAAGTGGTTTCGCGCAAGGCGATTCTGGAAAAGGTCTGGGGCCTGAACGAGGACACCGACACTCGCGCCATCGATAACTTCATCGTCCGTTTACGAAAATATATTGAAGACGACCCCACCAAACCAAAGCATCTCCTGACCGTGCGTGGTGTGGGTTACCGTTTCGTTGCTGCTAACCGCTCGCCGTAACGATCGCCGCGCGCACGCCGAGTAAATCCGAAAAATCCTTTGAGTAAACTGCGTCAACCTTACGCACACGGCTGACCGTGTCGATCAGCTCGTCAGTTGAGATGAAACCATTTTCCGTGTGCGCTATGGCCCAGGCGGGAAGATGCGCGGCGGTGTGGAGCAGGTCTTCTACCAGCGCGAGGTATTGCTGCTTGCTCTGGACGCGGGAGCCGAGTTTGCCGGCGCGTGTTCTCTCAAAGTCGGCCCAGAAATCGTCGCTGCCTTGCAGCCACTCTTCGCGCCAGGCGAGCGGATGATGTGTGGCCGGCTGTGGCGGCCGAGGCAAGGGTAAGCGCAGAAACAACAGATCGGTGTGACGCCGTTCGGCGACGAAAGCGCGCACGTCCTGGTTGGTGGCTTTGCTGCGCAGTGAATTGTCGTAAGGAAAGGGAACCGTCTCCGCAAACTGCCGGAACACACGCGAGAGCGACAAGGGTTCGCGCAGGCGCCGGCTGTTTTCATCGAACGAAAGCACGTAATCGCCGACCATCAGGCCCAGCGTCAAAGCGAGCGCGCGCTTGTACTCCGTGTCCAGTCGTTCCGCGTTGAAGCGCACGTTGTCAAACCACCAGGCGTCAGTTTCATTGAACCAGTTCAAGAGCGAAGGGTTGTCAAGACGCTCGCGCGGGACGTAGGCATCGTCAAGTGTGCTCTCGATTTCGTCTTCACCAAGACGTTCGGAATCGTTCTCAATCAAGGCCGTGGCTTTCGTGTAAGACCAGGTCAGCGGATCGTTTGCCGCGACGCGAACCTTCCAGCGCTTCAGTTGAGCGCCCAGGTTTGGCTCGCCGGTGAAGGGAAGCGCAATGGACGAAAACTTCAAGCGTCGCAAGACGCTAAGCTCGAAGTTTAGCCAGCCGTTTGGAAAAGTTGCGGATGGGATGTAACCCACTATCTTCCTTCCCGTACTCCCTAGTATCACTTGCTCTTAACTTCATCTGCTCTTCGTTTAGAAAGGGGACTTGTCCCCCAGCGTCGCAGCGGCACAAGTGCCATTTCTAAACGGATTTCAAAGTTTCGGGTTCACTTCGTGAACGACGAAAAAAGATTCCAGCCTTCATCGCTCGTGGTTGTAGCCATGGCCAAAGGTTCTGCGGGTTTCGCAAACGAGCGCAGCTCTTCCAGCTCCCCGAGCGAAAGCAGTGCCGTCACTACCGCCGGATCGAATTCGATGGCCGCGCGCTCGACAATCTGTTCGCGCGCTTCTGCCTCGCTCATCGCCGGCCGAAAAGGCCGCGCATCAGTCAGCGCCGCATACGAATCCGCCAGGCGCAGAATTCGCGCAGCCAGGGGAATCTCATTCTGCCGCAACGCATCAGGGTAACCGGAACCATTCCACCACTCATGATGCCAACGTACCAGCAATTGCGCGGCCCGATCGGCGCTCGCGCGCGCCGCTTCCTGTTCGCCGATGATGGGATGCCGCGCCAGGTCTGTTCGTTCTTCATCCGTCAGCGAGCCGGCGCGCTGGATGTAGTCTCGTTCCATCGCCACTTCACCAAGATCGTGCATGAGGGCAGCAGTGCGCAGTGATTTGCGGTCGTGGGCCGCCATGTGAAAGCCCTCGGCCAGCGCATCGGCAATTGCGGCAATGCGAACAGCGTGCGGATTTGCATACTGCTCGAATCGATCGGCGGCCGTAGCCAGTTGCAGGTAAGCCTCGCGCGCGGCGCGGTCGTCTTCACTGTCGTGGTAACGTGGCATTACGCTCCATCTAAGATCTGAAATCTGAAATTTGAGATTTGAAATCTCAAATCTGATAACTTTTGCTATCCCACTTTGCGAGACTTTTCCAGTTTGCGCAACAGCGAGTGGGCGAGCGCATTATTTGGATCAAGCGCCAACGCTCGGTCCACTTCCGTTTGCGCGCGCCGGTGAAACTTTAATTCGAAATACAGTTCCGCCAGCATTGTACGGAATGCGGCGTTTGCCGGATCAAGTCTAACCGCCGCCTGAATTTCATTCTCGGCCAGCTTACGCGTTTTCTCGTTGGCTGCCAGCGCGCGGCCGTAGTGCGCGCGATAACGAGCCTCTTGCGGAGCCAGCCGCGCCGCCGCCGCAAGATAGGTGATGGCCACGCCGATCCGCCCCTGCTGCAGCGCGCCAAACCCCTCCCGAAAACTGAATTCCGCGCGACCAATCTCTGTTTCAGATCCGCCCGGTTCCGACTCGATGTCGGCAGCCCCGGCGCTGGGCGTGGGCGTCGCCTTTGTCTGCTTGGTGGCCGAGGCTGAGAATTGTCTCGACCTTTCCAGGGCCCGATCATAGGCCGCGCGCGCATTCGGATCAGTCAGCGTTTCGTAGGCCTGGGTTATGCGGGCAAACGCTGAACTGATTTTCGTCTGCAGGCTGGTCTTCGACTTTAGATGGAAGCGGTCAGGATGATAACGACGGGCCAGCGCGTAATAAGCGTCTTTGATTTCGTTGGTTCCGGCAGTTGCCGGCAGCTCGATTACTTCGTAGTGATTGGTCGCCCGGCTCAGGCGGAGTAAAAACTTTTGCAGGTCCTCATCTTCCTCGCTTACCGAGGTCCAGCGACTTTCGGTTGGAACAACTTCGCTCGCGGGAATTTCCGGCGCAACCGGGGCGCTGACTTGTTCGTAGGTCTTCCCGGCTTCGGTGCGAAAAGCATTGTGCCAATACTCACGCTTTACGAGTCCGCCGAGCGCAAGGCCGTAAATCACACGGTGTGCATCGAGTTCACGCAACCCACTCTCCGCAACCAGATCCTCGAGCCTCATAGGCCGGTCGAGGCGCGAAAGAAGGAAACTCTCCGCCGGCAGAAAATTACTCGTAGGCGAGACTTCGGAAGCGCGCGAAATCGTCTCGCCCGGATTGCGAAAACGCTGTGAAACAAACTTCAGCGGCATCCTCTGCGCTGCTTCACGAAGCAGATTGGCGGTGTCCAGCTTCACGCGAACTGGATCATTGAGCCGAGCGCGTGCATCAAAATCCCATACGCCGTCTGTCCACAGTAGCGCGACGCGCAGGACGTCCACCACCAGAATAGTCAGCAGGCTGTCGAGCTCTCTCTGGCTTAGCTTACCGGTTTCACGCAAAGCCGCCGCGAGCTTCAGATCGGAGAGATTGTTCTTCAGGTCCGCGAGTTCCTTTTCCGAAACAATGCCTCGCTTGATCAGATACTCGCGCAAACGAAGCGTGCGCAGATTTGACGCCGCATAGACAACTGCACCAGCCTCAAAATAAATGGCCGTTTGCGCGCGCTCGCGCTCGAGCCGCAAAGTCCCGGAAAAAGCCTTGGAAGAAATCTCGCGAATGAGTTCCGCGAGTGGTTGGTCGGTCAGTGTCCCTTTCATTTGATTTCGGTTCTTGGTGGCAGCCCGTCTGGCGGAAGCTGCTTGGCGGAAGGCCGCGCGTTAGCAAGGGCTGCTTTGTCCTTAGCCGGTCTCACGAGCCCTCCCTCGTGGTCGGGCTTCTGCTTAGCCCTCAGCATGATAACGCACGATTTAGTTAAAAAAGAAGCAAGGCTTTGACACGCATCTGATGCAGTCTTATATTGAACTCACCGAGACAATTGAGTCGCACTCAAGCATGGAGCTGAATGCCCTCGGCTTCTAACGATCCATCGTTCTCAGGGCCGGGTAAACAGTGGCTGATAGTCCGACGAGCAATAAAGGAACTGACGTAGAGCAGGCAGACGACGAACGAGTTGCTGATCTGATCGAGCAACTGAAGCTGCGCACCGTCGAACTGGAAGAAGCGAATCGCGAGCTGCGACACGTTTCGCATTATCGTTCACTCTTTTTGGCGCGCATGTCGCATGAGCTGCGCACGCCTTTAACGTCGATACTCGGCTTCACTGAGATCATGCTCGATCAGGAAAAGTTGACTGAGGCGCAACAGCGCTTCTGTCAGAAGATTCAGAACTCCGGAATGCAACTGCTTACCAGTCTCAATCAGCTGGTCGACTTATCTCGTCTTGAAGCCGGGCCGGGCGAGCTTTTCCTTCATGAGTTTTCCGTGCCCGAAACTTTGCGTGAGACGTGCGCCGCCGTGGCGCGGCTGGCGCAGAAGCGCGAGGTGAAGATTGAATACGAACCGGCGCCGGAACTAACCACCATCGTTTCTGATCAGGGACGCTTGCGGCAGGTTCTCTACACTTTTCTTGCCTGGGCCGTTAGCCGGAGCCACGAAGGGCAGTGTGTCACCACTTATGCTGAGCTCCTCGACGGGCCGTTTCTGCGTGTGCATATAAATGATGAGGGCGAGCCAATAAAAGACATGTTACGCGTTTTCGATCCGGTGGAAACACCGCGAGCGGGAAAAACCGATCTCAATGAGCTTGGCATAATCATCGGCCGGCGCTCGCTCGAAGTGATGAAGGGCACGGTAACGCTTGAGAATCGCGAGTCAGGCGGACTGCGAACATTGATCGAGCTGCCGGCGGGCATACCGAAGAGATGAGCGGCCACAGATAAACACGGATTCAATCAAATGGATAAAAAGCAAATAGACTAAAACAAAAGTAGTGATCTGATTCGTGTTGCTTGGTTCTGGTTTGGTGTTACTTCGTGGATCGTATGCTTTGTTTAGTAGGAACTTCCCACGAAGCCACACGAAACGAATAGAAATCACACAAAATAAGTCACCACTAAGACAAATGAACGGAAAAACTAACTAACCTATCTCGCTCTTATCTGTGTTCATCCGTGAAAATCTGTGGCTGACACTTTTCGTCCCCCAACAATGGAAGACATCATAATCCGCGAATGCACTGCAATTGATGAGCTTGACGGCTGCGTGCAGTTGCAGCGCGAAGTGTTTGCACTTCCAGACCTCGAAGTTTCGCCGCGACGGCACTTAATCGTTTCGCGGCAGGCCGGCGGCTGGACGTTGGGCGCCTTCGTCCACGACGATGAAGATCGGCGGCTGGTTGGGTTCGTGCACACGCTCGCGGCCGTCTGCGGCAATGAGATCTTTGCCTATTCACACATGATGGCAGTCGCCCAGGATTATCAAAACAAGGGAGTGGGCGCGCGCCTGAAGTGGAGCCAGCGCGTGCGCGCACTTCAGGAAGGCAGAACTTTTATCAAGTGGACCTGGGATCCAATGCAGGCTCGCAACGCCCACTTCAATCTCAACCGGCTTGGGGTGACGGTCACGAGCTACGCCGAAAATTTCTACGGGACGGATTACCCGACAAGTCCGGAGCTGAGAAGTTGGGGGCCTTCCGGAGTTTTGCCGGGCATTGATAGCGATCGTCTGTTTGCCGACTGGTGGTTGCAGTCGCACCGGGTAATGGAATTGGCGAATGGCTTCGGGTCCGGGCGGATTGCAAGCTCGGAGACCGAACTAAGGCCCGAAGCAACCATTGACATCCCGGCCGAGTGGACCAACCTATGCAAAGAGAATCCAGGCGAGGCAAAGCAGGAACAGTTGCGTGTACGACGTGAGTTTCAAAACGCGTTTGCGACTGGATTGGTAGCAGCGGGCTTCGATCGCTCGGCTGCTTCGCCGCGCTACTTGCTTTATGACAAGAAGATTTTTCAATCCGTTTAGAAACGGCACTTGTGCTTAACGCAAATTTTGCGTTCCGTTAAGAAACGGCACTTGTGCCGACGGTCCTGCGGGGGACAAGTCCCCAATCTAAACAAGAAGCGATTCGAGGGGGCAAGTCGCCGCTCTAAGCAGAAGTAGTTTGAGGGACGAGTCCCCATTCCTAAACAGAAGTATTAGGCGGAAGTGTTCCGCACGAATTCAGTTATGACCTTCGCTCGTTTTGATCGATACGTTGACCGGCACGCGCGTAATTTTGCTGAGCGCTTGCAGACCCTTTGCCGCATGCCTTCAGTGGCCGCGCGCGGCACCGGCATGCGCGCCATCGCCGAAACTGTCGAACAGATGATGCAGCGAGTGGGGATTGGCACGCGTTCGTTTCGCGTCGGCGCCGGGTATCCAATTATTTACGGCGAATGTGGCAGCGGCTCGAGCTACGTCGTCTATGGTCACTACGACGTGCAACCAGTGGGACATTTGAGCGAGTGGTCCACGGGGCCATTCGCGGCGACGATGATCGACGGCAAGCTCTACGCTCGCGGCGCGGCAAATAGCAAAGGGGATCTGGCGGCACGGCTGGCAGCGGTCGAAGCCTATCAAAAAACTTTCGGCAAGCTGCCGGTGTCGTTGCGGTTTTTGATCGACGGTGAAGATGGCCTGGGCAGCCCAAGTCTTTACCGTTTCGCCGCGGAAAACCCCGAGATGCTGGCCGCACAGGGTTGTATCTGGGATGAGGGCTACAAAGACACGAAGGAGCGGCCCGTCATCAGCCTCGGTTTCAAGGGCATCCAGTTTTTGGAGTTGCGGGCGCACGGCGCACGCACGGACCTGCACTCGAAGTGGGGCGCGATCGTTCCTAATCCGGCCTGGCGGCTGGTGCAGGCATTGGCAACCATCACTTCGCCGAAGGGCGTGATTACCATCGATGGTTTTTCATCGTGCATTGCGCCGATTAGTGAAGAAGACAACGAAGCGCTCAACGCAATCGAGCTTGACGAAGTGGGTTTGAAGCGCGAATTTCGCATTGGCGGCTGGGTGCGTGCGATGAAAGGCCCGGCGCTGGTGAAAGAACACATCTTCGGTCCCACGTGTACGATCTGTGGAATTCAAACCGGACACACTGAAGCAGGAATAAAAACAGTGCTGCCGAGTACGGCGATGGCTCGTCTCGATTTCCGTCTCGTGCCCGATCTGACTCCCGGGCTCGTCCTCCAACTACTCAGAGAACATCTCGACGTGCGCGGCTTTAAAGATATTGAGATCATCGAACTCGGTAGCGCCCCGCTCGCGAAGTCGTCCGCAAGTTCTTCAGTTGCGCGCGCAGTGATTAGTTCGGCGGCGGAAGTTTACGGCGTGGCGCCGTTGGTTTATCCGATGGATCCTTCGAGTGGCCCGGTAGGCGCGGTCTGCGGCGCCTCATCGCCGCCGGCGCCGGTTGCGTCTTTCGGCATCAGCTACGCCGGATCGAATCCGCATGGCCCAGACGAAAATATTCGCCTTGACGATTTTCTGCAAAGCATCAAATTCATCGGGCGCGTCATCCACCGGCTCGGCGAAACTAAAACTAAGACGAGCGGCATAACCAAGGTCAGCGGAATCCGCGAAGCGCGCGCTACGGTTTCGCACAGTTGAATTCGTTACGCGCCCAACTTCGTTTAGAGATGGCACTTGTGCCACCGATCGGGGGACAAGTCGCATTTCTAAACGAGAGGTTTAAATCGGCGGACAAGTCCCCTTTCTAGACTGGCGGGTTTAAACGTACGCGGTTTAGACTGAAGCGCGAAACGCACGGACCAGGGAAAGGGGTTGGTTGGTTGGCCAAAGCGCAATCAGTTGGAAAAGAAATCGAGAAGCTGCGGGAAGAGGTTCGCCGTCACGAAGATCTCTATTACGTCCGCGACAATCCCGAAATTTCTGACGCGGAATACGACCAGCTGCTCGAGAAACTTCAGAAACTCGAGCAGGAACACCCCGATCAAATAACTCCTGACAGTCCCACGCAGCGCGTTGGCGGCAAGCCGGCCGAGGGTTTTTCCCAAGTCGTGCACCACCGGCCCATGCTCTCGCTCGACAACAGCTACAACCTCGATGAGTTGCGCGCCTTTGATCAGCGTTGCCAACGCCTCGCGGATGGACGAAGTCTGGGTTACGTGGCGGAGTTGAAGATAGACGGGCTATCGCTGTCGCTGCACTACGAAGATCAAATTCTCAGGCGCGGCGTCACACGCGGCGACGGGCGCATTGGCGAGGATGTAACACTGAACGCGCGGACGATTCGGAGTGTGCCGCTTAGGTTGCGCGCTGCAAATCTCAAATCTGAGATCTCAAATCTGAGATCTCAAATCTCAAATCTGGAAGTGCGTGGCGAAGCCTTCATCCCACGAAAAGTATTCGAGCGTATCAACGCCGAGCGCGAAGAGCAGGATGAGCCGCGCTTCGCAAACCCTCGCAACGCCGCGGCGGGAACGATCCGGCAGCTTGATCCGAAGATTGTCCATCGTCGCAAGCTCGAGATGTTTGCCTACGACGTGCTGGCTGGGGAACGCAAGCCTTTTGCGACGCACTGGGAGGCTCTCAACTGGCTCGAGACCGCTGGGTTCAGAGTGAGTCCGGAGCGAAAACTTTGCAGCTCGATTGAAGAAGTGATCGCCTTCGCCGGCAAGATAGAATCGCGACGTGACGAGCTGGACTACGAAATCGATGGGCTGGTCGTGAAGGTAAACTCCACTGCGCTCCAGGATGAATTTGGCACCACGAACAAGGCGCCGCGTTGGGCCATCGCTTACAAGTATGCGGCGCGACAAGCCACCACAAAGGTGAACGACATCGTGGTGCAAGTGGGCCGGACAGGCGCCTTGACGCCGGTCGCGATTCTTGAGCCAGTGAGTTTGGCCGGCACGACAGTCTCACGCGCGACTCTGCACAACCCCGATGAAGTGAAGCGTTTGGGTATTCGCATCGGCGATTGGGTGTTGATCGAAAAGGGCGGCGACGTCATTCCCAAGGTGCTGAAAGTCGTCAAGTCGAAGCGCACCGGAGCAGAGAAACTTTTCCGCATGCCGAAGAAGTGTCCCGTATGCGGCGGCGAGATTTCGAAACCGGAAGGCGAGGTGGTCTCGCGCTGTGTGGCGGCCGACTGTCCCGCTCAACTCATGGGCCGGCTGTTGCACTTTGCTTCGCGCCGCGCGATGAGGATTGAGGGATTGGGCGAGTCGTTGGTCGATCAGTTTGTAAAAAGCGGTAAGGTTCGTGATGCCGGCGATCTTTACAGTCTGACTCTTGACGAGATTGCGAGCCTTGAGCGCATGGCGAAAAAGTCTGCGTCAAATCTGCTGGCACAAATCGAAGCGAGCAAACGACGCGACCTTTCAAATCTCATCTACGCGCTGGGACTGCGCCACGTAGGCGACCGCACCGCTGCAACTCTCGCCCGGCAGTTTGGTTCACTTGAGGCGCTTAGCAAAGCGACGGTCGAAGAGCTCGACGACGTTCCGGAGATTGGATTGACCGTCGCCGAGAGCGTGCGCGATTGGTTTGACGATCCAGGCAACCTGGAATTGTGCCAGCGCCTCGAAGCCGCGGGCGTGCGCACGAAGATCGAGAAGAGCAGCGAGCCGGCAAACGAAACTTTGGCCGGCAAACTATTTGTCTTGACCGGCACGCTGGCCGCCTTCACTCGTGATGAAGCCCGGGCGGCGCTAGAGAGTCGCGGCGGTCGGGTCACATCTGCGGTGAGCAAGAAAACTGATTACGTGGTGGTGGGAGCAGAAGCCGGATCCAAACTCGATAAGGCCACGGAACTCGGCGTCACCGTGATCGACGAGGCCGCGTTTAAGAAGATTCTAGCGTAGGACAGGCAGGACGGTGCAGTAGCCCGACCATCAGGGAGGGCGTAGAATGCTGCGGTATAGTCAAGAGAACACGCCCTTGCTTACGCGCGGGCTACTGCCCCGAACCTAGGAGACCAACATGACTGCGGCTACAAACAAAGACGAGAAACTCGAGTTGCTCTACACGCTCTTCTGCGACGACGTGCGGCTTGAAGTGGGTAACAAACTTTCGCTCATGGGAGTGTTTCAAAACATCATGGTGCAGCAACTGCCCGTCTCTCTGATCAAGTTTGCCGTGGTCAATCATTGGCGCGGCGAAGGCACACATCTTTCCGAGGTTCGAATCCTGACTCCGGATCGCCAGCAGCCGGTGGTTGTCTCGCAGCCCACCAGCTTCGAGATCACGCCGGGTGGTTTTGCTGACAACATCAGTTTCTTCGTTAATGTCACTTTTCCGGCAGCGGGGCAATATTGGGTGCAGACTCTGGTCGACTCAAATCTGTTTGACGAGCAGCAACTGACGGTCTCCGATGGCCGTGAAGCGCAAGCCGACGATGCTTCCGAGGCAGTTAACTAGTCCAACTAGTTTCGAGTTCAGAGTTTCGAGTTAAATCATGCGGGTGTTTCCGGGATTCAAACTCGAAACCCGGAACTCGAAACCCGAAACTATCAATACTCAATCCCGTAGAGCTTAATCTTCGAATTAAGAGTGGTGGGCTTGATGTGCAGGAGTCGCGCGGCGCGTGCCTGGTGTCCGCCGGTTTGGTCGAGCGCGAGCCTGATCAGGCCTGTCTCAAATCGCTCGACCTCGTCATAGAAATCGATACCTTCGGCGATGTTGAGGGCGCGCAAGCGGTTCGATTGGTCGGTAAAGGCCTTGTCGCGCGCCAGCGTCTCCGTCTCTCGCAGCAGCGCATCCGTAAGATCAAGCAAACGCTGGACGCGGTTACGCGCCGGTCGCTCAGCGATTTTGAGTTGCGAAGGGGCCACGGTCGCAAGTGAGTCCCGCAGGCGGCGGTTGCTTCGGTTATTCCGGGAGTCTTTGGGCGGTTCGCTTTGCGATTCGATGGCGTTAGCTCGTTCAGCCGTCATTTTGGAGCTCCCTGAGGCTTGCTCAAGACCTGGGTAGTTGTGAAAACACGCAGCACGATGTTTCCGTTGCGACGTATATTGCGACTCTTGTTATACGCCGCCGGCGCGCGGCCGTTCCAAAATTAAATAAAGAAAAGCGAGCCCGTTAAGAGCCCGCTCTTGACCTCTCCGCAAAAAAGTAGGGCAGACATTCCTGCCCCTTCTTCTTGAACAAAAACTATAGACATGCCGGAATGCCTGTCTTGCCAAACCTGGTGCGGATGAGAGGACTTGAACCTCCACGATGTCGCCATCACAGGCTTCTGAGACCTGCGCGTCTGCCAGTTCCGCCACATCCGCATGCGGGGAATTCATTATGCGAACGCGCCGGGAGAGTGTCAAGAATGGTCAACTTGTCATCTCTCGCCACTCTCTCAGGACGGCAAGACTGAAACTAAAACTGATCCCGACTATACCGACCGGCTTATTGGTGGCCGCGATGACGGCCTCTTCCATTTCCGTTACGGAAGAAGTCGCGATCGTTATCGAAGTCGCGATCACGTTCACGGAATCCACGGTTGCGGAAAAAGTCGTTGTCGTTGAACCGGCGAATCCGGTTACGTCTTTCGTTTCGGAAAATGAAGTCATCATTGTCGAAACGGCGGTTGCGGTGACGGATTCGGTCACGCATGAAAATGTTGCCAACGCGAGTCCCGCGCGGTCCGCGACCATCCCAGCGCCCGTCTCTGGCGTCGTGGCAGTTTACAAACTTGCCGCACTTATTGTGCGAGTTGCCGAAAATTCCGCCACGCCCATGGCCGCGCCCGCGGCCTTGGCCCAACGCCGTGTTGGGGACAACCACCGCCAGCAACAACGCGATCAGGATGACAGAAAAGAAGTTGTGCCTGTGCCTCGAATTCTTCATAAAACTCCTCCCTCGATTCTTGCTTTATTGCCCTGGTTTCCGCTTTTTTGTAGTTCAAAACTCATTGGAGAGAGCATCACGTAAACCTTTCAACAATCATCGTGCCAATATCAGGAGCGGCGTCCTACTGCCGGGAAGTTTCCCTTCCAATGAGACGTCGTTGACCCGAGATTAGTCATGCAACACCCCATTCGATCTGATAATGTAAATGCTGACTACGTTCAATATTGGCAATCTTATAGTTTCCTTTCGTTTTCGTTACGTCTGAGTATGTCGGAGCAGACAAGCGCATTGCAGACTTTGTCCGAACGATTAGCGAACGTTCGCCGGCGGATCGAGGCAGCTGCGGTCGGCTGTAATCGTTCGCCCGACGAGATCACTCTCGTCGCCATCAGCAAGACGCAGCCAACGGAAGTAGTCAGGGCCGGGATTGAACTGGGGCTGACAGACCTGGGCGAGAATCGCGTGCAGGAAGCCGAAGGGAAGATAAATGAACTGGGACGCAAAGCGGCGCGCTGGCATTTGGTGGGACATCTTCAGGCAAACAAAGCGCGCCGGGCGGTCGAGCTTTTCGATTGTATTCACTCGCTCGATTCAGCTTCCCTGGCGGCGCGTCTGGATCGCCTTTGCGCAGACGAGGGACGAGCAGAACTGCCCGTGCTGATTCAAATCGATCTCGGCGGCGAAGAAACTAAAACCGGAATCGATCCGCGCAAGCTGCCCGAAATGCTGGACACCCTCGAGCGTTGTCAACGGCTGCGACTCATCGGACTCATGACACTGCCACCCTACTTTGAAAACCCCGACTGCGCGCGTCCCTATTTCAAAACGCTGCGCGAGTTGCGCGACAAACTGCGACTGCAAGGTCACTTCGGCGAGAGCGCGGGCGAGCTGTCGATGGGCATGAGCCATGATTTCGAGATTGCGATCCAGCAAGGAGCGACAATGGTGCGCGTCGGCACTGCAATTTTTGGCGAACGCACTTAGAATGTCCGACAAACTTTATAGTTTGTCGTTTTGCAAGGTTAACGACAAACTAAAGGAACCCTTGATCAAGTAATTCGTTCCCAGCGCCAACGGCGCGAAATGTAATAGCCTGGGGCATCGCCCCAGGGTCAGCGAGTTAACTCCCGAAGCACTGAAAGTGCGAAATAGCAACGAGCGCGTCGTGCTACTTTGCGGAACTCGCTAAGGCTGCGCTCATTTCGCACTTTCAGCGCTCCTTCATCAAAAAACTTCCCCTGGGGCGATGCCCCAGGCTATTACATTTCGCGCCGTTGGCGCTGCGGTTAAGAGCAACACTTGATCAGAGCTTCCTTCAGTTTGTCGGACAAATATAATCATGATCATTCTTGGCCGAATATACTGGTTCGTAAGTTTGGCGGTCACAGCGGTGATCGTTGGCGCCATCGTGTTAGTGGTGTTGCGTTTGATTGCGGATCAGGCAGATCTGAATCCTTTTGCCTGGACTTCGCGGACGATTCGTCGTCTGACCGATCCGCTTATTGGCCCGGTGCGCCACGCGCTACGGGACTTTGGCGTCGATCCCAAATACGCGCCGCTCGTCACGATCCTGATAGTGATACTGCTCGGATGGTTTTCGTTGCAGCTTGTAGGAAGCATAGCGAACACGCTCGCTGGAGTTTTGTTTAGTATCGCAGGTCAAGCAGTGGTTCCGATTATCGGCTATGTGCTTTACGGGCTGCTGAGTCTTTACAGCCTGCTGATTTTTATACGCATAGTGTTTTCGTGGGCGATGATCAGCTACTCCAATCGCGTGATGCGGTTCCTGGTAAACGCCACCGAGCCAATGCTCGCCCCGTTGCGTCGCCTGGTGCCGCTGGTTGGAGTCTTCGACATCTCGCCGATCGTCGCCTTTATTATTTTGTGGCTCTTCCAGGCGGCTATTGCGGGGACGCTCCTACATGGTTGGCCGATTGCATTCGTTGGGTAATAGTCCAAAGTCCAATGTCCGCTTGTAGCCCAAGTGGCGCGTTAGCAATATGAACTTCAGCGGGGGCCTGCCAGTCGACGTTGAACAAAAACAGACTTTGGACTTTGTTACATTGGACATTGGACTAACATGATCAACTACTCCGAGAAAGACGGAACGCTGAGCTTCAAGGTGCAGGTCGTTCCGCGTGCTTCGCGCAGCGAGATAGTCGGCGAACATGGTGGCGCCTTGCGTGTGCGCATCGCGGCGCCGCCAGTGGATGGCGCTGCTAATCAGGAACTCGTGCGCCTGGTCTCTCGTGCCTTCGGCGTGCCGCGTGGTGCGATTGAGATCATCGCCGGGCACGCTGCAAAGACTAAGACGTTGCGAATTGCCGGCGCTTGTGCTGCCGACCTCGAAGCGATTACGCGTAAGAATTGATCGGTACTAATTTCAAATTTCTCTGTGTAGCCTCTGTGCCCTCTGTGTCGCTGTGGTGAATTATCGCTAACAAAGATTTACCACAGAGACACAGAGAGAGCGCACAGAGATAAATCCAAACTAAAACCTGCTCGCGGGGTGGGTGTCCTCGCCGGATTCCTATGATATATTTCGTTGCCTAACAAACCGCACTTTTGTCTCAGAAGGACCTTCTAAGAATGTCAGGACACTCGAAGTGGCATAGTATCAAGCACAAAAAGGGCGCGCTCGATGCCAAGCGCGGCAAACTGTTTACGAAGTTTATTAAGGAAATAACTGTCGCTGCTCGTTCCGGCGGGGGGGATCCGGAAGGCAACGCCCGTCTGCGCAAGGCCATCCTCGACGCCAAGGCCGGCAACATGCCCAACGATACGATCGAACGTGCGATTCGTCGCGGCACGGGCGAGGAAGAAGGCGTCAACTACGAAGAAATCACTTACGAAGGATATGGACCAGGCGGCGTGGCGCTGTTAATCGAGTCGATGACCGACAACCGCAACCGAACTGTCGCGGAAATTCGCCACGCATTTTCCAAGAATGGTGGCAACCTCGCTGCTGCCGGCGCCGTAGCGTGGATGTTTGAAAAGAAGGGTTATATCGTGGTTGCCAAGAGCGCGAAATCGGAAGAGGAGCTCTTCGAGATTGTCACTGACGCTGGCGCCGAAGACCTCCGCGATGATGAGGAGAATTTCGAGATCATCACCGCCCCAGGCGACTTCGATAGTGTGCTGGAGGCCGTCAAGAAAGCCGGCGTGGAGCCGCAGGTGGCCGAGGTCGAAATGGTCCCCAAGGAATATAAGAAGCTCGAGGGGACCGAAGCCAAACAAATGTTGAAGCTGATGGAAGCGCTCGAAGACCACGACGACGTGCAGAAAGTTTCTGCTAACTTCGACATCAGCGAAGCGGATATGGCGGCGGCGTCGTAGGAACAGTAGGCAGTAGGCAGTGCGCAGAAAACATTACCAAGTAATTGATTGAGAGGGCCCGTTTAGAAAAGGCACTTGTGCCTCACGGCGGGACAAGTCCCGCTTCTAAACAGTGACCCACACGCCACACCTGAGTTGACAAGCGTAACGGTTGCGGGCTAACTTGCTGCATGGATCGTCGTTTCGAATTAATGGATATGAAAAACCAAGCGAACACAACTGGCAGCACCCTGTACGCCTATTATTATTGGTGGCTCTCCGAGGAGGGAGAGGCAGGGGAAAGCTGTTCCGTTGGGCGACTTAAGATGATCTAACAAAGTTTCGGGAACAGAATTTTTGAACCGGCCACTTTTTTCCGACGCGGGAGGGGTGGCCGGTTCTTTTTGTCTAATCCTGCTGGGAGCGCAGACATCTTGTCTGCCTCAACTTCCGAGGCCATGCAAGCGGGCAGGCAAGGATGCCTGCGCTCTCAGCACAGCGAATTGAGGTTCTGGATATGCTCGTCGAACAACAGGATGCGTTATTGGCCGACCACACTGACATGCGGGTCGTGCCCCTGGACGCGGATGAAACTCCCGCCGATCGAAATCGAATTGTGCAACTCAGTCCCGACCATCCGGGCTTCCGCGATCCGGAGTATCGCGCGCGCCGGAACCGCATCGCGCAACTCGCGCTGAGCTATCAATCCGGGCAGCCAATTCCGGAGGCGCCTTATTCAGCGGAGGAGCATCAGGTTTGGCGCGCGGTTTGGCAGGCGCTCGAGCCGGCGCATCAGGCACACGCTTGTGCGGAATACCTGGCGTGTGTGCACCGGTTGGCGTTTGCTGCCGATCGCATTCCGCAGTTGCGCGAAGTGAACGAAAAGGTCCAGGCGATTAGCGGCTTTCGTCTTGAGCCCGTCGCTGGCCTGGTTGAGCCGCGCGTGTTTCTGGAGTCGCTCGCTGACGGCACCTTTCTCTGCACGCAGTATATTCGTCATCACTCGACGCCGCTCTACACGCCCGAGCCGGACGTGGTGCATGAAATCGTCGGCCACGCGGTGACACTCGCGAGCAAGCGACTCGCCGAGTTGAATCGTTTGTTTGGCCAAGCCGTCAAACGAACGTCATCCCTGGAAGCTTTGAATCGGCTGTCGCGCGTTTACTGGTTCACGGTAGAGTTTGGCGTGCTGCGCGAAAATGGCGCTGTGAAAGCGTACGGCACCGGGCTCTTATCATCAGCCGGCGAATTGGAGGAAATGCACAACGCGGAACTTCGCCCACTCGATTTCGAGAAAGCATCGCGACATGAATATGACCCGACACACTATCAGCCGGTGCTGTTTTGCGCGGATTCGTTTGCGTCGATGTACGACTCGCTGCGGGAGTTTCTTATTGAATGGTAGTTTGACAACGTACAGCGTATAGGCTTCAAACTGGACTAACCAATTTCTCTGCGTTTCCTCGGCGTGCTCTGCGTCTCGGCGGTTAATGTTCTTGCGAATTTATTTACCGCAGAGGCGCAGAGGGCGCAGAGATCGTGCAGAGAAGAAATTAAATTGCGATGGACTCCTTGATTTCTCAACTTCATCCAGCGACCTTCGCGGAATTTGCGCAGGAAGCCAAACGCGGCAACGTGGTCGCCGTGTCAAAAACCTTCGCCGACGATCTGCTTGATCCGATTGACGCGTTTGTAAATGTCGCCGGCGCGGCCCGCTGCTCATTTCTTTTCGAGTCGGTCGAGGGCGGTGAAATAGTGGCGAAACATTCGTTTCTCGGCGCGCAACCCTACATGATCGTCCGCGGCCGCGGCGATCAGACGACGATTGAAAAAGATGGCGTCATCGAAACGCGTAATGAATGCGTTGTGGAATATCTCCGACGGCACTTTCAGCAAAACAAACTGGCGAGTCGCGACGACCTGGGCCCGCTCGCGGGCGGTGCGGTCGGTTACCTTGGTTATGGAGCCGCAAACTGGTTTGAGCCCGCGCTAAAAAGAAACGTCGACAGCCAGGCCCGAAAGAATATACAAAACGACGAGCGCTGCGATGATGCCGTGTTGATGTTTTACCGCACGCTGGTTGCATTTGACCGCCTCAAACGCGAGATAGAGATTGTCTCCGTAGTTTTCACAGAGGAAGTGGGCGGAAGTGAACGCCGTTTGCAAGAACTCTACGATACAGCCGTCGAGGAAACGGAGCGCCTTGAGCAACTCGTAACTTCTGCCGCCCAACCTGCATCGCCAGTCTCCGGCGGAAGCCCGACCATTAGGGAGGGCTCATCAGGTGCAGGCCACGATAAACAGACCAACGTCGCTGAGCAAACAAGTGTTACCTCAAACTGGCCTCGAGCAGATTTTGAAGCAGCCGTATGCGATGTGAAGGAGCACATCATGGCCGGCGATTGTTATCAGGCTGTTATCTCGCAGCGCTTCGCGAAAGAGGTGACCGTTGGGCCCGTTGCGATCTACCGCGCGCTGCGCCGCAGCAATCCCGCGCCCTACACTTACCTGCTCAAACTCGGTGACGACGCAATCATCGGCGCCTCTCCCGAAATGCTCGTGCGCTGCCGCGGCGAACATTTGGACTACCGGCCCATCGCCGGCACACGCCGGCGCGGTGCAACCGAAGCGGAAGACGCCATGCTGGCCGTGGAGATGAGCACCGACGAGAAGGAAGTAGCCGAGCACATGATGCTGGTTGACCTGGGACGCAACGACCTCGGGCGAGTGGCGCAGTTTGGTTCGGTGAAGGTTGAAGACCTCATGTCGGTCGAGCGCTACTCGAAAGTGCAGCACCTCGTTTCGAGTTTGAGTGCTCGCTTGCGAACCGGCTGCGATCGGTTTGACGCGCTGGCGGCATGCTTTCCTGCCGGCACTGTAACCGGAGCGCCCAAAGTGCGCGCCATGGAAATTATCCGTGAACTCGAACCGGATGATCGCGGTGTTTATGCGGGCGCCGTGCTTTATCTCGACTACGCCGATAATCTGGATTCATGTATCGCGATTCGCACGATCGTTTTGCAGAGTGGCGAAGCCACAGTGCAGGCGGGCGCCGGCATCGTCGCCGATTCCGTCCCGGAACGCGAATACGAAGAGACTGTTCACAAAGCGCAGGCATTGCTGCGCGCGATTGAGCTGGCTGAAGATGAATCAGCCGCGGATTAACGCGGATTAGGCGAATCTGAAAAGCCTTTAATGGTCATTCCTGTTTTTGATCTGATCCGCGACTATCCGCGCAGATCCGCGGCCTAAACGAAGAAATGATTCTGGTCATCGACAACTACGATTCGTTTACTTACAACCTGGTCCAATATCTGGGTGAGCTTGGCGAGGACGTCGTCGTGCGGCGAAACGACGAAGTAACACTCAGTGAGATCGAGGAGAGTCTTCCGAGTCGCATCCTGATCTCGCCCGGGCCGGGTTGCCCTGCCGACGCCGGAATATCCCTCGCGCTGATCGCGCGTTTCGCCGGCCGCGTTCCGATCCTCGGCGTTTGTCTGGGCCACCAGGCGATCGGCGAGGCTTTTGGCGGCCGCGTCGTGCGCGCGGCTGCGGTTGTCCACGGCAAGGCCTCTGAAATTCTGCATGACGGCCAGTCGATCTTTCGCGCGCTTAAATCCCCGTTCAAAGCCGGTCGTTATCATTCGTTGGTGGTGGAGCGTGAAAGCCTACCGGCGTGCCTGGAGATTTCTGCTGAGACAAGCGACGGTGTGATCATGGGACTAAGGCATCGCGAGAAAAATATTGAAGGGGTGCAGTTTCATCCCGAGTCTATTCTGACACCGCAAGGAAAAACACTGCTGCGAAATTACCTCGAGCTATGACTTGGTTGTCGTGTTAGTGTCACCGGCATCATGACGTTGCCAATCAAACCCGGCTTTCCGCCGATGGAAGCTTTGCTGGTGCCGGAAATTCCGGAGGGCGACAATTGGGAGTATGAACCGAAGTGGGATGGATTTCGCTGCCTCGCTTTCCGCGACGGGAAGAAGGTTGAGCTGCAATCGAAGTCGGGCCAAACGCTCGCGCGCTACTTCCCGGAAATCGTCGCCGCTCTACTAAGACTAAAGGCGTCGAAGTTTGTGCTTGATGGTGAACTGGTAATACCCGTGAAGGGCGGACTCTCATTTGACGATTTACTCCAACGAATTCATCCTGCCGCCAGCCGCGTAGCGAAGTTAGCGAAGGAAACGCCCGCGCATTTCGTCGTTTTCGATCTACTCGTTGACGAGGCCGGCAAGTCTATTCACGAACTCCCGCTTAGCGAGCGTCGCAAAAAACTCGAGAGCTTCGCCAAAAAATATCTCGCGAAAAACCAGGACATTGAGCTCTCGCCAAAAACAAAGAACGTCGCGCTGGCGCGCAAGTGGCTTTCGACGTCAGGCATAAAGCTTGACGGCGTGATCGCGAAGCGCCTGGACCTTCCATATCGATCCGGCGAGCGCGACGGCATGCAGAAGGTGAAGCGAATGCGCGCCGCCGATTGTGTCGTCGGCGGCTTCAGATACGCTACGAAGGGCAAGGTCGTGGGATCGTTGCTGCTGGGTTTGTATGACGACAACGGTTTACTGCATCACGTCGGCTACACCTCAAGCTTCAACGAGCCGCAAAAGAAAGAGCTGACGAAAAAACTTGAACCCCTGATCGCGCCGCCGGGATTCACCGGCAACAAACCCGGCGGGCCGAGTCGGTGGAGCACGAAGAAGACGAGCGAATGGGAGCCGCTCCAAACGAAGCTTGTAGTTGAAGTTCAGTTTGATCATTTCACTGGCGGTCGTTTTCGTCACGGCACGAAGTTCCTCCGCTGGCGTCCGAATAAGAAACCTCGCGCGTGCACTTTCCAACAAGTATCGTAACCCTACCTTCAGCATCACGCTTGAATGTAAGAAATAGGCCGCCACCGTTTAGAAAGCGGACTTGTCCGCCTCCGTCCGCACCCATTCGCACCAAATTGAGGCTTGACGCTCTTGGCACACGGGCGCACAGGTGCGCTTTCTAAACGGGACAGCGGAAGGTCTATGCAAGAACGCTGGTAAGGAGATTGACCCTCACAATCAAAGAAAAGTCCCTAATGAGATTTCGCGGTGTAGTATACTGCGCGCCGTTCGCGAGAATTTCAGCGTTGAACCAACGCGTTCGACCACCGCTTAGACTGAAACAAAACCGGTCCCGCTTATGCGTATCTTAGGAATTGATCCGGGCAGCGAAACGACGGGCTGGGGCGTCATTGAAGGTGATGGCCGGCGCTACGGTCTCGTTGAATGTGGCACGGTGCGCGCTTCGACGGGCCAGAAATTTCCGGCGCGGCTATTGCGAATCGCCAATGCGCTCGAGGAGATCATTCAACGTCATCACCCTGACGCTTGTGCTATTGAGGACGGATTCCTGGCGACCAACGTCAAAGTCACGCTGAAACTAGGCCAGGTGCGCGGTGTAGCGATGCTGGTCGCTGAGCGCGCTGCGCTCGAGATTCATGAGTACTCACCCAGACTCGTGAAACAAACGGTGGTCGGTCATGGCAACGCTGAAAAGTCTCAGGTTCAGCAAATGGTGAAAACGCTGCTCTCGTTGAGGAGCGTTCCTGAACCTTACGATGCTGCCGATGCGCTGGCCGTGGCAATTTGCCATTTTCATCATGCCTGTTTTGCCCACAAATTACGTGCGTCGCAGATAGGCCCCAAAACAGCAATTCCAAATCTGACTCGACACTCGGCTCGACGTCGCGTCTCCCGCTAAAGATCCGCTGCGTTTTCAAAATCCGCTTTTCCACGCGGCCTAACCGCGCGGCGACTCAGGTTCACCCTTAGATCAACTCAGCTTGCGAGGAGACCAAGCCGTGAACATTCGATCCTTGAAGAAGTTCTCGTCGCTGTTGCTTTGCGCCCTGTTAGTGCTCTCTGGAGCAAGTGCCTTCGCGAAGAGGCGCGCGCCCGCCGGTGGCCGCGTCGCAATCGTTGTGGACGAACGGCTCTCCGCGCTAAGAGCGACACCTGAATTGTCCGGCACGTTGTTACGAAGAGTGGGCCGCGGTGGATTGGTGGCCGTGAGGGGCGAAAAAAGAAATCGAGATGGCGTCGTTTTCTACAGAGTCAACGTTACCAGCAGGACCAGTGGCTGGATCCAACGCGAGGCGTTGGTCTCGCCGTCGCGTTTGGGCGACGATGCCAGACTGTTGCGTCTGATCAAAGGTTCGGAGGATTTCGATCGGATTGCGCGGGCGCGAATCTTTCTCGACAACTTTACGTCGTCAGAATTCCGTCCTGAAGTGCTGCTGATCTACGCCCAGGCCGCCGAAGACATTGCCGGCCGCCTCTCACGCGACGCCTCACGCCGGCTCGACGAAAAAGAGATGGCCGCCGGAGGCGCGCCGTTATTCAGTTACTACCTGAATTTCAACGAGCTCGATCGCTACAACCGGCAGGGAATCACTTTCGTGTTCGACGCCCGGACAAAAAGGTTTCGTTATGACGGTGAAGCCTGGCAAGAGCTGGTGCATCGCTACCCGCGCCGCCCGGAAGCGGCAGAAGCGCGCAAACGGCTTCAAGCATTGGCCGAACGAAAATAGGTGTAACGCAAACTGTTGGTTTGCGATGCAACCGCTGACCCTGCCCGCAAACTAATAGTTTGCGTTACATTTCGCTCTTCTCTACACTTATCTCAAAATCCGCTTGAAGGGAATTGAAGTGAATGTTAGCCAAACTTCTGTGGCGGTCTATGCTGACCGCAGCCTTCGCCTTTCTCCTGTTCTCCAGCGCGTGTCAACAAACAAATCAGCCAACAAACCAACCCGCGATGACAGCTAGCGACTCCAAATCGTGGGATTCGTACGTTAAGGACTTCATCGAGGCTTATTTCGTCGCGCATCCCGACTTTGCCGTGCGCGCGGGTCGGCACGAGTTTGACGGTAAACTGCCCGACTGGAGTGCGGCGGGCCTCAAGAAAGAGATCGCGCGGCTGCACGCGGAGAAAGATCGGGTCGCGGGCTTCCAGGATTCTACGCTCAGTGAGCGACAGCGCCTCGAACGCGAATACGTCGCGTCGGTGATTGATGGCGAGCTTTTCTGGTTTGAGTCAGCCGAGTGGCCGATGCGCTGCCCGCAGTTTTACGCTGACTCCATCGATCCGGACGTTTACGTGTCGCGCGAATATGCCCCGCTCGATCAACGTCTCAAGGCTTACACTGCTTACGCGAAAGCGGTTCCCATTGCCGTGGATCAAATTCGCAACAACCTGCGCACGCCTTTGCCGAAAACCTTTGTCAACATCGGACACACGACTTACGGCGGCCTGATTTCGTTTTATGAAAAGGACGTGCCCGCCATCTTTGCGTCGGTCAAGGACGAACAGCTTCAGAAGGATTTCAAAGCAGCGAACGATGGCGCAATTAAGGCGATGAAGGACATCGATGGCTGGTTCAAATCGCAGGAAGCCGGCGCCAACGACAACTTCGCGCTGGGCCCCGAAAAGTTTAGTGAGATGCTCAAGGCCACGGAGCGCGTGGACGTGCCACTCTCCGAACTCGCGCAAACCGGCCGGCGAGATCTTGATCGTAATCTTGCGGCGTTGAAGGACGCTTGCGCGACCTTTGCTCCCGGCCTGTCGCTTACCGAGTGCGTGGCCAAAGCTCAGGCGCACAAGCCGACGGGCGGTCCGGTTGAGATGGCACGCAAACAGCTCGGCGAGCTCAAGTCGTTCATCCTGGAAAAGAAGGTCGTGACTATTCCAGGCAACGAAGAAGCGAAGGTCGCTGAGGCTCCTGCTTACCGACGCTGGAATTTTGCGTACATCAATATTCCCGGCCCATACGAGAAGGGCTTGCCGTCAATTTATTACATTGCGCCGCCGGATCCGTCGTGGTCGCAAAAAGAAAAGGACGCGTATGTTCCGGGAGTTGGGAGTTTGCTTTTCACTTCCGTGCACGAAGTTTGGCCGGGACATTTTTTGCAGTTTCTCCACGCCAACCGCTCGTCCTCAAAGTTTGGGCAATTGTTTGTCGGCTATGCATTCTCGGAAGGTTGGGCCCACTACACAGAGGAGATGATGTGGGCGGAGGGCCTCGGGAATGGCGACCCGGAAATGCATGTGGGCCAACTGCTGGAAGCGCTGCTTCGCAACGTCCGTTTTGTTTCAGCAATCGAGATGCACACGGGCAAGATGACAGTCGAGGAGTCTGAGAAAATGTTTCTCGAGCAGGGTTATCAGGATGCGGCAAACGCCCGCCAGCAAGCCGCGCGCGGCACGTTTGATCCCGCCTATCTCAACTACACGATGGGCAAACTGATGATTCGAAAACTGCGAGAAGACTGGACCGCCACGCGTGGAGGTAAACAAGCGTGGCAGCAGTTTCATGACGAGTTCTTGAAGTATGGCGGACCACCGATTCCGCTGGTGAGGAAGGCGATGCTGCCTGGAGATGCCGGATCGCTTTTTTAGTATTCCAAGTTAGAGCCGAAGCGGTTATTCTTAGCGCCAATCTTATGGCTGAATCGAGGATCGCAACTGCACATAGTGGTTTCGGTGTCACGACCAGACGCGACGCGTGGTGGCTTGAGATTATTCCCGTTGTCCTCGTGCTCGGCGGCTTCAGTATCTACGCAACGTGGCGAACCTTCGAAAACGCGTACTATGAGTTTGGCCCGTACCTTTCTCCCTTTTACTCGCCGCTAATGAAGCCGCGTTGGTGGCCGCTCTCACCCGCCATCCTGATCCTCTGGGCGCCGCTCGGATTTCGCGCCACCTGTTACTACTATCGCAAAGCTTACTATCGCGCTTTCTTCCTTGATCCACCGGCGTGCGCGGTAGGCGAGTCGCGTCCGCATCGCTACGGAGGCGAGACAAGGTTTCCATTTATCCTCCAGAATCTACACCGTTACTTCCTCTATGTCGCTCTGATCTTTCTGCTAATACTCTGGTACGACGCGATTAGTGCGTTTTGGTTTGCAGGCCGATTTGGAGTCGGCCTGGGCTCGCTCATACTGCTGGCCAACATTGTTCTACTTTCGTTCTACACCTTCTCCTGCCACTCGCTAAGGCACATCGTGGGTGGCAACCTTGATTGCTTTTCCTGCGTCGCCTTTGGTCGGCCACGACACGCGGCCTGGCGCGGCGCCAGCTTTCTCAATGAACATCACATGTTGTTTGCCTGGCTGAGCCTGTTTTCAGTTGCGCTTGCGGATCTCTACATACGGCTCGTTGCTTCAGGATCGATTCATGATCTGAGACTGCTGTGAACGAAAAATACGAAACCCACGAACACGACGTGCTGATCATTGGTGCAGGCGGGGCCGGTCTCTGTGCGGCCATCGCCGCACTTGGCCAGGGCGCGACTGTGGGCGTCGTGTGCAAATCGTTGCTCGGCAAGGCTCACACCGTGATGGCTGAAGGTGGAATTGCGGCGGCGATGGCGAACGTTGACGAAGCTGACGACTGGCGCACGCATTTCCGCGACACGATGCGCGGCGGCAAGTTTCTGAACAATTGGCGGATGGCCCAAATTCATGCGCAGGAGGCGCCCGACCGAGTGCATGAACTCGAGCAGTGGGGCGCCTTGTTTGATCGCACCAGCGACGGCGAGATTTTGCAGCGAGCTTTCGGCGGACACACTTTTAAGCGTTTGTGTCACGTTGGAGATCGCACCGGCCTGGAGATGATTCGCACCTTGCAAGATCGCGGCGTCAACCTTGGGATCGACGTTTACATGGAGTGTGCCGTGACCCGTTTGCTCAAGGACGGCGATCGGGTTGCAGGAGCATTTGCTTACTGGCGCGAGACCGGCCGCTTCGTTGTGTTCAAAGCAAAGTCGGTGGTGATTGCAACCGGAGGAATCGGCAAAGCATGGCGCATCACTTCAAACTCCTGGGAGTACACGGGCGACGGGATGGCCCTCGCATACGACGCCGGTGCGGAGTTGATGGATATGGAGTTTGTCCAGTTTCATCCGACGGGAATGGTCTGGCCTCCGGGAGTGCAGGGAATTCTGGTGACGGAAGCGGTGCGCGGCGAGGGCGGAGTTCTGCGCAACAAGATTGGCGAGCGCTTCATGGAGCGCTACGATCCGGAAAAGATGGAACGGGCCACACGTGACGTCGTGGCCCGCGCCATTTATACCGAAGCAAAGGAAGGCCGGGGTACGGAGCACGGCGGCGCTTACCTGGATATTTCACACAAGCCGGCGGACTACGTGAAGAAGAAACTTCCGAGTATGTATCATCAGTTTAAACAGCTTGCCGATATCGACATCACAAAGGTGCCGATGGAAGTTGGTCCGACCACTCACTACATCATGGGCGGAGTCAAAGTTGACGGAGACACTCAAATGT
>Ga0137410_10000238_pt1 | contig 39119 bp, 23 predicted proteins | sample CZODoug1_16funga_FD_108878 | JGI IMG/M metagenome (GOLD analysis project Ga0137410, IMG submission 108878) | Vadose zone soil fungal communities from Angelo Coast Range Reserve, California, USA - CZODoug1_16fungal (Illumina Assembly) | ecosystem: Environmental > Terrestrial > Soil > Vadose zone... | reverse complement strand
ACAAAGTAGTCCTGCACAATGCGCAGCACGGCTAAAAACAGCAGCACCAGGAACGCCGAGAAGACTCCGCCGTGAAGCAACGCGGCCACCACGGCCACCACGGCAACCAACAACGGACCAACCAGCGGAACGAATTCACAGATGCCGGCTATTACTCCTAACACGAGGGGGCTGGGAAGTCCCAGCACCGTAAAGCCAAGCGCGCAAACCACGCCGATGAATAGGCAGGCGGTGAGCTGTGCACGAATGTAAGCAGCTAGGGTGCTGTTCACGTCCTGAAAAAATTCATCACCACGCCAGCGCCAACGACCGCGCGGCAGCATTTGCAGGGCGGAGCGGCGAAAAGTTTCCGCATCCTTCAAAAAGAAAAAGCTCAGAATCGGAACCAGAATCAAGAACCAGGGAATGTAAACGAGCCATCCCACTAATATCTTGGCATATTCGCCAATAGTGCCGCTGAGGGTCTGAGCAGCTTTGGCACCAGCGTCGAGCACGGGACCGGGAATGCGATGCAGCCGGAAGTACTCGCTGATAACCTGCCTCTTATCGCCCAACGTTTTCCAATAACCGCGCGCCTGTTCGGCAAATTCGGGAAACTGATTACCCAGACGCGGAACTAGAAGCAAGATTCCAGCAACCATTATTCCAACGATTATTAAGTAAGACAGTACGATTGCGAGCACCCGCGGGATTGCCAACTTACGTCCTGAGATATGGATCGGACGACTGAGAAATTCGACCAGTGGGGCAACAAAATATGCAAAGAAGATCGACAGAATCAACAGCAGGAAGACGCCGCGAAGCATGTAAATCAGCAAGATCGCGAAGCTGAAAGCGTAATAAGCTACGAGCGCAATGATGATGACGCGCAGCAGAATGCGCGTTTGCAGCCAGTAAGCTTCAGTAGCAACCTTTGCGGCTACGCGCGCGACGTCTTTAGTTTCCTCGTTTTTCACTTTCGTGGCTGGCTAATTATAGAGTCTGCTAATTATTCCGCCCACCGCCTTTTGGTCGGCAGGAGAGATGCTGCGAAATTCAACTCCGAAAGTATCCGGAGTAGCGTGGTGAACGACCTCGCCATGCAAAGACAAAGCGTCATCCTGGTCCAGCAGTAATAGTCCGAGCCGATCGCCAATCCTCACGTTAGGACAAGCTGGAAGATTACACACGCGCAGACCACCAAGACTGATATCGGCCGGCTCGCCGAGTCCGATCGACTCCCTCAGACTTTCGTCTTCAACAGCTAACGTCAACTTCGACCTGACATAGTAACGGGGAAACTTGCGTCGCTCATGATCGGGTAAGGTGCCGGGTATGGTCATCGCAATTCCTTTCAGTTAGTCAGTTCGTCCTCCTCCTCATCGTCGTCCTCGTCATCATCTTCCACCGCCGGAGGCGGCGGGGCCACGCGCGGCGCGGCCGGCTCCCAAATCAGTCCCTTCCATTCATCCGTCTCGCCGAGAAGTTGTAAGGCGGCGAGCGGATGGCCCGGGTTGCGCTCGATGCGCAATACCTCCGCGATAACTTGCAGCTTCTTGCCATCTTCGCCCTGCACCTCGAGGCGCACGCGACTCCCAACATCGGGCAGCTTTCGCGGCAAGTGGACCAGCGTGCCTTCAGGTCCGACGTTTTCCGTGGTGCCCTCAGACAGGATGTGGGCGCCGTCGGGCGCGTCCCATTCAGCGCGCACTTCGAATGATACTAGATAGCGTGGTCCTGAACGAACATCAGGTTCTATGTGACGATCCATACTTCAAACTCCTTGTCGAGCAAGAGCGGGGGCAGTTTATAACGTTTACGATCAAAAGTCGCATTCAAGTTTCGAGTTTCGAGTTTCGGGTTTCGGGCGGAAGCCCGCGCGTAAGCAAGGGCTCGGTCCTGCCAACGAAGCAAAGAGAGCCCTCGCTAACGGTCGGGCTTCTGCCCGGAACTCGGAACTCGAAACCCGAAACTTTTTCATTCCTGGTCGCTCCTGAGTTTTTCCAGAACCGAAAAATCTTCGAGCGTGGTGACATCGCCCGCGACCGTGCCGCTGGTGGCGATCTCGCGCAATAGCCGGCGCATGATCTTTCCCGACCGCGTCTTGGGCAAGGTATCGCTAAAGCGAATTTCATCCGGCCGCGCCAGCGCCCCAATCTCTTTAGTCACGTGCGCGCGCAACTCTTCATTCAACTGCGGCGATGGACTGAATGAACCTTCCAGCGTGACGAACGCAACTATCGCCGATCCCTTCAACTCATCGGGACGGGCGACCACCGCAGCCTCGGCCACAGCCTCATGCGATACCAGCGCGCTCTCCACTTCAGCAGTGCCCAGACGATGACCGCTGACATTGATGACGTCGTCGATGCGACCCATGATCCAAAAGTAGCCGTCCCGATCGCGTCGCGCGCCGTCGCCGGCGAAATAAATGTTCTCAATCTGCGACCAGTACTGCTCTCGATAGCGTTCGTCGTCGCCCCAGATTGTCCGCAGCATCGACGGCCAGGGGCGCTTGATCACTAAATAGCCGCCTTCGTTTGGGCCAACCGTTTCCCCGTCGCGTGTCATCACGTCGGCTTCGATCCCGGGAAACGGTTTAGTTGCGGAGCCGGGCTTAGTAGGCGTGGCGCCGGGCAGCGGGCTAATCATGATGGCTCCGGTTTCGGTCTGCCACCACGTATCAACAATCGGACAGCGCTCTTTGCCGATGATCTTGTGATACCACATCCACGCTTCCGGATTGATAGGCTCGCCGACCGTGCCCAGCAAGCGCAGGCTCGAGAGATCGTGCTTTAGCGGCCACTGCTCGCCCCACTTAATAAAGGCGCGAATCGCTGTCGGCGCGGTGTAAAAAATATTGACTCGGTGTCGCTCAATGATGTCCCAGAATCGATCCGGCCCTGGATGGTTGGGCGCGCCTTCGTACATCAACACTGTCGTGCCGTTTGAAAGTGGACCATAGACGACATAGCTGTGACCGGTCACCCAACCGATGTCCGCCGTGCACCAGTAAAGGTCTTCGTCCTTGAGATCGAAGATCCACTTCGCGGTGAGATGCGTCTGCAAAAGGTAACCGGCGGTCGTATGCAGAATGCCTTTCGGTTTTCCGGTCGTGCCCGAGGTGTAAAGTATGTAGAGCGGATGTTCACTGTCCAGCTCAGCAGCCGGGCACTCCGCGTTTACGGTTTCCATCAACTCGTGCCACCAGTGATCGCGGCCCGCTTCCATGTGAATCGGCGTTCCCGTTCGCCGCACGACAATACAGGCTCGTATCGATGGGGTTTCTTTTAACGCCGCATCGACTGCGGCTTTTAGCTTCACTTCGCTGCCGCGTCGCCAGCCACCGTCTGCCGTCACGACGACCTTGCAACTTGCGTCGTTGATGCGATCGATCAAGGCGGCGCTGGAAAAGCCACCGAAGATGACCGAGTGGGTCGCGCCAATACGCGCGCACGCGAGCATCGCGATCGCCAACTCGGGGATCAACGGCATGTAGAGCGCAACGCGATCGCCGTGCTCGACGCCGGAGCGCTTCAGGACGTTTGCGAATTTACAAACTTCCGTATGAAGTTGTTGATAGGTGAGTGTGCGCTGATCGCCAGGCTCGCCTTCCCAGATCAGCGCGGCCTTATTGCGTCGCCAGGTTGTTAGGTGACGGTCCAGACAGTTGTACGAGACATTGATCTTGCCGCCCGCAAACCATTCTGCGTGGGGCGGCTGCCAGCGCAAGACCGTGTCCCACTTCTTAAACCAATAAAGCTCCTCGGCCATGCGCGCCCAAAACACTTCGGGGTCAGCGCTCGCCTCCGCGCGCAGTTTTTCGAGCTCCGCCATCGACTTGATGTGGGCCTTCTCGGAAAAACTCGGCGACGGCGGAAAGACGCGATCTTCCTGTTGTAGCGACTCGATGTTTGTCGGCAATGTCGACATGAAACTATTGATTGTCTCCCCAGCAAGAATGCTTGTATGTAATAGCGAGTCTGTGTACCACAGAACAGCTTGACGCGCCAACCAGTTGCTCGCACGATAACAGATCTATCGTTAGGGCATTAGCTTGATTTAGGCAAAGAGCCGCCGACTGGAAACAACGATGCAGAACAACAATTCAAATTACGAGCTTTGGAAGTTGTTACCGCAAACAGCCTACTATGTTGTCGGGATCATTGCAGCACTTTGGGCTCTCGTAGTCTACAGGCGAAACCGTCGTTTGGAGCAGGCGAAATGGTTGTCGACATTCTATGACAAGTTCTACGAGAGCGATAAATACAAGGAAGTACGAGAGCTCCTGGATTCCGACGCAGCTGAAGAGATTCGGACTAAGGTTGAGCACGAGGACGCGGATTTTACTGACTATCTCAACTTCTTTGAGCATGTAGCAATCTTCGCTCGTTCAAAGCAATTGCGAACCGATGATGTTGAGGCCGTCGTTCTGCTATTATCTGGATTGCCTCAAGGTCAATGAGAACGTCAGTGAATACATCAACGACAAGGATAAGGGCTACGAGAATCTGAAGGCTTACTTGGAAAGCAGAAACGATCATGGAGTACTTGTTTCTTTACGGCACCTTGCTCGTCGATGGCGTGCCCGATGAGGTTGTAGTAGTGTTGAAATCACTCCGACGAATCGGACCTGCGCATGTTCGCGGGAGGCTGTATGACCTTGGCGAATATCCAGGAGCGATCGTGGCTCCGGCATCAAAGACGTTGATTCGGGGAGAGATCTTTGAGTTACCTGCAACGCCAGCAACACTCAAGTCGTTGGATGAGTACGAGGAGTTTGATCCACTAAATGAGGAGCAGAGTCTCTTTGTTCGGAGGAGAGTGAAAGCGACTCTGCAGGATGGTCCCCAAGTTGATTGCTGGATGTATGTTTACAACGACGATCCGGGAACTGCTCCATTGTTGGCCGACGGTACTTATTCAAAGACGAAAGCCGCTTAGGGATCGAGGCTCAAGTTTCCAAAGGAACCATCGTAAGCGCCAGCGATGAAACGCAGTGAAGTGCCAAACCGATTGGGAGTTTCTCACGATCAAGTCGTCAGCTTTTGCCGACGTTGGATGGTAGCCGAGATGGCCCTGTTTGGCTCCGTATTGAGAGACGACTTTCGTCCCGACAGCGACATTGATGTGCTGGTAGATTTTGTTCCACAAGCGACTTGGAGTTTATTTGATATCTCGCGAATGAGACTTGAGCTTTCAAGTTTGCTGGGCCGCGAGGCTGATCTCGTGCAGGCGGGCGGACTACGCAATCCATCTAGGCGCCGCGCAATTCTTTCGACGCGAAAGGTAATCTATACCGTCTAACCATCGCTGCTGAAAGAGTTTTTGAAAGCGGTGGCTTCTAATCATCCCTTCATTCGCAATGAACCTCCTCGTCGGCACCAGCGGCTACAGCTACAAGGAATGGAAGGGCAATTTCTACCCGGAAAAGATTCCGGCGAAGGAGATGCTGCGTTTCTATTCCGAGCGCTTAAGCACGGTGGAAATCAATGCGACCTTCTACCGCATGCCGCAGCCGAGCATGCTCGAAAACTGGAAAGAGCAGGTGCCGCCAACTTTTCGTTTCGCACTCAAAGCGCCGCAACGCATCACACATTTCAAGAGACTGAAAGAGACTGACGAGGAGACGAAGTATTTTTTTGAAACAGCTTCAGTGCTTGAAGATCAACTCGGCGTAGTGCTGGTCCAACTGCCGCCAAACATGAAGAAGGATTTGCCGCGCCTGGAGACTTTTCTCACGCAACTTCCACGGGCAACACGCGTCGCCTTCGAATTTCGCCATCCCACCTGGTTCGACGATGACGTTCTCAACGTCCTGCGCGCGCAGAATCGAACGCTGGTTGTCTCCGATACCGATGACCTGCCCACCATACACATCGACAGGACCGCTGACTGGGGTTACCTGCGGCTGCGTCGCGTCCAGTATTCCGAAGAGAACCTGCGGGAGTGGCTAGCGCGCATTCGCGATCAGAGTTGGCAAGAGACGTTTCTCTTCTTCAAACACGAAGACGCCGGCACCGGGCCAAAACTCGCCGCGCAATTTCTCGAGCTTGCCCGGCAAGCGGCGGCAGGGACAAGCCCACCTTCCCGACCATGAACTGATCGCGGTTGAGTTTCTGATTCTTGATTGAAAAGTTTCCCAGCGGCAAATGAGAAAAGCCTGGACAGATTACGACACTCAATTCGTTCGCCGCCGTTACAACAAGCTGGCGCCGTTCTACACCGTGTTTGAATTTGTCTTCCTGCTTCCGCCGGGCATCCGTGCCAGAGCTGTCAGAACGATGGATCTCAATTCCGGAGACAGCGTTCTCGAAGTTGGCTGCGGCAGCGGCAGAAACCTGAAGCACCTGGTCAACGCAGTTGGACCAACCGGCACAGTTTACGGCGCAGACATTTCCGAGGGCATGCTGGCGCAAGCGAAAGCGTTGTGCGAGCGAAACAGTTGGCGCAATGTAAACCTGCTGCATGGCGATGCGCTGGCGCTGACGCTGCCGGGAAAAGTTGACGGCGCGCTGTTTAGTCTTTCCTACGCGACGATGATTCAGCGCCGCGCGATACTCCGCCACGCCTGGGACCAACTAAAGCCCGGCGGCCGGCTGGTGATCATGGATGCGCGGCTCCCGAAGGGCGCGATTGGCGACCTCTATCGGCCGCTGGCGATGTGGACTTTGGATCGGACGGTGTTGGGGAATCCGGACGTCGACATTCTTGGAGACTTGCGGCAGCTCGCCGGCCGGATCGATGTCCAGGAGTTGTTTTTGGGAACTTACTTTATTGGGCTGGCGACCAAGCCACGGAGATGATTTTTCGGTAGCGTCTGGTTTGGTTTTGTCTCTGTGCGTTCTCTGGCCACGGAGGTTACACAGAGAAATTGAAGGACATTAGGATTTTCAGACTTGTTGTGAATGACAAAAGGGCGCCGTCGCGCCCTTTGACTGGTTGAAAAAAGCTTTTGCCTGCCATTAGAAATTTCCACTACACTCCGGATGACCGCAATCGCAATCGAGTTCTACAATGTCGCCCTTACCTTCACAGCTCGCGCTGCAATACTTGCCATCCGCTTGCGGCGGACAAGTGCAAACCGGATTCGCACATTTGTTCTCTTGATCGTTTGCCATAGTTCCTCCTGAAATTGAATCTGTTTGCGCCTAGAGTAGCACATCTCAATGCGCGGATCGCTGCGTCATTTCGCCCGGCACTGAATCTTTGCAGCGCCGCAACAAAAGTATTACTCGTCTTTCTCAACCTTGGCCACGGCCTCGAAAGCTCCTTTTGATTTCAAAAACCTGACGACGGCCGGGTGATCGTTTTCGGCAGCGTGAGCGAGGGCATCCATCTGATCTTTGTCGGTGGCGTTGAGATCGGCCCCGGCGAGTATTAACGCTCGAACGCTATTTACCTGACCTTCAAACGCTGCCAGGATCAGTGCTGTTTGTCCCCGCTTGTTTTTGCTGTTCACCTCGGCGCCGGCGTCGAGCAGCGCTTTCAAGGCCTCCAGGTTACTGGAACCGGCAACCTTCATAAGCGCCGTATCACCGTCGTCATCTTTAAGCTTGACGTCTGCTCCGGCGTTGAGCAGATCCCAGACGAGGTCGCCGGTCGCGTCGTCGTCCAGCATCATCAGGACAGTTTCCCCGACGCGGTTCCTGGCATTTACATTTGCGCCTGACGAAAGCAGCAGTTGGACCATCTCGCGGTTTGCGTTGATCACTGCATGCTCGAGGGCAGTCGTGCCGCTGCGCTTGTCGCGCAGATTAACGTCCGTCCCGGCCAACAACGCGGTGAGCGCTTCCAGATTGTCTTCCTGTGCTGCTCTTACAAACGGATGCTCGGGCGCAACGAACGCCACCGCTCCACCAAGTTGAACCAGCTCAAAATGACTTGTGCCGCCAACTTCACCGGCTTCTTCGATCGCCGCGACGCTCAAGGTTTGATCCACGCGCGCTTCGTCATTCGCCCGCACATAAACTCCGGCTCTTTCGTTGGGAGCGAAACCCGGCGCTTCGATGCGAAGCTCATAGACGCCGGCTTGCAGGTTTTCGATCCGGAATTGACCGTTGTAGTCGGTGCTCGTATACAGGGCGACCTGCATTTCGGCGTTGGAAAGAGAGATGCTGGCGCCGGGAATTACGGCGCCATTCTGATCTGTGATTGTACCCATAATGCTGGAGCCTGGGGCCCAGCGAGCGCTTGCCTGCGCGGCATTGGGTTGGTTCAAACTTACTGACTGAGAACTTGCCGAGTTTTGAGCGACCGCACTACTGACGCTCAACGTGGCGGTGAAAGCCCCGGCAGCAATCCTGGACACGCGCCTTCCGATGCGATGGAGCTTTTGTCGCGCCGGCAAAGTCAACGGTTGGCCCGCCGTGTCTTGATGGTAACGAACGCAAAGGCGGCCGTTTGCGCGCGCTACCAGCCGCTGCGCCTGGTAGCGTGTCATCAGGGAAAGATTGTGCACCTCAAGATTGCAGTGTTCGCAGAAGCGCACCTGATCGTTGCCGATCATGGAGTTCCAATCGGCGGTGCACGGTGCAGGAATGGTTAGATTGTCCAGAAAATTCTTGCGTGCCATGGTCGGTCTCCTTATCAAGTTGCAAGTTGATCGGAGAGCCGGGGAGAGAAGCTCAAGCGCGCTTGCGCAGTTTTAGACAGCGAGTCCGGAAGGAAGTTCCGGACTCGTGGCTATACTTTGGTTGACAGGGCAATCGTTGACTCGGGAGGAGCCTGGATTGCCGCTCAGATGCGCGGAAGTTCCCGCACAGTTGTAAAACATTTTCGTACTAGCTCCGGATCTCTTAAAACATCCTTCGTTTAGAGGCGGGCGTTGCCCGCCGTTTCAACCCTCGTCGAAATCACGCTGTCTCCCAATCTTGATCGGCTGGCAATGCCCGCCTCTAAACGTCGCTGGCTAGGAGTTGCCACGCCACGGAGACACAGAGAACGCAGAGGTCACACAGAAAATCCATTTCATCTCACAACAAATGTCGCCGGCAGGACCACGGCGCGCGCTTCCGGATTGTAGTAGTCATAGACAACAGATGGCGCGGCTTTCGCGGTTAATGCAAAGCGCGGGCGAAACTTAAAATCAAAGTCGATCCCGCCGGCCTGCGCCCAGAGATAGACCACCACGCGGTCCGGCAAAACGTCATACTGACTAAAGGCCCATCCGGAATTCTTCATGGCGCTCTCGAGCGAAGCGCGATCGACATCGGCGCCCGGCGGCAGGCCGATTTCTCCAAGCATCATTCCATAACCGCGAAAGCCGACGCGCTCGGCCTTGACGTGACAGACAATCTCTTCATTGATCTTCGCGGCGGTTTTATCGAAGGTTGCAGCCAGTCGCAGCGAGCTCGCTTCTCCGTTCTTCACACCAGAGTTTTCCGTGGCCGTAGACGCAGACCAGGGGACGTAGTAGTTGGCGACCAGTTGGACCGTGGCAAAAGGGGAACCAGCGGCGCGCCGCAACCCGAGATGGTTTGCGCCGTGATGCAGGAAGCGTGAGATGTCGGCGCGAACCAGGCCGGCGGTTTGATCGCCCGACGGCAAGTTTACCGAGGTCGCAAGCTGGCCATTGATGATGATCTCAACCGGAGCTGCGAGGCCGGCAGTCTGCTCTGGTCCGTCGGTGGCCAGCAACGACATCAGTGTGTCAAGCACATTGATCGTGGCTTGCGTGGAATACCAAACTCCGTAGCGATCCTTTTCTCGCAACAGGAAGAACAAGCCGCTGCGAACTAGTGGATCGGTTGACTGAAGACCCGGCGTCGTCTGCGCGGTTTGAGTCTTTGCATAACGTTGCAGAGCTTGAATAGCGAGTGCGGTGGTTTCCACGCGTCCGGCGAGACCCCAGCCGTAGAAAGGCGTATTTGTTTCGAGCGCCCAATAAGTTGTGTCGCCTTCCGAGTGGGCCAGCGTTCGAAGTCTTGCGGTGGCCCGCGTTGCGCCTTGCTTCTCACCGGCATCCAACGCCGCCAGCGCATAGGACGCGATCAAATAAGGCTCGTCTATCGTTTCAATCTTCGTCGAGAGATATGCGAGCGCGCGTTGTAGTTCGAGTGAGACTGGCTTGGCAGACTGCGCTTTAGCGGTAGACGTGCCATCGGGCTTTGCCGAAGGCTCAGTCATCGCGAGCACGCGTGCGACGAAGGCAGTCAACAGCGCCGTTCTCCGCGCGTTCTCGGTCTGTCCGGAATAATACTCGTGTGCCGGCCAAGTCCCGTCCGCGCGTTGCTGCTTCATGAGCCATTGGCGCGCCTCTTTGACAACGTTGTCGTCCACCGAAACAAACTCGGCGGCGTCGTGAAGAAAGCGCAGCGCATAAGCGGTCAGCGCGAGATCCGCTTCGCCGCGCCCCCAGTAAGAGAAGCCGCCGTCTTCCGTGCGGTAGTTGAGCAAGCGTTGATAACCAAGCTCAGCGTAGCGTTGGGCCTTCATGCCAACGCGCGAATCAGTTGGGAACTGCTTGTTGCGACGCAACAACAGCAGGCTCGGATAGGTTGAGGAAATTGTTTGCTCGCCGCAGCCATGCGGCCGTTCGAGAATGCCCTCAATGCTCTCGACGACGTGGGCCATCAGGCTCGGATAAATTTTCAACTCCGCCTGCGTCGAGCCGGGAATCACGGCAGCGGGAAGATTCACGTCCAGCGTAGCCTGGTCGGCTAACACGTCGCTGGCAGTTTGCGTCTTTTCCTCGCCGTCGGGATGCACCGTTACCGGCTTTTCAATCGCATCGCTTGCTTCCAGGCCGCGGACTGTGATGCGTTGCCTACCATCTTTCACTGATGCCACCGCCTGCAACTCAAACGTCTGCCGCGCGGCGTCACCGGCGGGTACATTCGCGCTCTGGTGTGCCGGTCCCTGAAGCGTGAACCAACTCTCCGGTTTGATTTCCAGATCGACTGTTTGCGCGCGTTCGAGATAGTTTCTGAGCACTACAGGCAGCGAGATTCGATCGCCTTCGGTGAGCACGCGCGGCGGATCGTGTTCTACAAAGAAAGGCTGAAACGCTTTAATTTCCGTTTCCGCCGTTCCGATCTCGCCATCTTCAGTCGAACCAATCACTGACATCTTCCAGGTAGTAATGTTGTCAGCGAGCTTGAACTTCAACTGCGCTCGACCACGACTGTCAGTCTCAAGCGACGGCTGCCAGACGAGTGTTTCGGGAAAGTATTCTCGGAGCCGCGGCGTGGTGAGTTGAATGTGTTGACCGACAGAAACGCGCGTCCGGCCTTCTGTAACAAGGCTGCTGACCTGAGACGAGCTCATATTAATGCTGCCGTCTGATTCGGCCGTCACGTTAACTGTTTCAGTGATCGCGCCCGCCTCCAACTTAAGATCTACCATCGTGATGTTGGACGAACTGACCGGAACCTCAGTTACTATCGCCGACTTGAAACCCGAAGCATCGCAACGCAAGTTGTAGAAACCGACTGGCAGGTTGCGCAGAATGAATTTCCCCGCATCATCAGTCGTAGTCTCAAACTCCAGCGACGAATCTTTCAGCGTTGCTGTAATTTTGGCGTTTGCCACTACGGCGCCAATGGGATCCGTGACGGTGCCGGTGATTGCTCCCTTGGGGCCCGAAAAAAAGATCTGTTTCGGTGGCGCCAACTCACCGCGGCTGGATACTTCTCCCGTTAGCTGAGAAAAAGCCGCGACGTTAAAGTCGTCTGGTGTTCCCTCCATGCCGTCTTCGCCGCCGCTGCGCAGGTGAATGGAATCGATCTGTTGCGTGACCGGAGTAAGCTCCGTGCGCTCTTTCGCTTGCTGGCCGTAGGTTGCGAAGGTTTGAATGACCGCCCGGTTCGCATACCGGGATTCACTCTGGAAGACTGCGTAATAGCGATGGCCCCAGGGATCGGTTAGTTTGTCCGGCGCGATAGCCGCGGCGGCAAACACGCGCTGCAACTGACTATCATCGTGCGGCAGGCTCTTGCTGTTTTCGAAATATTCGCTGAGCGCTTTCTCAATCCGGGCGCGTGTTTCGATCAGATAATCGACGCTCGCAAGCCAGATTGTGAAGTCGTCTGATTTCGGATCATCGTCATTGAAGCGCTTGTCCGGTCCGCTACTGCGGACGGTCACGTTGAATCTGTTCTGCCTGGTTGTGAAGCTGAGGTCGTAAGCTTGTCCCCACGGATCGCGTAGTAAATCAAGGTTGATTCCTTCAGACTGCAACTCCGCTTTTAGCGTGCCAGCATCGCGAATGAAGCCGCCGGTGCGCGCGTGAAAATTTTCTACCGCGCGATTGATTGCCTCCCCGGTGAAGCGAAAGTAGGCACGGGTGAGATGACTGACGGGAAAATCATCCTTGGTAGCGAAGTGCTTGTCCGGCCCGGCGCTAATGATGTCGAGCACGCTGTCGTCACGGACCACCGAGAAAACCTCGCGATAGGGTGTCCCCCACGGGTCTCTTAGCTGGTCGAAGTCTGTGCCTGACTCAAACAGCAGACGACGGAGTGCTTCGCCGGTTGTGGGGTAGATGCCGCCGTTCTTGTAACGAGTCTCAAACAGATCGCCCAGAGGTTTCATCTGTCGATTAGTAAGATCTGCAAACACGCTCGCGTGATTTGCCTCAAACTCCTCAGCGTCGAAAAACTCAGGCGCGTCCGCGCTGGTCCCGAGAAGCATCTCGGCGACCAGATCGATTGCCTCGGGCAGTGGCTTCGCGAGATCGATCCGCGACAAGTCTTTGAGCGTGATGCCTCCCACCTGATTGTCATACCCGCGCCATTGACTGAAGCAGCCATAAAAACCAAATTGACCGCTAAACTCCTGGTCAGTACGCGCCCGCTCCTCCACTGCCCGATCGAAAATGACGACGCCGAGCGCGCTGTTTGCCGGCCGACCATCGGGAGTTGAGACATGAAAGTCGACGGTTGCGTCCTCGCCCGGCTTGTAGTCGGCGTGGTCCAAACGGAAGTTGAGCTTAAGATCGCGATCCCGTGGAAAGAGGACCGTGCGGGAGCTGAACGGGAAGTCGTAACGACTGGAACTTTCGGGAGTTCTCGAGTAGGCAGAAATACTGACTTCATTCTGAAACTCCGGCCGATAACGCACCGTGAATGTCGCGGCCCCGTTGTGCAACGGCACATACCGCGACTCGAGAATGTTTGATTCACGCGCAACGTCAACGATCATGTTCAGGTCAGGCTTGCTCGCAGTGATGCTGACCTTGATCATTTCACCGGGACGATAGAGAGCTTTATCAGTTTCAACTCGAACGACGGGCACATTCCGGTAGTAGAACGACTCGGTGTGGTGCCCGGTCTCGCCGGCGTTATCACGAGCAGTTAAGGTAACGGATGGAGAGTAGTAGTTGGATGAATCGAAGTTTGGCAGTTTCAGATCAGTCACCTTGGCTATGCCATACTTGTTCGTGCGGATCGTTTTCAGGACCGGCGTGGCGTTGTGGGTCGAGTTGAAATCGCTGATCGACACTTCGCAGGGAGCCGGGGTGCCATCAGCGTAAGACGTGGCCAGATAAAACTGGATCGGAAAGCCGCTTGTCTGCCGGTAACGCCCCTCGGCTACGTAGATGTGAATCGCATCCCTGGTTACGCGCAGATCGAATCGTCGCTGTTCGGTGCGGTTGGTTGACGGGTCAGTAAAGTAAGCCGCGTAATGCAGATCGGTAAAGCGGGAGTATTCTTCGCTCGCAAGTTCTTCGTGGTCCTCCTGCAAATCAATGTGAGCCACGAAGCGTCCAGCGGCGTCGGTCTCTCCTTCATGATTGTCACCAGCTTTTACGTCCCACTTCTGTTCGCGAAAATTCCATTCGCGATCTTCTTCCCGGACCACACGCACGTGTCCGCGTTTCACCGGCTGCCCAAACAGATAGTCGGCCTTTACTTCGACGTCCGCATTCTGTTGCGGGAGATAATAGGAGCGATCCGTTTTTACGCTCACCGTAAAGTTTGGCAGATCGTAGCGGCTGATCTTGACCGTCTGGTAGCCTTGTGAATTGCTATAGGTCTCGTCATCCATCTCAACATTAATGCCGTAACCACCGAGGCGCGTATTTTCCGGAATGGTCCAGTCGGCACTGGCGACCCCGAAACGGGAGGTGGTCAGGTTTGTTTCAAAGACGGTCGTGTTTTCGGGGTCGGTTATCTTTAAGGTCGCTTCGGCATTCGCGGCCGCATGGTTTGTGGAATCGAAAACCAACGCCCGCACGTGCAGCGACTGTCCGGGCTGATAGATAGGCTTGTCCGTCGTCACCATGATCCGCGCATTCTCGTTTACCTCGATATCGCCGCTGGTTTCCCGTGTATAGCCGCCGTGCCGCGCCGTAACCTTCAGCTCGCCTTCGTCTGCACTGAATTTCGCGGGAATATTCAGGGCAACGAGAGCATAGCCGTCGGCGTTGGTGACGCCAGACGCTTTGAGCGTGGCGCCCGGCTCGTCGTCGTCCAGTTTCAGCTCGACGTCTACGCTGACATCCTTCACGGGCTTCGCAGTTAGCGGATGAAAAGCGCGAACGTGTACGTAGTGGTGGGCGCCGCGGTGCGTATGGCGCGGCGCGCTGACTTCCAGGAAAAAAATGTCGGGAGTGTCAATCTCTGAAAGTGAAATGACACCGCTGGCCGCGGCGGGAGGGAAGGTGGCCCCCGGGTTTGGCTCGATGCGATAACGCAACCGGTACCAAACCAGCGTTTGGTCATCGTCTTTATTGAGCCCGCGACCCGGGAGCGTCAGCGGAATCGATAACTTGTTTAGGCCGGGCGCCAGCGTTAGCACGCGAACGGCGAGACCGCGCGTGTCGTCGTCCGGATCGAGGAGTTCTAACTTTAGTTGAACGGAAAGATTTTGATTTGCGGGATTGACGACCTCCAGCGAGACGATCGTCTGGTCCTGAATTAGAAACCTGGTTGCTGGTTCATCGACTGTCAGACCGCTATTGGCGGCCGACAACTGAACGAAGACCAGCGCGAAGGAAAGGCACAAGAGAGAGAGAAGCCAGCTGCGGCTCATGGCGGCCTCCTAAAAACTTTTTTAAGAAAGACACACTGCGAGCCTGGGGAGAAACTCATTCGTTTCACCGATTGTTCTTACTGCCTGACTTTGAATTTGAACTGTGAGCCTGGGGAGAAGCCTTCAGATTTCGACGGTGTGATGCGCGAGAGTTGCCGCGTGGTTGTCAAAAATTCGTAAGCGGCTGCGAAATTTTGGAAGTACCCGGAAAGACAAAATAATAAATAGTGACGGGTAAAAAGTGACAAGTGACAAGCACCGGCCTCGATTATTGAATTCTTGTCACTCGTCACTGGTCACTTGTCACTGCTTTTCAGCGGCTGAGCGCGCCCGCGATCGTTGCCGCCACGCGTGCGTTGTTTTCCAGCAGGGCGACGTTGGCTTTTAGCGTTGCGCCTTCACTCGCCTGGGCCATGTGTGACAGAAGAAACGGTGTCAGCTCCCGGCCCGCGACTTGTTGGCTTTCCGCTTCCAGCAGCGCGGCATTGAGTGCACGCTCGAGGCTGGCGGCCGGAACTTCAAACTCCTCCGGCACTGGAACGGTAACCAGCAAAGCGCGTTCGATCCATAACGCCTGTTGAGCGCGAAAAACTTGCGCGACTTCCGTCGGCGAGTCAACCCGAAGATCTACCGGCAAGCCACTGCGGCGCGAATAGAATGCCGGCAGCTCATCGCACTGATAACCGACGACGGTGATGCCGTAAGTTTCCAACCACTCGCGCGTCGCTGCCAGATCCAAAACTATCTTTGCGCCGGAACAGACGACAATCAGCGGCGTGGTTGCGAGCGCCGGCAAATCCGCCGAAACGTCGGGCAATGGACCACGATGAACGCCGCCGATGCCGCCGGTGGCAAATACCTTGATGCCGGCGCGTTGGGCAATCCAGCTCGTGGAAGCGACGGTGGTGGCGCCGTGCCACTTTTGCGCGACGGCTATCGGCAGATCGCGAATGCTGACTTTCTTGATATCTTCGTACCTGGCCACGAATTGAATCTGTTCAGCACTGAGCCCAACCGAAAGGCGGCCGTCGAGGATGGCGATGGTCGCGGGCAAGGCGCCCGCGTCGCGAACGATCTGCTCCAGGCGCTGCGTGATTTCAAGATTTTGCGGTCGCGGCAGGCCGTGGGCGATTACGGTTGACTCCAAGGCGACGACCGGCTTGTTAGCGGCAAGTGCGGCCTCCACTTCAGCGCTACATCCAAAAAGATTGGAGTCTATCATTTGCTGCGGTATTCACTTTCGCTTTGTGGCTTTGCCACCTTCCGTGCGGAAAGGCTATGCCTTTCCGTAGTTCCTTCTACCTTTGAGGCTGCGCCTCAAATTGGACCGAGGCGAAGCCTCAAGTATTAAGAAAGCTGAACGGAAAGGCAGAAGCCTTTCCGCACGGAAGGCGGCAAAGCCGCATGACGGCTCAGGAAGGCCGGCTTGCCGCCGCTCTTTTCAGTTGCAATATAAACACTGTCCCGCCGCCGTCCAGTTTCTCCCACGAGATCTCCGCATCGATCAAGCTGGCGCGGGCGCGCATGTTTGCGAGGCCGCGTCCGGCCAGATTTTTCTGCTCGCCGGGATCAAAGTCTCGGCCGTTGTCTTGCAGTTGCAGAAGAAAATCACCATCCGGAGCTGCCTTGACTGTCATCTTCACCTGCGTTGCGCCCGCGTGTCGCCAGATATTGCTCACTGCCTCCTGCACCATCCGATAGATCTGCATTTGCACGTTCGTCGGCAGTTGCGCATGTTCTTCCAACGACTCGTCGCAAACAAATTCATATTCAAATCTTTTGTCCGCCGGCGCGTCCTGCACCGCATGCGACAGGGCAAACTCCAACGCCGCCGCGAAGCCGACATTCTGTAGCACCGATGGACTCAAGTCTTCACAAATCCGGCGTACCTCCTGCGAGATCGACTCGATCTCTGTGCGCAATACGGCCGGATCAAGTTGCTCGCCGCTGGTCGCGTTGCCGTTTGCCGGCAACTGATCGCTTAACAGGAGTAGGTGACGTAAATCAGCGAGCGTCTGGTCGTGCAGGTCGCGCGCAATACGTCGACGTTCGCGTTCCGCTTCATTCGCGAGATTCAAACGCGCATCGGCGAGCTCGTTATTTGCGTCGACGAGCGCGGCGCTGGTCCGTGCAATGCGCCGCCTTTCCAAAATTGCCCAGAGCAATGCCAACAGCGCCAGCGCCAACAGGATCGCCAGCGCGGTTGAAGTCCAGGGGAAAGGCGCGCGGGCAATACTCAACTCAAACGACAACGGCTCCGAAGCCACCAGATCTTTGCTGAACGCGCGCGCCGTCACGCGATATTTGCCGGGGCTGAGTCCCTCGATCGCAAATTGCGATTCGCGCGAAAGCTTCTGCTTGATAATGGCATTCTTGCTGTCCAGCAGCGTGAAGGCATATTGAAACTGTTCCGGAAAAGTGCGACTGCTGATTGCGGCGACCTCGAAAAGCAAACTGTTTTGCGGATACTCGAGACTGAGGCCGGTAGCCAACTCCGAGGGTGAGTGTACGCGTTTGCTGATGACGCGCGATGCATAAAGGGTTGGAGTTATGCGTCCGGGCTGGTAGCGAGCGACGCCGCGGCTGGTGCCGATCAAAAGTTGATCGTTGCCCTGCGCATCGCGCAGCGGTAAGACCGCAAACACGCTTTGCGAAGGCAGTCCCTGTTCGGCGTCAAACTGCGAAACGATCGCGCCGAAATTTTCATCCCAGCGGATCTTCAACATGCCGCTGTCAGTGGTTGCGAACCACGCTTCGATATTATTGCCATTGCGATTTGCAAACACCGAGCGCGCGTCCACGTCTGCAGCCGCAAGCACGCAAGTCGCGCCGGGCCGGCAAACAAAGACTCCACGGCTGGTCGCGAACCACAATGTGCCATCGTTGCTGCGGTCAATCGCTCTCACGCCACTGTTTTTCAAAGGCGCAAATTCCGTGTCAACTTCAGTTTGGTGTCCATCGAAGACGTAAGTGTCGTCGCGAATAGTTCCGATCAACAGGCGGGCTTCTCCGTCTGCATAAAGACTCATCACTTCGCGCTCTTGCGCTGTTGCGTCGGCATTAGTAGGCCAAATCAGGCGCGCGCGCGAACCTTCAATTCGTTCAATGCCGCGTCCATAACTCGCGATATAGATGTTTCCCTGGAACGAAGCAATCGCGCGCACGTTGCCCGGAGCATCAACCTCGCCTGAGCCGGTTTCGAGCCTATTGAATTTTTCGTCTTTGATACCGGCGCCTGGTCCACTGCGCTGACCGCTATAGAATCCGCCGGCTGCGCCTACCAGCAAATGGCCGCCGGCATCTTCCGCCAGCGCGTAGATAGTATTTCGCGCCAGACTGACGACCGGACGCCAGGTGGCCGCCGTTTGGTCGTAAACAAAAAGGCCCTGATTCGTACCGCAGAGTAAATAGCCGTCGGAAGTTTGATAAAGCACGCGGACGAAATTGCTCTGCGGGTTACCGCCAACCGGTTCCACTCGGGGCGCGTTTGGATCGTAGCGACAAACTCCGCGATCGGTGCCAAACCAGATCACGTCTTCGCGATCCTGAAAGATTGCGTAGACATGGTCTGAACGCAGACCGCCGGCCGTGCCGTCAAACGTGAATCGCTGCGCCTTCCTGCCTTCGGAAAAAAGAAACACGCCCCGCCCGTCTGTAGCTGCCCAAACGTCCTGGCCGATCGTGCGTACGTCGGTGACCGTTCCGGTTTGTGTTTCATTTCTACTTAATTTGGCTAGGCCTGGTCCACTCAGTGTTCCGGGTTCGTCTTTCTTGACGCGCGTTCCCAGCCAAAGCTTCCCGCTCAAATCGCTGCTCAAAGCGCGCACGAAAAACACCGCCGGATGCGTCTCAATTTCCCGCGCCAGGCCGTCTTCGATTGCCAGCACGCCACGGCTCAGCGATCCCACGTAGAGCTTGTCATTGAGCAGCACCAGACTCGTCAGCACCAGAGGTCCGACGTGTTCCCGGTCAGCACTCTGCAAAGGCTGCGTCAGCAGCGACTTCGTTTGCACCGAGCCGTCGGGTTCCGTGCGACATTCAAAAACGTTTCCTTGTCCGGTTGTCATCAAGACGCGGCCACGTTCGGGCGCGATAATGGCCGTGACGGGCTGGCCGGCAGTTTCCTTTATCACTTCGAAGCGACCCCAAATCATGCGCGCCGCCCCTCCCTCGGTGCCAATCCACAACGCGCCCGTCTGGTCGCTTTGCAAAGCCAGGATGCGACTCGAAGACAAACCGCTTATCGCCATCGTCTGCGTACGGCGGCCGTCGAATTTTGCCAATCCCGCTTCGGTGCCAAACCACATCGAGGCGTCGGACCCTTGCGCGATCGCGTGCACGCGATCAGAAGGCAGGCCGTGAAAAAGTGTGACCGCGCCCCATTGATGCAGACCGGTTACCGGCGTTGGAGATGGCGAAGGAGACGGCGAGGGCGAAGGCGACGGCGACGGCGACGGATTCGGACCTTCAGGCGTTTGCGAGGAGGCAGGAGCAGGCGGCAGGAGCAGGAAAACAGAGAAGGCCAAAAGCACAAGGCAGACGACGGAAAAGGAAACGCGTGACGTGAGGCAGACGGCGGGGGCAAGCCCACCTTCCCAACCCCGAGCTTGACGACTTGAGTTGCTAGTTCCTGATCGAAAGGCTTTCAAAGTTGGAGTTATCGTGCCGATGAGAGACTCTCAGGTTGGGAAGGTGGGCTTGCCCCGCCCTCCCAAATGATCGGGCTACTGCCCCGGATATCGGATTGCTTGTCACTCGGGTTAGGTTTGTTGTCCCGTCACCTGGTTTTCTTGTCTCGCTTCTGTTCGTCTAAGTAGCGCTTGCGATCGCGTTCGATCCAGGCCTCTTGCTCCTGCGCGGCTTTTTCCAGTTCATCGTTATTCAGCAGCCCGCGGCGCAACGCTTCAAAGAAGGCGCGCGTGCGTACATTGTAGGCGAGCTTTTCGTAAGCCTCGTGTTCAGTGCCTTCAGCCATTGACACGAAAAGTTTTTCGTAGAGTGTTGCCAAACGGCTCTCGACGCCGCGCAAACTCAAGCTGCACTTGCGCGCAATCGCCCAGTTTGATAATCCGAGCGCGAGATAGTAAAGCGCCTCTGATTCAAACTCCGTGAGCAGTGGCCGCTTGAACGAATCCTTGAAGGCCGGATCGATCATGTCCGCGCCGTCTTCGAGCACGGCGGCGACGAAGCGCAGAAAGCGCGACTCGGGATTGTTCTTGTGAATGAAACCGTAGGCAGGCGGCGGATCGACTGACTTCACAATCTTGCGAATCTCGTTGATGTAGATTTCGTGGGGAAACTGCGTCCAGAAAATGATGCGCGCTGAAGGGAACTCACGCCAAATAGCGCGCGCCGCTTTCACGCCGGAAAGCTTGGGCATCTGAATGTCGAGGATGCAAACCTCGGGCTGATGCTCCAGCGCCAGCTTCACAGTCACTTCGCCGTCAGCGGCTTCGACGATGGGCGCGTGCGAGGGGAACTCCTTTTCCAGAATCTCGCGCAGGTAGTGGCGTTGGGCCACATTGTCTTCGGCGATCAGGATAGACATGCGACTGATGATAGCTTGAAAGTGCCGATGCCGGTAATGTGGCTTGCCACACTGGGCGCTGGGAGCGCAGGCATCCTGCCTGCAATGAGCGCCGCAGGCGCGAACGTATGCTGGCGAATCCGAATCGACGGGCGAGACTGCGTCTCGCCATCGCAGGCAGGATGCCTGCGCTCCCAGCTATGCCTTCGGCGCTAACTTGACGACCGCGCCGCTTCTTTGCACTATGGCGCTGCTATTTCTCCCTGCACGAAAACATTCCTTGAAAGGCGCATCATGTATCTGCGAAAGATTTTTGCCGCGGTAGTTGTCTGTTTGTTAGTGGTTACATCTTTGTATTCGTTTACGAAACCGGCCGGGGCAACAAATAAGAGTTCACCTGATCCGGCAGCCGGGCATAGCGCTGGGTCAACATCTGTTCCTGCCGAACCGCGCGATGAAAAGCTCTGGAAGCGGGCGCTCGAGATTCATCGCAAGGCAATCGTTATCGACACGCACAACGATGTGACGACGCCGATGACCAACGACGACTACGATCTCAGCGGCCCGCCGCCAGTGCCTTATCGCACTAGCATCGAACGTATGAAGCAGGGTGGACTGACGGCCGAATTCTTTTCACTTTACGTCCGGCCCTGGTATGTAGCGCACGGCGGAGCAGCGCGCCGCACGCTGGACATGATCGATTCGGTTTATCGTGCGGCTGAGCGCCATCCAAACGATCTGATGTTGGCCACTTCGCCCGCCGACATTCGCCGCGCCAAGAAGCAAAAGAAGATTGCCGCGTTGCTGGGCATCGAGGGTGGTCATGCGATCGAGAATTCGCTCGCCACGTTGCGCGAGTTTCACCGGCTGGGCGTGCGTTACATGACGCTGACCTGGAACAACACCAACGATTGGGCCGACGCGGCCCGCGGCGAGCCAAAACACCATGGCCTGACGCCTTTTGGCGAAGAGGTTGTGCGCGAGATGAACCGGCTGGGAATGCTGGTGGATGTCTCGCATGTTTCCGACGAAACAATGAGCGACGCGCTTGACGTGTCGAAGGCGCCAATCATCGCTTCGCATTCCTCGGCGCGAGCGCTGAGTAATGTCCCGCGAAATATTCCTGACGATCTCTTGCGGCGTATTGCGAAGAATGGCGGCGTGGTGCAGGTGAATTTCTACAGCGTCTTTGTTGACGCAGCGACAGTGTCGCCGCAAAGTGAGGCCCGAGATCGCCGCCTGAAAGCACAGCAGGATGCGCTAAACGAAAAATATAAGGACGATCCGGAACGATTGGCCGAGGAAGGCGACAAACTCGAAGCCGCCAATCCGTTGCCGCCGCTGCCGATCTCAAAATTGATCGATCATATCGATCACATCGTGAAGGTGGCAGGCATCGATCATGTCGGCATTGGGGCTGACTTTGACGGCGCAGTCGATATGCCTGAAGGAGCGCAGGACGTTTCGATGCTGCCGAACATCACTTACGAACTTTTGAAACGCGGCTACAGCGAGCAGGACATTCGTAAGATTCTGGGCGAGAACTTCCTGCGCGTGTTTGCGGAAGTCGAGCGCGTTGGGCGCAACTCAAGTAAGTCGATCAGCGGCGCTGGCAGCTTGCGCCGAATCGGGAAATAACGATCCGCAGATTACACAGATTACGCAGACAGAGACAGCCAAGCTGTGGTCGCACCCAGCCATTCGAGTAGTTCAGAGTTCAAGCTTCAGCTTGTCCTTTACCAAAGAGCAAACTAAAGTTTGAACTCTGAACTGCTTGTGAGGACTTCGGAGGTTGAATCTGCGGATAGAAATATGAAGCCAGCCGGAATTTACATTCACATACCCTTCTGCCGTTCGCGCTGTTCGTATTGCGATTTCGCCACCGGAATGTATAGCGCTGCGATGGCCGAGCGCTACGTTCTTAGTTTGGTTAACGAAATCAAATCCTGGCGCGAGGTTGATCCGCCCGAACCCGTCGATACGATCTATTTTGGCGGCGGCACGCCCTCGCTGCTTTTGCCGGCACAGTTGGAAACATTGCTGACCGCCGTGCACCAGCGATTTTCAGTTTCCGCTGACGCCGAAGTAACGATAGAGATCAATCCGGGTTCGGCTACTCCGGAAACCCTGGCGGAGTTTCGCGATCTCGGCATCAACCGCGCAAGTTTCGGCGCGCAAACTTTTGACGATGGAGAACTAGCGCGCCTGGGCCGTTCACACAGTGCAGACGATACGCGACGAACGTTTCGTTACTTACGTGACGCCGGCTTCGTTAACGTCAGCTTCGATCTGATTGCCGGACTTCCGGGACAGACGATGGCGGGCTGGCAACGAAACCTCGACGAAGCATTTGCGTTGCGACCTGAACACCTGTCCTTTTATCTGTTGGAGGTCCACCAGGGAACGCCGCTCGCAAGTCACATCAAGAGCGCGCTTCAGCCGCAGCCTGACGAGGACCTGGCCGCCGAGATGTATGCAGTGATGCTCGACCGCGCCGTGGCGGCCGGCTACGAGCATTACGAGATTTCGAATTTGTGTTTGCCGGGATATGAATCGCGGCATAACACAAAATACTGGACTGCGGCGCCTTATTACGGGTTTGGCTGTTCGGCGCACTCATACGATGGCGGCTGCCGGCGCTGGGCCAATGAACGTGAACTGGTTCGTTATCTGAAAATGATCGAGCGTGACGGCGCCGCGATTGTTTCTGAAACTCGATTGACGAAAGTCGAACGACAGGCAGAAGCTGTGTTTCTCGGGTTGAGGATGATGCAAGGCTTGAGCTTGAAAGAATATAGCCGGATGTTTGGGACAGAACTCGGCGCGCAACATGAAGACGATCTGGCGCGCTTTCGTGAAGCGGGCTTGATCGAATGTAGCGGCGATCTGCTCAAGCTCACACGGGCCGGCGCACTGCTCTCGAATGAAGTGTTCGCCGCGTTTGTTTAGAGTTGACCCAAGTTCACTTCGGATATTGTACGGCGTCGCTCAAGTAGTTCAGAGTTCAACCTTTAGGTTGTCCGGTTTCGCAAAGACAAGCTGAAGCTTGGACTCTGAACTGCTTGACGCGCGCCCCGACAAAATGAAGAAAAACTTGATCATTGCCATTGACGGCCCGTCAGGCGCCGGCAAGTCAACCCTCGGCCGCATGCTGGCGCGCGCGCTTAATCTGCTTTACATCGACACCGGATCGATGTATCGAGCCGTGGCGCTGGCGGTGATGGAATCGAGCATCAGCGCCAGCGACGATGTGGCGGTGGGTTCTTTGGCAGCCAGGATCGACATCGATTTGCGGGGCGATCCGGATTCGTTGCGGGTAACTCTCGGCGGTCGCGATGTCACCGAACAGATTCGCAGCGAAGAAGTAACTGATCTCTCCTCGATCATTTCAACTATTCCCGCCGTGCGCCGGGCAATGGTCGCGCGACAACGCGAAATGGGAGCACGCGGCGCCGTGCTCAATGGTCGCGACATCGGCACGGTAGTTTTTCCTGACGCTGACGTGAAGTTTTTCCTGACGGCGTTGCCGCAGGCGCGGGCCGAAAGACGCTTCAACGAAGAACGGGCACAGGATCCCCATGTTAGCTTCGAAGAGACTTTCGCCGACATGACCGAAAGGGACGCCCGCGATACCACGCGCGCCGATTCGCCGCTCACGGTTGCCGCGGATGCGATCGTCGTCGACTCGACGGGACTTTCGATCGAGGAAGTCTTTCAACAAATGATGGCCGCTGTTCAGGAAAAGACAAGCCACCGAGACGCGGAGACGCTGGGATGAAAACCATGAAGTCGTTTGGATTCTCATTCAAGTCTGAGCCGATCTGGATGCTGGTTTTGTCGCTCGGGCCAGCAGTTTTAGTCCTTGTTATTGTCTTGTTCTTCGTACTGGTTCTGAAGACCGACCACTGAGTAATTTGACGTTTTCTCTGTGCAACCTTTGTGTCCTCTGTGTCTCTGTGGTGAGTAATGGCCAATAGGATTCACCACAGAGGCACAGAGAACATGGAGAACGCACAGAGATTAATTCAAACTGCGACACTACTCGAAATTCATTCATGTTTACTGGAATAATCGAAGAACTAGGATGCGTGCGAAGCGTCGAGCAGCGCGGCGAGAATGCGCGCATGGTGATTGAGGCTCATCTGGTCACTGAAGACATCCACGAAGGCGACTCGATTGCCGTCAACGGAGTTTGCCTGACGGCGCTTGACGTGAGCGCGAGCTCTTTTGCCGCGGACGTATCGCGCGAGACATTAGATAAATCAACACTCGGCCGCCTGCAACCCGGCGCGCCGGTGAATCTCGAGCGTTCCGTTACGCCTGTCACGCGACTCGGCGGGCATCTGGTCCAGGGCCACGTCGATGCGCGCGGAAAATTTCTCGGCGCAACAGACCTCGGCGGCTCCTGGACCGTGTGCATTGCTTACCCGCTCGAGATCGCGCGTTATCTGGTTTTCAAAGGTTCAGTCGCGGTGGAAGGAATTAGTCTGACCATAGCCGAGCTGACCGACGACTACTTCGAGGTTGCCATCATTCCCAAGACCTGGGAGGTGACCAACTTTTCTCACCTTCGAGCGGGCGATGACGTAAACCTTGAGGTTGACGTGATCGCCAAGTATGTCGAAAAAATTCTCGGCGAGCGTGGTTAAGTCATCTCTTCACCCTTCGATTGATCGGCAGTCGCTATGGTCGAAAAACCGAGGGCTTTTGGGTTAACATGGCCTTCGCGAGTTCAAATCTCAGATTTGAGATCTCAGATCGCAAAATTTATGGCTTTTACCTCAATTGAAGACGCTGTCGCCGAAATTCGCGAAGGGCGCATGATCATTATCGTCGACGACGAGGATCGCGAGAACGAAGGCGACCTGGTCTGCGCGGCGGAGAAGACAACGCCCGAGATCATCAACTTCATGGCCCGCCATGCGCGCGGCTTGATTTGCCTGCCGCTCACTGAAGAGCGCTGCGATGAGTTGCATCTCACCACGCAGGTGGCCGACAACACTTCTTTTCTTGGCACCGCCTTCACCGTCTCCATCGATGCGCGCAAGGGAGTGACCACCGGCATCTCCGCGTCGGATCGTGCGACGACGATTCAGGCTGCTGTCGATCCCCAAACGCGTCCGCAGGACTTAGCGCGACCCGGCCACGTTTTTCCGCTGCGCGCAAAAAAGGGCGGCGTGCTGGTTCGTCCCGGACAGACCGAAGCGAGTGTTGACATCGCGCGCATCGCCGATCTCTATCCTGCCGGCGTCATCTGCGAGATCATGAACGAAGACGGCACGATGGCCCGGCTGCCGGAGCTCAAGGAGTTTGCGCGCGTTCACAAGTTGAAAATGATCACGGTGGCTGATCTGGTCAGATATCGCATCAACAAAGAGACGCTGGTGAAGCGCGCCGTGGAGACCGACCTGCCGACCGTCTACGGACGCTTTCGCGCTATTGCTTTTGAAAACATCATCAACGGCGACGTGCACCTGGCGATGGTGATGGGTAATGTCAAAACAGAAGAACCGGTGCTCGTCAGAGTGCATACCGAAAATGTTACCTGCGACATGTTTGGCTCGCTTATAGACGACACCGGTTTTCAACTCCATACTGCCCTGGAAAAAATTTCCGCCGCCGGTCGGGGGGTGGTGCTTTACCTGCGCCAGCGCGAACACAGTCTTGACCTCGTGAATCAGTTGCGAACTTACGGGGTGATGCAGGAGAAAGGTGTTGGCAAACGTGAGGCGAGCCTGGAAACAGGTTACGGCGTTGACCGCGATTACGGAGTGGGCGCGCAAATACTTCATGACCTTGGCCTGCGTCGTATACAATTGCTGACGAACCATCCCCCCAAAGTCGCAGCTCTTGAAGGGTTCGCGCTTGAGGTTGTGGGCAATGTCCCGCTGGGCCAGCCCGCGCACCTCAAAGATTCGCCGGACGAAGGAAAACAATCGGTGCCGGAAGATACAGAGCAACCTGAATCGCGGATCTGAGATCTCAAATCTGAAATCCGAAATCTCAGATCTCGGTCTGAAATCAGATCTCAGACTTTCAAGAGCTCATTTAAGTTTCGGGGATTCCCTCTCCCATTTATGAACTAAACTACCGACCCCGGCGCGCGCTGTTCGCGTAGCGACGCGGGTTAAGGCCGTGATGACAGCGCCAGGCGCGGCTGCTTGTTATGAGTGTAGACGATAAAGATAACGGCTCGGGCAAGGATCCCGCGGGTTCTGTTGACCCCCGGGATTCGGGGGAAGCGAAGGACTCGTCTTCCCGTGAGGCTCCTGTTCCGCCAGGCGAGAAGCAGGCCATCACCGATGCCTTACTGTCCACCTCCCACGAGCCGCTGCCTCCACTCGCGGACGCGATAGCTGAGCGCGACGCCCAACGTCCGCATCCCGTAACACCGCAAGGTCGTCGCCGGAAGTTTATCAATCGCCGCAACCTGTTGATTGCTGCAACCGCCGCCGCCATTGGCATCGTCGCGCTGGTCCTGCTCGTCCTGATTGTTTATCGGCTTGGCTATGTTGACCGCTACGTCGCCGGTCAGATCAAAGATACGTTTGCGAAGTATGGAATTCGTGTGGAGATCAAAGATTTTCATGCAGGCTTTCCGCCCCAGACCGTGGAAATGACGGGACTCGAACTATACGACTCACAGACCGGCGATAAGCTCGGCAAGATTGATCGACTGCTGGCCACTGTGCGTGTTGAAGATCTTTACGCGCTGAATCTGAGGCGAAACATCAATCTCAAGGATCTCAAGATTGAAGGGCTCGAAGCCTGGATAACGTTTGACGAACAGGGCCGCTCGAATTTTCGCAACATACACATTCCTCCTCCGGAGCCCAATAAACGAATCCTGTTTGCCTATTCCACCGCTCACATTGAAATAAAGAGCGGCGTCATTCACTACGGCGATGTGCGTCACGAAATTTCCGGCGAGGCGCGTAACCTCACCGCGACCATTCAACCCGACGATCCGGCGGCTCCCGCGGAGAGCTGGATGAATACGGTCACGCTGGGTCTTTCAAATTCAACCTTCACTTACGATGGCCGGCCCATCAACAACATCGACGTCCAGGCGCACGGCCGCCTAAATCAGACGCGCGCTGAGATTCAGGAGTTGGTGCTGCGCTCGCCCGTTGCTGAAGCGCGGCTGACGGGAACGATGGACGACTGGCGCAATCTTCATTACCAGTTGAACATAACGTCGTCGGTTGATCTCACGCAGCTTTCCGACGTGCTTCATTCCGGCACGACGCTGCGCGGCACCGGCAATTTTGCCGGCGTAGTCTCCGGTCAGGGTGATAATTACAAAGTCGAAGGCAACATCAATTCCGACTCGCTGGCGGCCGACAATCTGCGCCTTCAGGGTCTGAACGTTACTGCCAGCGGATCGGGCCAGGGCAAAACCTACAACATCAACGGCAAGGCCGTCGCGGCGCTGCTGAGCGCGGGCGACTTTCAACTCAATAACGTCCAGCTCGTCGGCGGCGTCATGGGAACAGGCTCTGACTTTCACTGGATCGGCGAGTTGCGCGCGGCGGCTGAGAAGAGCTATGGCACAACGCTTACCGGCTTGATCCTGCAGGATGCACGCGCCGAGATGAATAACGGAGTGTTGACCGCCTCGTCCAGCCAGTTTGTCGCGAACAGCCTGACAACTTCCGGCGCCCGGGCAAATGGCGTCACCGCCTCCGATTTGAAGGTGCGCAGCGAGAACAATGTCACTACCGCCAGCGCCGCCAAAGTTAAAGCCGGAACGATTGTCGCTTCCGGCGCTAAAGTCAACGGCGTAACCGCCAATAATATCGACGTCGTCAGCCGCGACGGCGTGACGAGTGTGGTTGTTAAGGAGGTGCAGGTTGGCGCGACGAGCGCTTCGGGCGCGGAAATCGGCAACATCAATATTGCCGGCGTACGGCTCTCGCTGCGCGCCGGACGTACAGAAGGTTCGACCGCTGACATCAACGCCGGCACGGTGAAGCTTGCTGACGGCCACCTCGACAATGTCAAACTCGCGAAGCCCGTATTCGTCGTTGAGCCTTCTGGTCGTTATCGAGCCAGCGCTGACTTGAGTATTGGCGGCGGTGTGTTGGGCCAGATGAATATGGGCCGGGCGCGCGCCCAACTCGTAGCGACCGGCAGTGAAATACAACTCAACAATTTCACCGCCGACGTATTCAACGGCCGCGCCAACGGCAACGCGCGCATCGCGATTACTAAAGGCGGAACGTCTCACATTGCCGCGACGTTTGATCAAGTTGATGTTGCCGGACCGTTGACTGCCCTGGCCGGCTCGGCTGTGCCGTTGTCAGGCAGGGCCACCGGCAAGATTGACCTCGCCTTTCCCGGCACGGATTTCAAACAAGCTTCGGGCACACTGAATACCACCTTCACGGCGGAGGACGTGGCAACAGCTAATGGACGCGTTCCGCTTTCGGGCGTCGTGGCGCTGCGTGCGGACCATGGCTTGTTCAATATCGATCGCGTCGACTTGCAAACGACCGCCACGAAACTAAAAGCGACTGGACAGTTTTCATACTCCTCGGACTCAAATCTTCAGGTTGATCTCAATTCTTCAGACGCGTCGGAGTTGCAAACAGTTCTCATTTCGTCGGGCCTGCTGCCGGAAGTTGAAGAGCAAATGCGGACCTACGGTATCGAACTCGCCGGGCAGTTGGCCTTCAATGGAACGTTGCGAGGAAGACTCAGTGCGCCGGACATCGACGGGAAAGTTTCGCTGGGGACGCTGTTGGTCAATGGCAACGACCTCGGCTCTTTGTCGGCCTCGTTAAGAATGACTGACGCCGAGCTACGCATCGCTGACGGACGCCTGACGGAGAAAGACGGCGGCGGCATGCAGTTTACGCTGATCGCGCCGCGCACCGGCAAAGACAACACGACGTTTGAAGCGACGCTCGATCGCGTCAACGCCGGAAATCTGATTGCCGCACTACCGCTCAGCAAATCAACCCGCGCCCAACTTGCTGATACACAAGCCGACGCCTCCGGCCACATCAAAATAACCGGCATACCAAGCGCAATGGTTGGCGACGCCCAATTGCAATTCGGCCCCGGTCGTTTGGCCGGTGAACCGCTGGAAGCCCTGGTCGCGCACGCAACCTTTGCCGGATCAACCGTAACTATCAAAGACGTGGATGCACGGTTGACTGCCGGTCATATTTTCGCCAGCGGCACGTATGACACGACGAGCAAAGCATTTGATTTCGGAGGGCGTGCCGAGGGCGTGCAACTAAGCCGGCTCTTTGCGCTGACCAACCGACCCGGACTTCCGCCGGTCACCGGCATCGCCGACTTCAACGCGCAGGTGTCGGGCAACTTGTCGGAGAAGGATTTTTCCGCGTATCAAATTACGTTTGACGGTCAGGGCAGGGATGTAGTCGTCAACGGACGTCCGGCCGGCACGCTCGCCCTGATGGGCCGCACTGAAAACAAACAACTCAATATCACACTGACGACCGGACTCTTTGGTCCGCCGCAAACAATCGCGGCGCAAGTCAACCTGGGCAGCGAGAAGCTGGCCGCCAATCTTGAGACCACGCTCAACAACGCCGACCTTACCGGGCTGTTGAAAATGATTCTGCCGCAAACAACCGTGAAGATTTCCGGATTGGCAACCGGCACGCTCAAGGCAAGCGGCAATCTGCTGGACGAGGACGACAACTTTTCCACCGGCGGGTTACAGGGAACCGCAAACTTTACCAGTCTCAGTTTCAAAGTTGAAGACGTTCAACTCAATGCCGCTTCGCCGCTTATCGTGCGCTTCTCGCCCAACGAGGTCACCTTCGAGCAGACCCGCTTCACCGGCCCCGGCACCAACATTGTGTTAGCCGGAACGCTAGCCCTCGGGCCGGAAGGCAGAGAAAGTATGACCGCCGATGGCCAGCTCAACCTGAGGGTCTTGAACGGACTCAGTCCCGATGCATTTTTGTCGGGCACTGCCGAGGTCGCTGTCAGAGTAACGGGCACCTACGAACGGCCGCGACTTAACGGCACTGCCTCGGTCTCCGGAGGTTCAGTTTCACTGCTGCTCGGTAATGAACGTTGGACCATCAATAACCTGAACGCGCTGGTCCGCTTTACCGCCAACCAGGCGCAAATAGATTCGGCGACCGGAACGATGGGTGGCGGCCACATCTCGGCGACCGGCGGCGCCTTGCTCGAGGGTTTCACCGTTTCGCGCTTCCTCTTCAACATCCACGGCGACAGCGTCATCGTGCCGTTTCCCGAAAACTTCCGCACCACCGCTGACCTTGATCTCGAGATCAAAGGGACCGCGCGCGAGCAACTGATCGGCGGCGTGGTTAATGTGCGCCGCAGCGAATACACCGAGGACATCGAAATCGCCGACCTGATCAATTTCAGACGAGGACAATCGATCGAAGAGGGCGGCGAGATTGAGTTGACGCGCGCCGCCTTGTTTAGCGACTTGCGAGTGGAAGGCCGGAACGCGTTGGTAGTCAGAAACAATCTCGCGGATCTGGTGGGCTCAGTCTCGCTCGTGGTTAATGGACCAGTGAAGGATCCTTTAGTGAGCGGAAGGATCACCGCGACCAGCGGCACGCTCAACTTCCGCAACGATCGCTACGAGATAACGCGCGCCTTGATGGACTTGCCGCCGCAGCGACAGGCCGATCCGATCATAAACATTCAGGGCGAGACGCAGATTCGCGGCTATCGTGTGACCGTCGGTCTGAGCGGACCGCTCTCCCAGCCTCAGGCAATCATCAGTTCTGAACCGGCACTGCCGCAGGCTGATATTGTTTCGTTGATTACCACCGGCCAGCTTGCAACCGGCGACACCAGCACGTCGATACTTTCTCAATCCGGTTTGGGGACGGCGACGAGCCTGCTGACAGACGCGCTCATCAACGCGCCCGCGCAACGCGCGACGAGCAAACTTTTCGGCTTGAGCCGCTTTGAGATCAATCCGGTAATCGGCGGCGCCGGATCGACGCCGGCCGCGCGCTTGACGGTGGGGAAGAGAATCAACAAAGACCTGTCGGTCACCTATTCGACTAACGTTGCTTCCGATCCCAATCAGATCCTGGCCCTCGAGTATCGCGTTTCCGACCGGCTGTTTTTCATTGCGCAGTATGAACAGGCTTCGACGCGGAAGTTAACCACGCGCAACAACAATTTTAGTTTTGAGATTAGGTTCAGAAGACGGTTTTGAGTTGATGGGAACTTTGCGTGCCCCGACGACGATCCCTGTGGTTTGCGTGGTCCGTCGTTTCTATCTAATCGCAAGGGACGCAATCGACAGGCAAAGAAACGCAAAGGTTATGTCGTCACGGCTACTCGCAGCGGTTTCTCTGATCGCCACGATGCTGATCGCTCTGGTTAGCGTCGAGGCGCGTTCCACCTTTGCGGAATACGAAGGGCGGCTGATCACTTCAGTTGAAGTTACCTTCGAGGGTTCGCCTTCCGATCCAGCGGCTGAGGCCGAGTTTCTATCGATTATTCGAATCATTCCCAACACGGAATTCTCGGCCGTGGCCGTGCGCGATTCGTTGCAGGCGTTATTCGATTCTGAACGAGTGGCAAACGCGCGCGTGGAAGTTTTTGAGGCGGGCCCGGGCAAGAATGGGCCTCTTCGTCTGCGCTATGTGATTCAACGTCAGGTGCAGATTGGCGACGTCAAGTTTGAACTTACTCCGCCCACGGGCACCCCAATTGCCGAGGACGAGCTGCGCGGTCGTGTGAACCTGACGCAGCCCGGCACGCGTCTCTCCAAACAAATAATTACTCGCAACGCGGATGAGCTTCAGGTCTATCTGCGAGATCGCGGTTACTTCAATGCCGTCGTTGAACCGATCGAGCAACTGGATGCCAGCGGCACGCGCGCTACCGTCATTTATCGCATCGTGCCCGGCGAGCAGGCGCGGGTTGAGTCGTTCAATATTAATATCACCGGATTCGATCCGGCGCCCATTAAGCCGTTGCTCCTGCTTGCGCCGGGCGCGCCCTTCACGCGCGAAGCGCTCGCGTCAGACGTGAAGAAAATTCGGCAGGCAATAATCGACCAGGGCTATCTTTCGCCGTTGCTCGACGACGCGCGAGTGGAGCGCGACGCTGAGCGCAACGTGATTACCATCAACCTCAGTGGCGTGATTGGGCCAAAGGCTAGCGTACTCGTGCCGAATTTTCCGCTGAACGAGAAAACGGCCCGCGACCTTTTGCCGGTGAAGCGCGAAGGCAACATCGATCAGTCGGCCATTGTCGAGGGCGCGCGCCGGTTGCGTAATAAGTTACAGGAGGAGGGTTATTTCTTTGCCGAGGTGACGCCCGTGTGCACTGTGACGCCGCCGACGCCTGAGCTCGGCGAGAATGGCACAGCCGCAACCTGCGAGACTTTGAATCCGGAAAGTCTTAGCGGTCGCAGCGTCGAGATACGTTATGACATCGACCGCGGCCGCCGCTTCAAGCTTACCGACATCCGCATTACCGGCACGAATAAACTAAGTTACGCCGACGTTGCTGCGGACCTGAAAACTCAGAAGGCGAGCGCGCTGGGATTGATCCCATTTTTCGGCTATGGCCGTGGTTACACTAGTCTCACCTTGCTCGAACAGGACAAACGAACCATCAGAAACTACATGCGCGACCTCGGCTATCGACGCGCTGAGGTTGACGTGCTTCAGGGCGTTTCGATCAACGGTGAGAGTTTGATCATCACTTTTCACGTGAATGAGGGAGAGTTGACGCGAATTGCCGGCGTCGAGGTGCGCGGCAATAAGATTTATACCGACCAGCGATTGCGCGATGAGTTGAAAACTGTTATCGGCGCTCCTTACTCGCGCTCGCAGGCGCGCGCGGACGGTGAGCGCATGCTCGCGCTTTACGCGCGCGAAGGTTATGTGAGCGCGCAGATGGAGTTTTCGATTGTTGAGCTGCCGAAGAAAGGCGATGAGGAGCAGGTCAGGCTGATCTATTCGATCACTAATGAAGGCGACAAGGTTTTCATCAACCGCATTATCATTAATGGTGTGACCGGCAGCGCCAGGGTGCAAGCCACCAAGCGCGCGGCAATTTTGCGTGTGATTCCAATTGCCGAGGGCGACGTGCTGCGCTCAGATCGCATCGCCGATACCGAGCGCGAGCTTTATCTGACCGATGCTTACCGGCAAGTGATTATTCGCACGGAAGCCGCGGGAGAAACGGTGTCGGGTTTCAAGCAGCGCGATGTGATTATCGACGTGGAGGAAAAGAAGCCGCGCGTGATGGACTATGGCGGCGGCTATTCGACCGACACTGGCCCATTGGGATTGCTGGAGATTAGCAACGTTAATTTCATGAACAAGCTGCGGCAGGGCGCCATGCGACTCAGAGTCAGCCGGCAGCAGCAGATCCTGAGATTTGAATATTTGGATCCGCGTTTCAAGCGGTATGGCCAAAGACATTTTGCGCCGCTGGGACTATCGCTTCAGTACCAACGCGATTCGACAGTGACTCGTTTCTTCCGTTCGACGATTGACCGCGGCACCATGGGAATCGTCCAGCGACTCGACGACAAGGGAAACCCGCTTGACGAATTTGGTAAGAAGGTCAGGGAGCCGACGATCAATCGCTTTACCGCCGCCGTTGAGTCGCAGCGAATTCTTGACGAGAAAACGCATTCGGCAATCTTCGTTCGCTATAGTTATGAAGACGTGCGGCTCTTCAATCTTCAGAGCCTGCTCATCAAGCCGGTGTTGCAACCCGATCGCGTCGTGCGGCTCTCTCGATTTGGCGCTTCGTTTGTTCGCGACACGCGCGAAAGGTGCGAGCGTGGTTTGCTGGGCGCGGTTCGCAATCCCGATGAAGAGACGGGCGCACCCGGAGAAATCTGCCGCTACAATCAATTGGACGCCACGCGTGGCGCCTTCTTCAATGTCGATTACGCAGTGGCGCTGCGACAACTCGGCGGCAACATTTCCTTCAACCGGCTGCAGGCGACTTATCGTCGTTATTATAAAGTCAACGCTTTTCGTGGGACGGTGCTTGCCGGAAACGCGACGCTGGGCCTGGCGAATCTCTTTAACCCGCGCGATCGTGACGGCAACGGCAAGATTGATGAAATCGATCTCACTTTGCCGATCAGCGAGCGCTTCTTTTCCGGAGGCTCCACCACACTCCGCGGCTTTAGTTTCGAGGAAGCAGGTCCGCGACTGGCCATAATTCCGCAAGGCACATTCATCGATCAAAACAAGAAGCCAGTGGTCTTGAATCCGTTTACCGTTCCGGTTGGCGGCAATGCGCTGGCGATAGTGAATCTCGAAGCGCGCATCCCGTTGACCAGAGCGCTTCAGGCCGTTCCTTTTTATGATGGCGGCAACGTGTTTCGTCGCGTCGGCGATTTGTTTGGCAGGCACGACAACACGCCGCTGCCGGCCGGCGACGTGGTGGCGGCGATTAATGCCGCCAACCTGCGCGCTCATTGGGCCAACACCGTGGGCCTTGGCTTCAGAATTCAAACGCCATTCGGCGGCGCGCTGGCAGTAGACTATGGTTTCCTGTTGAACCCGCCGAATTTTCTGATTCCGCAACGTGGTCCAACCGGCCAACCCGACGACTTCAACGGCACGCCGGCAATCTATCGTCTGAAGCGAACGCAGCTACACTTCAGGTTTACGCAAACGTTCTAAAGGCAGTGAGCAGTAAGCAGTGAGCAGTAAGCAGTGAGCAGTGAGCAGTAGGAGCAAGTGATAGGATGATTCATAAAACAACATCAATCGACTACCGGAACCGATTCGTGCAGTCTGCCGTCTGCCGTCTGCTCCTGCTCTTTTTGCTGCTCACTGCTCACTGCTCACTGCTCACTGGCGCCGCCAGCGCCCAACAGGTCGTCGACAAGATGGTCGAAACCGTAAACGCCGGCGTCATTCCTGATTGCCGCCAGGTTTGTTTGATAACTTATTCCGATCTACTCTGGCAGTTGGCGCTGCAACCGAACACGCCATTGGAGAATCCGACTTCAGTTGACCTCAACCGCGCTTTGCATTTGATTACCGACCAGCGGCTGATCCTTCAGGAGGCGGAGAAGCTGCCCTCAATCGCGCCCACTTCCGAAGAGGTGAAGACCGCGCGCGATGAATTAGTGAAGTTGTTTCCTTCACAGGCAGAATTTCAGGAACGCCTCCAGCGCGTAGGCTTAACGGCCGATAAACTCGACCAGATCCTGGAGCAGCGCGTCAGGATTGAGAAGTACCTTGACTTCCGTTTTCGCAACTTCGTCGTGATTACGCAAAAGGAAATCGCCGATTACTACAAGGACGTCTACGTGCCGCGTCTCAAGACGCGCGCGCCCGGTAAGATTGTGCCCACGCTTGATGAAGCGCGCGCCGAAATTGAAAACATACTCACTGAAGCGAAGATTGAATCCGACACGGATGCCTTCCTGGATAACCTCCGCGAGCGCGCCGAGATCCTCGTCCTGAATCCGGTCTAAGCCCAACGTCCAACGTCCAATGTCCAATGTCCAATGTCCAGCGTCAAGGCGGTAGTGTCTAAATTGGATTTCTCTGTGAGACCTCTGTGTCTCTGTGGTGAGTGGTTGTTGAGCGTCAATTCACCACAGAGAACACAAAGGTTGCACAGAGAAGACCTCAAACTAAGACCCTACCTTTCAGGCCGTCGCCGCGAGCTGGATCTCAATTCAAAGGCCTACCGCATACTCTCGACAAACAGACATTGGACTTTGGACGTTGGATTTTGGACTGTCTTAAGCCGGGCGACGGAGATACGAACGCAGTTGCGGTGGCGTGGCCTTGCGCAGCAGCGCGCTTTTGGCTTTCCATTCCATGGTGCGGCTGAGCTCGACGAGGAAACGCGTCTCACCTGACTCCAAAACAGTGATGGGCTCACCGTTACGATAGAGGATGCGGTTGGCGGTGTGAGCAGTGACGCGGCCGCCGGGCGTGATGATGCCGACCAGATTCAAAGGATCGGCGGCACTGACTGAGATTAAACTCTCCTCACTTGACAAAGCTTCGTCCGCTAAGCCGGATTGAAACTCGGCTCCAACAATCGGCGGGCGACGCCCGCCTCTAAACAGTTCTTCAGTTGACTTTCCAGCACGGCGAATGGCGCGCAACATGCCCACCGCTTCAGGAAGCGCAAACTGCTCGCCGGAAATTCCCGCTACAAAACGTCCGCCGCGAATTTCACCGCGCGCTTCCAGCCGATGATAGATACGCAGCAGCACACGCCAGGGCAATGCGATGCCTTCGCGCTCGAGCAGGCGTTTGAAAACTACGCCGTAACGTTTCAGGAGGATGCGCGCGATCTCTTCAGCCGCTTCTGCGTCAAACTGTGAGCCCTCCCTGACGGTCGGGCTTCCGCCACGAGCCGTTGCAGACATGATGTCTGCGCTCCCAGGATTGCGCTGTAGCAGCGACCAGCGTCCGGCGCTCGACATTTCGTAGACCGGTTGCCGGTGCTTGCGACGCGCGGCGGCATGCGTCTTCCGGCTGCCTGGAGTCAGCAGTGCGCGCAGTCCCGCGAAGCTGTCAGAAATAACCAGACCATTGGCCACCAGTTCGCCCAAAGACTCCTCAACCTGGCTGCGCAAAAGTTTTGTTCCGTCGACGATGTCGGTGAAGAACGAAGCGCCGCGCGTCGCCAGATAGTCGTGCACCGCGCGCGTAGTCGTTGAGAATTCGACCTCGTTCAACGACGGCTGAGGAAATACTGAATTCCAGATGGCAAAATTCTTGCGCCGCAGCAGCGCGATGGGCGTGTTGCGAACAGGCGCAGCGCCACGCGCTCGTTCGCCGCCGTTTTCGGCCGTCGCCGCCCGCGACGAAGCTGAAGGCGGTGCCGGGGGAGTCAGTCTGGCCCAGACAACTTCGCCCGAGAGACACAAAGCATCGAGCCACGCCGGATCATATTCCGCCAGCCGGCTCGGCAACAGTTCGCCTTCCCACGCAGCCGCCGGCGCTTCGAAGCCCTCCAACTGTTCGATGATGGCGCGCACGCTCTCCGGGCCTTCCATCTGATGGTCGGGAGCGACCTTTTGCCAGGCGAGCAGGTAACGCATGAAGTCGGCAGTGGAAACGGGCTCGATCTCCTGGCGCAAACGATTGAGCGTGTAGCTGTGAATTCGCGCCAGCAAACGGCGAGCTGACCATTCGGTTTCCGTGCCGCCGGGCGTGAACTGTCCGCGAATCACAAAACCCTCAGCTTCGAGTTTGAGTAAGCCTGTTTCAATGTCGCGCTTGCTCAGAGCGAATGAGTCGGCAAGCGAGTCCACGGTTACGGGGCCGAGACCTTCGAGGCGTCCGCGCAGAACTTCGACGAGCGCGTCCTCGAACGTCCAGGTGACTTGCGAAAAACTTTCCGGCGCGACGATTGGCGGCTTGAGAGAAGCTGATGGGTAAATGGCTTGTAATTGAGGCAAGCGCTCCGCTGCAACCCACAATTTTACCGCCGGGACCGCGGGCGTCTCGCCCGCATCGGTTCCGTTGTCACTAAGCGTGGAGCCAAGGGATTGTTCGCGCGGCGCGCTCATTGCAGACAGGATGTCTGCGCTCCCAGCCTGAAGCTGAGTGGCGCGACGATCGTTTTTCAGCTCCGCAAAAAACTCCTGCCACTCCGCGCCTTCCGCCTCAGTGATAAAGCCTAACTCCACCAGCGCGTCGTGCAGTTCGTCCGCACTTTCAACCCGAGGCCACGCTTCATCGCGCACGCGATCGATGGCGCCTTGATCGAGTTTGCCCATGTCTTTCGCAGTTTGCGGATCGAGCCAGCGGCGCTGTTGCACGGCGCGCGTGCGGCGCTCTTCCAACGGCGCATCGTCGAGATAAGCATACGGCCGGGCGTTCAAAATCTCCTGTGCGAGTGGCGACGCTTCGATCACATCGCGGGCGAACAGGTTCTTTTCGTTGCGCTCAATTGCGGTCAGCAGCCGCTCCAAACTGTCGACGTCCATGGCTTCTTCCAGACAGTCCTTAACGGTTTGGTCAACCAGCGGGTGTGCCGGAATCTCGCGCTCGCCGCCAGTAAGATTTTCGGCGCAAGCCACCTGATCGGGGAATATGGCCGTCAACAAATCCTCCGCGTCCATGCGCTGCAACTGCGCAGGAATTTTTTTGCCTCCGCGGCGTCGCAGAACCGCCAACGCGCGCGTCACGTTCCAACGCCAGCGAATGTTCCACATCGGCGCGTCCAAAAGCGCCTGACACAAAAGCCGGCGCACCGTTTTGGAGTTGAGATAGTGAAACACTTCATCGAGCGGAAAACTGTGCGTGGGACCAAGCGAGAGTACGACCGCGTCTTCGGTCGCTGCGGCCTGCAACTCAAAATTAAACTTGCGGCAAAAACGCTTCCGCAGCGCCAGACCCCAGGCGCGATTAAGGCGACTGCCAAACGGAGAATGGACCACGAGCTGCATGCTGCCGCTGTCGTCAAAGAAACGTTCGAGGACGAGATTGTCCTGCGAGGGCATGATGCCCAGCACAGCCTTGGCGCCCGCGAGATACTCCACGATCTGTTCCGCCGCCGCGCGCGAGATGCCAACGTCGTCAGTCAGATATTTGATCGCCGGCTCGAGCAGTAAGCCCGCTTTCTTCCTGTTATCCGTCTCACCGCCGTCAAACTCGCTGGCCGCGCTTGCTTCAACCTCGCCTGCCGGACTTTGGACTTT
>Ga0137410_10000237_pt1 | contig 39186 bp, 42 predicted proteins | sample CZODoug1_16funga_FD_108878 | JGI IMG/M metagenome (GOLD analysis project Ga0137410, IMG submission 108878) | Vadose zone soil fungal communities from Angelo Coast Range Reserve, California, USA - CZODoug1_16fungal (Illumina Assembly) | ecosystem: Environmental > Terrestrial > Soil > Vadose zone... | reverse complement strand
GAACAAGCCCGAGCTCAAGGCCGAAGGCGAGTCGCAATGCACGATGGAACTGGAACCCACTGGAACGGCCGTCAAGCTCTCCATCACCCACACCATCGAGCGCGAACCCTCGAAATTCATCGCGGCGGTGTCCGGCGGCTGGCCGAAGGTCATCGCCAACCTGAAGTCCCTGCTGGAGACCGGCTCCGCCGTTCTGCAGGACCCCTACCCCGTTGAGGTTCGATAGATTCGGCGACGGTTAACGTGGTTTAGCGGCCGAGCGCGGGCGCACGGGAGTGTGCCGACCGGAGGCTGGGCGGGCAAACTCACAACAACGCAGGCGCGCCGCCGTATTATTGCTGACACCGTGCGCACGCTGCTGTTGTTCCTGCTCCTTTCCGCTGCAAGCTACGTTCTGCTCGGCGCATACGTCTATGTCTTCCAGTCCCGGCTGCTCTACTTTCCGAACACTCCGGGCCGCGCGCTGACCGCCACGCCCGCCGACATCGGTCTGACATTCGAGGAGGCGCGGGTCACGACCGCGGACGGGCTCGAGCTGCACGGCTGGTACGTTCCGGCGGGAACGGACGCGCCGACCGTGCTCTTCTGCCACGGTAATGCCGGCAACATTTCGCACCGCCTGGAGTGGCTGCAGATCTTCCATGACATGGGTCTCGCGGTGCTGCTCTTCGACTATCGCGGCTACGGCAGGAGCCGCGGCGCGCCGGATGAGCCCGGCACGTACCGCGATGCGCAGGCGGCATGGGATTTCCTCACGCGCTCGAAGGGAGTCGCTCCCGCGCGCATCGTGATTTTCGGTGAGTCGCTCGGAGGGTCGATTGCGGCGCATCTCGCCAGGGACGTCGCGTCCGCGGGCGCATTGATTCTCACCTCGACATTCACGTCGGCGCCGGATCTCGCGAGCCAGTTCTACTGGTACCTGCCCGTGCGGCTGCTCGCTCGGTTTCAGTATCCGACCGTCGAGTACGTGAGCCACGTTCGGGCCCCGACACTCGTCATCCACAGTCGGGACGATGAAATCGTGCCGTTCTCCCATGGGCGGAAGATCTTCGAGCGCGCGGCGGGACCCAAAGCGTTCCTGGAGATCTCAGGTGACCACAATGCGGGGTTCCTGGTGAGCGGGTCGAGGCTCACGCACGGCCTGCGGAGCTTCCTTCAGGCACACGGACTCTTGTCACCATTGGAGCGCGTCCGTTGAGATTCAACCTGTCTAATGGCGCGCAGCGTTTTCTCTTGCGTAGCAGCTTTCGCGCGGCCAACATGCGACCGTAATAAGAGGGGTATGCCGATGCGAGCCGTAGTGCCATGAGCCCGCTGCTGAAGGACATTCGTGACAGCAAGCTGCTTTGGCTGCTGGTATTTGTCCCCGTGGTATTTGTTGCCGCGAAGCTCAAACCGGAGGCGCAGACGCTGCTGTTCGTCCTCTCGGTGCTTGCGATCGTGCCGCTCACCGTGCTCTTGAGCCACGCGACGGAATCCGTTGCCGCCAAGACCGGCGATGCGGTCGGTGGCTTGCTCAACGCCACGCTCGGCAACCTGGCAGAACTCATCATCGCGCTCACTGCCTTGCGCGCCGGACAATACATGCTCGTCAAGGCGTCGATCGCCGGCCCGATCGTCACCAACACGCTCTTCATCCTGGGTACATCATTTTTCGTCGGCGGACTGAAGCACCACGAGCAGGAATACAATCGGGTCAACGCCCGTCTGCAGGCGGGAATGCTACTCCTGGCCACGATAGCGTTGCTCATTCCTTCGGCGATCTCCCACGCCGACGCTGCTGGTGTGGCGTTCAGCCACAAGCTGAGCGTGGGATTGGCTGTGTTGCTCATCACCGCCTACGGTCTCGGCATGCTGTTTTCGCTCAAGACACACAGCGAGTTCTTTGGCAGCGTATCGCATGCCGCGAAGGGCGAAGAGCCATGGCCATTGGGATTGGCCCTGGCGACGCTCGGCGGCGTAACGGTGCTGGTCGCGGTGGTGAGCGAGATCTTCGTCGAGTCCGTGCAGAAGGCAGCGGAGGCGTTTGGGATGACTCCGGCTTTCGTCGGATTCATCATCGTGGCGTTGGTCGGCGGCGCGTCGGCGATGCCCACCGCGTTTTCCGGAGCGCTCAAGAACCGGCTGGATCTGAGCGTCGGCATCGCACTCGGCAGCGCGTCCCAGATCGCGCTGTTCGTCGCACCCGTGCTGGTGCTCCTGAGCTACGTCATCGGGCCGGCGCCGATGGACCTGCAATTCTGGCCGGGCGCCGTGGTAATGCTGTTCCTCGCCACGATCACGACGGCGCTCGTGACAAGCAGCGGGCGCTCGGCATGGTTCGTCGGTGTGCTGGTGCTGATGGTCTATCTCATCTTCGCCATGACGCTTTACCTGTTGCCGCCCCGCGGCTAGTAAGAAATCCGTCGCACGAAGCATTGCCTACGACCCGGGTGGCTCGCCATGTCTAACGAACCCAACTCATCGTCCAGGCGCGTGCTCGAACCGAGCGATCGCATCGCCGAGGTGCTTTTTGGCCTGATCATGGTGCTGACGTTCACCGGTTCGTTGAGCGTGGCGGACGCCGGCCGCTCGGACGTGCGCGACATGCTCATCGGCGCGCTCGGATGCAACATCGCCTGGGGCATCATCGACGGCCTCTTGTATGTCATGGATTGCCTGAGCGAACAGGCACGCGGCATTCGAGCGTTGCGCGCCGTGCGCAAGGCCGAGGCCCCGGAGGCGGCGCATCGTGTCATCGCCGACGCAATGCCGCCGGTGCTGGCGGAAACGCTCGGCCCCGCTGAGTACGAGACCATGCGCCAGCAGCTGGTTCGCTTGCCCGAACCGCCGAAGCGCCCGCGACTCGGTAAAACCGAATGGCTCGGCTGGCTCTCCGTGTTTCTCTGGGTGTTCGTTACAACCTTCCCGGTAACGATCCCGTTCATCTTCATGGAGGACATCGGCCGTGCCATGCGCGTCTCGAACGCCATTGCCATCATCCTGCTGTTCGTAAGCGGCTATGCGTACGCGCGCGTCACGGAATACCGACCCTGGCTGACCGCCTTCACGATGGTTGTTGTTGGGATGGTTCTCGTGAGCCTCACCATCGCGCTCGGTGGTTGAGCGCTAGGCGTATCCGCGACTGCTCGGTGCGGCGTCACATGTTTGCGCCGCGCGATCCCATCTCCCGCGCCGCTAATCAGCCCGCATCTGGCCAAGAGCGGGCATTCCAACCGCCGCGACTATCCGATCCACTACCCGCATCAGCGGCCTCGTTCCGCCTGCAGAAGTCCTTCCAACAATCCCCAGCTGAACTGCGCTTTTTTCCAACGCGCGGTGGCAATACCTTGGTACTCCGGGTGATCTGCGGGTAAGAGCTGCGGGTTCGCAGGGCGCTGATCGAACATTCCGAGATAGCTTCGCACCGAGAAAATACCTTCTGCACTATGACACCTTGCACATGTACGAAGCACCACAGGTCCGGTGAAGTAGGAGGGATTGCCCCTCACTGCCGGCACGATTAGCATCTGATATTCCTTTTCATCTGGCGACACCGGATGCAAACCACCGCCCATTCCTGCGATCACTTCTCTTCGACGCATGACGAATTCGTAGACGCTCTGCGTCTGATCGAAAGCATCGCGGGGCTCGTGCGTCGTGGCGTTCAGCTTTCTGTAGACGCGAAATTGGACCTTCTGCGTAATCGGCGTGAGGACAGGATCAAGCTTTTCGTCAATCACCATCATCCGACGCACCAACGCCACAACCGTGCCTTCCGGAAATTGCGGCGCGTTGTGATCTGGTACGAGTGCATCCAAGCGCACGTGCTCGTTGTTAGGGTAGCTCGTGCCGACCGACTCAGCGTTGGGTTGCCAAGGCGTAGGATAGAGGTTCAGCCGTTGCAGGTACGAAAGCGTCGCCTGTCTTCCGCCAGGGCATCGGATGAACACCAAGAATGCGGAGCGACCTGAGACCATTTCAACGTGAGTTGGCGCAGCCAAACCGCGTCCACTCTCGCCGATCTGGACCCACGGTCCAGCAGGATCGAATAAATCGGGCGGAAGGAACGGAACATCCGGGTGTGCCGGATCGAAGTCCTTTGGGAACTTGCCGGTCTTCACAGACTCTGCATAGTTCTCCTTGAGTCGCGCCACGTCCGAGATGGGCATGCGAAGGCGTTCGATCGCTCGCGCGAGTCGGAAGCGCAGCTGAGTGCCGCCATGCGCCGTCGAAATATCGAACGCCGTCCACACATCGTTGAGCATGAGCGCGCGCCGTGCCTCGCCCGGAAGGCTACGTTCCGCCTTCGTTCTCAAGAATTCGTCTAGCGTTGAAATCAGTTGCTTACGACTATCAAAATCGTCGGGGTAGGGCTCCGCGATGTCCGCACCGTACTCGACGCCATCGAGTGTGCGGATCGCCATCGCGCGATAGAGTCGATTCCACAGATGATTGGGATCGGAACTGTAGATTGCTACGGGCGCATCGGCCGCGTCAGCAGACGAAGCAATCAGTGTCAGCAAGGCTCCGCAAAGAATGAGGCGCATATGAAGTGGTAGCGGGGGCCCGCATCCATCGCGCCGGGGCCTTCTCAGGTGCGCACTACGCCGTGGTTGTTCAAATGCAGACGTGCGAACTGGCCGTACGTATTCTTCATTTCAACCTTGACCGGCCCCTTGGTGTTGCTGGACGCGCTACCAATCTCGGCCATTGCGTATTCGAAGCCGTCCGGCAACACGATCTGTGCGCGCGATTCTGCGCCTGTCACCCGGTTACGTATAGGCGCGCCGATCGTCTCAATATAGTCCTTGACGACGATGCGTCCCCTGCGGCCGTCGATGTCAAGGTCGAGATCAATCTTGGTGAAAACCGGGTCGTTCATCTTCGTAACGGTCGAGGCGTAGACGGCGAACATCGTGGCGAACGGGTCAGTGTCTTGTCCCGTCATGATCTTCAGCAGCGCTTCGCGTTGCTTCTCGTCGGCTTTATCGTCGACAAAGGCTATGGCCTCGCCATGGCCTTCGTGGATCGGGCCGGGCCATTTGAAGATGGCTGCGATTCGAAGACCGTCCAGCTCGGTCTCGCCGTAATGACCTTGGTCGATCTGAATGCCGGCAACGGCATGGCAATGCCCCTTGTCCGGCAGCGCGTTGAATTGGCAGTTGCAGCCATATTCACACGTGCAATTGACGAGTTCGCGTCCGTTGATTTCCCATGGCGTCATGAGGCTCTCCCACTATGTCGGTATCGGAGCACTTTACGCCTCTTGCGGGGAGTCCGGCAACGCAAGGCGGATCTGATTTCGAAGCAGATGCCCGGCGAACTCAAGGATACCAAACTGCCTCGCTGCATCTTCTACAGTCGCAACGTGCATGGCGGATTTCGACGATCAGATCGCCGGTCGCTAGCCGGACAAATGCAAAAGCCCCGGCGGTTCGCAGCGGGGCCTTTGTAGAAGCGGTAGCGGGGGCAGAGTCCGTTAGCCCCCTATTTCCGCAGGGAATCGGGTATTCCTAGCGGGTACCCCGTCCGATACCCCCGAATCCGGTCTCCCCTTTTATTGCTTCACACCCGAGCGGCACAGCTCTCTTGCGACCTCGACATGTCGGGCGGCGACCGCGCTCAAGTCGCCGACCCACACTTCCTCGAGAGCAACCAAGATACTTGCGCAGTCGCCGCTGTCATCCGCCCAGCGCAGCGCATCTCGCACTGCTGCCTGCGCAAACTCAAGGCGCGACCTCTTGCCCCCTTCGGGCTCGCCCGCTAGCACTGCACCGAGGGACCGATCAGCTTGTTGTAGATGGTCCCTTAGCTTGCCTATGCCTGCAGGCCTAGTAGCTGGTGCCATACCAGGGCTGTCCCGAGGTAAACGATATCCGTTTCGCTCCACGCGATTGAGTAGTCATGGCGAAGCTTGAACAGCACACGCTGTTGGGAGCGCGATTCGGCACATATAAAAAGAGTGTCGTTGCGGGGTTGCAGTCGCGTCAGTATACCTATAAATTCTATGTTCACCTGTGCACAAGATCAAATGGGAGAAAAGCAAGGGCTGCGTGCTCTGGGTGTCCCGACGCAAGTTTGTGAGGCCTACCGTGACTGCAGTGATGCCGATCCGTTGGTTTCGGTTCGTCGGAGCGCAATTTTCGACGGCCTTGTGGTGCATTCCCGGCCTCTTGCTCGCATCCGTGGTGTCGGCCGATGGCGCGCCTTCCGCGGACCGGACTATTCGCCTCTACGCGGCAGCGGCACAAATAACCGGAGCTGGTCGCTTTGACAAGCGTACAGACTGGCTGGCGATCGAAGGCGAATCCACCACGACATGGATGGCGACGATCGAGAGAGAGGGAGAATACCGCGCTTCGATCGTGTACTCAGGTGACACGCCGAGAGCCCCTTTCACGCTTGCTTTGGGAAGCACCGTGGTCAACGACACCTTGGCCGTGCAACCCGGAGTCTTCGAGGATCCGTTGATGGACTTTGGCGAGACGGTTGCGATTGACGGTATTCGCTTGCCGCGCGGACCTCTTCGGGTGCAGTTGCGCATTCCGAATGGAAAGGCGCAACTACGGATTCGGTCGATCGATATTGAGCCGACGCCGGGCGCTCGAGCGGCAATCCAGGAGCGCGAGATAGCTCAGCAGCGTGCCAATACGGATTGGCTCGCGCGTGCGGCCTACGGCGTTATGTTTCACTGGACGAGCGAATCGACGCCCCGCCGCGGACCGGCACTCCCCTATCAGCGCGCAGTCGATGCATTCGATGTGGCTGCGTTCGCTGACATGGTGGAGAGCACCGGGGCCCGCTACGTCATCTTCACGGTCAACCACGCAAAGCCTCATTGTCCCGCGCCGATAAAGTCATGGGAGCGCATCCATCCCGGCTCGACGACGAAGCGCGATCTATTGAGCGAGATCGCACAGGCGCTCGAGGCGCGCAACATCAGGCTGATGCTGTACATGGCGTCGCACACGGTCGGTAAGCTGCGTGTCGCAACGGGCTCCGAGTATCTCCGCATTCACCAGGACATCCTGCAGGAGATGGGACAGCGCTATGGGACGCGCGTCGCCGGATACTGGTTCGACGGTTGGTACCAGACACTGGAGGCCTATCCCGAAATAGATCCGCGCGACCTGCTGCCCGCTGTGCGTGCGGGCAATCCGGCGCGGCTCGTAGCTTTCAACTCATGGATCTATCCCATCGAGACTCCGTGGCAGGACTACTGGGCCGGCGAAGTTGGCGAAATCGTCCGACCGGCGACGAGCCGCTACGTTGCATCGCGGACTGCGATCGGCCTGCAAAGCCATTTCCTTCTGTTTGCAGACGCACCCTGGGTGCACTCGCTTCCGGACGCAGAGATGGAGCCCCTGCGCTTTTCAGATGAGGCGCTGATCGCCTTCGTGAAAGAGAATGCCGCGAAGGAAGCGGCCGTGACCATCAACCTGGGCATCTACCAGGACGGCAGCATAGGTGAAGCGGCCCGGCGCCAAATGGCAGCGCTGCGGCAAGCGATTCGTGGCGAGTAGCGATCGATGTCGCACTCCTTTGCTCCCGCAATCTGCGTATCACTACTCATCGGCAACTTGTGTTGCGCCGGCGAGCCAGCCACGACTGCCGTACCTGACTCGGAAGACACGTACGTGCCGAGCGAGAGCAATCTGGATGCGAGGCGCTGGTTCCAGGACGCGAAGTTCGGAATCTTCATCCACTGGGGTCTTTACAGCGAGCTCGGCGGCGTGGGCTCGGAGGGCCTGCCGGAATGGATCATGAACGACCTGAAGATACCCGCCCGCCAGTATGAGCGGCTCGCGCAGTTCTTCAATCCGACGCAGTTCGATGCGAATGCCTGGATCGGCGCCTTCAAGGACGCGGGCGCCCGATATCTCATCATCACTTCGAAACATCACGACGGCTTTGCGCTGTTTCACAGCGAGGTTTCGCCCTACAACGTCGTAGACGCAACTCCGTTCAAGCGAGACCCGATGAGGGAACTGGCGGATGCTTGCCGGAAGCACCAGATGAAGCTCTTCTTCTATTACTCTCAACTCGACTGGCACAGCCCTGACTACTATCCGCGAGGTGCGACTGGTCATTTCACTGGCCGGGCCGAGAGCGGGGATTGGGAGACCTATCTCGACTACCAGGATCGGCAACTTGCCGAGCTCTTCACGAACTACGGAGCGATCGGCGGTGTCTGGTTGGATGGCTGGTGGGACCAGGAACGCACACCAATGCGTGACCGGTGGCGGCTCGCGCGGACGTACCGATCACTGCATTCGCTGCAACCCGCGGCTCTCATCATCAACAATCATCATCAAGCGCCTTATCCGGGCGAAGACGTGCAGACGTTCGAGCAGGATCTGCCAGGTCAGAACACCAAGGGGTTCAATAACACCAGCATTGGTACGTTGCCGCTCGAAATGGCGGAGACGATGAATCGAAGCTGGGGATTCAGCCTGACGGATGACAAATTCAAATCTCCCGAAACCCTGATCCGTACGCTGGTCAATGCAGCCGGCCGTGGAGCAACTCTGGTGCTCAATACTGGCCCGATGCCAAATGGCCGCCTGCAGCCTGAGAGCCTGCAGATTCTCTCCGACATGGGTGCGTGGCTGAAGGTGTATGGGAAAAGCATATACCGCACACGCGCCGGACCTGTGCCTGCACGTCCCTGGGGCGTGACGACGCAAGGCGAAGGAATCGTCTACGTGCATGTGCTGGACTGGGCGGACAATCGCCTTTTTGTTCCGATCTCCGAACCCATCAAGCGAGCAACTTGGCTGGCGGGTGGTGCGCCGGTCACGATGAGGAGAGTCCAGGGCGGGTTGGAACTGGACCTCAGGCCGCGCCAGTCGAACGAGTGGGACCGCGTAGTCGCGTTGCAGCTCGGATCCGCGCATTGATGGCGGCGCGGGATCTATTGACGCGCAAGACCGCAACCCCGATGCTGCTGTTTATTAGTGAAAAGCGACGTGCTCATGGGCAGCAAGCCAAACTATAGTGCTCCAGCTCTGGATAAAGGGCTCGATATTCTCGAGATCCTGGCGAAGACGGTCATGCCGATGACCATGTCGGAGATCTCCGAAAAAGCCGGGCGCTCGCGCGGCGAGATCTTCCGGATGCTCCAGGTCCTCGAGAGCCGCCGCTACATCACGCGGAACGATGCCGGCGACGGCTACCTGCTCACCAACAAGCTCTTCATGCTTGGCATGGAGCGACCGCCGGTCAAAGGCATCGTCGAGGTGGCATTGCCGGCCATGCATCGCCTCGCGGATGAGATCTGGCAGCCCTGTCATCTGGTCGTGGCATCGCAGGAGCACATCGTTGTCATCGCTCGCGTCGATGCACCCGGAGATCTGGGCTTTGTGGTTCGCGTGGGCCATCGCCGTCCGCTCGTCGACTCCACATCGGGGCTGGTCTTGCTGGCTTTTCAGCCGGACGACGTACGCGAACGCTGGCTTGACTTAGCCGCGGCGAGTGGCATCGCATTTGAACGTGCGAGCCTGCTGAAGCGCGTGGCGCAGACACGCGCAACGGGCTACGCACAAGTACCAAGCCATCTGGTCGCTGGCGTAACCGATCTCTCTGCTCCGATAAACCAGGATGACATCGCCGTTGCGACTATCACCGTACCGTTCTTGAAGCGCGAGCGACCGAAAATCGGAATGGCGGAATCCCTTGAAAGACTGCGTGTAGCTGCCGCAGAAGTGTCGAGCGCACTCAGTCTTGGCTCAGACCCTAAGCGCGCCGCGCGAAAAATCCGCCGCAAGACTACCCGCTAGCTGTTCGCAGCCTGCCAAGGCCCCTCGCTGGTCGGGCATATGGCCCGGTAGGGACACTTTACCGGTGCACGTCGCGCCCAGCCTGTGTTATATATAAACTGCGCTTTCATATTTGAACAACAGCGAATCTGCCGTCGGAGACACGAATGAAGCACGACGAAACTCCGGGCGACGCAGGTCACATGCGACCGGCGTGGCATCTCTTCTTCCTCGTTGTCAGCCTGTTCTTCCTATGGGGTGTCGCCAACAATCTCAACGACATCCTCATCAAGCAGTTCAAGAAGGTCTTCGAGCTTTCCGACTTCCAGGCCGGCCTGGTGCAGAGCGCGTTCTATTTCGGTTACTTCACTCTTGCAGTCCCGGCAGCCATGTTCATGCGCCGCTTCGGGTACAAGGGTGCGATAGTGCTCGGGCTGCTTCTCTACGCGACCGGCGCGTTCCTGTTCTACCCCGCCGCTGAAAAGCATGCCTATGTCCTTTTTCTGTTGGCACTGTACGTCATCGCCAGTGGCCTGGCCTTCCTGGAAACCTCTGCCAATCCGTTGATCACCGTGCTTGGCCCGCGGGAAGGTGCGGCCCGGCGGTTGAACCTGGCGCAGGCTTTCAATCCGCTCGGTTCCATCACAGGCGTGCTCGTTGGCCAGCATTTCATTCTCTCCGGCAATGAGCCTGCCGCCGAGCAGATTGCCGCGATGACTGCGGCGCAACGCGCAGCGTTCTATGCCACCGAATCGGCAGCTGTCCAGGTGCCCTACCTGGTTATCGGCGCGATCGTAGTCGTGTGGGCTCTCCTGTTCATGATTTCTAGTTTCCCGAGGACCCGCGACAGCGACGCGGATGACGCTCGCGGAAGCGGCATGGCCCACCTTGTCGACCTCCTGCGAGATCGATATTTCATGCTCGCGGTCGCCGCCCAGTTCTTTTACGTCGGCGGCCAGGTCGGTGTGTGGAGTTATCTCATCCGCTACGCGCAGGTCACTGTCCCCGGCACACCGGAGAGGGTTGCCGCGAACTTCCTGACTGCAGGGCTCGTGATCTTCATGCTCGGACGCTTTGCCGGCGCTGCCTTGATGCGCTACGTAGCACCTGCTCGACTTCTGGCTACCTACGCATTGATCAACGCCGTACTCTGCACCGTTGCCATCGGACTCCCCGGGCCCGTCGGCCTATACGCGCTTGTCGCGGCGAGCTTCTTCATGTCGATCATGTTCCCAACCATCTTTGCGCTCGGCCTGGACGGACTCGATGACGAGAAGCGCAAGCTCGGTTCATCGCTCCTCGTGATGTCGATCATTGGTGGTGCAATTCTCACCGCCGTCATGGGCGCCACCTCGGATGCGTTCGGAATCCACTGGGCCATGGCGGTTCCACTCTTCAGCTTCGCGATCGTCCTCACGTTCGCGCGGCGCTCAAGTTCGGCGGGCATCGTGGCCGCCGTCAGGGTCTGATCATGGCACGCCTCTGTTTCGCTCTCGACCTCAACGACAGGCCTGAGCTGATTGCCGAGTACGAGCGCTGGCACCAGCCCGACCGAATCTGGCCCGACATCCTGCAATCCCTTCGTTCTTCCGGCATAGAAGAGGCTGAGATCTTTCGCACCCACAATCGCCTGGTGCTGGTCCTGGAAGTACCCGGTGATTTCAGTCTGGACGCAAAGGCCGCTGCAGACGCGGCGAATGAGCGCGTGGTCGCGTGGGAAGCCATGATGTGGAAGTACCAAAAACCACTCCCGTGGGCGCGCCCCGGCGAGAAGTGGATCCCCATGCAGCGCATCTTTTCGCTGCGTGCGGCATCCGACAGCAGGCTCACGACGGAGGGAGGTTAATTACCAAGGCCCAATAGCCGAGAACGGTGATCGGCTGAATCACTGGTAGCGCCCTCCACGCTCGGTTTGCTCGAGAATGCTAGCCGAAACCGACCCGGACATCGCGCTGGGCAGTCAGCGCCATGCTCACGTCGAGCTGATCGCTGCCAGCGCCGCAGGAGTTGGGGACGCGGCCGTTCGCCAAGCGCTGCCGTTGGGAAACAGGTGATCTGCTAGTGACTGCGCGTGCATCTGTGCGGAAAAACCGGGAGCCGTCGGAGCCAGATATCGTCCCCTTCGAATTCGCACAGGGTCGACGAAGTGCTCGTGCAGATGGTCGACAAACTCAATGGCGCGATCCTCCATTGAACCGCTGATGGCGACATAGTCAGCCATTGCCAGGTGCTGCACGAGCTCACACAAGCCTACGCCGCCCGCATGTGGGAACACGCGCACGCCGAATTTGGCCGCCATCAGCAGAATCGCGAGGTTTTCGTTGACGCCACCGACGCGCGCTGCGTCTATCTGAATGAGATCCACAGCCTTGGCTTGAAATAGTTGCTTGAACATCACGCGATTGTGAATGTGTTCGCCCGTGGAGACGGGAAGAGGTGCAACAGCTTTGCGAATTGTTGCGTGGCCGAGGATGTCATCCGGGCTGGTCGGCTCCTCGATCCACGCAATATTGAAGGGTGCAAGCCGCCGCAGCCATGGAATTGCTGCGGTCACATCCCAGCGTTGATTTGCATCGATCGCCAGTGCCACGTCTGCCCCGATAGCCTCGCGTGCGATTCGGCAACGTCGCAGGTCATCCTCCACATTCAGTCCCACTTTTAGTTTTATGGTTCGAAAGCCATCGTTGACGGCCTCGACCGCCAGCCGCGCCAGCTTCTCGTCGGAGTAGCCCAGCCACCCTGGCGAAGTCGTGTAGGCGGGATATCCCCGATCCACCAAGGTGACCTGGCGTGCTGCCCTACCCGGCATGGCGGCGTGAAGAATCGCCAAAGCCTCCGAGCGGGTAAGCGCGTCAGTGATGTAACGGAAGTCGATTAGATCGGCAATCTTCTCCGGGCTCATGTCTGCGATCAGTCGCCACACCGGCTTGCCGGCGCGACGCCCCGCCATATCCCACGCGGCATTGATCACCGCGCCAATTGCCATGTGCATCACTCCCTTCTCGGGGCCAAGCCAACGCAGCTGGGAGTCGTTCGTCAACCGGCGCGCGAAGGCCCCGAGGTCGCCGACCACCTCATCGACTCGTGAGCCAACGACGAGGTGGCGTAGCGCAGCGAGCGCTGCCGTTTGCACATCGTTACCGCGACCAATGGTGAAAACAAAGGCGTGGCCACACAGGCCGGTGGGATCGTTCGTGCGGAGCAGCACGTATGCAGCTGAGTAGTCCGGATCGGGATTCATCGCGTCCGAGCCATCCAGCTCGCGCGATGTCTGAAATCGCACGTCGAAGGTGTCCAGTGCAGTAATCACAGCCATCTTGGGTCGCCTCATCAGTCGTTCGGTGACATGTTCCTACGTTGCGGCCATTACCCGCTGACGCTGGCAGCCGAGTCGTTCAATTTGCACGTCGATGACGTCGCCAGGGCGCAGATATACCGGTGGCTTCTGGCCAAGGCCGACCCCCGCAGGAGTGCCTGTGCTGATTACGTCGCCCGGCGCCAACGTCATGTAGCGACTGATGTAACTAACCAGCCGTGCGACGCCGAATATCATCCTCCGCGAATTGCCATTCTGATATTGGTGCCCGTTAACGCTCAGCGTCATGGCCAGGTTCTGCGGCTCGAGTACCTCATCGCACGTCACCAGCCATGGGCCGAGAGGGCCGAACGTGTCGCAGCTCTTTCCCTTCACCCACTGGCCGCCGTGCTCGAGCTGGAACGCGCGCTCCGATACGTCATTGACGATCAAGTAGCCGGCGACATGAGCCAGCGCCTCCGAAACCGGCACGTCGCGTGCGGTGTCGCCGATCACAACACCCAGTTCGACTTCCCAGTCGGTCTTTTCAGCGCCATGCGGGATAACAACGTTGTCGTTGGCGCCGACGATTGCGGTCGTGGCCTTCATGAACAGGACAGGTTGCTCCGGCACCGCGATACCCGACTCCGCTGCGTGGTCAGTGAAATTGAGGCCGACACAGATGAACTTGCCGATCCGGCCAACTGGTGCGCCGTATCGGGGCACGCCGCCTACGACTGGCAAGGCTGAGAGCTCGAGCGCGCGTAGCCTGGCAAGGCCTCGCTCGGTCAGTACCTCACCGGCTATGTCATCCACCACCGCAGACAAGTCGCGGATTGCGCCATCTTCATCAATCAGGCCTGGTTTCTCGTGGCCCGCTTGTCCATAGCGTATGAGCTTCATGCTGTTCTCGCGTGCGGATCAGGTCGACCAGCCACCGTCGATGATGTGGATAGCGCCAGTGACGAATGAGGATTCATCAGAGGCTAAGTAGACGACCAGCGCAGCGACCTCCTTGGGATCGCCGAGGCGGCCCATGGGCTGGCGCTCCTTGAAGCTCTTCCATACCGCGTCTTGATCGCCACCGAGCTCAGCAACGCGGGCAGCCAGGGATGGAGTGCTGATCGTGCCCGGGCAGATTGCGTTACAACGCACGCCCTTGGTGACATAGTCGGCCGCGATCGATTTGCTCAATCCAATCACGGCGGCCTTCGACGTACCGTAGGCGCAGCGATTCGGCACGCCCTTCACACTCGAGGCTACCGAAGCCATATTGATGATGCTTCCCCTACCCTGCGCGATCATGCCGGGCAGCACCGCTTTGCAGAGAAAGTACATCGCATCGACATTGATCGCGAACGAGCGTCGCCACGCGCTCTCTTCGCACTCGAGGATGCTGCCCTGGTGGACAACGCCGGCGCAATTGAACAGCACATCGAACGTTGCTTGACTGCCAACAAACGCGCGGACAGCGGTGGGGTCAGTGACATCGAGCGTGTACGCACTGATGTTTGCCTGACCCGCCGCCAGCGATTCCAACGCACCGGCATCGATGTCAGTAGCAACTACGTGCGCACCCTCCCGGGCACAGGCCAATGCGCTCTCTCGGCCGATGCCCGCACCAGCCGCTGTAATCAACATGCGCTTCGAGGCGAGACGTCCACTCATCTCAAAGACTCCAATGAGTAGAACGCGATGGCGTTTGCGCCGAACACCGCAGCCTCGTGCCCGGGTGCATGCCGTCCCACGAGGTCACGCGCTAACGCGAGCCATCGACCGTAGTCGCAGACACTGTTCACAACTGGCCAGTCGCTGCCCCACAACACACGCTCCGTACCAAAGCACGCGAAGACATGCGCAGCATAGGAGTCGAGTATTTCGACTCCAGCCTCGCCGCCTGCTTCTGTCAGCAGCCCCGATAGCTTGCAGCGCGCGGCGGTTTCGTGCGCGAGGCGGGCCATGTCGTCAGCCCACATTGAGAATCCATTGCCGGCAATGTTCGGCTTGCCCGCATGGTCAATCACGATTCGTAGCTTGGGATGCTGACGCAGCCGCTTTCGCAGCGCACTCAAGTGTTGCGGTCTGACGAGCGCGTCGAACGACAGGTCGTATTCGACCATCGCATCGAAAGCGGGATCGAGTTGCGGTCGCAGAACCCAGTTCGGATCTACGATGTCCTGCATCATTGGGCGCAAGCCCTTGAGGAGGCCGTTGCTGGAGGCGACCAGAGCTGCGATCCGCTGAGGGGCGTCGTGCCTTTCAAGGTCGACCCAGCCGACCACACCGCTGACGAACGGGTACTCCGCGCTGAGTTCAAGCAAATAGCGCGTTTCACCTTCGGTGGCAGCCGCCTGCACGAGCACCGTGGCGTCGACGTTGCTGGTCTTGAGGAGCGGCGCCAGATCATGCGGAAGGTAGTCGCGGTAGAGCACGCCGAGATTCGGCTGCAACCACCCGTAGTCGCCACGGTCGAGTCGCCAGAAGTGTTGGTGTGCGTCGACGATCACTCTGGCACCATGACCCTGGGCGCGACCAGTCCTTCCTCGCGCAGGTGCGCCCAAAGGCTGGCCGGCACCTTGGCGTTTAGCCGCACGACGGCGCTGCGAACCTCCTCAATCGAACGCAGCCCTGCCACGACAACGGCCACGGCCGGGTGCGCCAACGGGAATTGCAGCGCGGCCGCGCCCACATCGACGCGCTCCGCCGCGCACACGTCATAAATGCGTTGAGCGCGCACCAGGGTTGCAGGATCCACCGGGCTGTAGTTATAGGTCGCACCCGGTGCGCGCGCGTCGCCGAGCAGCCCCGAGTTGTATGGCCCCGCGACCAGGATCGCTACCGAGCGGCGCAGCGCTTCTTCCATGACCCCCCGCGAGCCATCCTGCTCGAGCAAGGTGTAGCGGCCCGCGAGCATGATGCAGTCGAGAGGGAACAGCGGCATCAGTTCAAGGCAGATTGCCTCTTCGTTTACTCCAATGCCGATGGCGCGGCAGGCCCCGGAGGCCTTCAGTTCGGCCATCGCAGGAAGGGCCTCCTCGAGCGCCTGGCGCAGGCGCTGAGGATGCTGCTCTCCATGGGTGAGGCGACCGATGTCGTGCAGTAACAGCACATCAATGTAGTCGACATCGAGCCGTTCGAGGCTGGACTCGAACGAGCGCATCACACCGTCGTAGCTGTAGTCGAACACGGCCTTTCCGCCGACGACGGCGAAGCCATCACTGGGCTGCCCGCCTCCACGATCGGCCACGATGGAACGTCCGACCTTTGTCGATAGTACGAATGAATCGCGTGGGGTGCCGGCCAGACCGCGACCGAGGCGACGCTCGCTCAGCCCGTAACCGTAGTACGGCGCGGTATCGAAAAAGTTGATCCCGCAGCGAAGCGCTTCCTGCACGGCGGCTACGGCCGACTCATGGCCAACCTCAGCATAGAGATTACCGATTGGCGCGGCACCAAAACCCAGCAACGATGCGTTGACGCCTCGGACGGCGAAACTACGATGCTCGGTTCCGAATGGCGTGTGCATGGATGACTGCGGCGTCGGTGTGATTGCAACGATCTCTTGCATGGCGCATCTCAGCGCTGACTGTGGCTTGTGAGGCGTCTGGATGTCATCGCTTCACTCGGGCTGGAATTTCAACGTGAGCTGCTGCGGCTGCTGATTACGCATGACCACGAACTCTCGCTGTCCGAGCCACCGCTGAGCGCTGTACAACGTCATCAGGGTCGCCAGGTTTTCGATGACTTCCGCCGGCCTGTACTCGTTGGCGGCTGCTTCCAGGATCACATCGCTCGCTCGCAGCCCTGAACGCTGCGCCAGGCAGCCAGCCGGAACCGCGAGCACCAGCACGCCTTTGAGCCCCGCAAGGCCCGCCGCTGACTGTTCACCCAGAGTCGTCACCGACTTTACCTTCGCGCCCAGAAAGTCGCGGACCTCATCGGGCGCGAGGTTCGCCAGAGAAATGAGCTCGGGAAGCGGAGCGGTTTTTGCCAGTCGCTTCAGCCTCGGACTGGTCACGCCGAATTGATCCATGGAAAAATTCTTGAAGCCAACCAGCAGCGCCGGACTGTCATCAGCGACGCGGAAATCGCCCGCCCTTGCATCCATGAACTTCGGATCGCCTGCACGCGAGTGTCCGTCGAGTCCCAGGGACTGCGCCTGGCTCAGGGCGGTAGCGGTGGGCAGCAAGTTGTAGTCGATAGTGGCGTCCCAGTGCTCCATCAGGATTGGTTGGTGACCGGCCATGACGATATTGTGCTCAAAGCGATCGCCGCTCTGCTTGAACCAGACATGGGGATGAAAGCCATTGTTGACGAGTACATTGTTCCACGCTTCGCGATTGAAGCCCTCACGGAACTTCAGACCCCCGCTCAGCAGCAGGTTGTCGTGAACACGGTAATTCGATGACCCATCATCAAGATCAATGTCCCAGCCGCTGTCGCAGCGAAAGCGGTTGTAGCGCAGCGTGGTCGGTTCAATCGCGTCGAGCTTCCACATCCCGGGATTGTCACTATTGATGCGATCCATCAGCTCACGATCCGGATGCCAGAAACGATCCCGGCCCCAGCTATTGAAAGCGCCGTTGTCCCCGGTTTCCAGAACGGTGTTGAACACGTCGTTGTACTCGAGGATATGCCCGCCCCAGGTACCGTCGCCGATGTTGATGCCCGCACGCGGCACGTTGTAGATGCTGTTGTGGGCGACCGTGATTCTCAGCGCCATCGAGATCTCCACGCCGGCCACCTGTTTCTCAGCCGTGCCGATATCGTGGATGAGGTTGTCCTCGGCGCGCGAATCAGCGGGATATTCGGCTGTCTTTGGGCCGACCGCGCGATCGAGGTCTTCGAGCGCGATCGAGTCCTGATAGCGGAACGTTGGAGAACGCACGGCTTGCGGTCGACCCACGAAGCTGATCGCACTGCCACCCACATCGTAGATGTAGTTGCCTTTGATGGTGATCCGGCGATTGTATCCACTGATGAATACGGCGTTGCCACCCAGTTGCGAGAGTTCGTTCTCGGAGACGATCACGTCCTCGGTGTTCTCGAGGTAAATGGCAGCTTCGCGGGCAATCATCCAGTCGCTGCGCAACAGCGGCTCGGTGCTTTGCAGGAACGATGATCCCGTATGGCCGAGCGTGAGGCCGGAGATCCGCACGTGGCGCACGGGCGATCGGTTGTCGCCCTGGATATCAAACACGCGAGCAACGCCGCTGACTTCGACGGTCGCTTCACGCAAGTTCACATCGCGCGGTGGCATGAAGTACAACGTCGACGTACCGACGTTCATGTACCACTCGCCGGCCGTGTCGAGCTCCTCGAAGATATTCTCGACGTATCTGTATTGCGGATGCGGCTTGGAGGGCCGGTTGTTTCCCACGCCGTCGCCGAGAATCAGCGAGCCGTCTGGATTCTTGCCGAGGATGGGCACTTGGACGCCGCCCCAGCGATTCTCGTGCAGCGCGTGCACGACGCCGCCCGTTGGATTTTCCCAACGCTTGACTCGCTCCGGCGCGAGCGCATCCGCGGCGTAGCCATTGAGCACGACCGCCTGCGCGTCGAAATTGGGATAGCGCGCGCGAACCTGGCGCTTTCCGTCTACAAAGAGTTGATCAAAGAATGCGCCGCTGACCGTTGCCTGCACGATGCCATCGCGATACGGCCGCCATCGCAACCTCAACTTGCGCCCGGCAAGCAGCCGCGGCGCCGCTGCAGAGACCGCGACAATCTCTGTAGGTACCTCGCTTGTTCCGGACAGCTCTGGCCCGAGTTTCAGCGGCGCAGCCAGATAGTAATCGCCATCGGCGATCTCAATTCTGATAGCAGTTGATGACCGCCGGCGCTTGAGCTGCGCCGCTGCTTCTAGAGCCTCCCCTACCGTTGCGAATGCGCGATCGCCGCTCTTGCCGGCATGAGCTGCATCGACACGAAACACTATTGCCGAACCTTCGGCTGAACCTTCGCTGCTGGCCCATCCTTCCGATTGGGCCGCATGAACCAGACATGCGGCCCCCAGCAGCAGTGTTTTCCATGCCACGCGCGATTTGTCCTTCAGGCACGTCAAGAGGCAACCCGTATCTCCTCGATGTGAGTCAACCTTGACACCAATGAGGCTCACTAGAATTCGTAGCGCAGCGCCAGTGTGGTCCGGCGTCCGTTCAGCTCGTAGCCCCGGTTGTAGCCGAGATTGTCCGTGCGTATCAGGGCTTCGTCGGTGAGGTTGGTTACTCCCAGTGTCATGGCGAACTTGTCAGTGAAGTTGAAGCGCGCGGACAAATCGAGCTGTGCATAGTTGTGTCCAAACTCGCCATCGCCGAAATAGCTGCTCTGATCGTAGACGAAGTCATCCCTGTAGTTGTAGGCCAGGTACGTACCGAAGCGTGGCTTCTCGAAGTACACGATTGCGTTGTAGCTGTTCTTCGACACACCGGGCAATGGCAGCGAGGGGCCGCCGGCTACCACCGAAATTTCGCCAGCGTCAATGTACGTATAGTTGAGCAGGACGCCGAAGCCATCAAAAGGCGCGGGCAGGAATGTGAAGGGCTGCTGATAGCTGAGCTCGACGCCTTTGAGAGTCGTGTTCGCACCGTTGTCAGGTTGGAAATGAGTGAACTCTATATCCGTCGTGCCACCACCGTTCGCCAGTTGCACCGTGTGAGTCTCGGTAGTGCTGGTCGAAACAATGAAATTCTTCACGTCCTTGTAGAAGATCGCGAGTGACAGCAAGCTCTCCTGATTGATGTACCATTCCAGCGAAACATCGAATTGATCCGCCAGGTACGGATCGACATTGGGGTTGCCGGAGGTGATCGTGCGGACATTGGCGTTGACGACCGTCGTCGGCGTAATTACGCCCAGATCCGGACGGGAAAGGACGCGCGCCGCCGCGAAACGCGCGACCAAGTCTTCTGTAAGCCCAACACGTAGATTGAAGCTGGGCAGCCAGTTGTTGTAACTGCGGTCAATTGTCGTGGGTGCAGCTTCCGGTACAAAGGTCACCGCGCCACCCTGGTCGAAGATGATCTGGCTGAAGTCCGGTACGAAGCCAAAGGTCTTTTGATCCGTCCGGACGTAGCGCAATCCAATGTTCCCGGACACACGCCCGTCGGCAAGCTTGAAATTGCCGCGAACATATGCCGCACCCACGTCCTCCTGAACGTTCGAAACAGATGTCGGAAACCGCACCGGAGGAAACATCCGGACGAGGTCGCTGAGCGGGACGTCCGCGAGCAAAGCGTTTGGATCGGCGGACAGCCAGGTTTTCGGGAAAGATGACCCGCCGTCATAGCCAGACAAATAGCCGGAATCACCGAATTCACGCATCCACGGCGCACCGTTGAAACTTCCGCCCTCGATGGTCGGGTCGAAGGCAACCCCTAACAACGCCGCGAGATCCGCCGCGCCGACCTGAATGAAGTTGCTGTCCGTCGAATGCTCACGCTTGCCCCAGCTTGCACCGAATCCGATAGTGTCCATCCACCCGTCCGTGCGGTACTTGACGTCGAACCGCACATCGCGGGTTTCATCCTCGGTTGGCTCATCGAGCGGACCGTTGAAGCCGATGGCGCGATAGTCGTTCGGATCGAACTGGTCAAAGCCACGCTGATAGGTAAGTTCCGGTATCCCCGCGGGGTCATTGGTGAAATCGTAAGAAACGCTGGCTCGCCCGATGACTTCGAGCGATAGCGAGGAGATCTTGCGTTTCGACTTGCCATAGGACACTTCGCCATCAAGCGTCCAATCGCCCACGGTGTAAGTACCGCCCAAACCCAACGCCCTCAGCTCATCCTCTTCCTGGCCAGTTCTTGCGTTGTTGCGATGATCGACGCCATCAGAGTCCAGGGAAATCAGGGCGCCGTTTCCATCCTGGATGCTGGCGACGACCGGCCCGAGATTGTTCGTGAAGCGATGCGAGTTCACAGGGAACAGTGCGTCAGTGTTGAACTTCGAGTACAAGATGTCCGCCCGTCCTTCGAACGCATCATTTGGACGAAACTGAAGCGAAGTCATCACGCTCTTGCGCTCACGGTCTCCCAGGTCCATGCCGTAGTTCGACGCGTGGTTGAACCGGAACGTGTCGTTGAAGTCACCGTCGACGTTGTAGTCCAGTTGCGGCACTCGGTTCGCTTCGACGCCATTTTCGAAACCGAAGGCCTCGAATCTCTCCACCTGCAGGTCGCGCTTGCTGTAGTCAATGCCAAGTGCAAGCCCGAACCGATTCTCCGCAAAGGTGTCAGAGAAAAACGCTGAGACGTGGGGCTGGACAGAGTCCGGATTGCTTTCGTGGATAGCTTCCGCGTTTACGACTGCGCGGCGACCTCCGGTGTCCAGGGGCTTCGCCGTCTGGACATTAATCGTCGCCGCGATACCGCCATCGAGAGAATCAGCCGTCGGCGACTTAGCGACTTGCAACGCGGTGACAAAGTCGGCGGAAAGAATGGTGAAGTCGAAATTTCGTGAGCCGCTTGCCGCAGGCAAATATCGGCCGTTGTACAGCAATTGTGTGAATTTCGGATCGAGCCCGCGCACGCTCACCAACTGTCCCTCGCCCTTGCTCCGCGTTATCTGTACGCCGGTGATACGTTGGAGCGATTCGGCCATGTTCTGCTGCGGGAACTTGCCGATATCTTCAGCCACGATCGAATCGCTGACGATGTCCGCATCGCGTTTGGCCCCGACGGATTCCGCCAAGCTGTAGCGAATGCCGGTCACCTCGACCTGTTCAATTACTGCCTCATTTGCGGCCGATCCTTGCGCATGCGCTGACATCGCACTCCACAGCAGTCCTGCTATCACCAGAGCGCTATTGATTAAACCCGCGAGTGCCGACTTGTGCATATCCCCCTCCAAGTGCGGGTGTGCCAAAGGCGTACACCCAAGATTTCTGGTTCGCGCGCCAACAAGGCGGTGTCACCGACGGTGACGTCACATGACCAAAATGATACGTTGTTTTGTATATGAATACACCTTCCATATATAAAATACAAATCCATGACAGGCATTGGAGCAATCGAACGGCGTGCGTCAGCCGCTGACTCGCTCGATTCGCGACCGTCGGGTGCCGCTCTCGAAGCATTACTGCAACGAGTGTTTGCAAGGAGGGGTGGATGAAATTCGACTTGCGCACGCTGGTGCTGACGGTGGGTCTATGTTTCCTGAGTCGACCAACTCACGGAGCGGGAACGTACTTGCAGGTCGAGCACCCGCCGTCGACTGCAACCAACCAATTGCAGATTGGTGTCACCTACACGATGTGGGTACCAGACGACGTCGCCCGATTCCGCTGCGTGATCGTTCATCAACACGGCGCGGGAAGAACCGCGGCTGAAAAGGGCGCCACGGCCGCGTACGACCTGCACTGGCAGGCGCTGGCGAAGAAATGGGACTGCGCCTTGCTCGGTCCGTCGTATCACGTTCTGACAGATGCAATTGACGCTTCCCCCGGAGGATCCGAACTCTGGTTCGATCCGCGGCGTGGCTCGGATGAAGCCTTCCTCCAAGCACTCGACGAGTTGTCCGCGCAGGCGAAGCATCCGGAGCTTGCGACTGTGCCCTGGGCTCTGTGGGGACACTCGGGAGGCGGCATCTGGTCAGACGTGATGACGACCCGGCATCCGGACCGCGTGGCTGCCGTGTTCCTGCGATCCGGCTCGTTCCGCAACCGGCCGGACTTCCCGCAGCCCCAGTCGCCGGACGCCGCATATGCGGTCCCTGTCATGGGAAACGCCGGCGTGAAAGAGCAGGAGCGCGGCGCATGGACCAACACTCTTGCGCGCGTCCGCGAATATCGCAGTAAAGGCGGCCCGGCCGGATTTGCTCCCGATCCACGCACGGGCCACGAGACCGGCGACTCGCGTTATCTGGCGATTCCTTACTTTGACACCTGCCTCGCCATGCGCCTGCCGACCAACGGCAGCAATGATCAAAACCTCAAGCCGATGGACATGAGCAAGGCTTGGCTAGCGCCCTTCCTTGGCCAAACAGCTGTGCCGGCCTCTTCCTACAAGGGCAACCCTCTTGAAGCGGTCTGGCTGCCTGACGAACAAGTAGCCAGGATCTGGACCGAATACGTCAAGAATGGAACCGTTGCTGACGTGACTCCACCGCGTGCACCGTTCAACGTTCGGGTCACGTCCAGGGGTAACGGGGGCAATGAAATTACATGGGACGCCGAGGCCGATTTCGAAAGTGGTGTTGGTGGGTTCTTCGTCATGCGCGACGATCAAGCGCTGGCCCGCTTACCAACAATGACGCCACTTGGGGTGTATGGACGCCCGTTGTTCCAGGGGCTGTCGTATCACGACACCCCGGAGGGACCGCCCGCGCCCCCGGAGATGCGGTACCTCGACGTCTCCGCCAAACCCGGCGAGAAGCACACCTACAGCATTCTGACCATTAACAGCGCGGGCGTAACGTCAGAGCCATCCGCTGGGGTTCCAATTCCTTCGCCATGATCCGGACAGGAGTAAGGATCATGAACAGCTCAAAAGGACATTTGCCGTCCGGTCTGAATCTGTTCTTCGCGGCGGCCATCGTTTGGACTTCCAGCAACGCCACGGCAGCGGACGTGTATGTCCCCTTCGAGGGCGAGAAGACCACCTGGCACGAAGGGTTCGACCGATATGACTTCATCATGGACGATGCCACCGGGGCGATCACGCCGATGACGGCCCCGACGAGCGAGGTGACGAGCTTCGGAATCGACGTGAGCATAAAGGACGGCAAGCGCCGCGGCGTAGTCGTCATCCCCAAGAAGGCGGCGCCCGGCAATCCGTGGTCATGGCAAGCCTGCTATTGGAACCACCAGCCTCAAACCGAAGTCGAGCTACTGAGACGCGGTTTTCACATCGCCTTTATAGCGCCCGACCCGGGCAGACAGGGCAAGGCGTGGGACCTGTGGTACGAGTTTCTGACGGAAAAGCACGGCCTGGCGAAGAAAGCGGCCTTCGTCGGGATGAGTAAGGGCGGAGTCAATGCGTTCAACTGGGGTGGCGCTAACCCCGACAAGGTGGCCGCTATCTACGCGGACAATCCGGCGGTCTACGACGACGATTACGTCAAGATCCCGGTGTTGGCCCAACATGACATACCTCTACTGCACGTCGTCGGCACCGAGGATTTTGTGCTGCCGTACACGATGGCGGTGGAGAAGATGTATCACCAGTTGGGCGGCTCAATCACCGTGATCATGAAGGAAGGCCATGCACATCATCCGCACAGTCTCATAGACCCGACGCCGATCGCGGACTGGATCGAGCAGCACATGAATCCGGTAGAGGCGAACCGGCCGGCGTTCGCCGATTTGAACTACACCAAGACGCACTATTACAGCCTCGAAAGTTCTCTCATCTATCTCAAGAACGAGGACACTTACGCGACGGTGCGCGGACCGGGATACGTTCCCTCCTACGATCGCTATACAAGTCCGGGGACGGGTGACTTCCACGCGGATGCCATGGCGATCGTGGTGCCGCCGAAGCCGGCGCCTGGCAAGCCGTGGGTGTTCCATCCGAGCTTTCTCGAGCCCGACTCGGCGGTGGCTCTGGCGCTACTGGCCAAGGGTTACTACATCGTACTGCCGCCAATCTCGGGGTCCGGGGCCGTGCAAGAGCAGTGGGACAAAGTCTACGAGCGGATGGTCGACAACGGATTTTCGAAGAAGGTGGTGATGGAGGGGACCGGGGCGAAGGCGGGCGAGTCGTACGCGTGGGCAATCGCGAACCCGGACAAGGTCTCAGCGATTTACGCCCGGAATCCGCTCCTGGTCAGCAAGATGTCGAAGACGCCGCCGATCGACAACCTGGCGCCGCTGGCCAAGGCCGGGGTGCCGATTTTGCACGACTGCGGGAGTCTCGACCCGTGGCTAAAGGACCAGACACGGGTGGTGGAGAAACGGTACAAGGAACTTGGGGGGAAGATCACGGTGCTGGTGACCGAGGGCGAGGGTCACTTTCCGCTGTCGCGCAAGGATCCGAAGCCGGTGGTGGATTTCATCTTGAGTCACCAGCGGTAGGTGGGGTTTACCGTCTCATTGTCGCGGGGTCGGGTGTTGGGTTGCGACCGCGGCGGTGGAATTAGGCGCCCGTACACACAAGGGATCGCTCCAGTGCATGGCGGATTTCGACGATCAGATCGCCGGTCGATAGCCGGACAAATGAAAAGGCCCCGGCGGTTCGCGCCGGGGCTCTTTGTGCGGCGGCGCAGTAGGACGTTCCCCAGATCTCAGCGCGGCATCCAGCCATTGCTTCGACGAGCGAATCGGCGCAGCCTCTCGGCTGTGGAAGTCACGGGTTACTCAATGTGGTACACCCAAGACACCGCACAGAAGGGCCGTTAACGACGGCCCTTTCTAATTTCCGACACCACCGCAAGACTTGAATGCATCAGCGCAGCAGCAACGTCTTGTCGCCCTAAGGCTGCGGACACACATCCGATGCAATGTTGCGTCCAGAAGGGCGGCTGCTGCCCGCTCCACCAAAGGAGCCACCCATGAGATTCCTCGCCTCCTTTACCACATGCTTGCTCATTGTGTTTTTCCTCTCCGCTCCTGGTGTTGCACAAGAGGCTGAAGAACACGAGCACTCGCTTTCGGGGTCTGAAGAGGGTCTGGGCCACGTGCACATGGACACTTCGTGCGCGCCGGCGGTGGGCGCGAAGTTCGACCGTGCGTTAGCCCTGCTGCACAACTTCTGGTACCCACGCGCGCTGGACGGCTTCCGTCAAGTCTCGAGCGACGATCCGGAGTGTGCGATGGCCTACTGGGGCGCGGCCATGACGTACAACCATCCCTTCTGGGACGCGCCTTCGGCCACCGACGAAACCGCAGCATGGGGTTTGGTACAGGAGGGACTCGCAGCGAAGAGGATGTCTCCGCGCGAGAGGCTTTACCTGGACGCTGTGGCCGCGCTGTTCAAGGATGCAGGTGCGGGATCGAAAGCGGCACGCGATGAAGGCTACCGCGATGCGATGGCCACCGCCTTTGCTCGCTTTCCGGACGATGAGACCAAGCTTTTCTACGGTCTGGCGATCCTCGGCACAATCAAAGAAGGTACCAAGGGGTTTGAGCGCCAGGAGCAGGCGGCCAAGCTCTTCGAAGAGGTTTACGCTCACGATCCGGACCATCCCGGTGTGCTGCACTATCTGATCCATGCCTATGACGACCCGGTGCACGCCGAACAAGGGCTCACGGTGGCACGTAGTTACGCCAAAACGGCTGCCGCAGTCCCGCACGCATTGCACATGCCTTCTCACATCTTCACTCGCCTGGGATATTGGGATGAGTCGGCAGCCACGAACGAGAATGCCTGGCGAACCTCTGAGTCCGACGTAAAGCGTGCGGGAGAATCCGGTGCCTCGCGCGATTTCCATTCGCTCAACTATTTGGAATATGCCTACCTTGAGCTAGGCCGCTTTCGAGACGCCCGGCGGACGCTTGACATCGTCGCGGCGCAATATCACGCCTTGACCGATAAGAAGACGGCGGAGGACACCCCAGAGCTGCAATCGCGGCACGTACGCGGGCGCACCATCTATGCGATACCCGACCGCGTCGTCTATGGGTACTTTGACATGCTGACTCGCTACGTCGTCGAAGCCGGGGATTGGGACAGTGCTGCGACGATTCCGCTGCTGGTGTCTTCGCGGGATTTCGTTGCAGTGAAGTTGCAACTGGAAACGATGGCTGCGGCCGCTCACAAGGACGCCGCCGGCGCCAGGGTCGCCGCAGACAAACTCGCCCTGCTCGCGCAAGAGCCCGGGCAACATCCGTTCGCGCAACAGATCATTACGATGCAGGCGAAAGAGGCAGCAGCCTTCGCGGCCAAGAGCGCGGGGAACGTCGATGAGCTAGTGGCGAGGATGAAAGAAGCCGTCGCCATTGAAGATTCGATCGACAGCCTCCCCCAGCCGCCCTATCCAATTATTCCCGCCCATGAACTCTTCGGTACCCTGCTCATGGAGTTGAATCGACCCGCTGACGCCCTGGAGCAATTTCTTCAGACGCTGAAACGCACTCCGGGTCGCCCGAAGGCCATCTACGGAATAGCTCGAGCAGCGCAGGCTAGGGGCGACAACGTGACGGCAAAGCAAAGGTATGAGGAGTTTCTGTCAGCCTGGAAGACCGCTGACCGTGATCGCCCTGAGGTTGCGACCGCAAGAGAGTTTCTCGCGAAAGTGCCCGCACCCGTGCAGCAATAGCTCGACAAGCCTTCAGGTGACCTTCGCTGACCTGCTGGTGATCTATCGGCGCAATCCGTGCTGACGGAGAGCCCAGAATGTCGGCAACGAGCGAGACCGAAGGTGACTCAGGCGCAGCACCCTCACTGGCTATTTCAGTATCGTGGGACCAAGACAGCGAAGGACTGAACGTTTCGATCAACTGCCAGAGCGTTCGCTCCCGCTTCGTTGATCGTCACGGCAACATACGGACCGACTGTGGGGTATTCCTCACCCGGTAGGATTTCCCGCATTACCCTTCCCAGATTCGCGACGATTTTCTCCTGCAGTGCGCGTAACCGCGCAGCCGCCCGTTCGTAGCCCGGATCACCGGGCATGAGATCACTATCCTTTGAATCCGCCACAACCCAGCAACGAAGGACCTCGTGTTCTCGAATCTCTTCGAGAGCCTCCGCGAACCGAGCTACGGACTCCTCCGTGAGACGTCCGTGCTTATCCTTCTCGATGAGCACTGGCGTAATCTCGCCATAGCCATAAGCCTTGCCTGCGATAATTCCGAGGCTTCCAACGATGATGACCAGCCCCACGAGCCCGATGAGCCTGCGAAGTACCCTGCTCATATGTGTGTCCTTTCGGAAACCTCGGAACGCTACGGATTTTCACCACTGCAGGCCCCAGTTGGGACCGATATCGTGCAATAGGGGCTGTCGCCGTACGATGAGTGGATTCGCGCACGAATGATCCATGTCACCACCGGCCGCACTGGCGTGCAGGCGTCAACACCCGAATACCAATCGTGCCATGTGCCACCGTTGTCTAAGCTGTAGTCCGAGTCCCCGGTAGCGAACGGCTGGGCATCATTTTGGTACCACGAGACCAGCCACCGTTTTTTGCCCGAAAGGCAACCCATGAACTCGATGCCACATGTTGGCGCCAAGAGCGCCACCGTCGGGTGTGGCAACGGTCTGTACTTCTCGATGACCGGGAAGGCGGTATCGATCACCCTCTTGTTGTTCGCTGATGAATTTCCGGCGGTGACGGCCGGCGAAATGTTTGGATACGTGAGCGATGGCGATGAGTATTGAGCGGCCGTAGTACAGGTATTCGGCGCGCATGAACCCGGATTGGCAGTACACGAACACGAGGTCCCGGCCATTGCGGTCTGGACATGATGAGGCGTGTCGTAGTGAGCATGATTGTAGGTAACAGGATCGTTTGGGTGGGAGTCGCTGCTAAATTCATGTTCTGCACCGAACATATGGCCAATTTCGTGAGCACCGGGCATGCAGGGCGTGCCGATGAAAGACCTCGCCACGACCAACGTGTAGTTCGTTTCACTGTAAGACACCATCGGTATGCTTGGTATTTTTTCCGGTCCATCCGCATATCCGCAGGCAGGCAGCCCTGCTACGCCCTCGGCCGCAATCCACTCCGAAATCATGACTACCAAGTCAGCTTGGTACTGGGTTCGAAGTTGAGCTACCTGAGGCTCGGCTTCGAGCCACTGGACCTGAAGTGATCCGAATTGGTTCAGGCTGCTGGTGAAGGCGACTGGAGCCAGCGTCAAAACGTAAGCGAGGGTAAACGTGTGTGTGAAGCCCGAACGAACCAACGCAGTGTTGCCCTCAGTGATCAACTGCTGGGCGAGAGCGGTCTTGTTCAAGGTCGCTGAGAACGCGAGCGTGTCGTAGACAACAAGAACCTTGACGTCATTGGCATTGGCCACCTGGTAGGCCAAGCATAACGCTGCGAGCGATAGGGCAGTTCGCTTCATGTGTTACCCCTCCCTGAGTGAAACGCGTCTACTTGGACTCGGATTCTGATTCCGCTTTGTCGATCTTCTGGGTTGGCTTCTTGGTCCCGACGCTATCAATTACCCAAGGGCGCTGCCCCGCTGGACCCTCGTCCGAACTCTCGACGCGCTCGACTATTAGCACCTTGGTTGTTCCCGCTTGCTCGGAAAAGATGCCGATGGAGCGGCCCCCGAATATCAGCTGTCCGTCAGCTCCTGCGTCAGCGCCGGTACGCTTGACCACCAGCTGAAAAGAGCTATCAGGGAAACCAGCAACCGACCCAATCAGCTCAACGAAGCCACCGTATCCCTCGCCCGCTCGCTCCAGCACTACGTCGTACGGCTCGCCCGGCGCGATTTCGACAAGAATCCGATCGCCAGCACTGAGGCTGGACGGGTCGAAATCTGCGAGTTGAGTCGAATGAGCAGATATCACGCGTAGGCTTGGAACCTCGATGTTCTTGAGGCGAGCCTTACCCGCCTCACTAAGCTCCACGCGATTGTTGGATTCGAGTAGCCGTATGGAGGTTGGCGGCTTGTCGGCGATTGCGTTTGAGGAAAGGCCGCAGACGGCCGCTGCAAGCAAGGCACCTACCCATATCCTGTTCATATCCCTTCCGTCCATGTGCGGGGTGCGGTTTGTTCTTTCCCGGTGAGGCTAGGCTCGCGTCCTCAGCGTGTCAACGACCGACCAATTGAGCCGGTGGCCCTATTTTTTCACGCTGCACCGGCAGCAATGTCACTCTAGGAAAGACTGCCGGCGACGTCCCCCCGCATTTGAGTAGCGCTTCGGTTTAGAGTCTAACCCCGGCAAGGAGGTTGGACGTGAAGAAGCGATTCAGCGAGGAGCAGATTATCGGGTTTCTGCGAGAAGCCGATAAGGGCGTAGCGGTGAAGGAGCTGTGCCGTAAGCACGGCTTCTCGGAGGCGAGCTACTACCTGTGGCGCAGCAAGTTCGGCGGCATGGGCGTGTCGGACGCGAAGCGCTTGAAGGCGCTCGAGGCCGAGAACGCACGGCTGAAGAGGCTGTTGGCCGAATCGATGCTGGAGAACGAGGTCACGCGGGAAGCACTGCGAAAAAAATGGTGACCGCCCCAGTACGTCGTGACCTGGTGCGGTGGATGCAAACGAAGGGGCTGACGGAGCGGCAGGGTCTGCAGATCGTGCGCATGAGCGCGAGTTCGCTGCGTTACGAGCCGCGTCCAGATCGCAACCGAGCACTGCGAGCGAGGATCATCGCGCTCGCGCAGCGTCACCGGCGTTATGGCGTCGGCATGATCCACTTAAAGTTACGCCAGGCGGGCGAGCCCGTGAACTACAAACGCGTTGAGCGACTGTATCGGCTGGAGAAGCTGCACGTCCGGCGCCGGCGGCGCAAGAAGATCCCGGCGACAGATCGCCAGCCGCTGATCCGTCCGGGTCGAGCCAACGAGGTCTGGTCGATGGACTTCGTGTTCGACCGCGTTGCCTCGGGACGTGTGCTGAAGTGCTTGGTGATCGTTTATGACGGGACTCACGAGTCCATCGCTATCGTCCCGGAACGCACTATCGGCGGGGATCACCTGACGCGCATCTTGGATGGCATCTGCTCACAACGCGGGAAGCCGGTCGTGATCCGTTCGGACAACGGCCCGGAGTTCACTGGCAAAGCGATGCTGACCTGGGCACATCGCAACGGGATCGCGTTACGACTGATCGAACCGGGCAAGCCGAACCAGAACGCGTATGTCGAATCGTTCAACGGACGACTGCGCGATGAGTGTCTGAATGAGCACTGGCTCATGAGCGTCGAACACGCACGCGCGGTGATCGAAGCCTGGCGACGTGCATACAACGAGGAAAGACCGAAGAGATCACTAGGCGGGCTGACGCCCACCCAGTTCGCAAAACAGTTGGCCACCAGGGCCGTTACAATGCCGGACGACTCTAAAGCGCTCTGCTACTGAAAGAGGGGGCACGTCGTGGGAACTCCAGCTTGAACGTGATCTTGTTGATGGCCTTGCTTGGTTCCGGAACCTACGACTGCGCTCTTAGGAAGAGGAGCGAATGATCGGAGTGCTGGCTAATCCACAAGTCCTAGTTTCATGAGGACTTGCGATGCCTCATGCGGCCGGCCATCTCAGCCATGCCTCCTACTAACGACACAACACCAAAGAGAACCAGCGGGATACCGACGAAGAGCATGAGCGACCAGAGCCAGCTCCAGCCCCAAACCGAATGAGCGCCATAGATGCCAAGCGCGGTACCAATGAGTGGTGACCAACCGACAAACAGTCCTATCACCCAGCTCAGAAACGACCCCAGTCCCGTAAGATGCTGGACACCATCAACTGTCGCAAAGATTTGCACGAGACCCATCGCGAGGAACCCGACAAAGCCAATTACCTGAAGTAGTCCTTGCATTGAAGCAGCCCTCCCTTAAGCGAATCGCTGCCCAGCCCTTCGGAGCCTCTTTGTTGTTGCGGGCTAGACGCTACTCTTGGGGTAGCCAGCTGTCCAATGGTAGCGGCAAGGGCCTCGGTCGCCAGGTTTTGGCGCGCGTCCAGTTGACTTGCGTCCGTTCGGCTGCTTCTGGTAGCAACGCGGTAGCAAGCTGTGCGAAGTAAGCGACCAACGCAGGTTAGACCATAGGTTTTCACGCTCGGGCGAGCTCGAAAGGAGAAGTCAAACAATGTCCGTGGACCGCGCGATCCACTCCGGCTTTCTGATCTACTGGACAGGCAAGGATCTCGAGTCCAAGTACCACCCCGATTGGAGGAACGGCGACAAGTCGAAGGTCGACGAGGCTTGCAAGGACGAGTACCTGCAGCGGTTGCACGATATCTTGTTTGGGTTCTGGCTCACAGCCGAAGCTGAAGTCATCGTCCAAGGCGGTCCGAAGCCGATCACGATCCCCAGCACCCCAAAATTGGGTTTCACCGAGCTGAAGCTGTCGGAATCACGCGTGCATGCGGGACGCTACGGGCGGCTGGGCATCGGGGTAAAGCGTCCCTACTTGTTCCAGCGATGCGGCCGGCGGGGAGTTTCTGCCCTTGTTGAGAGAATTCCACCAGAACTCCACAGCCATGCCGGGCTATTCTCTGCGCATGGCACTCGGCCGAATCGTCATCTGTGTCGACTGCCAGAGATGCTGGCACTCGGCGAAAATCGAGCAGCGGGATGTGGTGTGGTACCGCGCACCGCCCCCGCGGAGGATGGCGAGCCGGATCCCCGGTGCAATCTTGATCGATCTGCGAAAACGCCAGCCCATATGATCGGCACCCACTGTTGATGGCTATCGCCACTGTCCCCTGGGCGCACGCATGCAGCCGCCCGCCGACGGCGTCACGACACGTGCTTGGTACGCAGTTGTCGATCAAGGAACCAGAAATAGGCGACGGTCGCGATGTTCACTGCTATCCAAAGCCCCTTGCTCCCGAGATGTACCGGAGCTAGTGGGTTGTAGAGAACGGCCAGACCACCGAGAGCGAATCGGTGACCAACTGCAATGGGAGGTCGCGCCTGAAAAGCGTAGTAGATGCACGCGACGCAGAATCCCAGTCGGACCAGCATGTAGTATCCGTAGGGCATTCGAGCCAGAGCCAACACCACCATAACTGTGGCGACCGCGGGAACTAGAGTGCGTGTATTCACGATTAGATGGATGTTGGTTCTGACTCAGTGTTGATGCCCGATCGCTTCAACACATGCCGACGCACTCTCGCCTGAGTAATCGGTAAAAGTCACGAGGCTCCTTCGTTTGCGCCACTCCCATGGCGCGACTCGTTCGTCCTTCGGCAGTCCCCAGAGTCCGCGCTTCGCGGTCCGCGCCTCCGCCTCTAATGTGCAGTACGCGGCGTCCTCGCGCTTCATGTACTTGCGGAACGCCCATGCGTGGCCCAGCTTGACCAATTCGCCATTGATGTCGCGCTCGCCCGTGAATACGCGCGCGACTAGTCTCTCGTAACGATCCTGTTCAAAGGGCTCAAGTTCAACCTGTCTGCCCAGGACCATTGCCGTCAGCGCCGCGGTGGCTTCATCACCCCACGGTTGCCCGCGGTCCGGAGTATCGATCGCATGCAGGCGCACGCGAATTGGGCCGCTAGTGAGCTGCACGTCGATTGTGTCGTCAGGCCGACACAACGAATCTCATCGGTCATCGGATCCTGCGACCGATGGACGGACCACGCGCCCGCCGTGAATACCGTTTCGCCAAGTGGGTATGCGAACACGGGCCCAGCGACCACCATGGTCGCGATCGCGGCCAGAAAAGACTTCGACACTTCATCACTCCTAGCATTGGTTAAAGACACGACGCGCATTGCCGCGCGTTTCGCTGTTCCCAGCTCGTCAGGTGTCAGTCCTGCCAGCCAGTGACTTTACCGTTCTCGGTATAGATCAACTGGCTCGGGTATACCCACTGTTTGTGCTCGCCGAAACTGCCGACTGTGCGATTGATGTCCTCCGGTTCGCCGAGCACGGCGTAAATCATTAGCTCGGAGTCGCCAATGTTCAGTTTGCCCTCCTCGATGCGCTTACGCTGCGCTTGGGTGAGCGCGCCACGTCGCTGCAACTCGCGGATAAGCTCAGACTTCAGCGGCTCGGGTGCCCATGCGTAGCGCGTGGCGAGCGTGATGCTCTTGTAGTCGCGCCAGCAATTGTGCAGTCCGCGCTTGTCCGCCTCGGCCCGCCAGTACTTCTCCCACTCGGCACCAAAGATAGCTAGACACACATCGGCGTCGCTGGCGTGCTCGATCTTCATGAGCAACAGCGAGTTCGGTTCCCAGTTCTCGCGATTGTCTGGTTCGTCCGCGTGCGCGACCGCGCCGAGCGCAAGTGTCGCGACAATCGCGGCGGTTAGTGTCGATCTCATCGTCATTGGCAGTTGGCTCCTAAGTAGACATGCCCAGATCAGCGAAAGTCCTCTGCATGATCCAGCGCGTAGAGAATCGCGAAATGCACTGGCTTCGGAATCCGGGCCTCACCTGCCGCATACCGAGCCATTTGACGTTCGGAAATGCCGAGTTTCATGGCAAGCTGCCGCCGCGAGATCCCAACGCGCGCGCAGGCCGCCAACAGTCCGGTTGGCGTAAGACGCGAGAAGGTGTGCTTGGCCGTCATGGCGCGACCAGGCGGCTCATGCGCGACACTCACTCTCGGCAGTTCGGGCCACGCCTGATGCGATTTTGAGCATGGCGGCACTGGCCTCTTCGTTGGTCATGTTTGGCTTATTCGACTGAGCAAGCGCGAGATCAGCGTCGTCGAGACGCCCATGATTATTCGCGATCCATTGCGACGCATACGCGTGACTCTGACCTGACATTTGGCCGTATCCTCTACTCGCAAGTCTCTTGTCTGTGTTCGCGAGTAACTGGCGCTCCAAACGCACAGCGCTCGACTCATCATCGGTATTCCATTTGCTCATGAGGTGCGCGTACACACGCAAGTACACCCCGTCGCATAGTTGCACTGTAGTGGGGTGCGTCGCGGGCGCTGGGGCGGGCGCCGTGGCTCGAGCCGTGATCGGATGGATAGCATCCTTGACAAATCCCGCCACGAGGGTTCCAGCGACGAACAATACGAATATTCCGCCGACTCTCTTGAGTTCTACTTTGCCGCCGATCTTCATGTGTCGTCTCCGTCTACCACCGCATGCCATACGATACTCGCGCCGCGCACCCTGCCGTAATGGCACGATGCCATCAAGGCATATACTAGTGATGCACGTCACGACTTGCGATGTTTGCTGCGCGCAGGATGGGTGCCGCTGCGGCGGCTGCCCGCAGCAAGAAGAATCGTGCTGCGCGTTTGCCTGCATGCTCATCCGATAGCACGTGGTCTGTAAGCCAAGCTTTGATCGGCAGCAACTTTGGTCCCGCGGTCAAGGAACAGAATTCCCGCGCGCGTTCGGCCCGCGGCCGGGGGCGGATACCGCGTGGAGGGCCGACAGTGCGGCCAATGCGATTCAGGCTTTACGGTGATCAACGCACGCAGCTACGGCTGCGCTGGACACATCGGTGGCCGCCTGTGCCCGGGTACGATTCACTCGGTGAAACGACCGCTCGTTGAGTCGCGCATCCTGGAGTCTCTGACGCCAGACTTGAGTGAGCCCGCGGCGGTCAGTCGGCTTGAGGCCTTGGTTGCCACTCGGCTCCTCGATTCCGAGTCGGGAGAACAGGAAACGACAAGTGATCCCGCTGTCCAGGCTGAATTGCTGCGACTAGGTCAGCACATTGGTGCTGGCCAAGCCAATGCTGCGATCCTCGCCCGCGTCGCCGAGCTTACTGAATGCTTACGCACAGCCCCGGTCGTCCACGTGTCAGCCGCGAGAATGTCAAACGCCAAGGCCCGTAATCTCTCACGCATGCTGGTCGCGCGCATGCGCGCGAACGCAGCGATGATCCATCAACTTCACACAGATGGCGAAATTGAACGCGCCCGCGAATGCCTGCGGGCGCTAGTGGGAACAATTCGCCTGATTGAGGATTCGGCTCGTAGTTGCTTGGTTGCCGAATTCGATCTTGGGACTGCCCCACTGGACAATCCCAAGTCGTTGACTACAAAGCTGTCTGAGAATGTGGTAGCGGGGGCAGGATTTGAACCTGCGACCTTCGGGTTATGAGCCCGACGAGCTGCCAGACTGCTCCACCCCGCACCTGAGGGACGCGGATTCTACAGAAGCGGCTCGGGCAATAGCAAGGCGGGACGCCTACGACGGAACAGGCGGCCGCCAGCACTCGTCTAATGGCGGAACTCCTCTCCTCTCTCGGTCACTAACCGGTCGTTTGACGTTCCTCAAGAAAAGGGAATTCCCACGGCCGACAAGGAGGTCTGCGATGCGGCTGATTTCTCTTGCTCCCAGCGCCAATACGCTCGCCGTCCTGGCGCTCCTCATGACTCCAGTAGCGCGAGCCGATTGGCTCGGAAAGGCCGAGGCCGGCTATGTCATGGCACGCGGCAATACCGAAACGAACACCGCGAACGGCAAGCTCGATCTCGAGAACGAGAAGAATCTCTGGACGCATTCGCTGGGGATGAGCGGCCTTTACGGGCGCAGCAACGACATCACGAACGCACAGCGCTGGGATTTCGCCTGGCGCTCGGACTACAAACGCACTGAGCGCTTCTTCACTTTCGGCTCCCTGCGTTACGAGGACGACAGTTTCAGCGGCTTCGACTACCAGGGCACGGTCTCCGCGGGTTTCGGCTATCACTTCATCGACACCGAGGCGACGAAACTCACCGCTACGCTCGGCGCGGGCTACCGCGTGCTGGTGCCCGAGGAGCTGGTCCGGGACGATGCCGGCAACGTGGTACAGCGCATCAAGGGGGAAAGATCAGAGGACGTCGTGGGCAACGTCGGACTCGACTATCAGCACAAGCTCACGGCCAACACTACACTCACCGACAAGTTACTCGTTGAGTCGGGCTCCGAGAATACGAACGCCAACAACGAGCTGGCAGTGCGTGTCAGCATGACGGACAAGCTTGCGTTGAGCGTCGCGTATACGGTGCGCCACAACACCGAGCCGCCCGCTGGGCTCGAAAAGACGGATCAGCTCACCACACTCAATCTCGTCTACGTGATCAAGTGACGCCGACGGACGATATTCAATATCGAAACACGACGCCGAGCTTGAATTCATCGAGGTCCGGCGTGCCCGAAGCCTTGTCGAAGTCGTACCAGTGCTTCTCGTACGCGAATCGCAGACTGAAGCCGCGTGAGGCGTCCCAGCGAACGCCCGCGCCCAAGTTATACGTGAACCCATCTACCGAGTGCGTGTCCTGAACCGTGGCGCAGATCTCGCCATACCAAGGATCCCACCAGCAGCCGGTCGTCGGCCGACCGTTCGGGATATTCGTGTCGATGAAACTCCAGCCGATGCCCCCGGTGACGAACGGAGTGATACTGCCGTCCAGGAAGTTGTAATTGACGTTCGCACGCGGCGTGTACGACTCGTAATCGCCTTTCACGTTCGCTGTCAGTCCAGGGAAGTCGGCCGACTGAATCGTCGCCTTGTAGCTCGCGTTCTGCCAGTCCAACGCGAAACCGAGCTCGAGGCGAGAACTGAAGCGATAAGCGAACGTCAGCGTGGCCGAGAGATCACTATCGACCGACACCGACGAGCCGCCGTTGAAGTCCCACTTGCTGGAGTCCTGGTAGACACCATCGAGGCCGAATTCCCACCCCGGACCCCTGGTGCCCGAGTACTGTGCCCACGCCGGTGAGCTCAAAGCCATGCAAGCGGCGAATGCAATGATGGAGCGGTGCTTCGCGTCCATACGTATCTCCCCGTCCAGTTGGCACACAGGCGACATTGCCGAAGGTGAGGGTTGCTGACCCGGCTCGCCTTAGCAATTGCCCTTTCGGGCAATTCCACTGGGATGAACGTTTCCATCGGGAGCAGCTGTCTATAATCACGCGGCCTTGATGCCGCATCAGCGGCGGGAGCGAGCGGCGTGCCCCTAGACCTCCTGATGTCCGTCGCGCTCGGCGTAGGACTCGCGGCGGCAGTTGGATTTCGTGTGTTCCTGCCGCTGCTCGTCGTCAGCGTCGCTGCCTACACCGGGCACCTGGAGCTGAACGGCAGTTTTGCGTGGCTCGGGACAGCTCCGGCGATCGCGATGTTCGGCATCGCCGCGATCGTGGAGATCGCAGGGTTCTACATTCCCGGGGTCGACAACCTGCTCGACATTCTCGCCACGCCCGCGGCCGTTATCGCGGGGACGGTGATTGCCGCCGCCGTCATGGTCGACCTGCCGCCGATGGTGAAGTGGGCGACGGCCCTGATCGCGGGCGGCGGCGCTGCAGGCCTCACTCAAGGCGTGACGGCACTGCTCCGTGCCAAGTCCACGGCGCTGACCGGGGGTCTTGGCAATCCGGCGATCGCCAGCGTGGAGTGGGCGGGCGCCCTCCTCGTCTCGTTGCTTGCGCTGCTGGCGCCAGTCCTGGCGCTGGCGCTGATCGTCGTGTTCTGCTGGCTCGTGGTCCGATTCGTGCGCAGAACACTGCAGCGAAAGCCCGTCAGAGACTGACGGCCACCTTGAAACCGCCCCAGAACATGCGCTTGCCGTCGAAGGGCATCGCTTTCGGATCCATCATTTTCGCGAGCCGCTTGTCCTTCATGACTTTCGCCATGATGCGGTCGCGCTGCTTGCGGGACCGGTACACGATCCACGAGAACCACACGACCTCGCCCTTCTTGAGCTTTACGGATTGGGGAAACGACGTGTGCTTGCCTGGCTTGACGTCGTCGGCGATGCATTCGCGGTATTCGAGCGCGCCGTGATCACGCCAGACCTTGCCCGCGAGGCGTGCCATGCGGACGTACTTCTTGGTGTTGCGCCTGGGGATGGGAAGAACAAAACCGTCTACGTACGCCATCGCGATCTCCTTTGCACGGGCCTGGATTTTGCGGACAGGTTGTTGGGGCAACTACAAAATGAGTAGGTTCCCCTCGTAAGACGATCGAGAGTATCCGCAATCGACACTGCGGCGAAGGTTCTGTGGCTCGGCTGCACTCGCCGAGCAGCGGCCCGGATATCAGGGCACCGGCGTGAGCGTATCCGGAATCGGTACCGCCACCAAGTTTCGGTCTCCCAGGAAGAACAGCGTGCGGCCGTCCGAACTGATCGCGCGCAGCGCTACTATTCCTCGTCCTGCAGCTTGCAGCGATACGTCGGAACGGATACCGGGTCGCGCGAGCTCGCGGTTGGGATCGTCGCGAGACTGCCGATGATCGCGCATACCGCTGGCGAATCTACTGGCGCCCACCATCCCTCCCCTCTGATCGGGATCACGCGTCGATGACCGGGTATGCCCGACTCCGCCAACGTGGCCGTGCTCCAGGTCAACAAGAGCGCGGAAACGGTCATCAACACTCGCACGTTCATATTCGACTCACCCGCAGGTCTGTAGCAGTCCTCGATTAGGGTACTCGGCGCTTGCTCCTGCCAACGTGCATCGCGACACGTTTTTCCGTTCCGCATGCCGGAAGGAATTCACGAAATCGGCACGAGAGTGGCAGCGCCTCGAAACCCTTGTAGGACGAGGCTCCGCGTTGACTTCCAACCAGCCCGGGACCAGGCCGAGCACGAGTACCGCAAGGCCATTCAGGCTCAGCATGAAGCGCATCGAACGGTCGGCCTCGATCGGGCTCGTGTCCTGCGGATCGTCGAAGTACATCAGTTTCACGATGCGGATG
>Ga0137410_10000235_pt1 | contig 39241 bp, 45 predicted proteins | sample CZODoug1_16funga_FD_108878 | JGI IMG/M metagenome (GOLD analysis project Ga0137410, IMG submission 108878) | Vadose zone soil fungal communities from Angelo Coast Range Reserve, California, USA - CZODoug1_16fungal (Illumina Assembly) | ecosystem: Environmental > Terrestrial > Soil > Vadose zone... | reverse complement strand
TTTGAGCCCCGGCGAACGCGCCGTGGCGAGGGAACCGGCCGCAGGCCGGCGAAGTCGCGTGCCGGCGCGGAGGGCACGGCGCCGCGAGAGGGCCAAAGACGGCGGCCAGCCCCCATTTCCCGCGCCCCACCCCCGCTGGTATAGTGCGCGGCTCGTTCCAGAGGTACCCCGACGTGAAGACCGCATTTGAGCTGGCCGGAGAGCCACGCGCCATTCTCGGCCGCACCAACAGCCGCCGCCTCCGCAAAGCGGGCAAGGTGCCGGCGATCATGTACGGTGGCGGCGAAGCGCCCGAATCCGTGGTCCTCGACCACAACTCCCTCTCGCACCAAATGGACCGCGAGGCGTTCTACACGAGCATCTTGACGCTCAAGCTCGGCTCGAAGTCGCAGCAAGTCGTCGTCAAAGACGTCCAGCGCCACCCGGTGCGGCCGATCATCATGCATCTCGACTTCCAGCGCGTCCGCGAGGACGTCGAGATCACGCTGACCGTGCGCATCCACTTCCTGAACGAGGCCCAAGCCAAGGGCGTCAAGGACCAAGGCGGCGTCGTCAACCACTTGTTGACGGACGTCGAAGTGCGCTGCTTACCGCGCTACTTGCCCGAGTACCTCGAAGTCGACGTCACGAATCTCGAGCTCAACCAGATCTATCACCTGTCCGACATCAAGCTGCCGGAAGGCGTGTCGCTCGTAGCCCTGACGCACGGCAACGATCAGCCGGTCGTGTCGGTCAATCCGCCGCGCCAAGAGGAAGTGGACGTGGCGCCGGAAGCTGCCGCGACCCCGGCGGGCGAGGTGCCCGCAACCGCGCAGGCCGAGCCGGCCGCCGGCGCCGCCGCCGAAGGCGAAGCGAAGGACGGCAAGGAAGGCGGCGGGAAAGACGGCGGGAAAGAAAAGAAAGCCGAGAAGAAGTAGGGTCAGACGTAAGGGACAGACCAAGAGAATTAGGGTCAGACCCCCGAAGGGGTCAGACCCACACGGGCCGCCTATTCGGCGGCCTTTGTTTTGGGTATAGGCTTTTAGCGTGGGCACTCCGCTCGACCTCATCGTCGGACTCGGCAACCCGGATCCCGAGTACCTCGCCACGCGGCACAACGCGGGCTTCTGGTTCGCCGACCTGCTCGCGCGCGAGCACGGCGGCTCGTTCTCGCGCGAGCGCAAGCTCAGCGGTGAGGCCGCGGAGATCCGGATCGCGGGCCACAGGATCCGCTTGTTGAAGCCGATGACCTACATGAACTTGAGCGGCCAGGCCGTGAGCGCGGCGGTCAACTACTACAAGATCCCGATCGAGCACGTGCTCGTGGCGTCCGACGAGCTCGATTTCCCCGTCGGCCGCGTGCAGCTGAAGTTCGACGGCAGCTCCGCGGGCCACAACGGCATCGGCAACGTGATCGAGCACGTGGGCCCGAAGTTCTGGCGCTTGCGCTTCGGCGTGGGCCATCCGCGCAACGAGCGCGGCGACGCGGCCCGCCGCGACGTGATCGACCACGTGCTCAAGCGCGCGAGCGCCAGCGACGAGCAGCAGATCCTCGATTGCCTCGCCGAGGCCGCAGCCGTGCTGCCGGTGTTCCTCGAGCAGGGCGCCGAGCGCGCCAAGAGCAAGCTGCACAAGTCGAAGAAGGCGCCGGCCGCGGACGACGCCTCCGCGAAAAACAACGATGGCGAGGCGGGCTAGAGCATGGGCATCAAATGCGGCATCGTCGGGCTGCCGAACGTGGGCAAGTCGACGCTGTTCAACGCGCTCACCGCGTCGGAGATCCCGGCCGAGAACTACCCGTTCTGCACGATCGACCCGAACGTCGGCGTCGTGACCGTGCCCGATCCAAAGCTCGACGCGATCGCGGCGATCGTGACGCCTGAGAAGGTGGTTCCGACCGTCGTCGAGTTCGTGGACATCGCGGGCCTCGTAGAGGGTGCGTCGCAGGGCCAAGGTCTCGGCAACCAATTCCTCGCGCACATCCGCGAGACGCACGCCATCGCGCATCTGGTGCGCTGCTTCGTGAACGACGACATCGTGCACGTCGCGAACCGCATCGACCCGCTGCACGACATCGAGATCATCGACACCGAGCTCATGCTGGCCGACCTCGAGACCGTGCAGAAGATCTTCCAGCGCGCGGAGCGCGCCGCCAAGGCCAACGATAAGGCGGCAGTCGCGCGCCGCGACGCGCTGCAGAAGCTCGTCACGGCGCTCGGGAACGGCAAGCCGGCGCGTAGCGTGGTGCTCGACGCGCACGAGCGCGAGACCGTCCGCGACGTCCAGCTCATCACCGCGAAGCCCGTGATGTACATCGCCAACGTGGCCGAGGACGCGACCGAGGACAATCCGCTGGTGGCGCCCGTGCGCAAGCTCGCGGCCGAGCAAGGCACCGAGGTGGTCGTGATCTCCGCCGCGCTCGAGGCCGAGCTCGCGCAGCTCGCCGAGGGCGAGCGCGCCGAGTTCCTCACGAGCTTGGGGCTCACGGAGCCCGGCTTGAACCGCGTGATCCGTTCGGCGTACCGTTTGTTGGGACTCAAGACGTTCTACACCGCCGGGCCGAAGGAATGCCGCGCCTGGACGGTGCACAAGGACGCGACCGCGCCGCAAGCCGCCGGCGCGATCCACACCGACTTCGAGCGCGGCTTCATCCGCGCCGAAGTGATCGGGTACGACCAGTTCATCGCGCGGCGCGGCGAGCAAGGCGCGCGCGAAGCGGGCGAGCTTCGGCTCGAGGGCAAGACCTACGTGGTCAAGGAAGGCGACGTGATTCACTTCCGGTTCAACGTCTGAGATTCAACGTCGGCCAAGGCGCATCCGATGGAGATCCTCGACAGTTTGCCGCCCGCAGTGACGCTCGTGCTGTCGCTGCTCCTGCTCGCGTGGCTCGTGCTGCTGCTGCTCGTGCCGTTCATGATCGAGAGCATTCGCACCTCCACTCGCAAGTCGTACTTCGAGCTCGTGGAGCTCAACAAGAGGCTCGACCGGCTGATCGTGTTGCTCGCCGAGCGCGACACCGGGCTGCGTAGCGAACGCGCCGACTTCGACCTGTTCGAGAGCCGCCCCGCGTCCGACCTGCCCCCCGACCGCGCGCGCAAGGAACCCACGATCTCCAGCTGAAAAATAGGGACATGTTGGATTTTTCCGGCGAGGGGCGTCTCCAGGCGCGCTGCCGGAGAAAATGCAACATGTCCCTATTTTGCGCGCCACAAACCGCCGCCTCCGTCCATAGGCCCTTGGTCTGATGTGGTCGACCGAGCTCCACGGCGGGAATAGCGCGTCCCGAGCACGTGACAAGGACCGCGGGATAGGTCGGCCCCCGGCCAACGAGCGTCCGAGAACCGATCGGCCCTTGGAGGAATGAGAGCGACAACGAACGTCCTGCGCGACGCACACGCCGACGCCGCCCGCGCCGCGCTCGGCATGCTCCGTGCCCGCTTCGTGTCGAACGCGTTGGCCTTCGGCCTGTTCGTCGTCGCGTTCTACGTCGCCTACCGGTACGCGATGTCGTTCAGCCAGGCGACGGCCTCGCCGTTCTGGTTCCCGATCTCCGTATTGCTGTCCGCGCTCTTGGTCGCGCGGCCGCGCTGGTGGCCCGTGCTCGTGGCGAGCACGCTGCCGATCCGGCTGTTCAGCGAGGTATCGGCCGGCCTGCCCGTGACGTTCCTCGTCGAGACTTTCGCCATCGACTCGGTGGGCGTCGTGCTCACGGCCGCAACGCTGCGGCGCTACCTCGACCATCCGCTGCGGCTCGACACCGTCCGCGACTACGGCCTCTACGCCCTTGTCGCGGTCGTGCTGGTGCCGGCGGTGGCGGCATTCGGCGGCGCGGCCGCCCGCCAGACGCTGGGGCACGACTATTGGACGGCTTGGCGCGAGTGGTTCCTCGGCGACGCACTCACTCACCTCATCGTCACCCCGACGATCTGCTACTGGATTCTGAGCGCGCCGTGGAGATCGGTGCTGCGCGCGCGGCACCGCCACCTCGAGGCCGCGCTGCTGACGGTCGGGCTCGTCGCAAGCGCGTTCAGCGCGTTCTTCGCGGACGCCGGCAGCGCGGACATCGCGAGCTGGCGCCTGTACCTACCCGCGCCGTTCGTCCTGTGGGCGGCGATCCGGTTCGGGATGCTCGGCGCGACCGGCGCGATCACCTGCCTCGTGCTCGCCGCGGTGACCGCGGCCCTCCACGGTTACGGGCCCTTCGCGGGCCAGTCGCCGCAGAACGCCGCCCTCGCGCTCCAGCATTTCCTGTTCGAGCGCGCGGCGCCCCTGTTCTTAGTCTGCATCCTGCTCGAGCAGAAGCGGCGGGTCGAGAATTCGCTGCGCGAGAGCGAACGGCTGTTCCACACGACGGCCGACACGGTGCCGGCCATGATCTGGCTCATGGGACCGAACAAGCTCTGCGACTTCGTGAACCAACGCTGGCTCGAGTTCAGCGGGCGGACGTTCGAGCAGGAAATCGGCACCGGTTGGACCGACGGCATTCATCCCGACGATCGCGCCCCGTGCATCGAGATTCTCGAGCGTGCCTGGGCCGAGCGCGGCAAGTTCGAGCACGAATACCGCATGCTCAGCGCCGACGGCGGCTACCGCTGGATCCTCGACGTGGGCCTCCCCCGCTACTCGCCGAGCGGCGAGTTCGCGGGCTACGTGGGCTGCGCCAGCGACATCACGGAGCGCAGGGCGCAGGTCGTCGCTCTGCGCGCAAGCGAGGAGCGCTACCGCGAGGTGGTCGACGCCCAGACGGATCTCGTCTGCCGGTACCTGCCGGACACGACACTCACGTTCGTCAACGAAGCGTATTGCCGCTTCTTCGGCAAGACTCGCGAGGAGCTCATCGGAACGAGCTTGCTCGATCTGCTGCCGAAGGAGACGCACGACGCGGCGCGCCGCTACATGGCGCAGGTAGTCGCGGAGCCCGCCGACAACCACGCGATCGAGCACCAGGTGAGGCTGCCGAACGGCGGCGTGGGCTGGCAGCACTGGGTGGACCACGCGGTGCTCGGCCCGGACGGGCGCGTGGAGGAGTTCCAGGGGATCGGCCGCGACATCACCGACCGCAAGCGAGCCGAGGAAGCGAATCGCAACCTCGCGCACGCGTCGCGCCTCGTGGCGGTCGGCACGCTCACGGCGATGATCGCCCACGAGGTGAACCAGCCGCTCTGCGCGATCCGCTGCAACGCCGAGGCCGGGCTCGCGTTGCTCAAGTCGGCCCGCCCGCCGCTCGACGAGATCCGCGAGATCCTCACCGACATTTGCCGCGATGATCAACGCGCGGACGAGATCGTGTCGCGCGTCCGCGCGCTGTCGCGCAAGCGCGACTTCCAACCGCAGACGCTCGACTTGAACGCCGTGATCGCGGACGTGATGCGGCTCGCGAACGGCGACGCGGCACGCCGCCAGGTGCGCGTCGTCACCGAGCTCGAGCCCGGCCTGCCGCCGGTGCGCGGGGACGTGATCCAAGTGCAGCAAGTGCTCCTCAATCTGCTCGTGAACTCGCTCGACGCGATGCGCGACACGCCGCCGCCGGGGCGTCACGTAACCGTTCGCACGAAAGCGCGCACGGACCAGCGCGTCGAGGTGGCCGTCGCGGACCGAGGTCACGGCATCCCGGCGGACGAGCTGCCGCGGGTCTTCGATTCGTTCTTCACCACCAAGGTCGGCGGCATGGGCATGGGGCTCTCGATCGCCCGCTCCATCATGGAGACGCACGAGGGCCGCATCTGGGCCGAGAACAACGCCGACGGCGGCGCGACGTTTCGCTTCGTGCTGCGCGTCGCGGAGTGAGACCAAGGTCCGATTCTTAAGGCGGCAGGTTTGATCGACAGTTCCCGCCTCCACGGAGGAGAACTGCCATGAATCGCCGCTGCATCGTTTCGTTCACCGCGCTCACGATCGGGGCACTCTCATGCGCCCTTTCGATGGTCGCGTCCGCGCAGGTGCCGCAACGCACCGCCATCGCGAGCTCGGACGTGCTGAGCCAGATCTCGATGTTCAGCTACAACGAGGGTCCGAAGTCCGACCTGCTGTTCCGCGGCACGCCCTTGGCCGCGACGGGCGAAGGCAAAGCCAGCGTCGAGTATGAGAAGGGCAACGCCGCGATCTCGGCGAAGGTGTCCGATCTCCCGGCGCCCGCGACGCTCGGGCCGTACACGACTTACGTGCTGTGGGCGATCACGCCCGACGGCCGCGCGATCAATCAAGGCGTGATCGCGGGCGCCGAGGGCGGCAAGGGCGGCATCGACACGACTTATCCCGCGTCGCAGTTCGCGCTGATCGTGACCGCCGAGCCGCATTTCGCGGTGACGGTGCCGAGCACGATGATCGCGCTCTACAACGTGGCCGACAAAGTGAAGGGCGCGGAGAGCAAGGTCTCGAAGCTCACGGCGAGCGCCGACTACTCGAAGCTCGCACGCATCGCGATCGACGAGGAGAAGAACCCGGCGGCGATCGTTCAAGCGCGCTACGCCGTAGCGATCGCCGACGCGGCCGGCGCGAAACAATTCGCACCCGACCAGTTCGCGAGCGCGAACCAGAAGCTCGCCGCCGCGGAGTCGGGCATCGGCGGCAAGAAGAAGGAGCGTGCAGCCGCCGAAACCGCCGCGCGCGAGGCCGTGGTCGCGGGTGAGGACGCGCGCCGCCAGGCGCAGGTCCAGACCGCGATCGCGAACACCGCGGAGAAGGCGAGCGCGCAAGCCACAGCCGAGACCGCGGTCGCCGCCACGGCCGTAGCCGCTGCCGCGCTGCTCGAGCGGTTGAACAACGCACTGCCGACGCGCAAAACCGATCGCGGCCTCGTGTCGGAGATCGGCGGCCTGCAGTTCGCGACCGGCACGTCCACGTTGAGCAACGCGGCTCGCGAGGGCCTGTCGCGCTTCGCGGGCGTCGTCGCCTCGTATCCGAACCTGAGCTTCAAGGTCGAAGGGCATACCGACAACACCGGCAGCGCCGAGAAGAACCGGGAGCTGTCGCTGCGCCGCGCGATCGCGGTGCGCGACTACTTGGTCGGCCAGGGCGTGCAAAACTCGCGGATCGACGTTGACGGCCTCGGCCCGGCGCAGCCGGTTGCCGACAACTCGACGGCCGACGGCCGCGCGCGCAATCGCCGGGTCGAGATCGTGCTGTCGGGCGGCCCGCTGGCCGCGCACTAGCGACGCCGGCGCCATCCCCTTCGACACGGCCGCCCAAGAGGCGGACTGGCGCGGCCGGCGGTTCGCCGTCGGCCGCGCACGTGCGTGTCAGGGAGGAACCATGAAGACGACGACGCCGGTCGAGCGCGCGGCGTAGGGGCGGCGATGGCGAGCGCAGTCGCAAGGCCCGTCTCGCTGCGAGCGCACCTCGCCGCGCACGCGTTGCAGCGGCGCGCCGTCGAGGCCGCGATCTGGGGTATGCCGATCGTGAGCGTCGACGCGATGCGCGAAGCGTTCATGCGCGACGCGCACGCGCGCTACGGCGACATCGTGTTCTGGTCGAAGCCCGCCGATTGGCGGAATCAGACGACCACGCCGAACGCGTCGTCACTCTACGTCTACTTCAACTTCAATACCAAGAACGGGCCCGTCGTGCTCGAGGTGCCGGCCGCGCTCGGCGCAGGCCTGTTCGGCACGCTGCTCGACGCCTGGCAGACACCGCTCGTCGACGTGGGGCCGAAGGGTGACGACCGCGGCAAGGGCGGCAAATACCTGCTGCTGCCGCCGGATTTCAAGCGCGCCGCGCCGTTGGGCTACATCCAGGTCCACTGTCCCACGTACAACGGCTACGCGCTGCTGCGTGCGATTCCTGCGAGCTCCGCGGCCGCCGACACGGAGAACGCGGTCGGGCTCATCAAGCAGCTCCGGCTGCACCCGCTCGCTGCGGCCGCGAACCCCGCCGACCAGCGGTTCATCGACATGACCGGCAAGCTGTTCGACGGCATCGTCCGCTACGACGCGACGTTCTACGCGCGCCTCGCGCGGATCGTCGGCGAGGAGTTCGTGCAATCGCGCGACCTCGTCGCGATGGGGCTGCTCGGCTCGCTCGGGATCCGCAAAGGCGAGCCGTTCGCGCCCGACGCCACGACGCAAGCCGTGCTCGGGGCGGCGGTCGCCGAGGCGCACGCCGGCTTCATGCGCACCGTGGTCGACGACGTCGACTCGTTTTGGCCCGGGAGCCGCTGGGGGCTGCACAGCGCGCTCGCGCTCGCGGCGCGCACGGGCTTCAGCTTCCAGACGGCCGATCGGCTCGACGTCGACGCGCGCGCGCCCGTCTACTTTCTCGCGTATGCGCCGGCCGCGAAGCTCGGCGAAGCGACTTTCTACCTCGTCGCGACCTACGACGGGGCCGGCGGCACGCTGAACGGCGGCAACGCATATCTCTTGCACGTGCCGGCGAACGTGCCGGCCAAGCAGTTCTGGTCGGTGACCGTCTACGACCTCGAGACCGCCGGCTTCATCCGCGAGTCGCCGCGCGTCGGCGTCGATTCGTACGACCGCAAGATGCGGCGCAACACCGACGGCTCGGTCGACGTGTACTTCGGGCCGAAGGCGCCCGCGGACCACGAAAGGAATTGGATCTTCACGGCGCCGGGCCGCCGCTGGTTCGCGATGTTCCGCTTTTACGGCCCCGACAAGCCGCTGTTCGACAAGAAGTGGAAGCTCGCCGACATCGCGAAAACGAGCTGAACGCGGCGTCTGACACCAGCCCCAAGGACCAATATTCGCGCCATCTTCCGCCGCGGATACTGGCGGTATGCCGCGTGTCGCGGAGGGAGGTTCGCATGTTCGGAGCCGGCCAGATCTTCACGATGATGTTCGTGATGCTCGGGCCGCTGAAGCTGCTCGGCCCGTTCGCGGCGCAGACGCGCGAGCTCGAGGACGCGCAGATTCGGCGGATCGCGCTCACCGTCTTCGCGATCGCGCTCGCGGCGGCGGTCGGCGGCTGCTTCGTCGGCCGGCAGTTGTTGACCGCCTGGGCCGTCTCGACGCCGGCGCTCGTGCTCGCCGCGGCGATCGTGCTGTTCCTCGTCGCCCTCCGGATCGTGCTCGAGCAGTACCAGCCCGCCCGGCCGCCCGCCGAGCCGCTGCCCCCCGAAGCTGCGGCCGCCGCCATGCGGCTCGTCTTTCCCCTCGTGCTGACGCCGTACGGCATCGCAACGCTGATCGCGCTGATCGCGTCGTCGGAGACCGCCCGGGAAACCTGGTTGATCTTCGCGATGCTCACCGGCGTCATGCTGCTGAACCTCGGCGCGATGCTGCTCGCGCGCAAGGTCATGCACGGTACGCTCTTGCTCGTGCTGTACGTTTTAGGGGCCGTGCTCGGCGTGCTGCAGGTGGCGCTCGCCGTGCAGATGATCGTGCGTCAGCTCGCAATACTCGGCCTCATCGACGTGCCCGGCTGAGCGGCCCCCGGCTCACTCATGGCTCGCGGGCGCCGCCGCCCTCTCTCTCGGCAGCGCGATGTGGAACGTCGCGCCGTGGGGATCGTTGGCGGTGGCCCAAAGCCTGCCGCCGTGCGACTCGACGATCGACTTGCAGATCGCCAGCCCCATTCCCGTGCCGCGCTCCTTCGTGGTGTAGAACGCTTCGAAGATGCGTGACGCGGCGTCCGGGGCTACACCTAAGCCCGAGTCCTGCACCTCGACGCGAATCTCGCCGTCGACGCAGTCGTTGCGAATCCCGAGCGTGCGTGCCCGCCCGCTGACCGTGTCCATGGCCTCGATAGCGTTCAGGATCAGGTTCACGAACACCTGCTGGAGCTGCGCCTTGTTCGCGCGGAGCGTCGGCAATCGCCGGCTCAAGTCCGCCTCGACCGTGACGCCGTGCGCGTGCAGGTCGCCGTGCAGGAACACGAGCGCGTGGCCGAGCACGTCGGTGATATCCACGTCGGCAGCGTCGTGATCGCCGCCCTTCACGAGCGCGCGGATACCGGCCAGCACCTCGCCGGCGCGCATGGCGTCGGCGACGATCGTTCGCAGGATCTCGCGCGTCTCGCCGAGGTCGGGCGCCGGCCGCTGCAGTCTCAAGAGCCCGGCGCCGCCGTTTGCGACGATCGCCGCGAGCGGCTGCTTGATCTCGTGCGCGATCGACGCGGCCATGGCGTCGAGCGTCATCAACCGGTTCTCGCTCTCGCGCTGCCGCACCGTCACGGAGCTCGCAAGGCGCGCGTAGAGCAGCGTCGTTTGCGCGAGCAGGGCGACCAGCACGAAGCTCGCGGACAGGAGCCCGTAGACGCGGCCGGAGTACCACACGAGGCTGAAGCGCGACGCAGTGGTGCTGAGCAGCAGCATCTCGATGAGCCAAGCCCAGAGCACGACCAGGAGCCAAAGGTCGAGCACCGAGCGCCGGCTGCGCCAGAGCGCCGCGAGCGCCGCGCCGGTGAGCGTGACGACGAACCCCGCGATGTACGGCCAGCGGCCGTTGCCGTGCTGCGGGTCGATCATGATCACGGGCATCGCGACGCCGATCGCGAGCGCCGCGAGGCCGCCGGCCGCGAGCACGGTCGCGCCGAGGCTCGCGACGGCGGTGCGCCGCGCCGCGACCGACGGCTGGGGCGCGGCGCGCTCGCGCTCCCGGAGCAGGACGTAGGCCAGCACCGAGACCGGCAGCCCGAGGTGCCAGAACACGTAGACCCAAACCGTCGTCTGCAGAGCCGCGCCGAGCAGGCCGGTCGCCGAGAACGCCCCGGGGAAGGTCAACGCGTGCGGCACGATCATCAGCGCCGTGAACGAATAGCCGCACACGAGCGCGAGCAATGCCGGAGAGCGCGTCATCGCGAACTGTGCGAGCAGCAGCGCCGCGGTCAGCAGGTCCGTGAGGAACAGGATCGTGTCGACGATCGGGATGAACTGGTCGCTCGCCGGCAGCTGCACATCCGTCCACGGAGCGGCGGCGAAATACCCGACGGCCAACGCCAGGGCTACCCCCAAGGCCGATTGTTTCTGCCGCCTCGTCGGCGGCAACGTCGACAAGAGCAAAGGCTGCGTTCCCGGCACCCGAAGTCCCCGTACCGGCCAGTTCCACCCTGCTCCAACCTACCCGAAAGCCCGCGGCGCAGCGGCCACCGCCGTATGGGACCAAGGTCCCACTAGCCCGCGGTGGGTCCGAGGGCTATTTTCGCCACGGGGTGGAATACCCGGCCGGAGGACCCTTTTTTGCGGCCTCGGGCGCCTCGACGCCGGCCCGCCACGCCGCCTCGTTCATCGACCGTTCAGCCGACTCGCGGATACACTTGCCGGCAACGATTCGGAGCACCAGATGGCCGTCTACCAGAACTACCTCCGCGACCGCGCCTCGAAGCTCGGCATCCTCGTGGTGCTGGCGGTCGGTATCCAGATCCTCTACACCGTGGTCGTTCGGCCCGGCGCGGCAGCCTGGACCACCCGGCAGACCGAGATCGCGAGGACCACGCCCGGCTACAGTCCCGAGCGCTCCCTCTACGTGATCATCCAGGGCCAAGAGCAGGAAGCGACCATCATCATCTCTTTTTGGGCCTTGACCCTGGCCATCCTCCGCTTCGCCGAGCTGCGCTCACAGCGCAAGCTCCTGTCCGCCGACCTCATGAACCTGCCGCCCGGCATCGTGATTGTGCCCGAGGACTGCCGCGAGTACTTGCGGCGCCTCGAGCAGCTGCCGGCGAAGGAGCGCGACTACGTCGTGCCCCGGGTGCTCGGCAGCGCGCTCAAGCGCTTCGGCGCCACCGGCCAGGTGCAAGACGCGTCCACGACGGTGCACAACGTCTGCGAGAGCGAGGCCGCGCGGCTCGATGCCGAGCTCGCGATCCTGCGGTTCGGCGTCTGGGCGACGCCGGCGTTGGGCTTCGTCGGCACCGTGCGCGGCATCGGCCTCGCGCTGCAAGGCGCGCAGCTCGCGATGCAGGGCGACACCACGGCGGTCACGGGCGGCCTCGGCATCTCGTTCAACTCCACGCTGGTCGCGCTGACGTTGTCGATCGTGCTCGTCTATACGCTCCACGAAATCCAGCTCGCGCAGGAGCGGCTCGTGCTCGACGTGGAGCATTACACCGACGATAGGCTCGTCAGCCGCCTGCACACCCACAGCTAGGGTATATCCCCAAAGGCCAATTCTTCGGCCGGTAACCGGCGCGGAGAATCCCCGTGGAGGCGGTCCGCGACCAGCCCTTTTGGCCGCCGGAGCCCTATTGCCCAGGGGAGGCACGCCATGCGCACGCATCAGCCCGCTGCTCGCCCGCCGCCGCGCGCGGCTTTCGCGGCCGTGATCGTCGCGTTCGCCGCCGGAGGCTGTAACTCCGACCGCGGCGAGGCACAACAGGCGCAGGGCACACAGCTCGCGGCCACGCCCGCTGCGACGGTGACGGCGCCGGAAGATGCCCAGCAACCGGGCGCGCCGGCCGCCGCGACGCCCGCCCCGGCGACGGCGGCGCCGCACGTGCCTGCCGTCTCGGTAACCCAGGCGTCGTGGGCGCCCGACGCGCTGGAAGAGCTGCTCGCGCCGATCGCGCTCTATCCCGACTCCCTGCTCAGTCAAGTTCTCGCCGCATCGGTCAACGCGCAGGAGGTGCTCGACGCCGGCAACTGGCTGATCGAGAACCAGGACCTGAACGGCGACGCGCTCGACGCCGCTGCCGAGAAGGTCGGGTTCGGGCCGGCCATGCGCGCGCTTGTCAACTTCCCCACGGTCATCGACATGATGTGTCAGCAGATGGACTGGACACGTCAGCTCGGCTCCGCGTTCACCTCGGACCAAAAGGGCGTGCTCGACGCCGTGCAGCGGCTCCGCGCTCAGGCGGCCGAGGTCGGCAACCTGAAGACGACGCCGCAGCAAACCGTGGAGACCAAGACCGAGAACGACAAGGTCGTCATCGAGGTCAAGCCGGCGGATCCGATGGTCGTGTACGTGCCGCAATACAATCCGCAGGTCATTTACGTGCAGCCGCCGCCTCCGCCGCCGCCCGTGGTCACGACCACGACGACCGTCATCCACGAGGACAACAACGACGACGAGGTGGCCGCCGGCTTGATTGGGTTCGGCATCGGCATCCTGGTCGCCGGAGCGTTCAACGACAACTACTACTGCCACTGGGGCTACGGCTCCGTCTACATGGGCGCGCGTCCGTTCTATCCCCCTGCCTACGCCTACCGGCCCGTGTACGGGCCGGCCTTCCGCCCCGGCTACGGCTACGCGCCGCCGGCGGGCTATCGGAACAACTACCGCAGCGGCTACCGGAGCGGCAACAACGTCGTCATCAACAACAACGACTACTACGGCCGCTTCTCGAACAACCAAAACCTCAAGGGCAACCAAAACGGGAACAGCCCGCTCGGCCGCTCGTCGTACGCCGGCGCGCGCAACGACGCGACGTCGGACCGGCTCGGCCAGGCGGCCGGCGGCGCCAATCGCCCCGGCGCCGACAACCGCGTCGGGGCCGGCGGAGCGCAGCAAGGCAACCTCGGCGCGAGCCGGCCGCAGACAGGCAACCTCGACGCGAATCGCGCGCAGGCGGGCAATCTCCAAGGCCGCCAGAACACCGCAAATCGAACCCAGCATGTCGATCGCGGCTACGGCGCGTCGACGCGGCCGGCGCCTCGGGATATGAGCACCGTGTCGCGGCCGTCGCCGACGCCGGCGGCCACGCCCGTGCCGCGCCAGACCAACAGCGCGTTCGCGGGTGCGAGCGCGAGCGGCAACGGCTCGTTCGACCGGGCGGCCAGCGCGCGTGGCCACGCGAGCACCAGCACCAGCAGCCGACCCGCCCGCTCCGCCGGCGGCGGCGGCGGCGGGCGGCGCCGCTAGGAGATGACCATGACCCAACGCCTGTTCGCGCTCGCAACGCTGGTCGCGCTCGCGGCGCTGCCGTTCACGGGTTGCTCGAAGCCCGGCCAGCCGCCAACGCCGGCCACCCGGCTGGCGGAGGGGCCGGCGGAGCCCACTCACCGGTCGTTCGCGACGCCGGAGGACGCCGTGGCGGCGCTGGTGCGCGCGGCGGAGAACAAAGACACGGCGGAGCTCGCGCGCTTGCTCGGCCTCGACTCCGAGGAACTGCTGTCCTCGGGCGACCTGGTCGCCGACCGCGCGGCGCTGGACTCGTTCGTCAAGCGGTACCGCACGAAGCACGAGCTCGTCGCCGGCAGCAACGACTTCCTCGTGCTCACGATCGACGACGACGCGTGGCCGCTGCCGGTCCCGCTCGTGCATACGGACGGCCATTGGCTATTCGACGGCGCCGCGGGCATCGACGAGCTCGTACTGCGGCGGATCGGCGCGAACGAGCTCAGGACGATCGACGTCATGCGCGGCTACGTGGAGGCGCAGGAAGACTACGCGGCCGCGGAGCACGACGGCGCGGCGGCGGGCACGTACGCGCTCGCGCTGAAGAGCGACGCCGGCAAGCACAACGGGCTCTATTGGGAGACCGCGCAGGGCGAGCCGGAGAGCCCGGCGGGTCCGATGCTCGCGGCCGCGGCGGCTGAGGGCTACGGCGGACAAGGCGCGAAGGCCCCCTACCACGGCTACCTCTATCACTTACTGCGCAAGCAAGGCGCGGCGGCCGAAGGCGGCGCCCGCGACTACGTCGTCGACGGCAAGCTCACGGCCGGCTTCGCCGTGCTCGCCTATCCGGAAAGCTACGGCGTCAGCGGCGTGACGACGTTCATCGTGAACCAGGACGGCGTCGTGTGGCAGCGCGATCTCGGCGACGACACACCGCGGCTCGCGGCAGCGATCGACACCTTCGATCCCGATTCGTCGTGGACGCCGATCGCACCCGAGGGCTGAGCCGCCGCGCCGGACGGGGTTGGCGCGCGGGGTTAGCCGCCGGGGGCGTCGCGAGAGCCCAGTTTTGGAATCTCGTCGGGGATGTTGCGATCGTCCACCTCTTCCTCGGGGGGATTCGGCGCCTTGATCGGCGGCGACGGCGTCGCAGCGCTCTTGCGCCGTTTCGCCTTCGTCGCCGGCGGACGAGCTTGTGTCGTCATGGCCGCTCCGTTGGGCTAGGTCTTCTTGCGACGCCGGCGATTCGGGTTGGCCGGCAACTTCGCGCCGCGTTTGCGTGCTTCCGACAAGCCGATCGCGATCGCCTGCCTGCGGCTCGTGACCTTCTTGCCCGAGCGGCCGCTACGCAGTGTGCCGCGCTTGCGCTTATGCAGCGCGCGTTTGACTTTCTTGGACGCCGCCGCTCCGTACTTTCTCGCCATGTGGAGCTCCCGTTCGGGTGGTCACGAATGAGCAGCACGATCCGTGCCAGTGCTGCTCGGAGCGCCATTGCGAGGTCGAATCCGCCCCCAGAATATGCTCAAGCGCCCGATCCAGAGCGTCCGGCGAGAAGTTGCATTTCCCAGGCGAAGGCGACGGCGCTTGCTCCGCCGTGCTCGAGAACGACGCTCGCAAGGCCAGCCGCCGTGTCCTCGCGTGCCCAATCGCGCTGCCATTCGCCCAACACGGCCATCCAGGTAATCGGCACCGCACCGGCGGCGACCATGCGGCGCACCGCCATATCGTGAGCTTCCGGGGAAACCCCACCGGATGCGTCGGTGACGATGAAGACGTCATACCCTTCCGCGAGCGCCTGAATCGCCGGCATGGCGAGGCAGATCTCGGTGTAGAGCGCGGCCAGCACGAGCTGCTTGCGGCCGCTCTTCTTCACCTTGTCGGTAACTTTCGGGTCCTCCCAGGTGTTGATGAACGTGCGGTCGATCGGCTTCTGGTCCGGGAAGACGTCTTGAAGACCCTTGATCAGATGGCCGCCGCGTTCCTCGATCACCGTCGTTAGGATCGTCGGCACGTTGAAGACTTTCGCCGTCTTGGCGAGGCCGATGACGTTATTGATGATCATCGTCGGCTCGTGGCTGTTCAAGTTGGTGAACTGGTAAGGCTGATGGTCGATGAGGACGAGAATGCTTTCCTCTGGGCGAAGCAGGGCTTCGAGGCCGGTTTTGGGGGGCTTGGGCATGGGAAATTCCTTTGGTGATGGGCGGCTCAGGTGCCCGGGGGATCGAGAAAGACGTGAAGGGTCTGGATTCGACCGCCTTCGACTCGGGCGACGTCGGTTCCCGTTACGGCCACCGGACCGTTGGGTGGTCCGGATTGCCAGCGCAGCCGTCCGACACCGTGATGACCGACGGCGGGGCCAATCGCCGTGAACACGAAGTTTGGCGGCAAGCTCGACAACAGGGCTGTTACCGCCTGACCGATGGCGGTGTGGCCCGTGGCCGTGGAATGCGGTTCAAACAACGTCGCGTGGTCGGCGTAGATCTCTGCGATCGCGACTACCCGGTGCGACGCGTCGCGCTCACCAAACACTCGCGCGAGATTTGCCTGCATCAGGCCGTCGTAGTCGATGCTGGCCTTTGATGGGGTGGACATTGCGGTGTCTCCGTTGGTGGCAACCGAGACAGACTGGCGCGGCGATTGATCCCTGATAAGCCGGTAATGGTTGGAATTAGTTTCAACTGTTCGTTTAAGATCGGCGCGTGGAGACCCTCGCCAACCTGGAGTCCTTCATCCGTAGCGCCGAATGCGGCGGCTTTTCCGCGGCTGCGCGGCGGCTGGGCCTGACGCCGGCGGCGGTCAGCCGCAATGTGGCCAGACTGGAACGAAACTTGGGCGTGCGCCTGTTTCAGCGAAGCACCCGGAGTCTGACCCTGACCGAAGACGGCGAGCGCTTCCTAGCTTCGGTCGCGGTTGGGGTGGAATCCATCCAATCGGCCATTGCTGATGTGGCCACGCACTCCGGCAGGCCTGCCGGCGTGCTGAAGGTGAGTATGGCGCTGGGCTTCGGCCTGGACTATTTGTTGCCGCTGCTGCCGGCCTTCATGCGGCGATATCCAGACTTGGTGTCGGACTGGAGTTTCGAGAATCGCCAGGTCGATTTGATCGCCGAGGGTTTCGATGCCGCCATCGGCGGCGGCATGGAACTGGCGCCGGGCGTGGTGGCCCGGCACCTGGCGCCGCTGCATATCATCGCGGTGGCCTCACCGGAATATTTACAAGGTCGCCAACTGCCGCAGCACCCCGACGATCTGGCTACGCTGGATGGTATTGCCATGCGTTCGGCCCAGAGTGGTCGTGTGCGCGTCTGGAAGATGCGCAATCGCGAAGGCGCCGAGGCGATGTTGGAACAGAAGGCACGCATCGTGGCCAACGACCCCGACGCTATTTGCCGGGCCGCGTTGATTGGCTTGGGCGTGGCGATGGTCGCCGTGCCGTTCGTGCTGCCGCATCTGCAAGGCGGCTCGCTGCAACGCGTACTGCCCGACTGGCATTCCGACCTGGGCGCGATCTCGCTCTACTTCGCCAGTCAAAAACTACTGCCGGCCAAGACCCGCGTCTTCGTCGACCATGTCACCGAAGCGTTTCGCGAACAGGACCTGGCGCGGCGGTTTTCAGCGACCGAGGCAGAAGGCATTGGTTCGGGGCTGCAACGCATCGAAGCGACACACTCATCGTGACGGCCCTCTTGATCACCGACTACGCCTGGCCAGACCTGGAGATCGAACGCGCGGTGATCGAGGCCGCCGGCTTCCGCATGGTCGCGGGCTCTGCCGCGCCGGCGAGCGCGGCGGCGATCGCGTCGCTTGCGCGCGAGCACCAGCCCGAGTCGATCCTCACGTGCTGGGCACACGTTGACGCGAGCGCCATCGCCGCAAGCAAGGCGTTGCGCCACGTCGGACGTTTCGGCGTCGGCCTCGACAACATCGATGTCGCCGCGTGCACTGCGCACGGCATCCCCGTGACGAACGTGCCCGACTGCTGCATCGAAGAGGTCTCTGACCACGTCATCGGTTTTGCGCTCGCTTGGACACGCGGCATCGTCGCTTTCGACCGTGCCGTGCGTGCCGGTCGCTGGGACCCGGCTCAGGCGAAGCTTCGCCGGCTGGCCACGCAGACCATCGGCATCGTCGGCTACGGCCGCATCGGCCGCGTCACCGCGCGCAAGTTTGCCGCGCTCGGCTGCCGTGTGCTCGTGCATTCGCAGCCGACACCCGAAGCAGCTGCCGGTATCGAGGTCGTCAACCTCGACGCCCTGCTCGCAGCAAGCGACATCGTCGTGCTGCATGTGCCGCTGGTTGAGGCCACACGCCACCTGATCAACGCGCGCCGCATCGCGCAGATGAAACCCGGGGGCCTGCTCGTCAATGTCAGCCGCGGCGGCCTCGTCGACACCGAGGCGGTGGTCGAAGCGCTGCGCAGCGGCTGGCTCGGCGGCGCCGCACTCGACGTGCTCGAGGGCGAACCTGACGTCTCGCCGGCGCTGCTCCAACAACCGACCGCGCTGCTGACCCCGCACGTCGCGTTCAGCTCCGTTACCTCCATGGCCGAACTGCGACAGCGCGCGGCCGAAGAAGCGGTGCGAGTGCTGCGCGGTCAGCCGCCCCTCAACCTCTGCAATCCACTCTACAAGACGCCCATCCGATGAATGCCCAGATTCGCGCCGTCCGCGCATGTCAGATCCTCGATTCCCGTGGCCGCCCGACCGTCGAGGCCGATGTCGAACTCGACGACGGCAGCTTTGGTCGCGCCTCCGTACCCGCCGCCGCTGCGTACTTTCTCGCCATTCGGTTGCTCCGTTTCCGTCGTCGTGGGCGAGTAGCGCGGCACGATCCATGGCAAGAATCTTGGCGCGGCGTGCCGACGTGCTTGGATCTGTGATTCCGTGTGTCTCCGGTGAGGCGCAGATCTCTGGTCGCAGGCGATAGCCTATAGGCTATTTTCTTATTGAATTTATATAGGTCATAGCCTATATTTAAAGACGAATATCATAGGTTATAGGCTATCAAATGCGTGCTCAGGACCGAGCTTCAGCCCGCAAGAGTCTCGACAAACGCCTGACTCCGTTCATGAGCGCGGAGGCGCTCGCCCGCCCGCCCCGCGGTTGGATCAGGGCGATCCGGGAAGCCCTCGGCATGACCACCGCGCAACTGGCCGAGCGGCTCGGTATTGCCCAGCCAAGCGCGGTCGGGCTCGAGAAAGCGGAGGCCTCCAAGGCGATCACGCTCGAAACGATCGAACGCGCTGCCCGTGCGCTCGACTGCACGCTCGTCTATGCGCTCGTCCCGCGAAAACCGCTCGAGACCTTGATGCAGGAACGGGCCCGCGAAGCGGCGCGCGAGCGTCTTCGCACCGTTGGTCACAGCATGGCGCTCGAAGATCAGCGCGTACCCGAAGAGGATGAGCGCGCACAGCTCGAGCGTGTCGCGAAAACGCTGCTCGACGGACCCGGCTCGGCACTGTGGTCTAAGCGATGACGGACCCGCTCGCGGGCGAGGACGATGCATCGACGCAGCTCAGCGCAGAAGAACGGGAGGGGTTGATCCCCTCCTACATCACGCTACGCGGTGAGCTCAACGAAGCCGAGCAGGCGAACATTCTCGAAGCCGATACGTGGGCGTTCTCGCGCAAACGCAACGTGCTCGCGGAGCGCTTCCTGAGCACGCTGCACAAACGGATGTACGGCAATGTCTGGCGCTGGGCCGGGACGTACCGACGAAGCCAAAAGAACATTGGCGTCGAGCATTACAAGATCCCGACCGAGTTGCGGGCACTGCTCGATGATTGCCGCTACTGGGTAGATAACGACACCTATGAGTCGGACGAGGTCGCGACGCGGTTTCATCATAGGCTGGTGTGGATTCACTGCTACTCGAATGGCAACGGCCGTCATGCACGCCTTGCCGCCGATCTGCTGCTCACGGCACTCGGTCGGGCTCGCTTTAGCTGGGGCAGCGCAAGTCTCGTCGATGCCGGCGCAACCCGAGCCGCCTATGTGGCAGCGCTGCGGGCGGCCGACGGTCACGACTACGGCCCGCTGCTTGCGTTCGTGCGCTCGTAAGGCGGCGCCTGCCAACAACGGCGCAGCGGAATCCGCTGCGAACGGCCCTCACACGCCGATCCCGGAGATCACCGCGTGCGCCTAACGCCGCGAAGTGAGAACGCACCAAACCGCTGCGTTAGACGCTAGAATACGCGTCCGCCCCAGCCACCCGGGGCAACGTTTTTCGTGGTGATGTAGCTCAGCTGGTTAGAGCGGCGGATTCATAACCCGCAGGTCGGTGGTTCGATCCCACCCATCACCACCACCTAGGCGTTCCCCGCGGTCCCATCCGGTCCAAGTACCCCGCCAGAAGCCTCGTAACTCGCTGATTATCCTAGAAGAGCCGGACGCATTCGGTTCCAGCGAGTCCCACGTGGTAGCATGCGCTGGTCGGGGTACAAGCCGGGGTAACGGCTGGTCACCCTGGGGTAGCTCTGATTCGGTTCCACCCCGCCCCCGGTTCGATCCCACCCCGACGCAACGCAACGCCAAGAGGAGGGACACGCGATGCTCGACGACGCGACGATCAAGGCCGCGAAGCCCCGCGAGCGGCCGTTCAAGCTCTACGACGGCGAGGGGCTCTACCTGCTCGTCGCACCGCACGGCGCGAAGGGCTGGCGGTTCCGCTACACCTTCGGCGGACGCGAGAAGCTGCTGAGCTTCGGCGTCTACCCCGACGTATCGCTCAAACGCGCCCGCGAGAAACGACGCGAGACCCGCGTGATGCTCGACCGGCGCATCGACCCGAGCGCAGTACGGCGCGCCCAGCGCGAAGCCGAGCGCGCGACGCAGAGCGACGACGCGGCGGCCCTTGAATACCTCGCGCTCGAGTACCTCTCGCTGCAAGCCGGCAAGCCGCCGCCGCAGACGAGGGACCACAAGCCGATCCCGCTCGCGCAGCTCCGCCAACACCTCGAGGAGCGCCTGACGGAACTGGCGGCCGAGAACCGCGCCGGCGCCGCGCGCGCGAACACGCTCACGAAGATGCGCCGACGCCTCGAGCGCTACGTATTCCCATACCTCGGCGCGCGCCCCGTCGCAGACAAGCGGCCGAGCGGCGAGAGCGAGGCCATCACGGCGCAGGACATCATCGCGGTGCTGCGCCGCATCGAGCAGACAGGCAGCAACGAGACCGCGCACCGCACGCTCGCCGCGATTCGTCGCGTGCTGCGCTATGCGGTCGCCGTCGGCCGCGCGACGCACGACGTCTCGACGTTCGAGACGCGGCTCGTGCTAGCGGCACGCGAGGAGCACGGCTTCGCCGCGATCACCGATCCCGCACGCCTCGGCGAACTCCTCCGCGCGATCGACGGCTACCGCGGCGAGCCCACGACGATGGCGGCGCTCAAGTTGCTGCCGCTCGTGTTCGTGCGACCGGGCGAGCTACGCGCCGCGGAGTGGCGGGAATTCGACCTCGAGGCGACCGTCGACGTTGGCAAAAAGACGGAGCCCGCGCCCGCGTGGAGCCTCCCGGGCGAACGTATGAAGATGGGCGCGCCGCACGTCGTCCCGCTCTCGCGCCAGGCGGCCGTGATCCTCGAGGAACTGCGTCCGATCACGGGAAACGGGCGTTACGTATTCCCGAGCGTCCGCGACCGCGACCGCTATATCAGCGACAACACGATGACCTCGGCCCTGCGCCGGCTCGAATTCGCCGCCGAGGAGGTCGTGCCGCACGGCTTCCGCCACACGGCGAGCACGCTGCTACACGAGCTCGGCTTCGCGCCCGAGCTGATCGAGACGCAGCTCGCGCACAAGCGGCCCGGCGTCGCCGGCAAGTACAACCGCAGCCATCTGCTCCCGCAACGCCGGGCGATGCTGCAGCAGTGGGCCGACTACCTCGACCAGCTACGCGCGGGCGAGCGGAAGGTGACGGCCATCGGCTCGCGCCGCGCGAACACCCGGCGCCGCGCGCGTGGCTAAGAGGGTCGCGAGCGCGTCGCCGCCCGTGCTCGGCGTTCGAGTAAATCTCCCGAGCCGGATCGCCTTGTCGCCAGCCAACAAGGCGGCCACGAGGATCGCACTCGAGCACGTCCGCGAAAGGCGCGAGCGTGTGGTCGCCGCGTGGACCGCGAAGCACGGCCGGCCGCCAACGCGCACGCAGCTCGACCGCGCGCTCGAGGTCGAGCAGCTCCGCGAGCGCACCGCACTCGTCGAGCGAGAGGTCCGCGAGGAGGAGCGCGCCGCAAGCGCAGACGCCATCGAGCACGCCCTCGCCGAGGACCGCCGCCGGCGCGGCCGCGTCGGCGGGAAGAAGCGCGCGCGTCAGAGCGACGAAGCCCTTCTCGCCGAGTTCGACGCGCTGTGCGAGGAGTACGCGGGCGACGAGGAGACCGCACGGAGTAAGCTCATCAAGCGCCACAAGTCCAAATACTCGCGGCCCGACGCAGCCGCCCGCCGGATCGACGCCGCGCTCGTCACTCGAAAGAAAATCACACCGTAGCTGCTTCGGTGGTAGCGAGCCCCTCGCCGCGGCTATAGATTCGCTGGCGCCCCGAGAGACCGAGGAGGGCGCCATGAGATCCGCGACCGACGTCGATCCCGCCGTCGAGGCCACGCTCCCGCGTATCACGCATCACCACACATTGCCGAGCGACGACGCGGCGCTCGTGAAGTTGCGGACGCTCATCGGCGGCGTATACGCGCGACGCCGCAGCGGGAGCGTCGTCGCGATCGTCTGCGAGGTCGGGGTGCTCCCCGTCTCGAAATCGACGTTCTTACGCTCCGTCGCCGCCGGGCGTGTCCGCGGCATCCGTCGCGGCTCCGCGACGTACTACCGCGCTGGCGACATCCGCAACCTGCTCGAGCAGCTCAGAGGCGAGAATGAGTCCGCGAGCGACCCGAGGTGAGGGAGTCTGCGGCCCGCGAATCGCCAGGCGCGGCACGGCTCGCCGGCAGCGTCGGCGCGCGGTATCCGTCCAACTACCCGTCGGCGCCCTGTCACTGCACGCCGACGATGCTCTGCGAGGTGTGCCTCGCGTGGCGCGACGTCTGTCGCCACCTCGGGGCGCTCGAGCGCGCGCTCGCGCGACTGCGCGCCGCCGGGCGCTGATCGTGGCGCGCCGTGATGATGCGCGGCGACGCATCGACGCGCGGAACGTCGGCACGTGGCGGCGGCTCGTGCTCGCGCACGGCCCGGCCCGCGCGATCCCCGCCGCTATGATGATCGCCGAGCTCGCGCACGCCCTCGACGATGGAGCTCTCGTGTCGCGCCCGACTCACGACTTACTCGGCGCCGTGATTCGTTCGCCGTCGCGCACAGTGCGCCGCGCGTTGCACGCGCTCGTGAGCGCGCACTGGCTCGAGCGCGTGGGGCCGCGCGCGATGACCGGCACGGCGCAGGAGTATCGACTGCGCCACCCGCCCAACCTACCCGCCGAAGTGATCGCGGCCGCGAAGTCCCTCCGGCCCGGAATGTGGGACGTCATCACCGGACGAGAGCAGGCCACCGATGGCCTACAGTCTGACGCGACAGTAGGCCAGAACGCGCACGACAGTAGGTCAAAAGCTGCACGACAGCAGGTCACCAGTGGCCGCCCTACTGGATTTGAACAGGACCTAACAGGATGCGCGGGCGCGCGCGCGCCCGAGAGCGCGCCCGCCGCCGCGCAAGAGAGCGACGACGCGCGGCGATCCTCCGATCCGGCACACGTGAGCTCGCACCTCGGCGCGATCAAATCGAAGCTCGGCATGCGCGACGGGGATCCGCTCGTCGATCGCGGCGAGGCTCGACGTCGTGAAGCTCCGAGCACGGCCGCGCATGACGAGGCCTCGCTCGCGGAGGGCCGCCGATGATGCGTCTGCACGCGAATCTGCTCGCGACCGTAGGCGAGTACTCCACCGACGAAGGTCCGGTGAAGCGCCGTATCCCGGTCGGCGCGATCTTCCGCGACGAGAGCACCGGCGCGATGAGCGTCAGACTCGAGGCGGTCCCGGTCACGCCGGCGTGGTCCGGCTGGCTCGCCGTCGAGCTCGTCACCGACGACGACGCCGCGGCGAGCAGCTCACGGCGACCGCGCGTGGAGCGATCGTGATTCGCGATCGCAGTCGAGCTGCAGCATCGTCGGGAGCGGCGCTCGTCGACGCGCTCCGCGTACTCCACGGCCCGCCGGCCGGAGACGTCGTCGCGCGCAGCGGATCCGCACTCGCCGCCGTCGACGACGCGGCTCGAGCCTCGCCGAACTCGGGGCGGGTAGCTCGATGCCTCGCCACCGCCGACAGCGAGGCCGACGTCGCAGCCATGATCCCCGTCGCCGCCATGGGCGCCGGTGCTCGATCGAGCGACGGCGAGCACGCCGAGGCAGGCCCCACGAGGGTTCAGTCCGCCCACGAATCGAGACCCGCGCGCCGCGCGGCCGCTAGCGCCGACGCCGTCGAGCGCGAACGCTACCCGTTCGCGTACCCCGCGGAGGTCGCACCGTGACCGCCGCTAAGCCTGTGGTCGACGTCGTCTCCTGCGCCCAGCGGCGCGAGGTCGAGGTGCGCTTGCCGTGGCGCAACCCGGATCGCGCGAGCCTCGCCCTCGCGCTCGAATCCCTGCCCGAGGCGGAGCACGTGCTCGTCTACGTGGCTGGCGTCGCGGAGCCGGTGCTCGTCTGGCGAAAGCGCGCCAACGGCCAGTGGCGAGGGCACCTCCGCGGCACACCCGACTCGGCGGAGATCGCGCCATGAGCCGCGTGCTGCGCCGCAGAGTCGAGCAGCTCGAGCAGCGGCTGGCACCGTCGATTCGCGTTCACGACCTCGGCCTAGACGTCGACGCAGCGGACGCCGGCGCGGCATACGCTGCGCTCGTTCGCCCCGCTCCGATCCCGCCCGGGCTCGAGCACATCAGCGACGCGAAGTCCTATCTCGCACTCGTGAGCGAGGGCAGCTCGTGACCAGCGCCGACAGCGTACCGCCGCGCCGACCGCACAAATCTGCCGATGGTGCTCCCGGAAAGCAGAGCGATGGCAACGACTTGCCCGTCGGCGGCCGTGTACGCGTGTCGCGGCTCGACACACTCGCGCACGTGCGCGCCGAGCTCGGCCGGCTCTATCGTGAGGCGCGCCAACGCGCCGGCCGCTATCCCGACTCGCTCACGGCCGCGCGTCTCGCGTCGATCCTCGGCCAAGTACGCACCGCGATCGAGGTCGAGGAGCTCGAGCAGCGCGTCGCCGCGCTCGAGCGCAGGGAAATACTTGCGTGAGTCGCTGGGATCGCCTGGCCAGATCGGGCGCAAGGGGCGGCAGCCGGAGCGACTGGTCATGGAAACCGGAATCGAAAACACTGGGCCGCGGCACGCGCGAAAAGTGCGCACCGAGCCCGCAACCATCGCCGCCGCGAGGCGGCTTCACCGACAGGAGTCATTGAGCATGTCAACGCAAAACCGGATCTTCGCGACGCGGCGCCATAGCACACCCTTCACGAACGCGCCGCGTCGCAAGGTCGAGGACGCGTCCGAGGAAACCTTCATCGAGCTCGCCGACGGCTCGCGCGTGAACCTCACGCGGATGATCGGGGAGAGCGTCGCGCGGGCGGTCGCCGCCCTCAAGGACGACGCCTACCAGCCGCCTGACGACGTCGACGAGACGGTCGCCGAGGTTGGCGACACCGAGCGGGTGCGCGCGAACTCGAGCGGTCGGCCGCCGTCGTTGTTCGCGTCGATGGACGACGATCGAGCGCGCCGCGGCCGGCAAAAGGGCTCCGCGGCGGAGGACGCGGTCGACGAGGACGGCGAGCCGATCCCGCCGAGCTTCCTCGGGCGGGGATGGCGATGAACCGCGCGCACCGATCGATGAGCCGCGCGGAGCTGGTGAAGAACGCGACCGACGCGCGCATGTTCGAGAGCGTCGACCCCGCGCGCGTCCAGATCCCGACGGGCAGCGCGCTGGACGTCCGCTATGTCGCGAACCTCACCGAAGGGGATCTCGACGAGCAGGAGGAAAGCGATCTTGGCCACATCGCGAAGAAGGCGGCCGAGTACGGCTTCGAACTCGAGGAAAGCGGCGTCGCTCGCGAGCCGCTCAGCACCCTCGAAGGCAGTGAATCGCGACAACGGTCCGCACACTCGGTGAACCGCGCGACCATACGTGTGCTCGCGTACCGGATCGAGCGCGAGCGGCGAGCGCAGCACGCGAAGGAAAGCGCGGAACGAAAGGCAGCCGCGGCCCGCGCGACGTGCGAGGCCATGCTCGAGCAGGCACCGGCGATCGCCGCCGCGCACGTCGAACGCCTTGAACGGGCTATCGAAGCGTTCCGCGACGTCTCGTCATTCCTGCGCAAGTGCGAGCTCGTGGTCGCGATCCCAGAGCTGCGCCGGCGACACCGGCTCGCGCTCGAGGCGGCCGCAGCCTCGGCGCGCTTGCTCAAGCGCGACGCGCCGACGCTGACGCAGGCTCCCGAAGGACTGCCGGATTTCGGCCACGTGGAGGCGGTCGTCCTCGCTCTCTTCGAATCGGGGGAGCGGCCCGACCACCGAGCGCTGCTCCCCGACTTCGGCCCGACGACGAAGGCGGATCGCGCCGCGCGCGAGTTCATCGACGCCGGCAAGCGGGCGCCGCGCTAGATCGGCGATGCGCGAGCCAACGGCGGCGCCGTGCGACGACGGTCCGTGCGAGTTTCGCGCGCGCTGCGCACGGACGGGCGAGTCTTGCTCGTGCTTCCGCCGCTGGGTGTCGGGCAACCGGTGGCGCGGCGCACCACGCATCCCGTCCCAGCCGTCGGCGGAGTGGTGCAACGACGGGCACGCGACGGAGCGGCGCGCCCCTCTCGACGGACAGAGTGTTGCCGCAGCCGTTGGGTTCGGCTGCGGCCGCATAGAGCCCGCGGTGTCTCTCGCAGGACGCCGCGGGCTCGCCTTTTGATGCGGGGTAGCGCCTGGGATAACGGGCAGATGCGGTGAGCTTGAGCGCCTTGCCCTTGCTCGAATTCGGGGGCTTGGCGAGCCACCGCATCGGGCGCCGAGCGGCGGGTTTCCGGGGATGGCGAGGTGGCGGGTCGGGCGAGAAAGCGGCCCGTGCGCGATTTTACGGGCTCGTTTCCTGGGAGCGACCGCCGGCTCAGTTTTTTCCACCGAGCGCAACGACGAGCGCGTCGTAGACCATCGCCTCCGCCCTTTCCAGCCGCTTCACGCGAGACTGAAAGCCGCCGCGACTCTTGCGCCAAGTCGCGCGGGCCACGGCGTCGACGAGTGCGGCGATCGCGACACGGTCCCGTACTGGGTCGAGGCGCTCGAGTTTGCCCGCGAGATTCGGTGCCGCCTCGAGATCGAGCAGGTAACTCGCGATGGTGTCCGCAGCGTAGCGCACGCCGCGCATGACGACGCGAGCTCCTCGGCGAACGGGATAACGCTCGCTCACGACTCCTGCCTCGCCTCGACTGCCTCGATCTTGGCGAGGTACTCAGCCGGGAGACCGTGCTCGCGCGCGCCGTCGACGACGTGGGTTTTGTACCAGTCGAAAGGGCGCAGAGTCGCATCGATTCTCCGCGCCTCCGCGAGATAGGTGATCGCCTTGGTCACGGTACTCCCCGGGAGCAAACAGCCACGGGGCGCGAGGACGTCGATCGCAACCCGCCGATAGCCGCGCTCGGCCGTGTCGAGGGCTGCCAGCTCCGCCTCCGCCAGCTCGAACACGACTCCCCAGACCACATCCTCAGCGCGACCGGTGTACAGCGCGTCGGCCTTCCCCGACCCGTCCGTGCTTCTCTTGTGGAACCGCAGGTCGTAGCCGACGAGGTAGCCAGCGCCTCGAGCGATCGCGGAGGGCGTTCGCTCCCGTAGCCGCTGAGTGCTCATGTTTGAGCCGTAGGCGAAGTACTTGACGGTGCCCCCGTCGCGCGTGCTCATACAGTGGCCGGCCTCCTCGAAACCATCAAGGCGCGGCGCACTCGCCAAACGTCCGCGACCAGAGGCTCGCCGTCGCGCACGAACGCACGCATAGGAACCAAGTGCGCCGGTCGCGGCCCGCGACCATCGCGAGCGCGGCATCCTCGCACTTCGACGGCGAGAGTTTCGGGAAGCAGAGCACCGACGGATCGTAGTCACCGCGCTTCATGCACGCCTGGATGCTGGCGTTCAGCGCGTCGAAGTAGACGTCCTCTCGCGACGGGGGCGGTTTCGGCGGAGATGGCACGCTTACGCGTGGTAGTTCCTGGTACAGCCGGTCGAGCCGCTCCTGGAACGCGGCACCGTCGTCGTCAGTGCGTTCGCCCGCGGCGACGGCGCGCTGTTCGCCCTCACGCTTCGGAGCGACGCGTACAAACCCCGGAGGAGGTGGCGAGCGCGGCGCGGTTGCTCGGCGCCGTCGCGCTCCTGCGCGGCGACGTCGGCCTCGGCGAGTCCGGCGATCACGCCGGCGGCCAGCAGAGCGATAACGACGAGTGACCTCATGGCGGTCGATCCTCCTGAAGGAGATTTCACCACCTCGCACGCCCGCGCGGCGTGATCGAGTTCCCGGGAGCGTCACACCGGCGGCGCGTTCGGATCGTTGGGCCAAAGGCGGATGAACTCGCGGCCGCGGTAGCGCACCGACAACGCTTGGCGGAGCTCGCCGATCACCTCCTTGAACAGCGCGACCGCCTCGGGGACGTCCTCGGCCAGCATGCGCGTGAGCTGGTCGACGCGGTGGCCGACGGTCTCCGTCTCCACCAGGCCCGCCACACCCTCGGCGCCGACGCCGAACACCGAGGACGTGCTGAGCCGATGCCACTGCGCGTAGAGCTGCGTGCGCTCGTGGACGAGCGCGAGCGCGGAGTTGAACCGACTCACGGCGTGGTAGGACCGGCCGAGCGCTCGCGGCGCGTTGCTCTTGCGGTCCACGTCCTCGAGGAGGAAGTCGTACTCGCCAACTACGAACGACGGGCCGGGCTCGGGAGCACCGGGCAGCCCGCCGATCTCGTGCCACTGCGGCTCGCGCCCTAGGCGTTTACGCGGGCCGATGAACAGCAATTCGTTGACGTCCTCCAGCGTGCTGAGCATCTGGCCGAGCGTGAAGATCAGGCGATTGCACTGCCCGACCTCGCGTCCGATGCGCTCACGCTCGCGGTATCTGCGCTCGAGAACAAACGCCGACACGGCGCCAGCGAGCGCGCCGAGCACCGACGGCCAGAAGGCGTCCCAGAACGTCGGGTGCGTGAGGAAATTCGCCCACCAGTTGCCGATGTTGTCGAGCACGTCCACGCCGCCCCCCTTGCCCCGCTCGTCGTCGGGTCGCGCGAGTGATTGTCGTGCGGCAAACGCACGTTTGCTACGATCATCGTCGCGTGATGAGGCCCGGCTTGCGGGCCGGTCTGGCCCTCGGGGTAACAGTCGGGGTATCGGCCGACACCGCCAGCCGCGACGTAGGTGCGGCGCGGCTCACCGGGGAGATTCGAGGGAACCCATCACCACCACTAGCTTCAAGGTCCATTCCGGACACATGGGTAACGGTTTATACCGGAGACATGGGTAACACTTTCGCCTCGAAGGGGTTGATAGCACTTTCGAGGCGGCATGTCTCGTCGTCGAAAAACCCTAAGTCATAGTCCATAAAGCTCACTAGCCAGATTCGGTCGCTGACCTCTTTGACGCCGACGTTTTGCCCGGGGAAGACGGTACTGAAGTTGATCTTCAGTCGTCCGAAGCAAATTCGGCCGCAGCGGGTGACGGTGATCGTGCGGTCGTGGAGGGGGTACTCGAGCTCGGTCAGTCCGCGATAGGGTCCAGGGGAAGGCTCGTAGAGCTCGATCGGGTATTTCATGCCGATGGCTTGGTGCGGCCGCTCGCAGTTGTAGCACTCGACGAACTCATCGAACTTGGCCTGCTGTTGGAGGAAATTTCTGGCCGCGGGCTTAGTAGCTTCCCTCTTCAGCGTCAGATGCATGCGCTCGTGCCGGCCGTTCTGTTGGGGATGCCCCGTTGATGCGCTCGATGCGAATCCCCAGCCGTAGCCACCAGACAGAGAGCTTGCTCAGGTTGAACAGCGCCCAGGCGCTGGCGAACGGTACGCCGTTGTCAGTACGAATAGCCTTGGGCAGGCCGAATTCCTTGAAGGCCCGCTCGAACACCGTAAACGCGTATTTCTCCCGGGTCGTGGCCAAGGCCTCGCAGCTGATCAAGTAACGGCTGGCGAAGTCGGTAATGGTAAGCGGATAGCAGTAGCGCCGATCGGCGAGCATGAACTCGCCCTTATGGTCGGCGCACCACAGGTCATTCGGCACAGACGACTTGGACAGCGTCGTTCCTTGCGCTTTGGATCCGCGCCGCAGCCGACGTCGTTTGACTAGGCCATGCCGCTCAAGCACGGCATGCACCGTACTGATCGCCGGCAATTGGATCTCGCTGTGAAGCCGGCGCAATTTCTCGCGGATCTTCGGTGCGCCCCAGCTCGGCCGTTCCTGTCTCAGCACCAACGGGCGATTGTCTATGACCAAGATAGCGGGTACTTCGAAGCGCACAATCTCACGAATCACCTCGGCGATATCAGCGGTGGGACCGGCTCAGAGAGCGACGGCCGCTCCCTCCTTGTGCAGAGCTGCGCCTTGTTCATCTCGGATAGCGCTGCGCGCATCGCTTCGACCATCAGCTTGCCGCAGGAAGACCCTCCCGCAGAACCCGCCGCGGAAGTTAGGACAAACGAAAGTCAATAGCGCGACGCATCTGGGAAATCACGTGATGCGGATAGGGCCCGCCCCCGACACCGCGTGCAGTCTTTAACGTCAACGTATCCTTACGGCGCGATCTAGTCTGATCGTCAGGGAAGCCGCACCGGCTTCTTTAGACCTCGCTGCGTGCGGCCCCACGCTCTCAGCTTGAACCCGGCTCGCACGGCGTGGCTGCGCCGCTTAGATACGAAGCACAGCGTAGTCGGCGCACGGACTCTGTATTCGCGTTTTGAAATGGGAATCTGGAACTTCCGTTGATGAGTCAGACGGCCCGCAGCCTTGTGGCGTACTTCGGTTCGAGTCTCAGGTAGTAGAGCACGAGCACCTCGAAGCAATCACCTGCTGCTTCGGCTGAGGATTTCTTGCGCCGAGATCATTCTTGTTGTGGTCGGCGAAGTGACCTGTGGTGTCGCCGGCGCGGCCCCGATGGAGAACGGACTACGCTGCCCTATCGCCAGGCGGCCCAGGAACGCCGATTTGCTTAGTGGGATCGATAACAGCCACGCGCATCTCATACTGGGCCGCGATGGCCTGAACTTTCTTCAACTGAATTTCAAGTTCTGGGTTAGTCTCTAGCAACTTCGCTATCTTCAGTTGAGTCGCCATGGAATCATTGCCGAAGTGCTCGTCGATAGCGGAGGCGAAGACTTTGAAGGATTCCTGTCGTTGCGCATCGGCCTCGGCAGCAATCTTTGAAGCTTCCATCGCAGCCTTATGCGCGTCAGCCTCCAGCTTCGCAACACTAGCCTGGAGCGCCCTATCGGACAGCCCCGGCTTATCTGCAAACCACTGCGTAGCGAAATACACAAAGCGCCGCCATCGCGAACGCTCCTCGGGATGTGATTCATCGCTTGGAGTGGCACTGTAAACTTGCAGCGGACGCTGTTTGTTATCCACCGGACGTCCGTACAGCTCGCGCCTGAACTACGGCACTCTCCGCCCGTATTGACGACGTGATCGGTGGACGGGGATCGCTGTGGGGGCCGAATGCGATGCCACTGCCCCCAAGCATCTGGTAAAGAACAGACAGTTCTGAGAGATACCTTCCGACAATCTCGGGAGTGGCCTTTCCGGGATCGATTACGACTTGCACTTCATCGAGGGAACGGGTCTTCTTCCGCAAGAAATTCAGCGCCAAAGGATCCATTTCAATCGAACCCCCGAACTTTGCGCCTTCCTCTATGGCCACGCGCGGCGCCGTGAGGTTGCCGCGCACGCGCCCCGCCTTGCGGACGGTGAGCCGCTCCGTCGCGTATACATCGCCTTCGACAAACCCATCTATGTAGGCAGATCGCGCGTACACATCGGCGTACACCTTAGCGCTTTCGCCGATCGTTACTCCGTGGCTCTTGAGGCTGATGGTTCCACTCACCTCGCCCTCGACAAGCAGATCCTCATCCCCACGGATGTCGCCATCAACGTGAATCGAACGTCCGATAGTCGCCATTATTGGGGCTGCCTCATCCTCGCAAACGCAATGAGAATACCAGGGCTTCCGCGCGAAAACTCGATCCCTGCGATTGCATGTTCCACGTCGATGAGTTGCAAAGAATTTCGCCAAGGGCAGCCAAATGGAGACTTCCAGGGTTGCCGCCGAGTGGTAACGGCAAGAACAGACGGTTGGGAGGGAGCCCGAAAGAAATCGCGTCCAACCTGCCGATCTGAGACGAAACCGCGGGCTGTTTGTAGAGCCCACTGACTTGAGGATGTGTCGTTTGCCGACGGGACTCACCGGGGAAGGTGGCACCCCAAGGGCGAACCAACGTTGGCGGCGGCCTTGCCGGAACTGTTGATCCATGCTTTTCTCGGCCTCTGTGGCACACGATGTGTGTGTGTGGCACACACGGTAGCCCAAGAGCTAAAAATGGCAGGGATTAGCGGGGCAGGACGGAGGGGAACCGTGACACGCGTCGAAGCGTGCGCCCGACGACATCCGTACGATGCGCGGCCATGAAAGCCCGTCAGAACGATCCGCACGCAGACACCTTGGTCCTACCGCGGGACGATCTCGCCGCTCGGCGACAGAGCAAGCGAGAAGGAAAGTTGGCCCTGTCTCAAATCCAACGGCTGCTCGTCGCGGCCGAGTTGCGCAAGAGAGCCAGCCAAGACGACTAGTCATCGAGCGAGCCTCCGACTGTGGGGCCATTCGCTCGATGTGCTCGCACTCGGATCCCCCCTCTCGTCCCCGGCTCGCGCCCGAAGAGGCGTGCTACACTCGCTACCGACCCGCGCCGCAGGACCTCGAAGAACATCACGTCCCTGACGACTGCAGCGCGGGGCAATCGGAACAATGAGGGGGCCAGCATGCAGACTCGCGTGCGGCGCATCGCGTCGCGACTCGTTACCGTTCTCGGCCACATGGCGGTCAACGCCGTGGCGCTCTCCATGATCGCGGCGCTTGTCGCGATGGCCGCGCGTGCCGCGGACGACCCGCCGAATCTCGAGGGCGTCTGGGGCATGGTGCAGCACGACCGGCTCGGCGCGCCGTTCTTCATCCCGATCGAGCCCACGCGCACTGCCGAGGGCAAGAAAATCACCGACGAGTTCGTCGCGAAGTACAACGTCAAGGGCGACGTCACCGGCGACATGGAGGCGAACGCTCACTGCGTCGAGCCCGGCATGCCGACCGTGATGTGGGGCATCGGCGGCGCCGCGATGGAGATCGTGCAGCAAGAGAAGCGCGTCACGCTCTTGTCGGAGCTCGCGAAGCAAACGCGGCGGATCTACATGGACGGCCGCGACTTCCCGAGCGACTTCCCGGACCAGCGTGTCGGCTTTTCGCTCGGCCACTGGGAAGGCGACACGCTCGTGATCGAGACGCGCAAGATCAGCGAGTGGCACGCGCCGCGCTGGCCGCACAGCGATCAGATGCGGATCGTCGAGCGCTGGTATCTCACCGACGCGAGCAAGGTGAAGATCACGGGGCTACGCCCCGCCAATCCGCCGAAGGTCACGGGCAAGTTGCTGATCAACGAAATGACGATCAACGATCCCGTGATGTACGCCGACAAGGACTACAAGGTCACGACCGTCTATCGCAAGCTCGAAGACAACGTGATCCTCGAGGACAATTGCTCCGAAGGCATCTGGATGGAGCAGCTCGACAAGATCGCGGCCGGCCGCGCGCAGCCCGCGAAGTAACGGTCCGCGGCCCCGCGCGCCGGCGACGGTATCGCGACGCTCAGTAGCGCTTCGCGGCCTCGGCGTTCTTCGCCGCGTCCGCGGCGCTCTGCCCGGTGAGCAGATCCCAGTTCACGGCGCGGCGCTTGATGCGCCACTCGCCTTCCTCGCGAATCCAGGTGTCGGTGTACCACCCGGAGCCCGTGATGCGGAACGTGCCGTCCTCGCCCTCGCCCACGAACATGAAACGCGAGCGCGCGTTGGCCGTATCGGCGTGCACCTGGACCCTGATGTTACTCAGCACCTCGGCCCGCTGCCGCGCCGGCCGGCTCGCGGCCGCGGCCACCTGGCGCGTCGACGTGGTAGACATGCGCTCCTTGATGTCGTCGCGGCCGTGGCGCACGCCCTCGGCCATCACGAGGTCCGCGTCCTTCGACCACATCTTGATGTAGTTGTCCCAGTCGCGCGCGCCGAGGAGGTCCATGTACTCGTCGAGCTTGAGACGGATCGTGGCCTCGTCCTCGAGCCGCTGCACGCGCGCGTCGAGCGACTCCGCTGCCAGTGCTGCGGGCGCGTACCAAACCTGTGCCGCGAGCAGCGCGCCCGCCGCCGCGAACGCCGTTCGAATGCCGTGGTTCATGGGTCCCCCTCCGTTCGTTATCGTTGGCGCCAAAGCATGGCGGAAAGACCGGCTCGGGACTAGAGTGGACCCACGTCCGACGGGGGAGATAAGAATGAACGTGCCTACGCTCCGCGCGGTCGCCGCGCTGCTGCTCACGTGTATCGCTGGAATCGCCTGGACCCAAGAGGGCGGACCGGGGATGACGCGCCTGCTGCTCACCGAAGTGCACGTCAAGCCGGAGAAGGTCGACCAGTGGCTCGCGCTCGAGCGCACCGAGGTCGTGCCGGCGATGAAGAAGGCCGGCGTGAAGCAGTACGTCGTGTGGCAAACGCTGATCGGCGAGGCCACCGACTACGTCGTCGTGCGGCCGCTGCCCTCGTTCGCGGAATTCAACGGCGGCGGCCCGCTCGAAACCGCGCTCGGCGCCGACAAGGCGGCCGCGCTGCGCGCGAAGCTCCGCGACTGCGAGATCGCGGTGCACCGCTCGATCGAGAACAGCCATGACGAGTTCTTCCTGGATCCCGGCGCGGCGCAGGCACTATTCGTGAGCCGCTACCGGGCGATGCCCGGCAAGGCCGGCGCCTACATGAGCTTCGTGCGCGCGGAGATGTATCCCGTCATGAAGCAGGCGCAGAAGGACAAGACGTTCGCCGGGCTCACGGTGACGACGTCCGTGCAAGGCGGCGAGCCCGGCATCATCACGCTCAACATGTTCTACAACGACTTCGCGCCGCTCGACGGCCCGCCCCCGATCGCGAAAACGCTCGGGCCGCAGGGCACGGCGCAGTTCCTTCAGAAGGGAGCCGGCCTCATCTCGCAGCTCGAGCAGCGGATCCTGAAACGCGTTCCCGACTTGAGCTTCTGATGTCCGGGGGACAGACCAGGGTCAGACCCCAGGGACAGAGCAGGGTCAGACCCCGGGGACAGAGCTCGACCCGCGCCGCCTTGGCCGCATGCGCGCTCGCGGCTGGATTACTCGGCGCGGACCGCGCCGCGGTCGCGCAGGCGCTGCCGAATCCCTATCGGATGGTTCGCGACTGGGCGCACCTGCCGGCCGGCCGCGCGATGGGCGCCGTGGGCGACGTTGCGATGGACCCCGACCACCAGCACGTCTGGGCCGTGATCCGCTGCGACGCCGGAGCCGACAAGTTCGGTTATGAGTGCCTCGACTCGAAGCTCGACCCGATCGTGAAGCTCGACCTACAGGGCAACGCGGTCGCGAGCTTCGGCGGCGGCATCTTCATCTGGCCGCACGGCATCGACGTCGACGCGCAAGGCAACGTGTGGGTGGCCGACGCCGTCAGCGCCGAGCGCACGCCGGCAGGCGGCAAACGCGGCCATCAAGTCGTGAAGTTCGGTCCGACCGGCAAGGTTCTGCTCACGCTCGGCACGCCGGGCGTGCCCGGCTCCGACGACGCGCATCTCAACGCACCGAGCGACGTCGCGGTCGCCGACGACGGCACGGTGTTCGTCGCCGACGGCCACGGCGACGACACGAACAACCGAGTGATGAAGTTCGCGCCCGACGGTAAGCTGCTGGCGAAATGGGGCCGCACCGGCTACGGCCCCGGCGAGTTCCGCACGCTGCACGCGATCGCGATCGACGCGCGGGGCCGCGTGTTCGTGGGTGACCGCACCAACAACCGCATCCAGATCTTCGACCAGGCCGGCAAGTTCCTCGCAATCTGGACCCAGTTCGGCAAGCCGAGCGGCATCTACTTCGACGACGCCGACCGGATCTACGTGGCCGACTCCGAGTCCGACAACGTGCAGAACCCGGGCTGGGAGATGGGCATCCGCATCGGCAACGCGGCCACGGGCTGGGTGCAGGAGTTCATCCTCTATCCGTGGGGCGACCCGCGGGACACGGCCGGCAACGGCGCCGAGTTCGTGGCCGTGGACCGCGACGGCAACATCTACGCGGGCGAGCCGCGGCCGCGCAATTTACAGAAGTACGTGCGGGTGCGGCCCTAGCTCACCGTACCGACGACCTGACGGCGGCGCGTTCGATCGAACTCGGCCGATGCCATTTCGCAATGGTCTGCTCACTCGACAATCAGCTCTTCGCGTGCCGTACTGTATAGCGCCGAAAACGTACTACCTGAATCCTTGATCAGGTCAGCAGGGGACCCCTCTTCGACGCTCATATCCTTCTTGAGAACGATCACATGATCGGCGTACGCCGCAAAGTTCAATTTGTGGCTAACCATCAGAATCGTTCTGCTGCCGGACCGGAACACGCCGCGGAATTCGTCCCGCAGATCACGAAGCGTGAACACGTCCAAACCCGTAAATGGTTCGTCAAGCAGCAGCAGCGGCGAATTGTCGAGCAACAACCGCGCGAGTACCAAGCGTTGCTGCATGCCATAGGACAGAATTCGTGCGCGATCGCCGAGTTGCACGTCGGGTACTAAGCGCACGCGATCGAGGACCTTGTTCAACGTCTCATCCGGCAGCGCAGTGGGGCAGCACCACTCTAGGTTTTCACGCACGGTCTCGTCGACAACGTTGCCTTCTTGCAGGCAGTAGCTCATAAGGCCATGCAGTGCGTTAGTCGGCCAATGGACCGTGGGAAGCTGATCCACGTACACGACGCCGCTCCGCGGCTGCAGGAAGCCGGCGATCAGCCGCAGGATGGTGCTCTTACCTGCGCCGGAGCGCCCCACGATGAGCGTCGTGCGGTTACGCGGAATCCTGAACGAGCAGTTCCTGAGCACTTCCTTCCCCGCGAAAGCAAGATCTACGCTGTCGAAGCGGACGGCATCCGGCCCGGATGCGTTCGCACGCGACTCAGACGCGGGCACGGGCGACTTGTCTGCGGATGCGAGAATCCCCAGAAAAGTCTGGACGAGTGCTTCATCTGCGCGGTAGCGATCGTAGAAGTTAAGTACGCGCGTCGCCGGTTGCTGCAGTCTTCTGTACAGCGACACGAAGAAGTATGCGTCGCCGACGGCTCTGACGTCTTCGCCATTAAACGTTAGGTACAGCAACCCGAATAGCAGTAGCAGCAGGCCGATCTCGGCGGTCGCATCTGCGAGGGTGTCGTAGTGCGTTTCCCAGAAAACGATCTTCTGATCGCGCTTGCCATACTCGTCGACCAGGCCCGCGATTTTCTTCGAATACTTGTCGGCTTGGTCGTAGACGAGAATGGCCTCGCGATGACTCAGAATGTCGTCCGTATGCGCGGCGAGTCGATTGCGAGATTCCTCGATGCCACGACGAGTGCTCTTGAGCTGGCGCGCTTGCAACCGACTCAACGCGAGACGCAATAGAATCGCAACAAGGCAGATGGCACACGCCTTCCAGCTCTTGGTTGCCATGATGTAGAAAGCGGTTCCCAGCGTGATGAGCGTGAGCAGCATGGGAATCGATTGCGCGATGAAGCTCCAAACAATCTCCGCTCCTCTCGAAATCGCCCAAGAGGCTTCGCCCGAGGGATTCGACCCGGTGGCATTGAACCCGATACCGATGCGAAGCGCGTTCTGGAATGCCTGAGCCCGCAGACCTTGATAAACGCGAGTGGATAGGCGCGCGCTGAGTTTCACGCTGACCATCGCAAATGCGTAGCCCACGATCCAAACAAAGCAATAGGTCAGCAGGACCGCGCCGAGCCCCCTGCCTCCAACAAACGTCAGAAGGAGGCCCGTAGCGAAGTCCACGTCGTTTCGCTGCGCGAGGAATCGCTTGATCGGCGTGGAAAGCATTTGCTCGAAGCCGCTCATGCGGCGCTCTTCGGACACGCTCGATCGTTGGTTTTGCAGCGCGATATCCGTTTGCTCGAGCAGCGCCGATTCCAGCTCCGACTTCCATGTCGGAATCACTCCCCCGACGAAGCCGAGGGCCGGTATGACCAGCAACAGGATCCAATACTTGCGGAGCACCGTGCGCGCCTGCGGCGCCAGCGCCGAAATCAGGCTTTGCAGCGCAGGCGTCGGGGACTGGCCGACTCCAGACTCTTTGCCCCCGCGGTCGGGTTGCACTTCTCGCGCAATAGACTCCACGTTCTTCTTCCCCCTTTGTGGGACGAGGTGTTTGTCGGCGCTCTTCGGCGGCCTCGGGGTCTCGATTTCCTACAAGCATCTACCACGGATGAGAAAGTGCGTCTGTCAAATGGTGGACACTCGCTGCGCTCGAGCAGTCTTTCGGGCTGGTCTTGCGAAGTCGCCCTCGCATGACTTGGCGTTTGCATGCAGCGCGCGGCTCAGCGCGACGCCGCCGCCGCGCACTCGAAGCTCGCGGCGTCGTCGCTGTTGCCCGAGCCCTTGTAGCGCGCGACCTGCGGATACGGGCAGAGCGGCCGCGTGCGCTGCGCGCCGCCGTCGAGCGGCCGGCTCGCGGTCAGCTGGTCCGGCGCGCGACTCTGCTCCACCCACGCGTCGAGCGCGGCGACATCGTCGAACGCGTAGGTGCCCTCCCCGCCGCGGCAATGGTCGACGCCCGGCAACAGGAACAGCCGCACGGCGTCCTTGACCTTGTCGGCGCCGTTCGCCGTGATCACGTCGTTGTAGTAATCGATGCTGCTCTGCGTCGGGATCAAGCCGTCGGTCATGCCGTGCCACAGCAGCAGCTTGCCGCCATGCGCGACGAACCGCGCAAGGTTCGGCTCGGTGGCCGCGAGGCCGAACGTCTCGGTCTCGTACGCGCGCTTCAAGTCGGCGTCGAAATCGAGCGTCGTGAGATCCCAATTCGGATCCTTCATCACGATGTCGCGCCAGTAGTTCGCCGCGATCGGGAACACGCCCGGCTGATAACCGGCCCACGCGGGCTCGGATCCGGGCTGGGGGCCGGAGAAGAGCGTGGTGCCGGTGCGCGGATTGACCACACCGCGATAGATTTTGCGTGCGGACTCCACCTGCCGCGCCGTGAGACAGTCGGCGCCGTCACCCGCTTGGCACTGCAGCTTGGTGGGATCGAACGCGCAGGTCTTGGGCTCGTTGATCACGCGATCGGTCACGCCGTCGCGCGCGTCGCACTCCTTGATGGCCGCTTCCTTGAGCAACACGAGCTTCTCTCGCGGCAACGCCGCATTGGCGTCGACGTTCGTTTGCTGCACGAGCGCGCCGTACGCCACCAGCGGCACCCAGTTGTTGGCGGGGGCGCCGGCCGCGATCGCGTCGTAGTCTTCGGGAAACACCT
>Ga0137410_10000233_pt1 | contig 39329 bp, 40 predicted proteins | sample CZODoug1_16funga_FD_108878 | JGI IMG/M metagenome (GOLD analysis project Ga0137410, IMG submission 108878) | Vadose zone soil fungal communities from Angelo Coast Range Reserve, California, USA - CZODoug1_16fungal (Illumina Assembly) | ecosystem: Environmental > Terrestrial > Soil > Vadose zone... | reverse complement strand
CCGCCATCGCCTACAACTTGACACGCATGGCGCGCGTCGCTTCGTGGAAGTAAATTCACGACGCGACTGGCCTTGAGAAGATGTCAGCTATGACACAGACTCCGGAAGGACGACTGACAATAGCCCAGCGTTTCAACGCTGGGAGACGGCGGCCCCGTCGTGATCGAGTCCCGGAGGGACGACTGATACCGCGAGAACGTTGGCCAAATTCAGTCGTGCCTCCGGCACTGCAACTGTTTACCATTCGTAATCCCGCCAGTGAACTGGCGGGCTATTGTCGTTGGTCCCTCCGGGACCGACTTGGCCTAATGACGCACATCGTAAGGGGTGTCATCCCCCGCGTGACGCAAACCTCGCGGCCGGATTCGCGATTTTCGAGCGTTCGCGCCATACTATTTACTCTTATGAATTTGTCTCTTAACTCGAAGGTCGCGCTTATTACGGGAGGCTCCCGCGGAATCGGTGCTGCCGCAGTACGGATGTTTGCCGCGGCGGGCGCGAAAGTTGTCTTCAACTATCAATCGGCGAAAGCCCAGGCCGAAGACCTCGTCCGGGAATGCGGCGCGGCCAACTGCCGTGCGGTGCAATCGGACCTTTCTACTACCGCCGCCGCGCAGCAACTGGTGGTGGCCGCGATCGCGGCGTTCGGGCGGCTCGACATAATGGTTGCCAATCATGGAATCTGGCCGCCTGAAGATGCGCCCATCGATCGCATGCCGGATGAACAGTGGCATCGAACGATTGCGGTCAATCTCGACAGTGTTTTTGCGCTGGTTAAACATTCGGTGGCGCAAATGAAAAAACAGGGAGGAACTCCCGCTGGTCACATCGTGCTGGTCAGTTCCACGGCCGGACAGCGCGGCGAAGCCTTCCACTGCGACTACGCGGCCAGCAAAGGCGCGCTTATCAGCATGGTAAAGGGCCTGTCGACCGAACTCGCGCAAGACCGGATCTACGTCAATTGTGTTGCGCCGGGGTGGGTGGCGACCGACATGTCAGCCGACGCGTTGAGCGATCCTCCGACCCGGGCGAAAATCTTTGACAGCATTCCCATGGGGCGGGTCGGCACGCCGGAAGAGATCGCGGCGCCTATCCTGTTTCTTTGCACGCCGCACGCTGGATTCATTACTGGTGAGGTGTTCAACGTGAATGGGGGAGCGGTGCTGACAGGGTAGCGCCGGCGTTCCGCTGGCCGTCGTGGGGGCGATTCGCCCCCATCGGCGGGCTGGGAGCCCGGCTGACTGCCGCCGGGGAGCGGCGCGACAGTTGTGCTATCCGGCGTCAGGACAGCTAAAATCGAACCAGCCGCTTCTAACTGATTAGCTCATGCGCATATTCTTCGCGATCCTGCTGTTGTCCGCACTAGCCGGCGCTCAGGCCGGCTCCGCTCCACCGGCCCAGACCGCCGCCACAGCCCCGACTGCGCCTGTCAATCTAACCGATTCTGAGAATGCCCTCAAAGCCCGCAGTCTGCTGGATCAGGCGATTTTCGCGCTCGGCGGTCAGGCTTATCTCACAGCCCAGAATCTGGCGGAGGAAGGGCGCTGGTACACCATTTACCACGGGCAAAGCCGCGGCGCCGGCGTGCAGTATCGGCAGTTCCGCACATTTACGGAAAAGGATCGGCTTGAGATCATTGGCCGCGGCAATGTTTTCATCCCTCTCCCTTTGTTCGACTCGGTTGACGTGATCACGGTGAGCAAGAAAGGGAAGGCCGACCTCGTGGTCATCCACAACGGCGACAAGGGATACGAGACCACAAACAAGGGCACGTCGGCGCAGGATAAAGACGACCTCACTGCCTATCTGAGGCGGCGCCGGCATTCGCTCGATGAAGTCCTTCGCGTGTGGATCAAAGATCCGACGATGCAGTACTTTTATGACGGTATGGCCATCGTGGATGGCAAACCGACCGATCCGGTGACTCTGCTCAACAGTAAGAACGACGCGGTAACCATCTACCTGGATCAGAATTCACATCTGCCGCTGAAAACCAGCTTCACGTGGCGCGATCCTGAAGACAAGCAGAAGAATGTCGAAGAGGAGATCTTCGACAACTATCGGCTGGTACAGGGGATCAAGACTCCCTACTCCTTTACCCGCACCTTCAATGGCGAGATTTCGCATCAGCGCTTCATCAACACTGCGCGTTACAACCTGGCCATGGATGATTCTATCTTTCAGGCGGCCGTGGACTACGACCCAATGGCCTCTCCGAAAAAGAAGTAAGAGTCTCGCTAATTCGCGGTACTTTCGGGCTAGAACCCCAAGAGCTACCGGCAAACATCTGCCTTTCTCTGAATACTTTAGCGATTTCCACACTCTATTGACCACGAACTGTGGCTTTTTTGCCACGCACTGAATCTTGCATTGGGCGGTAAACTAATAAGTCCTAAATACTTAATTCACTCCCTTTTGACGCACGAGCAGACAATTCGTGCTCCTGTAACATGCGCAGGGGTTGGTCTCCACAGCGGAGCCCCGGTTGCGCTACGTATCCTGCCCGCGGCTGCCGGGACCGGCATCGTATTCCGTCGCACCGACTTGGACGGCTTTGAGATTGAAGCCAGCGGCCGCAACGTTGCCCGCGTCAGCTACGCGACCAGCTTGATGAAGAAGGGTGTGTTGATCTCAACCACCGAGCACCTCCTGTCGGCCTTTACCGGCATGGGAATCGACAATGCGATTGTCGAACTCGACAATCTCGAACTGCCCATTCTCGATGGCAGCGCCCGTCCGTTCGTGGAAATGATTCAGAAAGCCGGCATTCGGCGACAGCGTCGGACGCGCGCTTATCTCCGCATCGTGCGTGAGGTGGAACTGCGCGAAGGCGACAAGTTCATCGCGGTGTATCCGGCGAATGCGTATTCGGTGTCCTATTCAATTAATTTTCCGCATCCGAAGATCGGGCGTCAGACGTTCTGTGTGCAACTGACGAATGGCAGCTACCTGCGGGAGATCGCGCCTGCGCGAACTTTCGGATTTATGCACGAGGCGGAAGCTATGCGTCAGCAGGGATTGATCCGCGGCGCATCCACCGAAAATGCGATTGTGCTGAGCCGCGACGTGGTGCTCAACCCGCCGCTCCGCTTTGCGGACGAGTTTGTCCGGCACAAAGTGCTCGACCTGATTGGCGACCTGGCACTGATTGGGAAGCAGATTCTGGGTTCGGTGGTGGCGGATCGCGCCGGTCATGCCATGCATACAGCGCTAGTGTCGCGCCTTTTACGAGACAAGTCGTACTGGGAAGAAATGACCTTGGAAGAGACGCCTTCAACCGTCCCGATGCGCGCCGCAGCGAGCCTCAGCGTCTAGGCGGAAAACAGCGCTAGAAGACGCGTCAAGCGGCATTTCTACGAAGAAGCCTCCTCAATCGGCGGGCTGTGGCATGGTCCAGTCGTAGGGCATCCCGCGTTGGGCGAGCAGTCGCCCCAGTTCCGCTTCCGCTTCCACACGGACACGGTCCGCAAACGCGCTCACATTCTGCCGGTGCTCGGCTCCGAGCGCGGACAAACGGGCGTGGAGATAGGGCTCGTCGTCTTGCAGGCGACGCAACAGCCTTTCAGTTTTGGCAATTCTTTCGTCGAGGGTGATCATGGGGGCCTCTTTGGAAATGGAAAAAGTCCTCCCAGAGTGCCACAGGCAAAGGGGCGCGAAAAGTTTCAAACTGGATTCGGGGTCGAGAAGGGGCGGGGCTTATTGCACTTTGAGGTGAGCTTGCAACTGCACGGGGAGTTCATCTTGTAGCCGGTCAGCCAGCCACTTTTCAAGCTGACATTGTAGGGTTTGCGGTACTTCGATAAACCTGATCCCGGCGTTACCGGAACCGTCCACCCAGGCGGTTTTTCCACGAAGTTCGAGAGCGCTGTGGGAACCGGGAAGAGTGAACCGGAGACCCGCCACGGCCTCCTTGGGAAGTTTGTCTGCAATCCGGATGGCCATTCCGCCTTCGCTCAAATTGGTGGTGGTGGCGTTCAGCTCGGGGCCTTCGGGCAGACTGATTCGGACCGACGTTTCCACCGGATGCCGGAAGTAGCGGCGGCGTTCGCGCACCATGAAATTCAGCGCCGCGTTGAAACAGCGGGTGGCGTTGAGCGGTGTCAATGGCTTTTGGAGCACGAAATTGGCCCCGATCTGAAAGGCTTGCTGGGTGGTGGTGTTGCCATTCAGCACGGCAAAGGCGACCGAGGTGGCGTTGCTCTGGGAATTGCGCAGGGAGGTAAGCAGTTCGACCCCGCCCTGCATGTCGTCGCAATCTACGATGACCGCGTCAAACTTGCGTTTTCGGAGCATTTCGCCGCCGGTCTGGGAGCCCGAACAAACCTCGACATTGACCGCCAGCTTCTCCAGCGTCGGACGCAACACGCCGAGCAGGGACGCGTCCTTGCTGATGAGTAGCGATTCGAGGGTCATACATTTCGATACTAGCTACGGTCGGAGCCGACTGAAAGTCACCAAGGTACCGAGCCGCATGACACCTCAAGATCACCTTCGTGCGGATCGATCTTGTCGCCATTGGACATAGTTAGAGAGAATCCGCCCCGGAAGGGCCTTGCAGATTTGCCGGTCGCGTAGAATGAGCAATCTCTTTCATAGCTTGGGGGCTGACCTGGTCTATCTTTCGCTGGGGTCGAACGTGGGAGACCGCCGTGGCAATCTTCAAGCGGCCATCGAGCGGCTGAAAGAGTCGGGAACGATGAAGGCGGTTTCCGGGTTCTATGAAGCCGAACCGGTGGAACTACGCGACCAGCCTTGGTTCCTGAACTGCGTGGTCGCGCTCGAGACCGGCCAATCGCCGATGGAATTGCTCAAGAGAGTTCTAGCCATCGAGCAGGAAATGGGCCGGGTGCGCTTGAGAGATAAGGGACCACGTTCCATTGATATTGATATTGTCTTATTTGGCGACGAGGTAGTGGACGAGCAAGGTTTGAAAATCCCGCATCCGGCAATGCATCACAGGCGATTCGTTCTGGAACCGCTGGCGGAGATTGCTCCGGAGGCCGTTCATCCGCAGTTGGGAAAGACCGTCCGCCAACTGCTCGCGGCGTTGCCCGAAGGACAGGTCGTGCGCCGGCTCGATCCTGAGAGCTGATCAGGGCACGATAATCCGGCTGCCCGCTTCTTCTGGAGCGGCGAGGGCGGATTGGTTCTCCGGGAACTGCGCGAAAAGGAAATCCACAAAAGCTCGTGACTTCGGTCTGCCCGACGTGCGCGCCAAGCCAAGCCTTAACAGGAACACCAGCGCCTTCAGTACTTCGGAATCGCGCAACCGGGTCAGGCCCATGTGCTTCTGTTCAGCCTCGCGAAACTCTTTGACCATCTGATCGATTTCCGATGCGATCGCCTGGTGCTCCAGGTTGGTGGTGAGCTGTTCGTAGATCAGGCTGGAATTTACCAGCGTCTCATACCTTTTCGCCAGCGATGTCAATGCTGCGATCAGATCGCGGTCGCCTAGAGTGCGGTTCGCGCGCGCTCGTTTTGCCAGCGCAAATGTAAGTCCTAGGAGCAGATGCTCTCGCTCGTAAAGGAATTGCTCGCCAACCTCGATTTCGGGAAAGAACGCCGCTTGATCCAATTCGGCGACATTGCGAGCTTTCTCATGTTCCCGCGCCTGTTGCAAGTACGGGCAATCGCTAGGACAGTCAAGCGTGACTTCGCGCTGCTCGCCGCAGCACTGTGCGCAGATCCGCCCGTGGACCGCTGGACAGAAGCGCTTCTCTTTGCGGAGATTGCAGATGGGACAGCTCACAGGCCGATTATTTCATGCCGCGCTGGACGGAATCGCCTCTTTGCACCAATTTTGGAGCAGTCCCTTTCGTGTGCCGCGATAAATCCCCGTAATCGCCGGCATAAGTCATTTTTATTTGTGCGACTGCCCGCGACACGGTAGCCTATGCGGTTGTCGTGAGCGAGTGAAACTCACTTCTGGGCTGCGCCCAACATCAAGGAGAAGCATGTCAACCGAACTGCGGAACTTCCTTTCGATCCCGTATGACGAACTTGAAGAGATGAATTTGAAGGCGAAGAAACAGCGCCTGGACCGCGTGGCCCCGCACAAAATTCAGGAAGAACGGCTCAAGTACCTGACCGACGAGAAGCGCATCAAGGCCTTGACGGTCCTGTTCAGCGATCTCGAGGGCCGGCTGCATATGCTGGACTACGACAAGAAGTTTCTGCTCAAGAGCCACGACAATCTGACCTTCGACGGTTCTTCCATTCGCGGATTTACGGCGCAGCGAGAAAGCGATCTTCGCCTCGGCATCGACTGGAGCGCCTTCTATTGGGGACCGGCCGATGTGTTTGGACCGGGCAAAGTGATGGCATTCGGCGAGGTCATCGACAAGGGCGGCGAGCCCTACTCCGCCGACATCCGAAGCGTGCTCAAGACTTTCGCCGACGGACTCCATAAGAAACACGGCTACACCCTGAATGCCGCGAATGAAATCGAAGGGTTTCTCTTCAAGGGCGCGGAGGCCGAGCGCACCTATCACGAAACTCTCAAATTTGAGTACGTGAACACCGGCGGCTACTACCACTCGCTGCCGGGCGATCCGCTACGGAACTTCATTGACACCACCGCGGAAGTGCAGCGCGCAATGGGTTTCCAGAATGAGAAAGACCATCCCGAGGTTGCGCCGTCGCAGTTCGAAATCAACTACAACTACGCGGAAGTGGTCGCCGCGGCCGATCACATCCAGCTCTACAAACTGATTTGCCGGCAGGTCGCCCGCAACATGGGATTGACGGCGAGTTTTCTGCCCAAGCCAGTGGTGGGCGTCAATGGCAGCGGCATGCACACCAATGTATCCGTAAGCAAGAACGGTAAGAACCTGTTTTGGGATCCCAAGGGTGAGGAGAAGCTCAGCAAGATGGGCTACGAGTTCCTGGATCGCATCCTGACTCACGGTAACGACATCTGCCTGCTGCTCAACTCAAGCGTGAATGCATACCGGCGACTCGATCCGCACTTCGAGGCGCCCAACCAACTCAAGGCTTCGCCGGTAGATCGCGGTTCCATGATTCGTATCCCGATCGGTAACGAGCGCAGCATGCGCGTCGAGGTGCGCTCGGTGGCCCCCGATGCGAATCCGTACCTGGTCATGCTCTCGATCTTCAAGACCGGACTCGAAGGCACGACCGCGAAGATCAAGAACCTGCGCCAGGCGGAGCGTTACCTGCCAGACAACATCTATACCGCGATCGAAAACTTCCGCAAGGCGGACTGGACATCGGACCTGATGGGCGAAGATGTCAAAGGACGCTACGCCGATCTGAAGCAGGCGTCGGCCGATCGCTGTCCGCGTTTGCTGGGCACGTTCGTGAAGGCGCCCGAAGTGCAATACCACCACGACGTCTACAACCAGTTCCTGTGGAATTTGTTTTAGACGAAAGCGCGACCGGGTGGTCTGCAAATAGCTTCCCAACGACCGTTGCGTTTCGGGAGGGCACGACTTGAACGAAATCAGGTGTGCCCTCTTGCTATTTCCCTGTCAGCGGCTTACCTAGCCAAACAAATCCAACTTCCGCTACATTGATGCAGGAGTGCCCATTATGAGGTGGATTCTGGTTGTCCTGTGCGTGGCCGGCATTGCCGCGGCGTCACTGGCGCTGCGCGAGCATTATCGTGAAGATGCGTCCCCGTGCAGTATCAATGAGCGCTGGGACTGCGGGATTGTGAACCACAGTCCCTACGCCGTGTTCCTGGGTATCCCAGTGGCGGTGATCGGAATCGTGGGATATCTGCTGCTCGGCGCGTTAGCCTTTAAAAAAGCCTACCGGTTGATGCTGCTGGCCGCGCTGCCCGGCCTAGCCTTTTCTCTATACCTGGCGCACATAGAAGCCAGCGTACTGGGCGTGTGGTGCATCTACTGCGCGATCTCGCTTGGAATCATTTCGCTGCTGACCCTGCTCGTGTTGGGGACAGTGGTGGCAGGCTCGATGGGCAGGGCTAAGCAAGCGGTGCAGTCCTAGCAATCCATTTCGGCATTCATTGTCCGGCCACTGCGCCTCAAGGCGCTCTCATAAATCAGCATTTACGGTATGCCTGAAGGCATACCCTGATACGAGTCTCACCAGCGGGGCTGCCAAATCGCAGCGTAGTCCGCCGACCTGCCCTAAAGCCGGGTGGATTTCTTGGGCGCGATCAGCCGCCAGGCTTCGCACAGATGGAATCCCAGTTCTTCGTCGCTGACTGCATCCAGTTCAACGCCCACCCAGCCCTTAACCCCCACATACGGGGGCATGAAGAACTTTTCTGGCTCAGTCTTGAGCAGGGTTGCCTGGAGACCGGGCGGCACCGGTATCCACACTGCGATATGTCCGTCGTTGTGATGGTTGTTGGCTAACATCGCATAGACTTTCTTGCCTGCGAAAAACGTGGGCTCGCCATGCGAGAGTTTTTCCGTGGTTTGCGGTAGAGCGACGCAGATCCGGCGCACTCGTCGGATATGTTCGTCAGCGGCGGGCAAGCCCGGCGCTTTTTGCGCTATCTTTTTGGGCGCTTTCTTCACGTGACCCTCCTTCCAAGTGAACTTGTTCAGATCGCAAGCGTCAACTGGTCTCTGCCTTCAGCGTCGCAAATACGCGCCGCACTTGCTCTTCGGTCGCGTCGAGCGCACCAGAGTTGTCGATCACGAAATCCGCCGCTTTGCTTTTTTCATCGTCTGCGATTTGCGCAGCCATACGGCGCGTCACTTCCGCCCGTGCCGCATCTTCGGAAATGCGGAGCCGCGCGGCGAAGCGCTGAATCCGCTGCTCGGGACGGCACGTCACGACCACGAGGTGGTCAAAGCGGTCCGCTGCACCGGCTTCGAGGATCAGCGCGGCTTCCACGATCGCGATAGCGCCAGGATCGCGGCCAACCTCCTCCATCCACTCGTCCTCGCGCTTGATTACAGCGGGGTGCACGATGGCATTGAGTTCACTGACTCGCGGCGCCCCGCCTGGCGTGCCGAACGCGAGTGACGCCAGTTGGGGCCGATTGACGCTGCCGTCGGGATTGAGAATTTCTTGTCCGAAGCGCCGCAGCACTTCGTCATAGACCGCTTGTCCGGGCTGCATGAGATCGTGCGCAATGTCGTCGGCCCGAATCAGCAGCGCGCCCAGTTTGACGAACACCTCGCCGACGACTGATTTGCCGCTCGCGATCCCGCCGGTCAGGCCAACTCTTAGCAATGGATTTCTCGGTCGATGTAAAAGGTCAGAGGTGAGAGGTCAGATTGCAGAGGTGAAAACCGGCGGCACTAAAGCATTTACCTCTGCAATCTGACTCTTACCTCTGACCTCGAATTTGACTTCGCATTTTCGCTGCCTTCACGGTATTCGCCATCAGCATTGCGATGGTCAGCGGTCCCACGCCTCCTGGTACGGGAGTGATCGCGCCCGCTACCTCGGCTACTTCGGGGTGTACGTCGCCCACGAGCGTTGATCCCTTAGTCAGAAATGTTTCTTCCCGCTTCTTGTTTCCAACGAACAGACGGTCGAACTCCGATCGGTCGCTGACCTGGTTCATGCCGACGTCAATTACGGTGGCGCCGGGCTTCACATAGTCACGGGTGATCATGCCGGCCCGCCCAATGGCCGCCACCAGAATGTCTGCCCTCCGGCAGACTCCTGGCAGATCGCGGGTCTTGGAGTGGCATACCGTCACCGTGGCATTCCCGTTCAGAAGGAGCATCGCGACTGGCTTGCCTACGATGTCGCTGCGCCCCACGACGACTGCTTCCTGTCCCGCTACGGGAATGGCGCTCCGTTTCAGGATTTCCATCACGCCCGCCGGCGTGCATGGCACCAACCCCGTCCTCTGCGTCGAAAGATACCCAACGTTCATGGGATGGAATCCGTCGACATCCTTCGCTGGATCGACCGCCAACAGAACTTTTTTAGAGTCCACCTGCGGTGGCAGCGGCAACTGGACGAGGATGCCATCAATTTCGTTGCGCCGATTCAAGTCCGCGATCAGATCGAGCAGTTCCTGGGTAGTTACGGTTTCCGGCGGCGTGTGCTTCTCACTGTAGATTCCAACTTCTTCGGAACTCTTTACCTTGCCGCGAACGTAGACTTCTGACGCCGGATTGTGTCCCACCAGCACGACCGCCAGCCCGGGACGCACGCCCGCCGCCGCCATTGCCTTAACCTCTGCGGCCACTTCCGCGCGGATCTCCGCCGCCATCCTGCTGCCGTCTAGAATTGTTGCTGCCATTCGACCCCGGCTCCCTGTTTCGTGATGCGAAGGCCGATTCTATCGTAATTTCCGTAACCGCTTCGGAGGCTTCGAAAGTTCGCGCCATCCACGCTAGAATGACGAATCATGATTCCGCAAGACCTGCTCGACATTCTGGTTTGCCCGGCCTGCAAGAAGGCACTCGTGCTGAATGAGAATCCCCCCAGCCTGAAGTGCGGGGAGTGCCGCCGCGTGTATCCCATTCAGGACGGAATTCCCATTTTGCTGATCGACGCGGCCACCATCGACGCCACCTGAAACGGACGCCAATTCAGTCCCGTGTCCCGTGAAACGACACAGAGTGTCACTTTGGACATTCGCGGCGGCGCTCGTGATGCGGCGCGGTTGGATCTCACTTCCCCTCTAAACCACTGTATTCAGTTCGTTTGAGGGGAACCGGACTACCGGGGAAACCGTATTTATCGAGGTATGAAGTTTCCGGCAATTTAATTGCATGCAACAAAGTGGGTTGCCGATGAGTCTAATAGATCAAAGCGGTAAACGGTCGGAGGTGATAACGGCCATGAGAGAACGATTTTCGGTGATGGAACTGGCTGCTCTGCGTAACGATCTTATGCAGAGCGGTATGATCGATTCCCGCGATGCTGCGGAACTCCTACAGGTTTTTCTGATGGGCCGCGGTTACGGCGTCTCGCCGCAAGCCGCCATGGACGCCGCCGGCCGGGTCGAAATTTCCGGGTGCTCTCTGCCCGTCTTACAACGTGAACTTGAAGGCCTCGCTCTGGTGATGTGAGGTTTTCGCGGATTTGAACAGACAAGGTTAATGGGAATATTGATCCAGCGATGGGCAATTCCCATCTGAAGAGCCGGGCGAACCAGCCCGGCTTTCCTGTTTTTGGCTGGGCCGCAGGGAGTCTCCCACCTTGACCCGCTTTGGCCCTGTGCTACATTGCTGCCTGGAGTTTCAATCCAACCTTCCAGAGAGGCCATTCCATGAAGAAGACTTTCGCCATTTTGAGCGCGGCTGCGCTCGCCTGCGCCATCAGTTTGCCTGCCGCCGCCCAGCAACAACCCACCGCGAAGCTCAAACGGGTGCAAATGGGAAAAGAGCGGGAAAAGCACCCCGAAATTGAAGGCGCAATCACGCATCTGCGGGAAGCGAAAAGGAATCTGGAACACGCTGCCCACGACTTCGGCGGACACCGCGTCACCGCGCTCAAACATGTGGATGAGGCGCTTGAGGAATGCCGCCTGGCGCTCGAGTCCGACAAGAAGTAGTTGTTCGACATGCGAGGGGATGCGCCGCATCCCCTGTTTCACCGTCCCCGCAATTTCGTTACTTTGGTTGCCCTACCTTCCACCTCTACCTTGCCCGATCATTCACCGCCACAATAGTCGGGATTGGACCGCTCCAGCAAACTCGGTGCTGCTTTCATCTGCGTATTCGCGTTGCCCTTTGCCGGCTTCGGGCTGTTCGCCTTCGCCACGGTGATTCGCCAGATGGCCGATGGCACGGCTGATTCGAAGGTGTGGCTCGGGCTGATATTTGCCTTCGTCTTCACCGGCATCGGCTTGGGACTCATCAGCCCGCTGATCTTCGGCAGCAAGGTTCTGAAGAAACAACAACGCGCGCAGGCCGAACATCCTGCGGAACCCTGGCTCTGGCGCGAAGACTGGGCGAAGGGCCACATCAAGGGCAGCACCCGCTCCGGCATGATCAGCGCCTGGATCTTCGCCGCGCTGTGGAATCTGGTTTCCGCCCCAATTCTGATCTTCCTCCCTCAGGAGGCAGCGAAGAAACCCGTCGCATACGTCGGTCTGATTTTTCCGATAACCGGAGCTTTTCTGCTCGTACGCGCCATTCGACTGACGGTCGCTTTCATGGAGTTCGGCGCCACCTGGTTTGAGATGGCGCCGGTCCCCGGCGTAATCGGAGGTGAACTACGAGGTACCATTCAGGCTCGGTTCCCCCATATCGCCGACCATAGCGTGCAGTTGCGGCTCTCCTGCGTGCATCGGGTCACGACTGGTTCCGGCGACAACCACAACACGTCGGAGCAAATCGTGTGGCGCGGCGAAAGCAGCCTCTCGTCTGGGCAGTTATGTCCTGGACCGAACGGAACTTCCATCCCAGTAAGCTTTCGGATTCCCTGGGATGCGCAGGCAACAGAAACGCGAACCTCCCGCGATGTCATCGTCTGGCAACTCGAAGGGCTGGCGGATGTTCCCGGCGTGGACTACCACGATGTGTTCGAGGTTCCCGTGTTCCGGACGTCACAAACGCCCGCGCAACCGGTAGCCGAGGCGTCGGCTTCCGTTCCGGAAGCGACGCACCCGGCGAAGATGACGGTAGAGATCAAGCAGAGCGCTCAGGGAGTCGAATTCTATTTTCCCGCCGCTCGCAACAAGGGATTTGCGATAGGTACCACCGTCTTCCAGTTGATGTTCGGTACAATCACATACTTCCTCGCGGGATCTCGCGCACACGTGATCTTCCCTTTGGCCTTTGGATTCTTCGCGCTGCTCCTCCTCTACATATCCATGCAGATGTGGCTTGGCACGACGCGCGTCGGGATCGGCAATAGCGAATTGCTTCTTCAAGACGGTTTGCTGGGCGGCGGCAAAGTGCGACGCCTTGCACTTTCCGAAATTGAATCGATTACGAGCGCGATCAAAAGCCAACAGGGCGGCGGAACCGGTACGCCGTACTACGATATCGAACTCACTCTCCGTAGCGGGAAGAAAGTCACTCTGGGCCGGACGCTTGCCAACAAGCAGGAAGTCGATTGGCTGCTGCACGAGATGCGCCGTTTGACGGGGCTAGAGCCTAAAGCTATGGGCGCCAGCACTTCGTAGGCGCTAAGCAATGCGCCACCTACTACAAGCTCTCGACCGCTTTCTCTAACTCCCGCGCAATCTCCTCAGGATCGCGGTCCGCTGCAAACTCGACCGACTTCCCGATCCGCACTTCGATCTTTCCCGGCGCCGCAAACTTTTTCCCAGATTGTTTGATCTCAAAGAGTCCGTCAATCCGGACAGGCACCACTGGAATCCGCAGATTGTTTACGAGCAGGCCGATGCCGCTGCGAAACGGGCGTAGCTTACCGTCTTCGGTATGGCGGCCTTCCGGAAATACCAGCACACTGTAGCCGCGATCCACCGCCTCGCCGGAATAGGCGAAGCTCTTACGGAAGCCGGCCTGTCGCGGTAACGGAAACAGGTTCAGGAGCGAGACGCCGAGCGTCCACTGGGCGCGATCGTAAATCTGGCCGACCCACCAGCGATTCGGTGCGGGGGAATGCAGCGCTTCCAATGCTTCTCCGCCGGTTGCGGTTGCGAGTTTGTGCCGGATTCTCGCGGGAAGTACCGTCTGAATGAAACCTACATCCACATCGTCGATGTGATTCGAGATCACCAGCACCGGACCGCGCACGCCGTGCAAATTCTCCCGCCCGACGATCCGCGGCCAACCCAGCAGAAAGACAGCCGGACGCACCAGCAGATACTGCGCTGCCAGACGTACCCACGTCGTAGGCCAGCGCAAAGCCCATCGCGGATAGTGAAATTCACGCCGCTCGCCACGCTCTCCCTGCAACAGACGTTCCAGGTCACCGACAGTCGTGGCACTGGCGAACTTCGTCTCGCTAAGGTCCACCTGATAACGGTCTTCGAGCGCTCCCAGTAACTCCACGCGCTCCAGCGAACTCAGCCCTAAATCGCTTTCGATCCCGGCATCCGGCGCAAGGTTTTGCGGGGAACGCCCGGTCACTCGTGCGACCAATTCCGACAGCGCGCTCGCCGAGCCCACCACTGCCTGTCCGCTGAAGCTTGCCTCGACCGCATCGCGAATCACATTGCGCCGCGGCTTTCCGGTGGAGGTGCGCGGAAAATCCTCCTCCGGCCACACGAACCACGAGCGCATACGCTGATACTCGGCCAGCGATTCGTTGGCCCGTGCCATGATCGTCTTGGCGTCCGCGTTGCGGCCGCGCAGGATCAGCACTGCGCAGGGTTCAGCATTCCCGCCGCGGTCCATACCAATCACCGCACAATCGCGGACTTCTTTCTGCCCTCGCAACGCCGCCTCCAGGTCCTCGGGATACACATTCATCCCAGCGGGCGTGACGATCACTTCTTTTTTTCGTCCCTTGAAGAGCAGGTTGCCTTCGGCGTCGAACGCGCCTAAATCGCCGGTGGGATACCAGCCTTCCTCTCCAGCCATGGGATGCAGTTCACCGCTGCTCCAATATCCGCTGGCTACGCCGCCGCCGCGTACGAGGATCTCGCCGTCATCGGCGAGTTTGAGTTCGCGTCCGGGCAAGACTTTGCCGATCGAGCCGCGGCTGGTCTGAAACGGATGATTCAGGCTGATCAGCGACGTGGTTTCCGTCAACCCGTATCCCTGGATCACGGCATATCCCAGTCGATGCCAGAATTCTTCGGTATCGCGATCGAGGGCCGCGCCGCCGCTGATCATGGCCCAAAACTTCCATCCAAACTGGCGGCGAATGTCGCGGAACGTCCACCAGCGCCGCAGAAAGTGTTGGCTTTGAGTCGTTGCGTAGCGCCGTGTGAATTGCTCGCGCCGTCCGCTGTCTTCGAGATCGCGTTCGATCTTCTGCTTCAGCGACTCGATCATCCGTGGAACCGCTACCAGTACTGAAACCCGCTCGCGACGGATTGTCGCCATCACTTCGGTTGGGTTCAGCGTGTTCTCGAACACCACAGTCCCCCCCAGCAGTGGTGGAAGGAAGATTCCAAGAAATTGTCCGAACACGTGGCTGAGCGGCAGCAGGTTCAGAAAGCGGATCGGATGCACCAGGCGCTCGTACTTCAGATATTTTTGGATTTCCTTTTCGATGGGCGCAATATTCCCAAGCACATTGGCATGGCTGAGCACAACGCCTTTGGGATCCGCCGTCGTGCCCGAGGTGAAGACAATCTCCAGCGGATCCGAGGCCTGAATCTGCACAGGACGGAACGGATCAGCCGAATGTGGCAACATCGCAGACGTCAACTCCGCCGGAGCGATCGAAGGAATCGCGTCAAACAACGGCGCACGTTCGCGCGCACAAAGCACAAGCTTCATATTGACTTGAGTACTGATCCGGCGCGCGAAATCCGGACTCGCGCCATCGTCAATCGGTACGGCAATCACCCCGCATAGAGCACATCCCCAAAATGCCGCCACCCATTCCGCGCAGTTCGGCGACCACAACAGGACGGCGTCGCCTTTCGCAATCTTGCGTGCCTGTAGTTCGCGCGCAAACTGATATGCAGTCTCGGCCACCCGCCGATAACTCCATCGCTCGCGTCGGTACCCGCGCGGATACACATAGGCGCACTCCTCCCCCAGACGCGAAAAGTCTTCGAAGTAGTCCAGAAGAGAGCGGCGCTCCATCGCCCCGATGGTAGCGCGTTATAGCTTCGTTTTGCTGGTGTACAGCTCCATGTACTTGGGTCCGTCGAGCGTGAGGAGGTTGAGGAACTCGGTCATATATGGGGCCTTACGCTGGTTGCGCAGGGTGACCGCGTACCAGTTCCGGCGGAACCCAACTCCCAAGCTGCGGCCGACAAGTTTCTTACTTTCCAGGTGCGGCGAAACTGCCCAGCAGGCCATAAACGCGATCCCGGCACCCGCAGCCGCCATTTCCACAATGGCTTCGGTGAGAGGAATCTCCATGATGCGGCCCGGTACGACTCCTGCTGGTCCCAGCACTTTCATGAGCAACGTGCTCTCTTCCCGGGGCGGGTAAATCAGGAGCGTCTCTCCCGCCAGATCCTGCGGCTCGATACGACGCCGGGCTGCCAGCGGATGTTTCGGCGACATCACTACTAACAGCTCGTCCTCGCACAGTGGCGAGAGTTGCAGATTTTTGTGTTCCGGTGGACAGTACATGACAGCAACATCCAGATTGCCAGCCAACAACTCTTCTGCCGGATGGTGTGTCGCTGCCATATCGATGGAGACTTCGACCTTGGGAAAGTGCGAATGAAAGCTAGCCAGCAGTGGAGGTAGCCAGTGATAGCAGGTGTAACACTCCGTACTGATCCGGATTACTCCATTCGAATCGCCATTCAGTCCGAGAACATGAGTCTCGGCTTCTTTGAGATCTTTGAGGATGCGCCGCGCCGCCTCCAGTAATTTCTTCCCCGCTGCTGTAAGTGCCATGCGCTTGCCCAGGCGCAGAAATAAAGGTGTCCCAAGTTTTCCCTCCGCGTCCCGGAGCTGGTGACTCAACGCGGACTGCGTCAGATGCAGACGTCTGCCCGCCGCCGTCACGCTCTCTTCTTCGGCAACGGCTGTGAGCAATTTCAAATGGCGAATTTCCAGGTTCACATCCATAAGGTATGACCAGCTTTCATTAGTCCGATGAAAACAAACCACGGTGCTACGGAAGTTCTGCGGCGTCCAATCTTCAAATGCTCTTACTGCATTTGACGGCAAGAAACGGAGTGCGGACTTAAAACATTCGCGCCATGCTTGCCGCTGGTGAAACAGAGTTGGCATCACACTTAGGAGGTTGTATGAAGCAGCTGACAGCACGCATCTTGACATCACTTTTGACAGTTGTTCTGTGGGGCGCGGGAACTGCGTATGCGCAGACTCCAGCCGTCATCAAAGTCAACATACCGTTCGAATTCAGCCTGGGTAACAGAACCTTTCCGCCGGGCGATTATTCTTTGGTCCAGCCTCTCCAGCACTTCCTCGTGCTGCGGGACGCTCGCGGACAGACTGTCGCGTCCACATTCACCACGGGGCTCGAGTCTTCGGCGGCCCAGGCGACCAGCAAACTGAGGTTTTATTTCGTCGGGGGCGAGAATGTGTTAACCGAGGTCTGGCAACAGGACGATCGCGCAGGCCTCAAACTGTATCCCACAAACACAAACAACCGGAGCCGCCTTGCGAAGCATCCCTCGTCTGAGACTCGCCAGACGGCGGAAGGAAGTCAACCGTAGTCACAACACACTTGGGGAGAAACGTATGAGCATCGCAACCAGCATCCCACAGCCCGTGCCTCCGCGCAGCGCCCACGTACAGGAGGTGATCGTGGCGGCGGAGCGCGAGCTTCACCAGCTCCTGCAACAGCGGTCCGAGACCATGAAGCGCATCGGCACCGTCAAGCAGACGCTGGTGTGCCTGGCGAAGGTATTTGGAGAAGATGTACTCACTCCGGAAGTGATGCGGATTCTGGGCCGCGGCAACACGCGGAAGCAGCCTGGATTCACGCGTGCCTGCCGGCTCGTTTTGATGGAGGCGGGCATTCCACTGGAAGCGCGGCAAGGCTTTCGTGAGCTGCAACGTCGATTCCCTGAACTGGTCGAGCACCACAAGGATCCGCTTGCTTCGGTAACCACGGTGTTCAATCGTCTGGTCGGTTACGCCGAAGTGCGTTCCTTTCCGAACGGAAAGGGACGCCGGGTGTGGGAGTGGATCGCCGAACCGGGTAATCGAGAAGCGCTGTTGCCGTCGATCGAAGATGGGATGTCGCCGCTGACCTCCATCACCAAACAGTGATAGTACGGCTCCACTCCAGCTATGTAGCCGGACCCGGTTCGGAGAGGAGCGGCGTTCCCCACGCCGCCTCCCTTCGCATTTGGTTACACCGTAGCGTCCCCTTGCCCCAGCACCCACTTTGGGAGCACAATTTCCGCACGTTGAAAGCGGGTTGTGTTTCCCAGGGCTAAATGCCACTACGATTTCTAATTTGCATGGCCGCAGTGTTGGCGGTGGGCGGGTTGATTTCTTGTCAACCTCCGCCATCGGCAGGGAGCGCCGCTACTTCCGAGCCCGGCCGGACCGAATCCCATGTTGAACTCTGGCAAGGCTCTCCGCGCGATCTCAGCCAAGACGAAGCCGCCGGCGGTCACGTCCTGCGCAAACATGTCGGCCGCACCGACGATGAACTCCGCGAGCGCCTCGAACGCGAGCGTAATATTTCCGGCGCCTCGACTTACACCGATCGCCCCACCGCAGAGCATGCTATTGGCGCCGCCATTGCCGTTTCACAGGATCGCATCCAACGCTGGCTGAATCGCTCTGGCGGTCGCCCCAACCTCGTCCTGGACTACGACAGCAGCCAGCCCATCGGACGCACCATCAACCGCGGCGACAGCCAGTCTCGCTCGTGCTCGCACGCGGTCGTTGTCTTGAAATATGCTGCACCCAGCTATTACGTCCTGACATCCTACCCGGAGTGTCGCTCATGAACCCGAAACCGGAAATCACCGCTGCCAACTTTCCCGCCCTGCGTGCTTTTTTGCGCGGCTACTTCCACGAAGATGTAGCTGACGAATACGGCACGCCCGTCGAGGCCGCCGATCAGTTCTGCGAGGACGCAGAAAGCGACGAGCGCACCGCCGTCGCCAGCGAATGGGCGCATTTGATGAGCCTTCTGCAAGGAAGGCCCCTGCCTGAGATCAACCAGGCCTTGACGGCCAAGCTCGGCGGCGCGGTTCGCCTGAAGGAAGAAGAGATTCAGCAGGTGTCACAGATTTTTGACCGTTGTCTGGCAGTGAAGCCCCACCGCAAAGTTGCCAACGACTAACGCGGAGCACAACTTTTGGGATTCAGCTCCCCTGAGGGCCGACTTTTGGACTTTTAACAACCTGTTCCCTCATCTAAACTGGCCGTTGACAGCCGTTTCCTCCCCGGATACTCTCAAGCGCAAGCAAGGGTGGCAGAGCGGTCCCCACAAGTACAGCCTGCCCAGCATCAAGCCCCCAGACCCTATATCCCGAGGTTCTTCGTAATGAGAATTCAATCTGCCCGTAGGTATGCGTGGTGCGCAATAACGCTCGCCGCCTGTCTCGTGTTGGCGTCGATTTCGGCCGCCCAGGTCAGTCTCACGCAACTGAGCCAAGATACCTTTACCAACAATTCCAGCCAGCATGCCACCGAGGTTGAACCCAGCGCCTTTACTTGGGGCTCCACCACCGTTACTGCGTTCCAGGTAGCGCGCATTTTCGACGGTGGCGGCGCCGATATCGGCTTCGCGACCACCACCGACGGGGGTGCACACTGGACGAACGGCTTTCTACCTGGGATTACAATTTTTCAGGGCAACGGAACTTATCAGGCCGCCAGCGACGCCTCTGTTGCCTACGACGCCCTGCATGGCGTGTGGCTCATTTCCGTCCTGCCCATCGGCAACAACCTGAACGTCGCGGTCAGCCGTTCGACGGATGGCATTCATTGGAGCAATCCGAATTTTGTAACCAAGTCGGGCAATCCTGACAAGAACTGGATCGTTTGCGACAATTCGGCGACCAGTGCCTTCTACGGCCACTGCTACTCCGAGTGGGACAGCACAGACGCTGGCGATTTTATTCAGATGAGCACTTCCACCGACGGAGGAGTGACGTGGAGTGCGGCGGTCGGTACGCAAGGGAATGATTTCGGAATCGGCGGTCTGCCGCTAGTAAAGCCTAATGGGAAGGTGATAGTTCCAATCCTCGGATTCAACGGATTCGTGATGGCATTTTCCTCTACCAACGGCGGAAGGACCTGGACTGCTGCGGTGAACGTAGGCTCGTTCATCAACCACGGCGAAGCCGGGGGCATTCGCAGTGCCGGGTTGCCGTCTGCTGCGATCGATGCGAAGGGCAAAGTTTATGTGGCTTGGGCGGATTGCCGTTTCCGCACCAACTGCTCTTCGAACGACATCGTTTTCAGCAAGTCCGGCAGTGGCACAATCTGGACCGCAGTCAAGCGGGTTCCTATCGATGTGGTGACGAGCACGGTCGACCACTTCATTACCGGCATGGCGATCGAGCCGGGTACTTCCGGCGCGACTGCACATATCGGATTGGTCTATTACTATTACCCGGTTTCGAATTGTGGCAATAGCTGCTCGCTCTTTGCCGGGTTTATCCAGTCTTCCACCGGAGGGGCGAAGTGGAGTCCGGCGCAAACCCTGGGCGGACCGATGAATCTGAACTGGCTGCCGGATACGTTCTCGGGCCTCATGGTAGCGGACTACGTTGCGGTGGGCTTCGGAGGCGGGAAGGCGTTTCCAGTTTTTGCATTGGCTCAGGCGCCGACGGGATCGCTCCTTCATCAGGCGATCTATACGACGGCGGCGGGGCTGGGGCCCGACGCGCCGGAACTTGAACAACTGAGTTCTGCCGGCGATCTTCCGGTACCCAATGCGAAGTCGGATCACGTGATCAAAGTGTTTGTCGATAACGAAGTTCCGCGGAGCGGACAGCCACCAGAGAGCGAATAGGGTTTCGATTGTAATCGTAGGGCCGCTGGCGCGAGCCGGCGGCCTTTGTTTTTTCCTGCCGCCATGGAGTCAGGCGCGCTTCTTTTCCAACCAACTGCCGAAAAGCGTTGCCGCTGCCGCACCGGATAGCTGCGCGCCGATGAACCCGGGCACATCGATAGGGCGAATTCCGGAAAAGGTGTCGGTTATCGATCGTGCCAACGTCACAGCCGGATTGGCAAATGACATGGATGCCGTGAACCAGTACGCCGCCGTGATATAGCTGGCGACAGCCATGGCGGTCGCGGGGATGGAATGATTTCTTGTGCAACTCCAGATCACGAGCACCAATCCAAACGTGGCCACGAACTCGCTGAATAGCTGCGGCCAGCCAGACCTTGCGTGCTGCGACAGGGAATACCAGGGGAGTCCGAACATGATGTGCGCGGATACGGTTCCCAGCAGGCCGCCTAAGATCTGGGCCGCCAAATACGGAGTTACTTCTCGCCACGGGAAAATTTGGCGCAGAGCGGACGCCAGAATTACTACCGGATTGAGATGCGCTCCCGAAAGAGGTCCGAAAGTGAGGATTAGGGCGGCCAGTGCGGCTCCAGTCGCAATCGTGTTCGCGAGCAAGGCGATGGCTTGGTTACCTCCCGCCAACTTTTCGCCCATGATGCCCGAACCGACCACCGCTGCCACCAGCAGCGCCGTGCCCAATGCTTCGCAAATTACACGCTTGAACAGGGGAAGGTGCGGCGCAGTCATTTCTGGTCCGCAACTTTCGTCAAAAGTTCCTGCTGGATCCTGCTTGTGATCTCATCACGCACCCGCCGGAACACCGCGAGTTTTTCATCGTGCGTGCCGGTTGCGCTGGTGGGATCGTCGAGACTCCAATGCAAGAGGCGGAAGGCACCAGGAAATACTGGGCAATGCTCTTTCGCGTTGTCGCAAACCGTGACCACGTAGGGGATTGCCTGACCCAGAAATTCCCCGACGTCTTTCGACCGCTGCTTAGAGGTATCAATACCAATCTCTCGCATCGCTTCAATTGCGAGCGGGTTCAGCCCTTTGGGTTCGATTCCCGCACTGAGCGCTTCGAATTGGTCGGGTGCGACGTGGCGCAGGTAGCCTTCCGCCATCTGGCTGCGGGCGGAATTGCCGGTGCACAAGAATAAGACCTTCGGCTTACCCATGCGAAGCCTCGCGGGCAGCCGGCGTACAACAACCGGGAGCGCAGCAGGCTTCCGCTTGCGGTGCAGACGGCTCCGGCAGATTGTCCACCAGGACCACGAAGGCTTCCCATTCGTTGCCGTCCGGATCGCGGACCCAGGTCTTATCCTGTGTGGCGAAGCAGCAGTCGGTCTGCATCTCGTCTCGCGTGAACAGGTCCGCTTCGGCCCACTGTTGTCGGATCGCCAGAACGTCCGCGGTGGATGCGACCTGGATTCCCATATGCGACAAAGCGCCGGCGTTGGCGAAGGGGGCCTGGTTCAGCGTGAAGTTGAGCGGCGGATTTTGAACGTCGAATTTGGCGTATCCCTTGCGGATTTTGCTCGGCTCAATGCTAAACAGTTTGCGATAGAACTGGATGCTTTGCTCCACGTTGCGGACATTGATTGCGACGTGAGCTTTGAGAGCGGTGACGTTGGGCACTTGCCTTTTCTCCGTTTCACATTCGCCAACGCGAATGTGTCCACTGTATCCGCTCTCAATACATTCGTCAAGGCGAATGTGTTCTGTTAAAATCTACGCATGCGCAAATATCCGCTGGAGCGGCTTTTTCAGGCTTTGGCTGACCCCACCCGCCTGCGGCTAATCAACGTGATGGCAGCGCAGGAGATCTGTGTCTGCTATTTCGTCGAAGTGATCGGAGCCCCCCAGCCCAAGATTTCGCGCCATCTGGCGTACCTGCGTCGCGCCGGAATTGTGGCTGCGAGGCGCGACGGCAAATGGATGCACTATCGTCTGGTGACGCCCACCGATCCGCATGCAGCCGCCGTGCTGAACACCACGCTCGATTCTCTCAAGCACGACCGCGAACTCCAGCGCGATTTGTTGCGATTGGACCGTGCCTGTTGTGGCCCGAAGAGTCTCGTCCAGGTTCTGGGAGCGCCTCCGCCAGGGCAGGGGGCAAAGACTGTCAATGCCGGCTAAGAAGCGGCCCGAAGCCCGTAACTGTCGGTGTGATGCACGTTCGTAATTTGAAAGTGCTGACCGCACCGTGGTCCAATCAAATTGCCCACCACTTCTCTCAGAGCCTTCGTTTAATCGGAGAGCCCGCAATCACGAGGTCCAGCGGTGAATTTTTGGAAGCGGTTTTGCGGAAGAGGTTGCGCCCATCGGTTCTCATGGCCGCGCATTGATGCCGATGGCAGCCACTACCAGATCTGTCTGCTGTGTGGGACGGCCTACGAGTACGACTGGGCAATGATGCGCCAGACTCGTCGATTAATGGCGCAGCCCAGCGCGGTTAATGTGGTGGCTGTTTCCGTCAATCGGCAGCGATTTACTTCCTCGCGATCAGGAACGCTTGTTCCCCCAGCCTCCAGGGTGTGAAACCACCGATTACAACAGCTGTCTTGCCGTAGAGCGTTTGATCTATTAAACCGCACCTCGCGGCTGGCTTAAAACACCGTAACTGTCGGTGGGATGCACATTCGTAATTTGAATGTGCTCAAACACAGTAGTCAAATCAAGATGCCCACCACTTCTCTCAGCGGCCTCAGCGGGACTTGCTGCTGACTGCAAAGCTATCGTGGCCAGTTTGCAATGCGAGGGCTCATGGCTCGGCTAGAAAAAACAATTCTCTGTATCGACAATCATTGGAACGAACTCATCAGCCGCAAGATGTTTCTGGAAAGTAACGACTATCGAGTTCTGGAAGCCACCAGCGGGGACGAGGGACTGAAATTATTCGTCGATCATCGCGTGGATGCGGTGGTCCTCGACTACCAGATGCCGGGGATGAATGGCGATGTCGTGGCGGCTCGGATGAAGCAACTGAAATCGTACATCCCAATCCTGCTGTTGTCAGCCTACGGGCCGCTACCCGAAAAAAAATTGAAAGCGGTTGATACCTTCCTCACGAAATCCCAGGGATCGAAGGTTCTCCTATCTGCTCTTCAGGACTTGTTCGCCAGCCGGCCTAAACCATTCTTCCATCGTTGGTTCGATACCTGGAAGGGCCGTCATCAGGGTGTCCGGCCATGATTTGAATCCAGCAGAATGGTTACCGGCCCTTCATTCACAAGTTCCACCTGCATCGTTTCTTGAAAGCGGCCAGTTTCGCAGCGCAACCCCGCGGCCCGGACCTTCCCGACAAAGTATTCGTACAGTTCGCGCGCCAGTTGCGGATGCGCCGCCCGCTCGAACGACGGCCGTTTACCGCGACGCACGTCGCCATACAAAGTGAACTGCGAGACGACCAAAAGCGCACCACCAACATCCGCGATCGGCAAATTCATTTTGCCGCCCGCATCTTCGAAAATACGCAGCCCAATGGTCTTCTCGGCGAGGTAGTCGGCGTCGGCGCGCGTGTCCCCAGTTCCAACTCCGAGCAACACGAGCAGGCCGTGACCGATCTCGCCAGTGATCTCGTCGCGCACCGTCACTTTCGCTCGACTGACGCGCTGGACGACTGCTCGCATTACCGGCTAGCCTGGCTGAGTAGCGATTCGTGTCCGGCTAGGGCTTGCCAGCGGCCGTCGCGGTAGGCGAAGACGTCGGTAAAGCGGACGCGGGCGATTACTTTACCGGACGCATCGACCAAGGTTGCGAGTCCGCGGGTGAATCCGAAGTCGCCTTCGACGTGGGCGCGCATTTCGGATAGGTGGTTTGTGCCGGGCTTGCGCAGTGGAATGTGGGCCAGGGTCTCGGCGCGGGTTTTCAGGGAGCCGTCGGCGTCGGCGTCTTCAAATTCGTCGGACAAGAGGCAGGCTACGGCATCGGCATCTTTCCGGCTAAGAGCGTCGGCCCAAGTGTTTTCCGCATCGATCAGTGTCGCTTCGGTCTTGGGTTGATTCTTGGGGCAGGCGGAGGCAAGCGCCGGCAGGGAAAAGAAAAAGACCGACAGAATCGCTAATGTTTTCACTTTCAAATCGTCACATGAGTCGCGGCGGGGCGGCAAGGGGATAGAGCAAAACCTTTACCACAGGGAGCACAGAGAAAACAATCTTCGATTTAGGATTTCGCATTGACCATGCTCCGCGCGGACACCTACAATCCCAATTTCGCCCACTGATTGCGTCTTGAGGTTCATCACATGAGATTGCTACGCGAAGCTTCCCGACTCGTCTTACTCGCCATTACGCTAGCAGGTTCCGCGGCGGTTGGTCAGACATCCCCGCCAGCCGCACGCCACGATGTCGTGATCAAGAACGCCATTGTCATGACCGTGACCCACGGCAACATCAAGAATGGTGCCATCTACATCAAAGACGGAAAGATCGCGGCGGTGGGTGAAAACGTGAATGCGCCCGCGGGTGCGACGGTGATCGATGCCAGCGGCAAGTACGTTACGCCGGGGATCGTGGATTCGCACTCGCACATCGCGCTCGACGATGATGTGAACGAAGCCACCAGCCCGATCACTCCGCACATGATGATGAAAGACGCCTTCGACTATCAGGACAAGGCGATCTACCGCGCGCTGGCTGGAGGCGTTACGACTTCGCTGCTGCTGCACGGGTCCGCCAATATGATTGGCGGGCAGGCGATCGTCATCAAGCACAAGTACGGTCTGTCGCGCGACGAACTGCTTTTTCCGAATGCGCCGCGGTCGATCAAATTTGCCAGCGGTGAGAATCCCAAGCGGGTCTATGGCAACCGCGATCAGTTGCCTTCCACACGCATGGGAAATTTTGCGGTACAGCGCGAGGCGCTCGTCCAGGCGCAGGACTACATGCGTGAGTGGGATGCCTACAACGAAAAGGTCAAGCGCGGTGACAAAGACGCGTCCGCGCCCAAGCGCGATTTGAAAATGGAGGCACTGGCGGATGTCCTGCGCGGCAAACTGATGGTGCAGATCCACTGCTACCGCGCGGATGAATTCTTGACCGAGATTGCGATGGCGCACGAGTTCGGCTACAAGATTCGCGCGTTTCATCATGCTTTGGAGGCTTACAAAGTGCCGGAGAAGCTGGCCTCGGAGAACATCGCGATTGCGACGTTTGCGGACTGGTGGGGATACAAGCAGGAGGCTTGGGACGCGATCCCGTGGAATGCAGTGATGTCGATGCGCAAAGGCGTGCGGGTGGCGATCAAGAGCGATTCGGAGGATTACACTCGCCGCTTGAATCAGGAAGCGGCTAAGACGATGCGCTACGGCGGCGCTACCGAAGAAGAGGCTTTGAAAATGATTACGTTGAATCCGGCGTGGATTGTCGGCGTGGATGATCGAGTGGGGTCGATCGAGGTTGGCAAAGACGCCGATCTGGTGATCTGGGAGGGGTATCCGCTTTCCAGCTACAGCGTTCCTGAAAAAGTTCTGATTGATGGCGACGTGTACTTCGATCGGGCGTTGCCGGGACTCGGGATGACGCACTATCGGGAGGGACAATGAGGCGGTCAGCTATCAGCCATCAGCCATCAGTGAAATGCAGGTTCCTCGCTGCGATTGGAATGACAGTTCTCTTCGGAACGTTGACCCTTGCGGCTCAGGACAAACCTATCGTCCTCAAGGGCGGGAAGCTGCTGACGATCACACATGGCGTGATTGAAAACGGGACGGTTGTGTTGCAGGGCGGGAAGATCACGGCGGTCGGATCCGCTGGTTCCGTCAGCGTTCCGAGTGGGGCGCAGATTGTGGATGTGATCGGGATGACGGTCTATCCTGGGCTGATCGATTCGGAAACTAGTCTTGGCTTGACCGAAATTTCGGCGGAAGAGATGACCAACGATCTCATTGAGAAGAGCGATGAGATTATGCCGCACATGCATACGGCGGAGGCGTTCCACGCCGAGTCAACCCTCATTCCAGTGGCGAGGATGAATGGCATCACCAACGCTGTCGTCGCTCCTTCGAGTGGTGATACTCTGCCGGGCCAGGATTCGTTCATTCAACTGGACGGCGCCTCCGCGAGTGAGATGCTGCTGATCCGCGACCTCGCAATGCCGCTGAATTTTACGGGCGACGAACGTCGTAACAAGGGCGGCTTCGACAAGCACAAATTTCCTTCCACGCGTATGGGACTGGCGGCGCAACTTCGGCAGGCGTTTCTCGACGCGCAAGACTACAAGTCGAAGTGGACGGACTACGATCGCAAAAAATCCGATGCGGCGCGCGACAAGAAGCCGGAGCCATCCGCTCCCAAGCGCGATCTGAAACTGGAAGCGCTGTTGCCGTATCTCGAAGGCAAGAAAACGATTGTGCTGGCGGCCGAAGGCCCGAGCGATCTGGAAACTGCGGTTAGCCTGGCGAATGAATTCAAGCTGAAGTTTGTGCTCAATCACATCAGCCATTCGCAACCGGTATTGGACTACGTAGCCAGTTTGAAGGTGCCGGTGATCGTCGGGCCGATTTACGAAGCGCCCAAAGACGATGAGCGCTACGACACGGTCTACAGTCTGCCGGCGCAGCTCTACAAGCGGGGCGTGAAGATTGTGTTTGCTTCGTACGCGGCGCACAATGTCCGCAACCTGCCGGACGAAGCGGGGTACGCCACCGCTTTTGGGCTGCCGTACGATGAGGCGCTCAAGGCGATCACTCTCAATGCAGCGGAAATTTGGGGCGTGGCGGACAAACTCGGATCACTCGACGTTGGCAAGACAGCGAATGTCGTGGTAGCGAACGGCGATCCGCTCGATGTGAAGACTGACGTCAAGCAGGTTTACATCGAAGGACGCGCAGTGCCGATGACCAGCCGTCAGGTCTGGCTGCGGGATCAGTATTCGAAGTGACTTCCAGCGAAGAATTCGCAAAGGAGGCTATATGAGCTTATCCAAACGGGCCATTGCAGAATTTCTGGGAACCTTCTGGCTGGTGTTCGGCGGATGTGGGAGTGCGGTACTGGCGGCGGCGTTTCCACAACTTGGTATCGGATTTGTGGGTGTGGCATTGGCGTTCGGATTGACCGTCTTGACGATGGCCTACGCCATCGGACACATTTCCGGTTGCCATCTCAATCCGGCGGTGTCGGTGGGACTCGTGGCGGGCAAGCGCTTCCCAGCTTCTGAGTTGTTGCCGTACGTTGTAGCGCAGGTTCTCGGCGGGATCGCAGGAGCGTCCGTATTGTTTGTGATCGCTAGCGGCAAGGCGGGCTTCAGTGTGAGCGGAGGCTTCGCTTCGAACGGCTACGCCGAACACTCGCCAGGCGGCTACTCGCTGATGGCGTGCCTGGCCGCGGAAGTGGTGCTGACTTTCTTTTTCCTGATGATCATCATGGGTTCGACCGACAAGCGCGCGCCCTCGGGTTTCGCGCCGATTGCTATCGGACTCGGACTTACCTTGATTCACCTGATTGGTATTCCGGTCACGAATCTCTCGGTCAATCCGGCGCGCAGCACGGGGCCCGCAATTTTTGTCGGCGGATGGGCACTCGCGCAGCTCTGGCTGTTCTGGGTCGCGCCGATTGTCGGTGGAGCGTTGGCGGGCGGAGTGTACAACGCGGTCTTCGGCGAGGCATAGTACGGCGAGGCCTAGTACTTCGATCGATGCACCAACATTGGAGACGGGGCTCGCGTCTCTGCGGTTGGATCTTCATCGCAAGCGGCAGAGCGCTCGGCCCTCGCTTTGCATACTTCCCCAATCCCTTTTAAACTAGTGCATTCACTCCCATCGGTAATTATGAGCAATACGCGGCAGTGACTCAGAAGCGCCGGTCGAGGTGATGCGGGCGCACAATCCCCAGACTTGGAAACGAGGAGAACAAATGGCAGCTGTTGACGAAAAAGTGAAGCAGATCATTGTGGAGCAGTTGGGTGTGGACGAGGGCGAGGTCACTCCCAGCGCCTCGTTCGTGGACGACCTGGGAGCCGACTCGCTGGATACCGTGGAACTGGTCATGGCCTTCGAAGAGGCTTTCGACATCGAGATCCCCGACGAAGACGCCGAGAAGATCCGCACCGTTTCGGATGCCATCGACTACATCGGCAAGCATGCGAAGGCAGGCAAGTAATTTGGCGCGGCGGGTCGTCATTACGGGCTTGGGCATGATTTGCGCGGTGGGCAACACCACCGCCGAAGTGTGGCCCGCGTTGCTGGGCGGCAAGAGCGGAGTGGACCGCATCACCGGGTTCGACGCTGCCGCTTTTGCCTGCCGCATTGCCGCTGAAGTCAAGACCTTCGACCCGCTGAACTTCATCGAAAAAAAAGAAATCAAGAAAATGGGACGCTTCATCCACTTCGCCGTGGCGGCGTCGGATGAGGCGATGAAGATGTCGCAACTTCAAGTCACGCCTGAAAACGCGGAGCGCGTGGGCGTGCACATCGGCTCGGGCATCGGCGGATTCGACGTGATTGAGCGCGAGCACACCGCGCTCATGCAAGGCGGCCCGCGCAAGATCTCGCCGTTCTTTATTCCTGCATCCATTATTAACCTCGCCGCCGGTCACGTTTCGATGCGCTTCGGGGCCAAGGGACCGAATGAGGCTACCGCCACTGCCTGCACCACCAGTGCGCACTCAGTCGGCGATTCGTTTCGCATCATCCAGCACAACGATGCCGATGTGATGATCGCGGGCGGCTCCGAGGCAGCCATCACTCCGATGGGTGTCGGTGGATTTGCGGCGATGCGCGCGCTCTCCACTCGCAACGACGATCCAACTCACGCCAGTCGTCCCTGGGACAAGGATCGCGACGGCTTCGTGATTGGCGAAGGCGCGGGGATTCTGATCCTGGAAGAACTGGAACACGCGCGTCGGCGGGGCGCTCCGATCCTGGCGGAAATTGTCGGTTACGGCATGAGTTCCGACGCTTTCCACATGACTCAGCCCGCTCCCGAACACGAAGGCGGATTTCGCGTGATGCGCAACGCCCTGCGCGATGCGTGCCTGGAGACCACAGTCGTCGGCTACGTCAACGCGCACGGAACATCCACTCCAATCGGCGATACGCTCGAGGCGCACGCCATCCGCAATCTTTTTGGCAAGGCCGTTCCGGTGAGTTCGACGAAGTCGATGACCGGCCACTTGTTGGGAGGAGCGGGCGGTTTAGAAGCAGGAGTTACAGTTCTCGCCCTGCGTGATCAAATTCTTCCGCCGACGGTCAACCTGGAAAATCAGGATCCCGAGACCGATGGGATGGACTTCGTCCCTAACCAGGCGCGCAAGGCGCAGTTTGACTACGCAATGTCGAATTCGTTCGGCTTCGGCGGGACGAACGGGGCGCTGCTGTTTAAGAGATGGGCAGAATAGCGATTGCAGAAGTAAGATTGCAGAAGTAAACCCCGTTGACGCCGACGACAAGCCCAGATCGAAAGACAATTACTTCTTCAATTAGACCTCTCACCCTCCTGCAATCCCGCTACTGCTTCTTCATAACGTCAATCGTCGCGTACAACTGACTGAGGTCTGTCACTTCCACGTAGGGTCTTGCTGTTTTCTTATCGCTGACAACGTAGATGGTGGGGGTGTGTTCGATATTGATGGACTTCCCTAAATCCCGGTCCGCAATGATCAGCGCATTGAGCTTGCCTGCCGGGTCGACGACGAAGGGCAAGTCGACTTTGTGGTCGGCCGCAAATTTCTCAGCGAATCCGCGTAGGTTGTCGGGCAGGATTTCGCGCTGATGTTCGAAAACGTAATCGCGAAACGCGTTGCCGACGGCCTTGGAATGAGTGTCGAAGTAGCGCGCGATGATGGCGGCATTCATCGACCAGTTGTGCATGGGCAGCGGGAAGTCGTGCTGCACGAGCGGAATCTTATAGGTTTGTGAGGCCTGCGCCAGAAGGGGAGCGGCGCGTGCACATTGCGGGCATTGCAGGTCTTCGAAGACAACCAGCGCAACCGGAGAGCCCTTCGGCGGACGAAGGACGGACGGTGCTTCCTGGGCCATGGCGGTGAAACTGAGCAAAAGGATCAGCGGCAGCAGTCGAAAGGTCTTCATAGTCTCTAGTTTGGATGCAGGCTCAAGCGCGACTGGCATCTATGGTAGCGAAACCTGAGCCGTCGCGCACCTTACCGCAGGTCGGTGGCGTCGAGGTTATAAAAGTAGTAAAACCGTAGTCCGAGAATCTGGCCGGGGAACTCCTTGGGCAGGGGCGGGAAGGGATTGGACGCCGTGATGCTGCCCCACGCGGCCCGGTCGAGGGCAACATCGCCGGAACTGGTGTGATAAACCATCCCGCTAACCTTTCCGTCTTTAAGAATGACGAACTCGATCGAGAGTTTGCCCTGCTTGTAGAGCGGATACTTCACGGAATCCGGCAGGATGCCATACCAGTTCTGGCGCACGACCTGGGTAATCCGTGCGAGATAAGCACTGGGATCCCAACCCATCGTGTCGGTCAGAACCTCCGCCTGATCGAGCGTTTTAGCCCCGTTCCGGCCCCGGCTTAGTCCGTAGTCCCCTGATTCTCCACCACCATAGTTTCCCCGATTGGCGGCAGCCGCGCGGGCCGCCTGCTCGATCGCAGAGCCCACTGTGGTAGGAGTCGTGAAGCTGGGCTTGCCTCCGCGGGGAGGTGTCTGAAGTTGGGCCGTGGGCGGATTCTCAGCCGGGGCAATCAGGCCAGGATTCGGATTCGGCTGCTGCATCTGTTGCGGGGGCGGTTGATTTTGTGCCACCGCGGGAGGCGGCGTCTGTTGCGGCGGGGCTTGCTCGCCGGGTCTTCCCGGTCGCGCACTTTCAAGCAGCTTCTTAAGATCGTTGCGGTTGATCTGGGGCGCTTTGCTGGTAGCAATGCGATCCTTATCCGAGAGGATTTTTGTTTCCGGCCGCTGAGTGAGTTTTTGTTCGTCCGGCGGCAATTCCAGGTAGGTGGCGTTCTTTTGTTTATCGAGATCGACGTTCGCCGGTAGCACCAGAGCCCGGTGGGGCAGGAAATTCATCAGCTTGTCCGTATTGACGAGCAGAATCACGACCAGCAAGTGCAGCACGACGGACAACCACACGGCCTCGCGTTTGCGCGAGCGGGAAAGATCGTCCTGAAGCTGAATGAGAAGATGCGGGACAGCGGCCGGGTTGAACCCACGATAGGCCGTTTCCCAGTGCTGCGCCTCGGACAGATCGCGAGGCTCCAGAGGCGGAGGCGGAGCGGGCGCCAGAGGGTCGCGCGGCGGGATTTGAGTGACCGACATCTCCAGCGACTATAAATGCTTAGAGACACGCGCAAGTCCCTGCGTTGCGTAAAGTTACGTAAAATTGCCAGGGCTGGCCGCGATTGCTCTTGAAAGTATTGTCGCATTTTTCCGCCGGGTGCGTTAAGTACTAGTGGACGAGGTACTTTGGGAGTAAGGAGCATTACAGAGGGCAGAGTTCAGATCGCCGAAGTGAAACCAAGCCGGCGCGAAGCGCTATAATTTCGCTAAAGCCGGGCGCAACGATGTTCGACTTTATTTTGGAATTCATCGGTGAGATCTTGATCGAGGCCTTTTGCAACTCACTGACGGTTGTGTGCAGGAACTCCTGCGCTGGACGCGCGAGATTCTCTAGATTTTCTTTCGCTGTGCAAACGCTCGCTCATTGATAAACTTCCATTAGCCGCGGAGGGATGTGTGAGCGGTTGAAACAGTCGGTCTTGAAAACCGATGTACCTGAAAGGGTACCGGGGGTTCGAATCCCTCTCCCTCCGCCAGATTTCTTTGCGGCCTACCTTCGTCGTTTGCGCGCCTCCGTGGCCGCAGAATGCCTCTCCCCGTCGATTGTCAGAAGCTGAACGAAGCCTGCAATTCGACTTTGCGATTGGATGCCGCGCTCGAAAACGGTCCGCCCGCCAAGCCATTCGATTGTCCGAACAGCGGTGAGCTGAGGTTCCCGATGGGAGTTGCCAGGTTCACGTGGTTCAGCAGATTGCGGGCATTCACGCTCAAGGTCAGACTGTAGCGACGATTGCTGGTCGCGCCGAAGCCGCCGCCGCCCCCGCCGCGTCCGAAACCACCTCCTCCGCCCCCTCCGCCACGCGGACCGCCCATACCGCCGCCAAAGGGACCGCCTCCGGGCCCTCCCCCCGCCTGAGCGCCCGCCGTTCCTTTGCGCTCCGGACCAAAGCCAAATGTCTTGGCGAGCCGCAGGTTCAGGGTGAAGCGCGCCGGCCCAGTAAGGTAGTTGACGGGTATGAGGGTATCGGACGCTGTGGGGGATGGGTTGTAGTGGCATTTCGCAGTCAACGAAAGGCACGCAGGATCATTCGTCGTCGCGAGTGCCGGGCGAACATTCAGCAACGAGTCGTTGCTCAAGTCCTGCCCAACGGTGACGTTGTAGGGCGAGCCGGAGTTGGCGATCATGAATGGGCTTACTCGGAACCCGTGGGGCAAGCCGAATGTGCCGCCCAGAAAGAGCCGATGGCGGACGTCGAACGAAGCGCGGCCGTAGTCAGCGGCGAGGTCGTACTGGTTCGATGGAAAGCTGGACGCGCCGGAGACGTCGCCGTTTGCGTAGCTCAGAGAGTAAAAGCCGAACAGAGTCAGCTTCGTGCCGGCTCGAATATTGAAATTGGTGATCAGCTGATTCTGCTTGAAAAGTCCCTCGGAGGCGTACTGGTAAATGTACTTGTCCGGGGCCGGACCTGAACCGGGCCCACCGGGGAGGGGCGCATTGGCAACCAGGGAGTGGAACTGGTGTACGCCCCGCGCATTCAAGTACGAAACTGTGACATTCGCGATCTTCGTGACCTGCCGTTCCAGACTGACCGCGCTCTGGAGGATGTAAGGCGACCGCAAGTTCGGAGCGATCTGATAAATGGTCGGCGTCGTCTGGGACGGCAACGCACTCACCGGCGGCACGATTGGGAAAAAGTCGATGGCCACATTCGAGTTGGGGTTCGCCGATAAGAGGAATTGCTGCTGGGTAACTCCATTCATACGTTCTGTATTCAGGACCAAATCCTGCGCGAAGCGATCGTAGAAGATGCCGTAGCCCACGCGCAAAACGGTCTTGGCGGCACTCTTTCCGTTTCCGCCGATGCCCCAGGCAATGGCCAAACGCGGCGCCCAGTCGGCGTGATCGTGAATCGCGTTCTGCGTTTCAAATCGCAGCCCGTAGCTGAGCGTGACGCTCGGTCGCACCCTCCATTCATCTTGCACGTAGAATCCGCCGTCGGCTACGGTGACGGGAACAGTGGGCACTGCGCCAGTGGGAGATGCGTTCAAGGAGAACTGGATCGCGCCGGGAGCCGTGGCTGCGCCGCCGGCAAGCGCTTGCTCCGCTGCCTGGTAGGTCGGGAGGAGGTCGGGGAAAACAAATGTGCCGTTGAACCCCGCACCGGATCTGCTGACTTCGTGCCCCACGCGCAGACGTCCTCCGAACTTCAGAAAGTGTGTGCCCATCGCAACCGAAGTGTAGTTCTGTAGCTCGTAGCGGTCGGTGTGGTCAGACTGGGCTCCGGCGCTGCTCCCACCGCCCGTGAAAGCTCCAATCACACTGATAGTGGGATCAGTGCTCAAGGGAGTTTGCTGGCTGTTGGCCCGGATGTATTGGAAGCGGGTCTCGTTCACGGCCTTGGTTCCGAGAATCTGCGAATCGCTGATTTGCACGGTGTGTTCGGAGGAGTTGGAATCGTACCCGGCGGAAGGAAGCGTAAACCCCCCGATGCCGGCGTTGTCCTGCGTGTCTTTATAGAACTGGTAGCGGGCAGTGAGCGTGTTGTTCTTGCTGACCTGGTAGTCGAAACGCGTGCCGACGTTGGTACGCGTCCTGGGGTTGGAGACACTTTTGTTGAACGGAGTCGAATCGCTCAGGTCCCGGGTCAGCACGATCGCGTTCACAATCGCGACTTCGTTGATGTTGCGCCGCTGAAAATCAAAAAAGAACGATGACTTCTTGTTGATCGGGCCACCAATGTTCCCGTTATATTCGGTTGAGTAGTAGGGCGACTCGTTGCGGACGAACGGATTAGGGGCGTTGAATGCCGAACTGTTGCCTTCCACGGAGACCTGTCCGTGCAATTTGTCGGTGCCAGGTTTGGTGAAGACTTCAATGCGGCCGTATCCCAGCTTGTCGTACTCGGCGGAGAACGGGTTCTGGTTGACTCGGATTTCGCGAATCGAAGATTTGGGCGGAAGCTGTCCGCCCGTGAATCCGTCAATGTAGATCTGTCCGCCATTGGGCCCCGCGGATGGGCCGGCTAAGGCTTGCAGATCCTGCTGTAATTCGTCAGGATCGTCGGGGAGCGCGTCGAGATCAGCGCCCTTGAGCACGATCGCGCTCGCGTTGTTCGACGGACTGATCTGGACCTGGGAACTCTCGTCCTGAACCTCGACCTTTTCCTGCTCCACCTGAATGTCGAGTGGAATATCGAATTGCTGCGGCGGGCCCGCCGTGACGGCAAGATCAAGTTGCGTGAAGTCCGCGAATCCGCGGGCTTTCACAGTGACCGTGTACTTGCCCGGCGGCAATCCGCTAATTTCGTAGGTACCAGTTTGGCCGGTCTTCGCAGAGTACGTTTGTCCCGTCGCTCCAACCGCTGAGACTTGAGCGTTCGTGACTACGGCTCCAGAGGGATCCTTGACTTGTCCGCGCAAGGATCCCGTGGAATTCTGCGCTGGAGCAGAGACAACAGTGACTACCAGAATTGCTAACGCTAAACCTGATTTCAAGAGTGCCGTCAGTCCGTGAATGCGCGGGACTGCAAGGGCTAAAGCCCTTTCTTTTGGGAGCTCTTGCGGCACGGCTGAAGCCGCGCCCTCCCGAGAACCTATTTTTTGTACAAGACTTAGCAACAACGACTCTTGCTTCACCTAGCACCCTATTCCCTTCCAGGCAGTAACTCTTCCGGTTAGCTTTTCCAGCGCACAAAACCTACGGAGCAGATTCGCCTTCTCCACCGGTTCCACTAAGACTCCAGGGCGAAAGCATGGCGCCTCGATTCGGTGCGGCAGTGAGAATGGGCTCGACCCCCGCCAGCACTGTGATCGCCGTAACGGTTCCTGGGACTTCTCCAAGAGTCGAGACGATCATGACCGCATCGCCTCTTGTCAGGTCCGTCAGAGTACTGCTCGGCATCCGGCCCAGGAAACGCTGCAAGTCGGGAGGACCATTTCCGCCCTGCCCGCTCATGCCGCCCGGTCCGCGAGAATATTGCGGGCTTCCTCCGGACGTGTTCCCGCCGGGCTGGCCCGGCTGTTGCCCGGAAGGAGTGCCCTGGCCGCTCCCTTCGCCCGCGCCGCCCCTCAGTCGGATGGCAATCCGCTGCGCCATTTCCGCGGGCAGCTTCTTGATTTGCGAGCCCGGCGATATTTTCACCATTACGGAACCCTTTCCGATCGCGTCCGCCACAGTCATCGAATTGGATGCCGCGTCGATCGAGGAAATCGTTCCGGCAATGTTCCGAAAGGTTCCGAAGACGATTTCCTCGGCCGTCAGTTCGTTGCCGTCTGTGTTTCGTGTGCCGCGCGCCCGTAACTGATCGCCGGCCTTGATCTGGTCGAGCGCAGCGGGCCGAGCGTCGTCGAACTTCACCGAATCGGGTGCGTAGCGGCGCGCGGTTGTGGCCTTGGCGGTGTGGATCACGATATTGTGATTTCCGCCCAGCCCGGAGGACAAAATTGTGATGGTGCCGACGGCTGCGTCCGCAGCGTTCACGAGCCCTCCGACGCCACGCTTTTGCCAGTCCTCGCGCTCGCGTTCCTGCTTGGCCGACACGTCCCCCTGCTTCATTACGATGACCGCCAGCGCCGTGATGGAGTGACCGTCCGTGGAAGCCTGGCCACGCACCAGCACACGATCTCCGGGCTGAAGATCCTGCGTCTGCAGCGGTGTCGCATTCTTCAGATCCTTTTCTCCGGGTGGCACGCGCAGGATTTTCGTGGAACTGCTGAGTGCCGCCGTGACCTCGCCGCCGGAATCGGGCGTGAGTGTGAGCGAGTCAGGCTGGGTGCTCTTGATGGTACCGACGGCGCGTGTGGTCTGCGCATTTGCGGACGTTTGCGGACCCTGGCTCTGCGCGGTAGCGCGGCATATAAGGCCGAGGATCACTATGGCGACGCACGCGCGCGCCGTTAGCAGGCTGCGAAAACACTCGATTTGGCCCGGCAAGGCGGCCGCTCTTAGACGGGGATAAATACATTCGGGAGTCCTTCCCCAGCCTCTCAGCGATCGCCGAAACCAGGACGCCATGTCTTCACTGTAGCATCGCAAAAAGCCCCGAAAGCTGGCCTTTACGAACTTTTACGCGCAGGAAAACTGCGCAGATATTGGCCTACCCTCGGTACGGTGCAGACTGGATCATGGAAGGGTAAGGGTGTGGACGGCGACGGGACTCACACCGATCGGAGTGAACGCTGGACAGACACCTGGGTGAGAATGCCAAGCGGAAGTTGGCAGCGTGTTGCCAGCCAACAGACCACCTCGAAAAAGTAGCGGCTATCCCAGCCGGGCTAATGCTTGTCCAATCCGCGCTATCGTTGTCTCACGTCCCAGCACCTCCAGCGTTTCGAACAATGGAGGCGCATTTTTTCGTCCGCAGACGGCGACACGAATCGGCTGGAACATTTGCCCGGCCTTCAGACCCAATTCCTGGGCAGCTGCGCGGAGCGCTTGATCGAGAGGGTCGTGCTTGAACTCGGTGTGCGCCAGCACTTCGCGTGAGCGGGTGAGGACTTTGACTGCCATCGCGGCATCGCCCTTCTGAGGAATGAGTTCCGCAGCGTCGTATGGTGGCAACTGATCCACGAAGTAGAAGTCGGCCGCTGTAAGCACGTCCCGCAACAGCTTGATTCGTTCACGAATGAGCGGCGTAATCGCGAGCATTCTTTCCGGCGTGATCTGGAATCCGGCGTCGCGCACGATGGGCAGCAGACGAGCACTCAACTCTTCGATCGAGAGTCCCCGAATGTGCTCGCCATTCAACCAGACGGCTTTGGGATCGAACGTCTCCTCCGGCGTAGGTGCCGGCTCCTTGAAGTTTACGACCGCGTTGGAGCGGTTAATGCCCTCCAGCGAAAATGCAGCCATTAACTCATCCCGCGTCAATTTTTCGCGATCGTCTTTCGGCGACCATCCCAGCAGGCACAGGAAATTGATGAAGGCCTCGGGAAGAAATCCGGCATCGCGATACGTGGTCACGCTGACAACCGGGCCGTGGCGGCGCTTGGAGAGTTTTGATCCGTCGGGCGCGACCAACAGCGGCAGATGCGCGAATTGCGGCGCCGTTCCGCCCGCCGCCTCGAAAATCAGAACGTGCTTGTAGGTATTCGAAAGATGATCCTGGCCGCGGATGATGTGGCTGATGCGCAGGTCCACATCGTCTGCGCACGAAGCCAGGTGATACGTCGGCATCCCGTCCGACCGCAGGAGCGCGAAGTCTTCGATATCGTCGGCGGCCTTGACCTGCTCTCCATAAACTGCGTCCGCGAAGCGGACGGATTCGCCCGTTCCGCGGGGGACGCGAAAACGCAGTGCAAAGGGCTCACCGGCCGCGGCCCGGCGGTCGCTCTCGGCGCGAGAGAACTCGCGCACGCCGGGATTGAACAGCCAGGTCTGCTGCGCGCCAGACTTCTCGCTGTCCCCGGTGTGCGCAGGTGTGAAGTCGCGGTAGGCCAGTCCCTTTTGGAAAATCGATTCTGCAATCTGCCGATGCAATCCGAGCCGCTCGGACTGCTTGTATTCCTCGTCCCAATCCAGACCCAGCCAGCGCAGCCCGTCAAAAATGGAATTGACCGAGGCTTCTGTATTACGCTCAACGTCAGTGTCGTCGAGCCGCAGGACCATCGTTCCGCCGTTCCGGCGGGCATACAACCAGTTAAAAATAAACGTGCGAGCGCTGCCCACATGCAGAAAACCCGTAGGCGACGGCGCGAATCGGACACGTAACATAACCCGCGAGTATAGCAAGTTGGATTGAAGCCTCGCGGAGCCGTTCCACATGACCGGGCCGTGTACGGGAACAAAGCGACGATTACTTTAGTAACCGTGTGACAGGTTACTAAACTCCCTCAAACCAGCGTCCCCGTGGCCGCATTTCGCGTCTGATACTTATGAGGAGACTCGTCCATTGGGGCGAGTTGAGGAAACGGCAACTCCGGAATACTGTCTATTGTTTTGTTACGGCCCGGTGTGCCACGATGTTTGGTTGCGGCTTTGGCCCAATTTGAGATACGGCGATGAACAACGTTACCACAGGCATGGTCTTCGTTCCCGGGATAGTCGCTCTGCTGGTATTTCTCGTCTTCACATACCTCTACGAGCAAAGCCGCCAGGGTTATTTTCGCGCCTGGCAGCTCGCCTGGGCGGCGTATACCCTGCACTACGCCCTGGAAGCGATTGGCCACTACCGGGGAACCTCCGCTTTCCTGTTTTTTCTGAGCTCGCTGCTGCTGGTGGCGATGGCCATATGCATCTTTGTCTCCACCCGCCTGATGCGCGGCAGGTTTCGGTTCCAGTGGTATGACGGCGCGCTGGCGCTGGCTGGCACGGGTCTTGCATACCTGAATATGCGCGCTCACATGGTCGGCGGCGTGTTCAGCGAGCGGGCCGTTCCTCCGATGTATTCCCGCCTGGAAATTGGCTTGGCCGCAGTCTTGTTCTATTGCTCGCTCCACTTCTACCTCTACGCGCACCGCCGAAATTCCCTCGCCTTTCGGCTGTTGGCATTCTCTCTCGCGCTGTGGGCTGCGCTCATGGGAGTGGGCCAGGTTCGTTTTCCGTTCTTCGATGTCCTTGGCCAGTCCGTGGACTTCCTCGGCCCGATCCCGCAGATGTTGCTGGCCATCGCCATGGTGATGGTCCTGGCTGAAAACCAGCGGAATGCGGTACAGGAAAATGCGCTCGCGTTTTCGACTCTCGGGGTCGACCCTCGCCGCCTGCTGTCCGCCCACGACCTTGTGCCGAGCATGCAGAGCTT